>Ga0299907_10001704_pt1 | contig 12840 bp, 13 predicted proteins | sample RVTome_16_FD_198680 | JGI IMG/M metagenome (GOLD analysis project Ga0299907, IMG submission 198680) | Soil microbial communities from uranium-contaminated site in the Upper Colorado River Basin, Wyoming, United States - RVT152D67 (version 2) ... | reverse complement strand
GACTCTGGCGATCACCCTTCCACCGTCCCGGCTCTCGGCCGCCATCCTGCGTTTATCGCGCAGGAAAATCCAGCGGTGAATCATCAACCCGATGAGATAGAACGCGAGCAAGACCAGCGATATATAAATCGTGAAGGCCATCGCTGGAGCGAGTCTCGTCTACTCGGATTCTTTGCCGACGTGATCGCGGATGCGCTTGACCTCTTGCGCCGTCTGCCGGCCGGAAATGCCCATGACTTGCATCAGTTCGGTCGTCATCTCGGCCGTGACTTGATCCTGGATGCTGCCGGCGCCGTCCGGATCGGCTTGGAGAAACCGCAGAATTTTTTCCTTGTCAATGCCGGTCTCTTCCAAGCCGTTAAGAAATTGCCCGTAACTCACCTTGCCGCGCAGCTCTCGGACGCGGCCGAGAAGTTTTTTACAGTCGCCGCAAACTCGCCCGAAAATTCCCGCGCGTTCACCGCAGTAGGCGCATTTTTTTCGCATGGCATTCTCCCGCGCTAGCCGCGCGGCGGCTGTTTATCGCCCATCGCAACCGCCCAAAGACCCTGCAAATCTGCCGTCAGAATTGCGTTGCTGGCGACGACGCCGCGATGTTTGGGCAACTGGCGATTGAACGTCATCACCGCGCCGGCGCCGTCGACCACTTTTCCGCCGGCTTCCTGAACCATCAGCACGCCGGCGCAAATGTCCCACTCATGGATCGTGCGAAACGTGATCGTCCCATCGCCGTCGCCGCCGGCGACCTTGGCGAGGCGGTAGGCGATGCTGCCGACGGGCTTGATGTCGCAATGATCGACGATCAACTGGAATTTCTTCTGCGGCTCGGAGCGGCTCACCAACAGCAGAGCGCCGTCGATGTCATGCCGCGGCGTCACTCGAATCGCTTCATCGTTCATGAAAGCACCGCGGCCCGCCGCTGCTTTATAGAAGCGATCTTTCGCCGGATTGAAAACAACCGCGATCTTGGGCACCCCGTCGACGACGAAAGCGATGGAAACGGCGAACTGGGGCACCCCCTCGATAAATTCCTTGGTGCCGTCGATCGGATCGACCACCCAGACGCGCGATAGAGTCAAGCGCTTAGCGTTGTCCTGGTCTTCTTCGGACAGCCAACCGTCGCCAGGAAAGGCGCGGTGGATGGTCTCACGGATGATGCGGTTCGCTTCCAGGTCGGCCGTCGTGACGGGATTATTTTTGCTCTTCTCACGGACATCGAACTTCCCTTTGAATAGTCCCATCACCATCGAGCCCGCTTCGCGGGCAGCCGATTCGGCCGCTGCCAATTCCGCACTGTAGTTAATGTAAGACGCCAAATTGTTCCTCATCCCGCAAGAAGTACTCAGTCATGAAGACCCGAGCCAAGAGACCAGCGACCTCCTGCGCACCAGCATTTCCGTTGGAGCGAAAACGGGTTAAAACCCCAGCTCGTCGACCCCACCGAGCGTCGCCGCGCCGGCATCGCGCACAGCGACTAAAGCTTTTTCAGAATCGTCTGAATGCAAATTGACGCCGCGAACGGCGTCGCTGAGCACGACCACCGCAAAGCCCTGCTTTATTCCCTCGAGCGCCGTATATTTCACACAATAATCGGTGGCCAAACCGCCGACAAAGATGCGCTCAACATCAAGTTCTTGCAGCAATTGTGAGAGGGGAGTTCCCGCATCGTCTTTGCCGTGGAAAGCGGAATAGCTATCTTCATCCGCAGCCATTCCCTTGGAAATCAAGATCACCTTTTGGGGCAGCTTCAAATCGGGATGGAAGGCGGCTCCGTGAGTCCGCTGCACACAATGAACCGGCCAGACCCCGCCGTAATCTTTAAAGTGAGTTGTCTTTTCCGGATGCCAATCGCGGGTGGCAATGACCGGCAGGCGCGCTGCGTTGAACTTTTCGATATAACGATTCAGGACCGGAATGATTTCGTCGCCGTTTTTCACTCCCAAGGCGCCACCCGGGCAGAAATCGTTTTGCACGTCAACGACGATCAGCGCGTCTTTCCCCTGCATGATTTTCATTATAAAGCATGTTAGCTTCGTTGCAATTGCGGCGGAATACCACGCCGAGCTGGGCCATGGCCGTTAAAGCGATTTTCTTCGATGCAGCCGGTACCTTGATGAAACCCCGCCGTAAGGTCGGCGAAAGCTACGCGGCGTTCGCCGCCAAGTACGGCGTCGACGTTTTGCCGGCGGCGCTTTCGGAACGCTTTCGCATCTGCTTCGATCAAGCGCCGCGGCTGGCTTTTCCGGGGGCGTCCGCGGACAAGATCTCCGAACTGGAGCGCGACTGGTGGAAGCGCCTGGTTGCGCGGGTGTTCGAGCCGTGGCGGCCATTCTTGAAGTTCGACGAATTCTTTGCCGAGCTGTTCGCCTATTTCGCCGGGCCGCAAGCCTGGAGCCTTTATCCGGAAGTGCCGGATACGCTGGCTAGTCTAAAGCGTTCCGGGCTGAGGTTGAGCGTGGTTTCGAATTTCGATTCGCGCTTGGCGCCGATTCTCAACGGTCTGGGCGTCGGTTCGAGCTTCGAGCAAATCTTCGTCTCGAGCCGGGTGGGTTACGCTAAACCGGACCCGCAAATTTTTCACGCCGCATTGAAGCATCATGAGCTCCGACCCGAACACGCCCTTCATGTCGGCGACAGCGAAATTAACGATCGGCGTGGCGCCGCCAACGCGGGACTGCGCGGCGTGCTCGTCGATCGGAGCAGGCCTGCCGCAGCCAATGACGGCGAACACATTTCGAGCCTCGAGTCGCTACTCGACCTGGTCGGTTCATCGCGGTAACATGAAACTTGACACCCGACGGCGGCTGCGTTACACGGCAGCTACTTTAGCGAGAGTTCAATGACGATTTCTAACTGGCAGGAAACCGAATCCGACGGCAGCGCAATGAGGTTGTTTGTCAGCATGCCGGCACGTAGCGGTCCGTTTCCAGCCGTGATGGTCATGCAGCACCAAGGCGGCGTGGACGAGTTTATCCAACGGATGACCCGGTGTCTGGCTGAGGCAGGGTACGCCGCCGCCGCCGCGGATCTTTATCATCGCGACGGCCCGGATTGCGGCGACGATTTCGCGGCGCGCCGCTCACGCCTGAGCGATCGAAGAATCATCAAGGACATCGCCGCGACAGCGGACTTCCTGAGAGCTCAGAGCGCGGTCGACGGCGAGCGCCTCGGCGTCATTGGTTTCTGCATGGGCGGGCGGCTGGCATATCTGACCGCCGCGACCAATCCGGCGTGCAAGGCGGCCGTGGCCTTTTACGCCGGCAACATTTTTCGCGCGTGGGGACGGGATCTTCCGTCGCCGTTTGAACGGACCGCGGAAATCCATTGTCCGATTCAGGCCCACTTCGGCGCGGATGACGCCAATCCTTCGCCCGAAGACATGGCGAAGCTCAACGCCGAGCTCACCCGGTTTAACAAGCCCCACGAATTTTTTGCCTATGCCGATGCCGGCCACGCCTTCATGGACGACACGAAACAAAGCTATCGCCGTCATGCCGAGGAGGCTTCCTGGCCGAGAACGCTGGAATTCTTGCGCCGGCATCTTTCGGCATAGCAACGGACTTTGGCCCGCCGCCGCGTTCTCGGCGGAGCCGAAGCGAATCGTTGAATCGGGCGCCTTGGCTTAGCGCGACCTGCGTAAGACCATGGACAAAAAAACCAACAAACCGCAAGACGAGCGCTCCACCGCGGTAGCCGAAGAGCGGGAAAGAATCTCTCGCGAGTTGCACGACCGGGTGCTGCAGCTGCTCTCCGGCGCCCGTCTGCGCGCCGAGACCGTCCGGCACCAATTCACCGACAACCGTCGCGTCCTCGAAAACGAGCTTCACACGATTGAAGACAATATCGACCAGGCGATCACCGAAATCCGCAATTTACTCACGGAAAACCAGAATCCAGAGGAGCTCCAAGCGGGTTCCCTCGAAAGGCGGCTCAAGCAAGAATTGGAGATTTTTCGCGCCCGCACCGGATTTAAGCTCGACTTTCAATGCGCCATCGGCGCAAAACACGTGCCCCCTGCGATCGAACGCGAGTTATATTTCACTTTGCGCGAAGGAATATTGAACGCCGTGCGCCACTCGCGCGCCTCGGAGCTGCGCCTCGCGCTCACTACGACCGCCCAAGGCTGCGAAGCCAGCCTGCGCGACAACGGCGTAGGGTTCGACGCCACGGCCGGCAGCGGGAGCAGCCACTACGGCCTCAAAGGCATGAGAGAACGAATTCGAAAGATCGGCGGAGAATTTGTTCTTGAAGCGGCTCCCGGCAAAGGCACAGCAATCAAGATCGCCATCCCTTTCAGCGGCTGCTAGAGCTTGAGATCGATCGCCGGTGTGCGCCACGGGTAGGCCGTGGGCGCAAGGCAATTCGAGTGCGTCGATTTCCCGCAGCACCCAGCTTGATCAGCGCGGTGCCGGTCACACGAAACACGGTCCATTCGCTCATCGGCACCGCGCCGAGTTTCTTGTAGAAATCGATCGCCGGCTGATTCCAATCCAATACCGACCACTCCAGCCGTCCGCACTGCCGCCGTTTGGCCAGCCTGGCGACGTGGCGCAGCAACGCTCCGCCGAAACCGCGTCGGCGAAAAGCCTCGTCGACGAACAGATCTTCTATATAGATTCCCGCCCGGCCGAGAAACGTCGAATAATTGTGAAAGAAGAGCACGAAGCCGACCGGCTGCCTGTTAAAATAGCCGATCGCCACTTCGGCGCTGGGGCGCCGTCCGAAGAGCGTTTCGCGCAGAACTTTCTCCGTGGCCACCATCTCGTGCGACAGCCGTTCGTAGTCGGCAAGCTTCTTGATGAACGCGAGAATGACCGGCACATCCGCCTTGCTCGCGGAGTGAATTCGAAATCCGGGAATCATGCTGGAAGACTTCATCGCTTACCATTCCATCATCTGCACGACGCCGGCTGCGCGACGCATGCGTCGCCTCATCCGATCGGGCTACTTAGAATCCCGGAGCGCGCGCCACACCCGCTCCGGCGTGAGCGGCAAGTCTTTAATGCGCACGCCGGTGGCGCGATCAATGGCATTGCATACGGACGGCGCCACCGAAAGAATCCCGCCTTCCGCCATGCCGCGGGCGCCGAACGGCCCGGGCCCGTCGCCATTTTCAACCAGCGCCGTGTGAAACTCGTCGGGCACGTCGGAAAAAGTCGGCACGCGGTAATCGACCAGGTTGGGATTGAGCAGCTGGCCGTTCTCATAAATCAGTTGCTCGAAGAACGTATGGCCGATTCCCTGCATCGCCGCGCCCTCCTCCTGTGCCACGCAATGCTCGGGATGAATCGCTTTGCCCACGTCGGCGATGGAGACAAATTTTTTCAACCTGACCTCGCCGGTCTCGCGATCGATGGCCACCTCCGAGGCGCCCATGCCCACTTCCCAGAAGACCGGCAGCTTGTTGCCGGTGATCTCGGGACCCGCCTCGCCGCGGCCGATCATCTCGCCGCCCGAGCCTTTGCCGAAGCGGCGCTCGAAGGCTTCTTTGAACGTAAGCCGGGACTCGCCGCAAATAAGGGCGCCGTCTTCGACCTGCACTTGATTCGGCTTCACCCCCATCGCTTGGGCGCCGATTTGAATGAACTGTTGCTTCAGATCGCGCGCGGCTTTTTGCACCGCCGTCCCCATGAGCGTTGTCGACCGGCTCGAGCCGGTGGAACTGTCGTAAGGCGTGACCGTCGTGTCCGCTCCGGACAGATAAAACTTTTCCATCGGCAACGTCAATTCTTCGGCGGCAATCTGAGTCAAAGTCGTTCGCACGCCTTGACCCATTTCCGTGCTCCCTGCGAGGATGTTGGCAATCCCGTCGGACTGCATGCGGATCATCGCCACCGATACCGGCGTCGCGCCCGCGTTGGTGATCGCGCAGCCCATGCCGAGCGGCGCGTTTTTCTTTCTGATTGCTTTTTTCCAACCGCTTTCACGGACCAGGCTCCTGAGGCTCGAAGCCAGGTCGGCGTCGAGACCTTTCAAACCCGGCCGCAGCTCCTGGCCTTTCTTGAGCAGATTTTTCAAGCGAAGCTCGGCCGGATCCATGCCGATCTTCGCCGCGAGCATCTCAATCTGCGACTCGCCGGCGTAAATCACCTGCGGCGCGCCGATGGCGCGGTAAGAGCCTGCCGAACCCGTATTGGTGTAGACTTGATAAGCGTTGGTGCGAATATGGGGAATCCAGTATGGCCCGATGACCCGCGTTGCCGAGCGCGCCGTTACTTGCGGCCCGTTGTCGTCGTAGCCGCCGGTATCGAGATAGATCTCCGCTTCGCGCGCCATGATCGTGCCGTCGCGCTTGACGCCGGTTTTGACTCTCACGCGCGCCCCGTGGCGGCGCACCGTGACCATCGACTCGCCGACGGAGTTGCAAATACGCACCGGCGCCTTTGCCTCGCGCGCCAGCGCCACCGCCAAGGGTTCGAATTTCGTATAGGACTTGCTGCCGTAACCGCCTCCGAGATAGTTGATGATCAGTCGCACCTTCGCCGGCGCTGCTTTGAAAAGCTTGGCGATATCGCCGCGCACCTGAAACGGGTGCTGCGCCGACGACCACACGGTAATCTCGTCGTCGCCGTAGTGCGCGATCACCGAATGGGGCTCCATCGCGTAATGGTAGACCATCGGAAACGTAAAGATGTCCTCGGCGATCTCGTCGGATTGGGCGAAGCCCTCATCGACGTCGCCACGCGCAACTTTTTCGTGCGTGCCGATGTTTCCGGGTTTTTCTTCGTGGACGAGCGGCGCGCCGCTCTGCAACGCCGCATCGATGCCGGTGACCGCGGCCAGCTCTTCGTAATCGACATGGATCAACGACAGCGCCTCTTCTGCGGTGGCCAAATCCGCCGCCGCCACGGCCGCCACCGGCTCGCCGACGTAGCGCACCTTGTTCATGGCGATGACCGGCCGGCCGTTGTAGATCGGGTTTACTTCGCCGAGTTCCGCCGCCGTCAGCACCGCAGCCACGCCGGGCAAAGCATAGGCTTGTTTGGCGTCGATGGAGACAATGCGCGCGTGCGCGTAGGGGCTGCGCAGAATTTTGCCGTAAAGCATGCCCGGAACGGTGATATCGCCGACGAACTTCGCTTTACCCGTGACTTTGTCGATGCCGTCTACGCGCGCAACGCTGCGGCCGACATATTTGAGGTGTCGCTTCGCCATGTCGTCTCCACTTGTCAATTTTTACCGAAGCTAACAAAGCGCCTCCGCCGTTTCAAGAAAGTCGGGCACATTGGGAATTGCCTCGCCCTTTCGTTATAACGGTGCGCATGCGTTTTCCAACGCGACTCATCCGCGGCACCTTGGTGCAGCGCTACAAGCGCTTTCTCGCCGACGTGCGTCTGGAGAGCGGCGAGATCATCACCGCCCACTGCACCAACACGGGCAGCATGCTCGGTTGCAAAGAGCCCGGCAGCAGGGTCTATCTTTCGCGCAGCCCGAACAAGGGCCGCAAGCTCGCCTTCACCTGGGAGATGATTCAAATCAATCGCACCTGGGTAGGCATCAACACACTGCACCCCAACCGGCTCGTCGCCGAAGCGGTCGAGGCAGGCGCTATCGCGGAGTTGCGCGGCTACACGACGATTCGCCGCGAAGTCAAAGTCGGCGCCCACAGCCGGCTCGATCTCTGCTTGGAGGGAAACCCTGGCTGCTGTTTCGTCGAGGTCAAAAACGTCACCGTTTCCTTCGACGGCGCGGCCGCGTTTCCCGATGCGGTGAGCGAGCGCGCGACAAAACACCTCAAAGAGCTGATCGGGCTCAAGCGCCGGGGTTACCGCGCCGCCGTGGTGTTCGTCATACAGCGCGGCGATTGTGAATATTTCCGTCCCGCCGATGAGATCGATCCTAAATACGGCCGCTGGCTGCGCCGCGCCGTCAAAGCCGGCGTCGAGGCGCTGCCGTACCATGCGCACGTGACGCCGCGCGAGATTATCCTGACCCATCGGCTGCCGGCGAAGATCTAGTCAGAGGGTAGTGAATCATTTCGGTGGGGCGGAGCAGGTTTCAGCAAAAACGCGGCAAGAACGATTCCGCGCTGCGCGCTCAGAGTGACACTTGATCGGAGTTGTCATCCTGAACGAGGGATCTGCCGTTAAACTGAGCCCCTACCTCGGCGAATTGCATTGCTTGTCGCCAAGCGCGCATGATAGAAAAATGACCAGCGGCAAAATTCAAATCAGGGAGGACCTTATGATCAGCGCGAATGATTTACGCGGGGTTTTGGCGATCATGCCGACGCCGGCCAAAGCAGGAGCCGAGCGCCTCGACGCAACCGATACCGTGGACTTGGACGAGACCGCTCGTCTTGCCGAGAGCCTCGTGCGCGACGGCGCCACGGGGATTATGGCGCTTGGAACCATGGGCGAATGCGCGACCACGTCGCAAAGCGATTACGAGGCTTTTGTCGATTGCCTGCTGAAAACCGTGCGCGGGCGCATCCCGACTTTTGTCGGCACGACGGCGCTTAGCGGCCATGAGATTGCGCGGCGCATCGAGTTCGTCAAAGGGCTGGGGGCCACGGGCACGCTGCTCGGCATTCCCATGTGGCAGCCGGCGACGCTGGATATGGCGGTGAAATTTTATGCCGACGTGGCGCAAACTTTTCCGGACTTTCCCATCATGGTTTATGCCAACGCGCGCGCGTTTCGCTTTCCCTTCGATGTCGACTTCTGGGGCGCGGTGGTCGCCAAAGCGCCGACAGTCATGTCGGCCAAGTTCTCCAGCAAGGCGATCTTGAAGAAAGCGCTCGATGCCACCCAGGGTCGGGTCAACTTCGTGCCGCCAGTCGGCCTCGCTCACGAATTTGCGCAAATCTCGCCCGCATCCCAAACCACCTGTTGGCTGCCCTCGGTCGGACCGCAAGTCGGCCTGGCGCTGATGAAAGCGCTGGCGGCGGGCGACGCGCAGCAAGCCAAAGCCGTCGCCGACGATATCGCCTGGGCCAATGAACCGCATCACGCGATCACGGGCTCGCAAGAGGTCTTTGCGTCCTACAACATTCAAATGGAAAAAATCCTCATGAGCGCTTCCGGCTATTGCAAAACCGGCCCGATCCGGCCGCCGTACGACGTCATGCCGGAGGATTTCCGCAAAGCGGCGACCGAAGGCGGCCAGCGCTATGCCAAGCTGCGCGAGAAATATTCGAAGGTGCTCGGCTGAGAGAAACAAGTATGAAACTGGACGGACAGGTCGCAATCATTGTGGGCGGCGCGCGCGGCATCGGCGAGGCGATCGCCCACGCCTTTTCAAAGGAAGGCGCAACCATCGTCCTGGTGGATTTGGCGAAGATGAAGCCGCAGCTCGACGGCATCGTCCAAACGATCCGTCAGGCAGGCGGAAAGGCCGTGGCGATCACCGCCGACTGCAGCGACGACCGCCAGGTGAACGCCCTGGTCGACGACGCCGTGCGCCGCTTCGGCAAGATCGACGTGCTCGTCAACAGCGCCGGCTTTCGCGGCCCGCTGGTGGCGGTGCAGGAGATCAGCGAGAAAGAGTGGGACGACGTCCTGCTCTATAACCTCAAACTCGTGTTTCTCTGCTGCCGCGCGGTGTTGAAGCAAATGATCAAACAGAAAAGCGGCAGCATCGTCAGCATCTCCGGCACCGCCGGCAGAGAAGGCATGGCGCTGCGCGGCTCGCTCTGCGCCGCCAAGTGGGGCCTCGTCGGCCTGACTCAAACCATAGCGAAGGAAGCGGGCCCGCACGGCATACGCGCCAACGTGATCTGTCCCGGCGGCATGGATGAGCCCGATCTGCGCGAGATGTACGCGGAGAGAGCCAAGGGGCTGGGAATGGAATTTTCCCAGCTGGAAAAACAAGTGCTGGAGCTCACGCCTTTGCGGAAATACGCCAAGCACGACGAAGTCGCCAAGGCCGCGCTCTTTCTCGCCTCGAGCGATGCATCGCACACGACCGGCGAATCGCTCAACGTATCGGGCGGGCGGTTGATGAGTTAAGCGGAGCCCCCTAATTAAAAGCCGCTCAGCCGAGATAACCGCGCGCGCGCCAAAATTTGTCGGCTGCGGGATGCAGCGGAATCACCAGCGGCGCATCGGCGGTATCCCGGCACATCAGCTCGAGCGGCAGCGGACCGGGTTCCTGCCAGCCAATGCGATTCTTCCTCGATTCCAAAGCCGAGCAGATTGCTGTGATAACCTCATCGGCAACGTTGGCATGGGTGTAAACCGCGAAGCCGCTGAAATCTAGGGTCGGCACATCCCCTACCAACTTCGCATAGCGCGCCTGGGGAATCACGGCGCGCCGTAAGCCGAGCGCTTCCAGCTTGGTCAGCATGGTTTCATCGAGCGGCAGCACGCGCATGCCGTCGCCTGCCGCCGAGTTGACCCAGCCGCGCACCGCCTCGTCGATCACCATGTCGACCTCGCCGCGCGCGACGGCGCCGAGCCGGTTTCCGTTTTGCGGCAGACCGTCGTCATAGCGAGCCTGTCCGCCCCAGGAGACAATGTCGTCGAGCGAGAATCCCGCCGCGGCGAAAACTTCCCTGACGACCGGATGCAGCGCATGATCGCGCTGGCCGCGCATAGAAACTCTCAACGGATAGCGTCGTTCGCGAATGTCATGCAACGATTTCAAGCCCGTGCGCTCCGTAACGGCGAACGCAAGCTGATCCGGCGAAGGGATGACCGTGATCGCGCGCAGCGGGATCGGCGCCGCAAACGGCCCCGTGCCGCGCTCCGCGAGCGCCAAAAAGCCGGCGGGGTTGATAATCGCCATCTGCACTTTTCCACGCGCGACTTGTTCGATCGCCGCCGGCCCGTCGCTGGCAAATAAGGTCACCGCCCAATGGTCGGCGCCCTGCGGCCGCAAGCTCACACGCGCTTGCCGATGGGCCCAGCCGCGCCGATCGACCAATTCCGATGCGACTTCAAGAACCAGGCGCGACCGTATCGTATCCCGGCCGACTGAACGGCCGGTGGTTTCAGTTGCTGCTTTCGTGGTCATAGCGGGTGAATGCCTTCGGCGAAAAACTTGGCGATATTGCACATGGCAAGATTAAGCGCCTAACGTCATCCCGAGCGACCGTGAAGGATCTGCTTTTCTAACGTCTTTAGTCTACGTGAGCGCAATCAAAAAGCAGATTCCTCGTCGCAATGCCCCTCAGAATGACACCTTCTGTTTCGGAATCTCAAGGGCATTCACTCGTCGAACGTCAGGATCCCTCGGCCGAGAATCCGGCCATGCGCCAAATCGTCGACCGCGGCATTGATCTCATCAAGCGTATAGCGATGCGTCACCAGTTCATTCAGCTTGAGCTTCCCTTCGCGGTACCAACGAATGAAGATCGGAAAGTCCCGGTCGGGTTTGCAATCTCCGCCGCTCGTGCGCGTAAACGAACGATTGCCGATGAAGAGACTCGTATCCAAAATCGCCTTTGCGTTGGGCGGCGTAATGCCGATGAGCAACGCCGTGCCGCCGCGATTCATGCCTGAATACCCGGCCCGTACGGCACGAAGAATCTGCTCCTGGGTCTGAGGCAGCCCGACCGCGTCGATCGCGAAGTCGGCGCCGCCGCCGGTGAGATCTTTAATCGACTGCACGGGATCGACCGCTTTCGAATTGACGACGTGGGTCGCGCCGAAGCGGCGGGCAAAAGCGAGTTTGCCGTCATCCACATCAACCGCAATGACGGGATAGGCATCGACAATAACCGCGGCGGCGATGGCGCAAAGACCGATCCCGCCGGCGCCGAATACGGCAACGGACTGGGACGGCCGGACTTTGAGTGTGTTGATGATCGCGCCGGCGCCGGTCATCACGGCGCAGCCGATGATTGACGTGACATCGGTCGCCACGTCGCTCGGCATCGGCAGCACAACCCGCTCGGACGCCAGTGCATATTCGGCCCAGGTCGCGGCCGAATGCGACACCTCCCGGCCATGCCAAAAAGCGGTAAATTGCTCTCGATCATTGAGCGTGTGATCCACCAGCGGCAGCGCCGTCTTGGAGTTGTCCCGATCGACCCACGTCGTGATGACGTGGTCTCCTTCCTTCACATGTGTAACATCGCGCCCTTTTGCCACGACCGCGCCGGTGGATTCATGACCGAGCAGCGCCGGCAAGCGCCGCCCCGGACGCGGCGGCCGCCCCAGGGTGTGCAGCTGCGAATGGCAAACGCCGCTGGAGAGCAACTTCACCAGCACTTGATCCGCGGCTGGATCGGGAAACTCGACTTCGTCCACCACCAACGGCTTCTTTGGCTCTACGAAGATCGCTGCTCGACCTCTTACACTCATGCTTTCTTGCTTTCCCGCGCCGTTCAGCAATGGCGCTCGAGGCAGCTATATCAGCTCTGCGCTTCATGTCCAAGCAGGGAGGCGCCGGCAAGAATTATGAAGTTTGGGCGACATGACGGGTCGCTGTGAGGACCGGGCGAGCGATCATCGGATGATCTGGGCTCGACACCATCAATCGACGCCCGTCAATTTGCGCGGCGAATTCAACCCAGAGAAAAAAAACCAATGAACGAGCTGGACCGCCGGCGATCGTACCGGCGAAAGCTATCGTCGCCGCGCGCGAGGCTGATTGACTTACCGTTCGTAGAGCATCACCGTTGCGCGCCCATCGCGGCGATCGATGCTGCGATAGGTGAACTCAACCGATCGGATGGCGCGCCCTTGACGGCGATCCGCAGCGCGCTGAATCGACCCTCCCGCCTCCCGACGTTGATGCGATCGCGCTCGACGCGGAAGTCAGCGACCCGCTGGGCCAAGAGCTCCCAGTCGCGACCGCCGGGGACGGCCGCCCGGCGCGGCGCAACCGGCCAGCAGGAATCCCAAGAGAAGCACTGAAAATCCGCGCCATAAATCCATTTTGCACTCCAAAATT
>Ga0299907_10001703_pt1 | contig 12848 bp, 14 predicted proteins | sample RVTome_16_FD_198680 | JGI IMG/M metagenome (GOLD analysis project Ga0299907, IMG submission 198680) | Soil microbial communities from uranium-contaminated site in the Upper Colorado River Basin, Wyoming, United States - RVT152D67 (version 2) ... | reverse complement strand
GTGTGGTGGGCGCTGGGCGGGGTGTTTCTGGCTGCGCTGGCTCTCCTGGCAATCATCACTTATCCTGAAGCGAAAAAGCGCTGGATGACACCGCTTGGGCCTGGCTTGGGCCTGCCCAGCTTAACGCCGGCGTTGTCATCCGCGACCGAGCCTTTCTCTGCCTCGAGTCCCCTAGCTGGCAGAACCGACAACGTCGCGCCAGCAAGTAACGAACTGCAGACGCTCGCAACCGGGGCGGTCTCGGCGCCAGGCAATCTTGCTGAAACCCCTCAACCACTGTGCGGCGGGCCGCCGTCCATGAACCTCCTGGCCCTTGGCATCGACAGCAGCTTCGAATACCGCTATGGCCTGGCAGACGTGATCCGTATCGTACAAGTCGACTTCGTTACCCCCAGGGTCAATGTGTTCTCCCTGCCGCGTGACCTGTGGGTCGAGATCCCCGGCCTTGAAGAAAAGTATGGCATCACCCACGGCAAACTCAACCAGGCCTACTTCTACGGCTCTCCCGGGATGCAGTATTACCAGGGCCCTGGAGGGGGAGCCGGTCTTCTGGCGCTCACCCTGGAGCTGAACTTCGGCCTGCGCGTCGATCACTACGGGGTCGTCAACATGCAGGCCTTCGCCAGAATAGTGGATGCAGTCGGCGGGATCGACGTCTACCTGCCCAACGAGGTCGACGGGCGGCCCTTTGAAGACAATCCTGAAGACATGGGATATTTCCCAGCCGGCCAGCAGCACCTAAACGGCGAGCAGGCGCTGCGCTTCGCGCGCATCCGCAAAAGGTACAGCGATTTTGTTCGAATGGACAACCAGAACCGGGTCATCTGCGCCCTGAAAGAGAAGATCACCAGCCCGGCAGTGTTGCCCAAGATTCCCGAGATCATCGGCGCTCTCCAGGATTCCGTGCTCACCGACCTCACTCCACAGCAGCTGGCGCAGATGGCCTGCCTGCTCCCGAAACTCGAGCCGGAAAACGTGCGGTTCACTGGCCTTCCCCAAGAGATGCTGTCCTCAGAGCATGTCTACAGCCCGCAGCTAAAGGACGACACCTACATTCTGGATGCCGATTTCGACGACGTGCGGAATCAGGTCGATCAGTTCGCGGCTGGAAGCCTGCCAGCCCAGCCGGACGAGCCAGCCTGTCCTTAAATCCTGCCCGGTGCTTATATGGTAGTTTCAGGGCGATTGCCAGCGAACTGTACGCTTCGTATCCTACGCAATGCTACGCTGCTATGCTCACCGGTGCTGCGTCTGAAAAGAACGCAAATGGGTGCCGTTAGGCATTGGCTCCGGTGAAGACGAGAGGGAAAAATAAGCCAGCGGAAACTTGGTGAATTACGGCGCGACCTGCGCCTGGTGGACGCTATCGGCATCGGCCTTGGTGCCATTATTGGCGCAGGTATTTTTGTGGTCACCGGGCTGGCAGCGGGCGTTGCCGGCCCTGCCTTCCTGGTAGGTCTACTACTGGCCGGCGTTGTAGCGACGTTCAATGCCTTAAGTTCCGCCCAGTTAGCAGCAACCTATCCGGAATCGGGGGGAACTTACGAATATGGGTACCAGGTACTTTACCCCTGGCTTGGTTTTGCGGCTGGCTGGGTCTTTCTGGCCAGTAAATTGGCCGCAGCGGGTACGGTTGCGCTGGGGTTCGCCGGGTATTTCACTGCGCTCTTTCCGGTGATTTCAGAGCGAGCAGTAGCCGTGATCGCAGCCGTGATACTCACCCTTGTGAATTACTTCGGTATTCGAAGAAGCGGGTATCTCAACACGGCCATCGTTTCGATCTCGATAATGACGCTGATCTACTTCACCATCGCCGGCATTCCATCCTTCACTCCTGAAAACCTCATACCCTTTGCCCCTGAAGGATGGCGGGGAGTGCTTGAATCAACAGCCCTGCTTTTCTTTGCATATACCGGGTACGCGCGCTTGGCAACACTTGGTGAGGAGGTTCACGATCCGAAGAAAACCATTCCCAGGGCAATTATTCTGGCTTTGGGGATTGCCGCAGTCCTCTATACCGGCGTTGCCCTGGTGGCCGTGGGTGGAGTGGGGGCGGAAACGATGTCGGCCAGTTTGTCTCCGTTGGAAGCGGCTGCCCGAACATTCAGGTTACCGGGGGTAGTGCTGGCTACCACCATTGGCGCGACAACCGCCATGCTGGGTGTTTTGCTCAGCCAACTGTTGGGAATCAGCCGCATGATATTTGCCATGTCTCGGAGAAGGGATCTCCCGGGAGTTTTCGATCACGTCCACCCTAAATACGGAATACCTGACCGGGGCATATTTGTAGCCGGTTTTGTCGCCACCCTTGTTGCCATGTTCGGTACTTTTGAGGCGATCGTGGCAGCAGCTGCCTTCACCATCCTGCTTTACTACAGCATCGCGAATCTGGCTGCACTGAGGATGAGAGAAGAGGATAAACTCTTTCCCAACTGGATCCCGGTTATGGGGCTTATATCATGCTTGTTCCTCGCCTTTACCCTGCCTCTGGCAGTGATTGTGAATGGGTTGGGGATACTCGCCGTTGGCTTTATGTGGCGTTGGATTTACCGGAGTTTTTTCCGGATCGATAGAGACGACTCCAGATAATCATTGCTAACTTAGTTTCTCTTTATTGGGTTAAATCACGGCAGATCTACATACTCGCCCAAGAATGAACGCGCGGATTCCGTATCCATGCGGTAGGTTTTATCCGTGGCTTTGCGTGGCGCATCGCCGGTTACCGTAATCGAAACCACGATGTTGGTTTCCGCGCCGTCAAGATGGATGAAATGCGGCCCGCCCGAGTCGCCGTAGCAGGTGCCACCATTGCCGGTGGGGGCGGTCATCGGTAAAGTCAACCAGGCTTTGGTGAGGGAGAGGAGCGAGATTGCCAGCCAACTCTACGCGTGGTAGAATGCTAAATAGGTGAAATTTCGTAAAATCTATTTAGAGGAAGGCTCAAGGATGGAACAGCAAGTTGCCACATTCGCCGTCAAAAAAGGACTGGCGCAAATGTTAAAAGGCGGCGTCATCATGGACGTCGTAACCGCCGAGCATGCCCGCATCGCCGAAGACGCCGGAGCAGTGGCAGTCATGGCCCTGGAACGCGTCCCGGCTGACATTCGCGCCCATGGCGGCGTCGCCCGCATGAGCGACCCCGAGTTGATCCTGCAGATCATGGACGCGGTCAGCATCCCCGTCATGGCAAAAGTCCGCATCGGTCATTTTGTTGAGGCCCAGATCCTCGAAGCCATCGGCGTCGATTATCTCGACGAGTCTGAAGTGCTCACCCCGGCCGACGAGCAGCACCACATCCACAAGCATGATTTCAAGATCCCCTTTGTGTGCGGCTGCCGCAACCTGGGCGAGGCACTCCGCCGCATTGGGGAAGGCGCCGCCATGATCCGTACCAAGGGTGAAGCCGGCACCGGCGACGTCGTCGAGGCGGTCCGCCACGCCCGGGCCGTGCTGGGCGAGATTCGCCGCTTGCAAAGCCTGCGGGAAGAGGAACTGATGTCTTACGCCAAAGACCTCGGCGCTCCTTATAATCTCGTCGTAGAAACCCGCCAGCTCGGGCGCCTGCCCGTGGTCAACTTCGCTGCTGGCGGCATAGCTACTCCGGCCGATGCGGCGCTGATGATGCAGCTCGGCGTAGATGGCGTTTTTGTCGGTTCCGGGATTTTCAAATCCGGGGATCCCGCCCGCCGCGCAGCCGCCATCGTCAAAGCCACCACCCACTATATGGACGCCGGCATCCTGGCCGAGGTCAGCCGCAATCTGGGCGAACCCATGGTCGGCCGCCAGATCTCTGCCATCCCCGAGGCCGAGCTGATTGCGCAGCGTGGCTGGTAATCTGGGGAAAATGAAAGTTGGAATTCTTGCCTTACAGGGTGACTTCGCCGAACATGCCGCCGTTCTCCAGGATCTCGATGTCCAACCGGTCGAGATCCGCTTGCCCGAACATTTAGAATCGATCGCCGGCCTGATCATCCCCGGTGGTGAATCGACGACCATCGGCAAACTTGCCGGAGACTTTGGGCTCTTAGAAGAACTGCGCGCTTTTGGGGAAGAGCAGCCCATTTGGGGTACCTGCGCTGGCGCCATTTTCCTCTCGCAGGACGCCCGCCGGCAGCAGCCGCTCCTGGGCTTGATGGATATCACCGTCGAGCGCAACGCCTTTGGACGGCAAGCAGCCAGCTTTGAGACTGACCTGGAGATCCCGGTTCTGGAAACGGTGGACCCGGACCGGCGCCCCTTTCACGCCATCTTCATCCGTGCTCCCCTCATTGAATCTGTTCACGGCCAGGCCCAGGTACTGGCGACGCTGCCCGATGGACGCATCGTCGCCGCTCAGCAAGATCATCTACTGGCAACTTCCTTCCATCCAGAGTTGACCGGGGACGACCGATTTCACCGCTATTTCATCAGCATGATTGAGAAGAAGGATCGAGGATCAGCGAATTAGCAATGGCTGTGCGACTCTTCGACTGGCGCGACCTGCCCGCCCTCTTTAAGTACCGCGATCAGGGCCTGTTCCTGGACAAAGCCCTCGTGCTGACCCGCGGCACCATGCTCGTTCCCGGCGCCGCCCTCCTGTCCTACTTTGCGCCCGCCACCGGAATTTTCACCTACCTTTACAGTAACGACGGCAATCCGGAGCCCCCCTTGATCGGCCAGGTCATGCACAGCTCCGGCTCCTCCTTCGCCCGGCTCACCTTCCTGGCGCCAAGAGATGCCCTGGCTGCCGGCGGCCTGTCCAAATTGCTGGAGCACATGATCGTCCAGGTGGGCGAACGCGGCGGCATGCACCTGCTGGCGGAAGTGGATGAGCAGGCCCCTGTCTTCGAAGCCTTCCGGCAGAACAGCTTCGCCATATATGCTCGCCAGCGCATCTGGCAGCTGAGCGGCGATCCCACTGGAGAAGCCAAACAAACTCCCTGGCGTGGCAGCTCCGACCGCGATCTCATCCCCATTCGCTCGCTCTACAACAACCTGGTGCCCGGTTTGGTCCAGCAGGTCGAACAACCCCCGACCAATCCGGCGAACGGTATAGTTTACCAGGAAGGCGAAGATTTGCTGGCCTATGTCGAGGTCAGGTATGGCGCCAGAGGCATCTGGGTCCAGCCGTTCGTCCACCCTGAAGCCAAGGACGTCGCCGATCGCCTTGTTGACTTATTTAAATATTTTCCCAACCGGCGCTCCCGCCCCATATTTATTTGCATCCGTTCTTATCAATCCTGGCTGGAGACGCCTGTTGAAAACCTTGGAGCGGAGGCCAGTCCACTGCAGTCGCTGATGGTAAAACATCTCGCTATCACGAGAAAAGTCGCCCAGTCCCTGGCGTTGCGAAATCTCGAGACCGGACACCCGGAGGCCACTGCTCCTTACGTAAGATCGGAGAGTAAAAAATAACGTATGACCCAACGTCGGATAACAGACGATTTACAAGCTTTACTAGACATAATTCCGCCCGCGATTGCCCGGGAGGTTAAGGAAAAAGATGACCAGGAAAACCTTTTAGAGATCATTCTCGACCTGGGGAGGATCCCAACCGCTCGATTTGTCGATCGGGAAGTCAATCTAAGAGATGTCGAGGTAACCCACAACGAAATTGACTACGTCGTAGACCGGGTGGGCGAGTTTGACACGGATAATCGGGCCGGCCTGGAACGCACACTGCACCGCATTTCGGCTATCCGCAACCGTCGTGGCCACATCGTGGGTTTGACCTGTCGCGTAGGCCGCGCCGTTTACGGCACCACCGATATCCTCGAGGATCTGATCGAGAGCGGCAAGAGCCTGCTCTTGCTGGGCCGTCCGGGGGTCGGTAAGACCACCGTGCTGCGGGAGGCCGCCCGCATCCTGGCCGAAAGCAAGCGTGTGGTCATCGTGGACACCTCCAACGAGATCGGCGGCGATGGCGACGTGCCCCACCCGGCAGTCGGGCGCGCCCGCCGCATGCAGGTGGCCACGCCCGCCTTACAGCACGAGGTCATGATCGAGGCGGTGGAGAACCACAATCCCGAAGTGATTGTCATCGACGAAATTGGACGTGAACTGGAAGCTGCCGCGGCCCGCACCATTGCGGAACGCGGCGTCCAATTGATCGGCACAGCCCACGGCAACTCTCTCGAAAACCTGCTGATCAACCCCACCTTGTCCGATCTGGTCGGCGGCATCGAGTCCGTGACTCTGTCAGACGAGGAGGCCCGCCGCCGCGGCACCCAGAAAACCGTCCTCGAGCGCCGCTCGGCGCCAACCTTCGATGTGCTCATCGAAATCCAGACCCGAGACCGGCTGGCCGTTCACCTCGATGTCGCGGAAGCCGTTGATTCCCTGCTGCGGGGCTACCCGAAGCCTCCTGAAATGCGCACCCGCGGGGAGGGCGGTGAGATCGTGACCGAGCAGGCTCCTGCTCCGGCGGCTGTCCGCCAGACTTCTAGAGGCCAGGGTTTCCGCCGCCAGGAAGATGGCCGTAGCCGCGTGCCATACCAACAGCCGGAAATGGACCGCGGCGCCCCCGTAGAAAGGCCGCCAGCCGCCGCTCCGGATAAGCCGCTCCAGACCCTCCGCATTTATCCTTACGGGGTAGCCCGCAATCGCCTATCACAGGCCGCTAAACGGCTTGGTGTGCCAGTCCTGGTAGCCAAAGATGTAGGGCAGGCCGATGTCCTGGTAACCCTGCGATCGTATTACCGCAAGCGCATGCGCCCCATCGTGGATGCCGAAAATCGAGGTATTCCGATTTACGTACTGCGCTCCAATACGGTCAACCAGATGCAGCAGTTCCTCGCTGACCTGTTTGAACTATCAAAAGAACAGGAAACCGAACCCGCGGTAGAGCGGGCATTGCGCGACACTCAGGGCGCCATCACTGCCGTGCTAAACGGCGAGCGCTGGGTAGAGCTGCCCCCGGCCAGCTCCTACATCCGCCGCCTACAGCACCAGATGGCCAGGCAAGCCAACCTGACCTCTCATTCCTATGGCAAAGAACCCCACCGCCGGGTTCGCATTTACCGAGAGTAAAAGGTATTACGTATTCCGTGATAGATATCATGCCATCTGCCATACCCAATACGAAACACGCAATACGCAATAGGTCTCATGTTCATTACCTTTGAAGGTCCGGACGGCAGCGGCAAAACCTCTCAAATAGCTCCGCTGGTGCAATATCTGCAAAAAGAAGGCTATTCGGTCTTGATCACTCGGGAGCCTGGGGGCACTCAGATCGGCGACCAGGTGCGCACCATCCTGTTCGATTTAGAGAACGTCGCAATGCACCCCCGGACGGAAACTTTGCTTTTCCTGGCTTCCCGCGCGCAGCTCGTCGAAGAGGTCATCCGCCCCCATCTTCAAAAGGATGGCATTGTGCTGTCCGACCGCTTTGCCGATTCCACCCTGGCCTACCAGGGATACGGTCATGGAAACGACCTCGAACAGCTGCGCTGCTTGCTCGAATTCGCCACCGGCGGTCTCAGACCGGACCTGACTCTTCTATTCGATATCGAAGTGGAGACCGGCCTGCGCCGCCGGGAGAAAGGCGGCGACTGGAACCGGCTGGATGCGTACGACCTGGCCTTCCACCAGCGTGTCAGGGCCGGTTATCATAGGTTGGCTGCGGAAAAACCGGATCGATGGATCACAATTAACGCAGAACAGCCGCCCGAACTGGTGCAGGCGGCTGTGCGTAATGTGGTTATGGAGAGGTTGAGTATAAAACGTAATGCGTAATCCGTAAGGCTTGATTGGCGAAACGTGATTAGAAGTCGTCGAAATCACCCCCGCCGTAGCCTTCGGCCCCGCCTCCCAGGTCGGGCAGCGCTTCTTCGATATCTTCAGGGCTTTGCCCCGCTTCCAGCCGGTCGACGACCTCATCGAATTCCGGGCCCAGATCCTCACCCATTTCTCCGCTCATCTGCCGCATCATGCGCGCCAAGGCCTTAGGATCATCCTCAAGGCCGGCTAATTTCGAAGGATCGGCCAGGTCTTCCAGGCGACTTTCTTCTGAGTGGGCAATGCGGATACGTCCGATGCGCCGCTGGATCTCTTCGCTCTGGCAGTGAGGACATTGCAAACTGCGCTTGCCGTATTCGCTGTAAGACAAGTATACTTCAAAGCGGCGGCGACAGTTCAGACAGCGATACTCGTAGTTTGGCATAAATAACCTCCAGCAAAGATGGGCGATTGGCCGAAAGTAATTTGACAAAAAACCAGGTAGCAGGCGGCCAATCGCTTAAGCAAACCGCCGTTCAGATCTCTGTTATCTTCAAAAACCTTTCGGCGGTTTGCCAAGATACGCTTAGATTATAACCGCGAGAAAGAGCATTCATGAACATCGAACCCAATCCGTACCATGCGAATCAGCAAGAACCCTTGATCATCGTGATCTCGGGTCCATCCGGCGTCGGCAAGGATAGCGTCATCCAGCGCATGAAAGCCCGCGATCTACCCTTTCACTATGTTGTAACTGCAACCACCCGGCCGCCAAGAGAGGATGAGGAGCACGGCCTGGATTATTTCTTCATCTCTTCAGATGAATTCGCCGAAATGATCGAGCAAGGAGAGTTGTTGGAATATGCCATCGTGTATAACGACTATAAAGGTATTCCTAAAGAACAGGTGCGCCAGGCGCTGGAAAGCGGCCGGGATGTGGTTATGCGCGTTGACGTTCAAGGTGCCGCCACAATTCGCGAAAAGACCAAGGATGCGGTGCTCATCTTCCTGACGAGCCAGAACGAGGAAGAGCTCGTCCACCGCCTGATGGCCCGCAAGACGGAAAGCCGAGAGGGTCTGAAGCTGCGCATTGCCACTGCCCGCCAGGAACTCAAGCGCATCCACGAGTTCGATTACGTCGTTTTGAACCGTGAGAACCAGCTGGACGAAACCGTCGATACTATTCTCGCCATCATCCGCGCCGAACATCACCGGGTCCATCCCAGAAAGGTTTCTATGTGAACCAACCTCCTCCCTCATCCCCTTATCCGGACTACAATCGAGAGATAGGGCCGGAAACGCCGCCTGCTCGCCGCCAGGTTCCGGTCCGGGCGCCAGCGATTACTCCTTACTTTACTTACCTGTTGATCGCCCTTAATGTGCTTGTTTTCATTGCTCAGCTGGGCAGCCAGTCCCTCTTCGGGGCGGACATTCCGGCAGCCCTAGGCGTCAAAGACAACCAGTTAATCGCCCAGGGTGAACTGTGGCGTTTATTCACGCCAATGTTCCTGCACGGCAGCATCCTGCACATTGGCTTTAATATGTACGCACTGTATATCTTTGGGCCGGGCCTGGAGCGCCACTTTGGGCACGGCCGGTTTTTAGCACTATACTTTTTGAGCGGATTTGCGGGCAACGTTTTCTCGTTTGCGTTTTCACCCGCCCGATCCTTAGGCTCTTCGACGGCGATCTTCGGATTACTGGGGGCGCAAGGCGTATTTCTCTATCAAAACAGAGAAGTGTTCGGAGGATTTGCCAGGCGAGCGTTGAATAATATCATCATGATCGCCGTGATCAACCTGGCGATTGGCCTGTCACCCGGGATTGATAATTGGGGACACATGGGTGGATTAATTGGAGGGACTCTTTTCACCTGGTTTGCGGGTCCCGTCCTGGTCGTCGATGGCATCTTCCCGGATCTGTCCGTGAGGGATCAACGCGAGCTGCCCGACGCGCTGCTCACAGCCGCGGGAGTGGGTTTACTCTTCATTCTCCTGGCTGGCCTGATCTTATACCTGCGCGGCCAGCTCTTTTAGCCAAGCCATCCCCACCTGCAACGACGCCGCCGGGGACGACGGCTGAGCGTGCGCGGGCGGCGAGAGGATGTTAGCTACCGTCCCTAAACATATTGTGGTGGACGTTTTTCGAGGAAGGCCTGGACGCCCTCTTTGTGTTCCTCACCCCGACCAGCAATATCCTGGTTGTGAGCCTCGTAGTCTAGCACCTGTTCGAGGTTGCTCAGCACAGCCTTGTTCAAATCCCGTTTGGCCAGCCCCATCGCGCGGACCGGTCCCCCGGCGATCTCGGCGGCCCAATCGGTCGCCTCCTGCTGCAGCATATCAGCCGGCGCCAGGCGGTTTACCAGACCCCAGGCTAAAGCGTCTTGAGCGCTGATCGGCTCGTTTGTAAAGGCATGCTCGGTCGCCCGGCCCAGGCCGATTAACGTCGGCAGCAGCAAAGAAACGGCCGAATCCATCCCCAGGCCAATCCCCAAGAAACCCACCACGAAACGAGCTTCTTCAGAAGCGATACGCAGATCACAAGCCAGCGCGATGCCCAGGGCAGCGCCGGCAACTGCGCCATTTACTGCGACGATCACCGGCTTCTCGAGACGGCGAATTTGCAGAATCAAGGGATTATAAGTGCGCTGCAAATGCTGGCGAAAAGAGCGATCGCCGTCCGTCGTCGAAAAATCCTTGACATCCTGTCCCGCGCTGAAGACGCGGCCTGAACCGGTGAGCACCACGCAACGAACCTGCGCATCGCGTCCTGCCTGTTTTAGCGCATCTCGGACCATATCGATCATTTCCAGATTAAAGGCATTCGCCTTCGGGCGGTTCAACCTGATGGTAAGCACATAGTCCTTCAGATCGGTGATCACAGGGGGTGAATCAGACATACTACCTCCCTTTCGTAAAGTTTATCCAAAGTTTAGCATACGTTCGGCAGTTGCGGGAAGGGCGCCTGTAAGCGTGCTTCATACACTTGCAGGTGCCCCAATTTTTCGAGAAGTTGCGCGAGAAAAAAATAAAAAAACCCGGGAAAATTCCCGGGTTCAGTGATCGAATTTGTTAGAAGGACCAGTCCGAAAAATCGGCATCCTCGTCGTCATCATCGCCAAAATCGTCTTCGTAGCCTAGTTCCAACTCGACCTCTTCATCGGCCAGGCGGATCCACAGGACCAGCACATGACCGGCTTCAGTATCAATGTATCGAGCGGCAACAATGGGCGCTTGCTGCTCGAAACCATCCTCGGTTTTGTATTCCAGGTGAATGGGCTGCTGATTGCGCCAGGCCTTGTGGCAGCGTTCTACCAGGGCCGGACCGTTGAAAGTTCGCAACCGGGTGACGGCTATTTGACCAAGATTCGGACTCTCGTGTAATCCCAGTACCCAGCCATCATCGACCGCTTCAAAAGTGGGAGGCGGTCCTTCAATAATCGTGATTTTATCATCCATAGCATCCATAATTATACCTCTAGACAGGTAAATGGTTTTTTCAACCGCGGGGAATCATACCACGATTTGTCCGATTGCATAGGACGCGCGAATTGCAGTTCCGTTATTCTTACAAAAATCTAATGTACGAAGATGTTAGGTATAATCAACCGGGAAGGAGCGCAAATGCATAAATTGGTGATCCTGATTGAGCCTCCCGAAGATTACGCTGCTCTTGAAGAGACCTGGCCCCAATTCCTCCACCTCGCTGAGCGCATGCCCGGCCTGAGGCGCGAATCGACGAGCCGGGTGGATGGCGTCTTGTACGGCAGCGTTGATTGCGCCATCATCCATGAGCTCTATTTTGATTCGCTGGCTGCCATAAAAGAAGCAATGAGTTCGCCGGAAGGACAGGCGGCAGGCGAGTTGCTCCAGCGCATGACCGCTGGACGGATGACCCTGCTCTACGCCGATCACAAAGAGGATAATCTGGAGAACATTCAGAGGTATCGCAGGCCGGAACCCGATGACGAAAGCTAAACAATTAGGGCCGGCCGATCTGGAGGCCTTCATGCGGGCAAACCAGATTCCGGGCAAGATATTACAGCTGGAGGCGCCCACACCAACCGTCGATGCCGCTGCTCAGGCAGTACAGACCTTACCCGAGCGCATCGTTAAATCTATTCTTTTTATGATTAATGGAAAGCCACTGCTGGCAATCAGCTGCGGCGCCTGGAGAGTAGAACAGCGCGCCATCGCCCTTCACTTGGAAGTCGGACGCAAAAGGGTTAAGCTGGCCTCTCCGCAGACGGTGCTCTCGGAAACCGGCTTCGAGGTGGGCGCCATGCCACCGTTCGGTCACCGCTATCCACTCCCCACCCTGATGGATAAACGCGTGCTGCAACAGCCTAGCGTTTACGCCGGGGGCGGCGCTGAGAACGCCCTGGTGCACCTGTCGCCTGAGGATATCTTGCGGGTAACCCGCGCCGAGGTCATCGATCTGATCAATCCAGGCGGTTCTCTGATGAACAATGGAGGGGCCTGATTGCGCATGGAGAAGAGGGATGCACGCTCGCCGCTGCGCTTCCTGCTGCCAACATTTATCGCGCTTCTGGTGGTGTTAGGGCTCCTAACGTTCCGCTGGTTCAGAGCCTCGGGGACACGCTCAGGGCTGATGCTCTCCTGGTTCCGCGATCCTGGGGAGCATGCAGACTGGGTCATAACTGCTGGGGAGCGCTGCGGGGAAGCACCGTTTATCCTGCCGACCAACGGTTTCATCGGATATCTCTGGGGGGATTCCTTTCGTCCCGGGCACCGCCACCAGGGCATCGATATCTTCGGAGGCGGCGAGCTGAACCAGGTTGCCGTGGTGGCTGCCTACCCCGGCTACCTGACCCGTTTACCGGACTGGAAAGCTACCGTGATCATCCGCATCCCCAGGGATCCATTGGATCCCGAACGCCAAATCTGGACCTATTATACACACATGGCCGATTCCGATGGCAGTTCCTATATCGTGGCAGACTTCCCGCCTGGCAGCAGCGAGGTCTACGTAGAAGCCGGCACTTTGCTTGGATACCAGGGCAATTATTCCGGAGAACCGCTCAATCCCACCGGCATCCACCTGCACTTCTCGATCGTCCGCGACGACGGGCGGGGCAAATTTTTAAACGAGCTGGAAATAGGCAACACGCTAGACCCTTCGCCCTATTTGGG
>Ga0299907_10001702_pt1 | contig 12849 bp, 11 predicted proteins | sample RVTome_16_FD_198680 | JGI IMG/M metagenome (GOLD analysis project Ga0299907, IMG submission 198680) | Soil microbial communities from uranium-contaminated site in the Upper Colorado River Basin, Wyoming, United States - RVT152D67 (version 2) ... | reverse complement strand
ACCTCGAGGTTCCGGATCTGGTTCAGGGTGCCCCAGACGTCGGTGGTCTTGGTGGTCGTCATGGACTGGACGGTCACGGGGGCACCGCCCCCGACGGGGACCTTCCCGACCATCACCTGCCGTGTCCGGCGTCGCTCGATCATGGAATCGCCTACCCTTTGCCGAGCTGGGTCCGATGCCTGAGAGTCGCTGAGCCCCTTGAAGTTACGCCCACCCGGCCGGTCATCAAGCCAGCGCCGCTAGTAGACGTCCACCAGGAACGCGGCCCCCGGCCACCCCTGCTCGGTATTCACGGCGCCCGCCGCGAGCGCCCGCTCGACGACCTGCCGGGGAGCGACGTAGACGACGCCGTACCAGCGGCCGGGCTCACGCAGCACGGGGCCTAGGTCGAGCTCGAACGCGAGCAGGGCGGGGCGCCAGCCGATCGTCCACGGCGGCACGATCCGGCCCTCGCCGCGACCGTCGGAGTAGGGACCGGGACTCGGCCCGCCTCGCGAGGCTGCGCCGGCCGGATCGTGGCGCAGGAGGACCAGCAGTGGCCGCAAGGCCGGGTCGAGCATCCGCCCGGCGAGGGGGGTCACCGATTCCTGCCAGGCCAGCCGCGGCGCCTCGATCTGGGCATGGCGGGCAACGAACTCTTCCACCACGTACACCGCCGCGCCGGCCGAATCGGCGGCGATCCCCAGCCCGACGTGCGTCCGGTGCGGGTCGACGATCGTCTCGCGATGGCCGGGCGAGGCCATCAGGCTCCGGTGGGCCCCCTGCGGGTCGAAGGCCGGCCATGGATCGACACCGCCGACCGAGGACATGGACTTGACCTGCCAGCGGTAGACGTTTTCCTGGACGTGGCCGGTCTCCCCGGCCGCGGCCAGCCGCTCGTAGGGAGCCTCTCCGAGCACGCCGTAATGACCGAAGAACCGTCCGGCTCCCATGGCGACGGCGTGGGCCTGGGCCGCGACCGTGGCCAGCGAATCGAGTTCGACAGGCCCGACGCCGGCGGCGCGGCGGTCCCGGTTGATTGCCGCCAGGAGCTCGAGACGGGCGGCCGCGTAGCGATCCCGAATGGGCGTCCGGGTCGTGCCTGCGCCGGGGGACAGATCGTCCCCACCGGGGGTCGCGCAGGCGAGGGCGCCCGCTGCAAGCACCGCGGCCAGACCTGGGAGGCGGCGGTTCGCGCATCTCGGCCTCATGGATAGAGCGCCACCACTTCGGTCCCCGGATAGTAGGTCGCCAGGATGTGCCGGTGGTCTTGACCCTGCTGGGCGCGCTCCAGGGCGCCCACCTGGCACAGCCCTACGCCGTGTCCCCATCCGCCCCCCACCAGGGTCAGCCGTTCCAGCGCCCCGCTCCGGTAGGTCGGGCGGAGCAGAAACTGCGTGCTCCGGAGGAGCCGGCCGTCGCCGTCGGCGAACAGGCTCCGGATGGCGTTCTCGCTGACCAGGTACCGGCCGGTGCTGGTGATCACCTGCACCGAGAGGGTCCTTCCCTCGGGCGTCGTCCGCTCGACCCGCACGTCCTCGACGCGCCCGACGCCTTGCGGGGGCAGCGGTACGAGCGCCGGGAGGTTCCGCTCCATCATGGTCTGGAGCCCCGGCCCGGCGAGCGCGGCCGTCCAGCGGAAGTAGCGCGAGCCCTGGCACCAGTACGTCCCGTCCGGCCGCCGGTCGCTGATAGGCACCAGATACGGGGCGGGCGGGTCATCGAACACGAGCTCGACCCGGGCCGTGCTGCCCCCACAGGTCGAGTGGTAGTAGGCGTCGATCAGCTGGCCGTCGTACAGGAGCGCCTGACCCCGCGTCGAACGGACCGCCCGCACGGCCAGCGAGTCGGCCAGGTCAGGGATCCCTCCGTAGGCCTGGTCGAGCACCGAACCGTACACGTCGAAGCCGAGCTCGGCGCGGCTCCCCAGCCGTTTCAGGGCATAGGTCCGGGCGGCGACCGCCTGCGCCCGCTGCGCTTCCCAAGCCGCCCGGTCCGGGTGACCGAGCTCGCGCGACACGACGCCCTCCAGGTACCGCTCAAGGGGAACCAGGTTGACGGCCGTCAGGGTTCCGTCGGGACGGAGCTGGAACTCGAGCGAGCCGGCGTAGGGGACGCCGTCGACCCGCAAGGTCCCCGGGCCGATCGCGTCGACCCGAAGAGGTCCGGCGTGCGGCTGCGAGAGATAGCCGTCGGGGCGCCGGACCCGCAGCATGCCCTCGAAGGGGAGCTTGACGACCGTCCACGAAGCACCACCGTCGACGACGGCGACCGGCCGCGCCTCTCCCGCTTCGCCGATTCGCCAGCGGCCGGGTCCCGAGATCGACAGCGTCGAGTCCCCGAGGGCGATCCCGACACGGATGGCGGGCTCACGGGCGGGAAGGACCGGTGGAGACGGACCGACCGCCCCCGGCGTTCCGGCCGGAAACCACCCGGGCGGTGTACGTTCGCCGCCACAGGCGACGAGGGGGAAGAGAAACATGACGACGGGCAAAAAAAAACGCCCCCGCCGGGCGATCGGACGGCGACCCAGTGTCACTGCCGGTCCAGGGACCGGCTCACCCGCACGCCGAACTTGCCCTCCGCGACGTCATCCACGTCCATCTTCATGTCGAAGCCCCGCCGCTCGAAATGCGTCGAGGCCTGGACGCGGGCGTAGAGAAGGAGCCCTCGCTCCACCCAGTCGGTGACCGTGCTGTCCCCCCAACGTGCGTCCAGCCATCGCTCGAGCCCGCTCCAGAAGTTCTGGCTGTCGGGGGCCACCAGGCCCAGAACGGGATAGCCGAAGGACCTGGCGAAGTCTCGCTGGAAGGCGTCGTAGCGCAGGAAGACGGAGGGTGATCCCGCGTCCGTGGCATCCAGCAACGACCGCGCGGTCACCGCTCGTGCCTCGAGGGTCGGCCCCGCGTGCAGGGAAGGCGTGCGCGTCTCGGGTGTGACCTGCTGGGCCCGTCCATCGGACCACGTCGCGGCGATCAGAATCGCGCCGAGCGTGAGCGCTCGCGGGTGGGCGGTCGGAGACATGGTCATCAAGGTACTCATATCCCTCCCCCCACCCCACAAGTTCCATGCCACCCTGGGCGCGCCGGGTGGTCGAGATCGTCGTTGCGCTCGTCGCGTCTCGCTGCGGCGTAGGTCTCGCTACGCCTCGCTCGCGCTCCTCGCGCGCCTCGATCTCGACCACCCGGCGCGCCCAGCCCTTCCCTACCTTAGACCCCGTCTACGCGATCGGGGCTGCTAGAACGGCAGGTCGTCGTCGAAGTCGTCCGACTCCGGCCATTCGACGTCGCGGTCGCCGTCACCCTGTCGATCGTTCGCCGGCACGCGCGCGCCGGCGTCGCCCCGCCCCGCGCCGGACCCGGCGGGATCGAGGATGATCATCTGATTGGCCACGACCTCGGTCATGTACCTCTTCTGGCCGGTCTTGGCATCGTCCCACGAGCGCGTCTGGATCCGCCCCTCGATGTACACCTTGCGGCCCTTCTGCAGGAACTGCTGGCAGATCTCCGCCAGCCGGTTCCAGGCCACGATGTTGTGCCACTCGGTCTCCTCGTTCTGGGCTCCGTCCTGACCCGTCCACGAGCGGTTGGTCGCCACCGGGAAGGTGGCCACCGCTTGCCCGCTCGCCGTCCGCCTCAGCTCGGGATCCTTCCCCAGGTTCCCGATCAGCATCACCTTGTTCAAGCTCCGAGCCAACTGCTCCTCCTCGTGTCGGAATGGCGGTCCCTCGACGTTCTGCCGCCTTAGAACCTCTGCATGATGAATCTCTCGTGCCACGCCTTCCGCCAGAGCCCGACGGCGGCGAAGCAGACCAGCAGGAAGGACCCCCCCTTCGAGAGGAACGGGAGGGGCAGCCCCGTGATCGGCAGCAGCCCCGCCGTCATGGCGGTGTTCACGACCAGATGACCGGCGATGAGGATCACGAGCCCGAAGGCCACCGTGCTCGCGAACGGATCGGGGTTGCGCTCGGCGATCCGGACACCCTCGGTCAAGAGCAGGGCGAAGAGGACGAAAGCCGCCAGGACCCCGAGGAATCCGAGCTCCTCGCCGAGCACCGAGAATACGAAGTCCGTGTGACGTTCGGGCAGGAACGCGAGCCGCTTCTGGGTGCCCTCGAGGAATCCCTTGCCGAACCACCCACCCGATCCGATGGCGACCTTGGACTGGATCAGGTTCCATCCCGCGCCGCGCGGGTCGCTCTCGGGCTGGAGGAAGACCAGCAGGCGCTGCTTCTGGTACCCGGCGAGCGAGTTCCAGAGCGGCAGCGCGACGATGCCCATGAACAGGTTGCTTGCCCCCACGTAGAGCCAGGTGCCACGGGACGCGCCGAGGACGAACAGCAGCACGCCGACCCCCAGGATGTAGGTCGACCAGAGCGGCAGCGAGAACGTGAGCAGGATGCTCACCATCGGCGAGAGGAGCAGGAACACCGTCGCGCCCGGGGCGCCCGACCAGAAGCACAGGCCGGCGAGGAGCACCACGAAGATCGTGGTCGTCCCCAGATCGGGCTGGATGAGGGTCAGGCAAGCGGGCAGCCCCACCAGCAGGGTGGGTACCATGAGCTGCGAGAGCTGGGTCGGCGGCTCCTCGAGAGAGGCGACCCAGCGCGCCACCATCAGGATCACCCCGATCTTCGCGAACTCGGATGGCTGGAAGCCGAGCGGCCCCATCCGGATCCAGGAATGCGCGCCGGAGATCGGCGGGAAAGCCAGCACGACCACCAGCAGGAGCAGGCACGCGGCGTAGATCGCCCACGCCGACTTCTCGATCAGACGCAGAGGCGTGAAGCCGAGCATCGCGTACACGACCACGGCCAGAAACAGCCACACGAGCTGGAACTGCCAGTACCCCGAGTTCTCGCCGGTCGCGGTCTCGCCGGCCGAGTACAGGAGGGCGAGCCCGCCCACCGAAAGGGTCAGCGCCAGGACCAGCAGGTACCAGTTGTGGGGCGACGAGATCCGCGGGCGTTCCACGGGACTAGGGCGCGCTCAGGGCGCCCTCGCCCAGCGCGATGGGGAGCGGCTCGGGCTCGGCAGGAGCGATCCCGTGACGGCCGTCGAGGTAGGTCTGGACGAGCTGGATCGCGATCGGGCTCTGGGCCGACCCACTGCGGCCCTCCTCGACGAGCACCGCGACCACGATCTCGGGATGGTGCATGGGCCCGACGGCCACGAACCAGCCGTGCGGCACGCCGCCGTTGTGCTCCACCGTGCCCGACTTGCCACCGATCGTGTACCGCAGCCCCACCGAGTGCGCCCGCCGGAAGGCCGTTCCCCGCCAGTCGTTGACCACGCCGGACAGCGAGGAGCGAAGAATCTCGAACTGGTCACGGGAGAGAGGGAGCTCGGTCTTCACGATCGGCGGGTCGTCGGTCCGCCGCAGCCGGGGCTGGTACACCCGGCCCCCGTTGACGATCGCCGAGACGAGCTGCGCCTGCTTGAGCGGCGTAAAGCCGATCTCGCCCTGGCCGATCGCCAGGTTCAGGACCACGCCCGAGCCCCAGCCGCCCTCGCCGTAGCGCTCGTCATACCAGGCCGGCGACTCCGGGAACAGGTTGTCGACCTCGTTGGGCAGATCGATCCCCGTCTTCTCTTCGAGGCCCCACGCCATCCCAAGCCGCGTGAGCTCTTCCAGCCCGAGGTCGAGCCCGAGCTGATAGAAGTAGGTGTCGCACGAGGTGACGATCGCGTCGTGGAGGTCGGCCCAGCCGTGGACCGCGTGGCAGCCGAACCAACGGCGCCCGAACTGGTAGCCGCCCCGGCACGGGACCTCCTCGAACTCGTCGGGATCGACGACGCCGAGCGTCATCGCCATGGCGGCGGTGGCGAGCTTGAACACCGATCCCGGGCTGTAGCGGGCCTGGGAAGCCCGATTCAGGAGCGGCCGCGCGGGGTCCTCGAGCAGCCGGTTCCAGATCTCGCCCGTCATCCGCCCGCTGAACACGTTGGGGTCATAGGTCGGGCTGGAGAACAACAGGAGAACGTCGCCGTTGTTCGGATCGAGGGCGACGACGGCTCCGCGCTTCCCTTCCGGGAAGAGGAGGGCAGCCTGACGCTGGAGCTCCAGATCGACGGACAGATGGAGGTCGCGCCCGCGTCGCGGCGGCTCGAAGGGACGGACGGCCCACGGTCCGATCCGCCGGCCGGCCACGTCGACCTCGAGGTGCTCGGCTCCCTTGTCTCCCTGCAGCTCGGTCTCGTACATCCTCTCGAGCCCGGTCTTGCCGACGATGTCGCCGGGTGCGTATCCCGCGTCTCGACGCTCGGTCAGCTCCCGCTCGCCGATCTGGGCGACGTAGCCGGTCAGATGGGCCGTGGCCCATCCGTAGGGATAGACGCGGCGGGGCTTGGGCTGAAGGAGCAGCCCGGGGACGGCCTCGCTCTGCTCCTCGAGCAACGACAGCGTCCGGAAGTCGATGTCGTCGTCGATCAGGATCGGGCGGCCGGGGGCCAGCCGGTACTGCCTGCCGAGCGCCTCCACCGTTCCCGGGTCCAGCTCGAGGATCGGGGCGATCCGCGCCATCCCCCGATCCAGCTCCTCGATCGACGCGGGAAGCAAGGAGACCGAGTAGGCCGGGACGTTCTCGGCGACGACGCGGCCGTATCGATCGTAGATGAAGCCGCGCGGGGCTGGCAGGGGAACCGTGCGTACCTGGTTGCGCGTCGCCTGGCGTTGATGCTCGGCGTGCTCGACGACCTGGAGCCGGAAGAAGTTCGCGACCAGGATGCCGAGCAAACCGAACAGGACGAGGCGAGTCAGCCGCGCCCGTTGGCTCCGATGGATGGGGTCGAACGGCGCGGAGGACTGCGGGACGAGGCTCGTCTTCATTCCCCCCGGTTATTCTGCAAGAACAAGACATACTAGGGCCGCCGCTCCGGCTACGCAACCGTGACCGGCCGGGAAGGACCCTCTACCGGCGTCGCAGGAGCCGATGGCCGAGCGCGCCCAGGACGGCGGTGACGACCGCGCCGAGGGGGGACTCCCAGAAGAAGCGGAGCTCGAAGGTTCGCCAGGCGCCGTCGGCGGCCACGCCCAGGACGAGCACGTCCAGTGCAAGCTTCGCGCCGGCCAGGAGGAGAAGGTCGATGCCGGGCGTCGTGAGGTAGAGGGTTTCACGAGCCTTGCCGAGCCCATAGCCGAGCACCGTCATCCCCAGGGCGTTCAGCCCGAGGTGCGAGAGGGACATCGAGTCGCGGAAGAGCCCCAGCCCGAACCCGAGGATCGACCCTCCCAGGGCGCTCCAGCGCAGGGCCCCGAAGGTGAGGCCGATGACGGCGAAGTCCGGGACGGCTCCCCCGGCCGCCAGCGCCTCCTCCAGGATGACCATCCCGAGGACGCACACCGCGAGGAAGACCGCGAAACGCGCGCCCGGAATCCGCTCCAACCCCTGTCTGGCGAAGACATCCCCCACCGGTCATTCCGTCGCCGGAGGCGGATCCGGAGGCGCCCCTCCGGTCCGCCCCGCGGCCGAGTCGGCAGGTCCGCCGGCCAGCGAGTCGCCAGCCAGGGAGTCGACGGCCAGGGACTCCGCCGAGACGGCAGCGAGCCGCTCTCCGGTCATCGGCGGATAGGCGTAGCCGGGCCAGAAGAGACCGGTCCGATCCCCCGCCGACCCGTCGGGAGCCCCCCCTCGAAGCATCACGAACACGACCGTGATACGCCCCAGGTCGACGGCCGGCTCGACCCGGTCGATCCGCTGGAGCCCGAGACGTGCATCCTCCTCCACGGCCGCCACCTCGCCGATCGGAATCCCGCGCGGAAAGGTCCCACCGTATCCCGACGTCACGATGCGGTCGCCGGGCGCCGATTCAGACCTGAGCGGCAGGAAGAGCCGGAGGACCCCCCCGCCGCCCGGGCGGACGATCCCGTACTCGAGATGGTCACCGCCGACGAGAAGGGCGCTCGCGCTGAAGTCTGGATGGCTGTAGAGCATGACCCGCGTGAGGCCGCGCCCCGCGGCGACGGTCTTGCCGATCAGCCCCCGGTCGGTGACGACGGGCAGATTGACCTCCACGCCGTCGGCGCGGCCTACGTCCAACACCGCCGTCGTCGGCAGCGTGGCGAAGTTGCGGTCGACGATCCGCGCGGGGACCAGCCGCACGGGCTGGCGTCGGCGAAAGGCCAGCAGTCCCTCGAGCTCCCGGTTCCGGCGCTCCGCCAGCGAGGCGGCCGAGGCCTCGAGCCGGGCCTCCTGGAGCTCCTCGCGAAGGCGCAGGTTGTCGGCCCTCACCCCCCAGTGTCCGGACAGCTCCGAGCGGATCTGAGACAGCGGGAACAGCAGCAGGTCGCTCGTGAACCGGGCGATCGCCTGCTGGCGGGTGGGTGGGAGGGTCAAGAGAATCAGCGAGACCGCCACCAGGGCCAGAGCGACGATTTCGGCGTGGCGCGCCTGACGGATCGAGGCCATCCCGGGCCCCCCGGCTCAGCCGCGTCCGCTGAGCGCGAGAACGCCCCGGTACTTGTCCGGATCGTCCAGGATGCGGCCGGTTCCGCGCACGACGCAGGTGAGCGGCTCCTCGTCCACGTTGATGGGAAGGTTGGTGTTCTCGCGGAGGAGGGCATCGAGTCCCTTGAGGAGCGCCCCGCCGCCGGTCATCACGATCCCGCGGTCGACGATGTCGCTGGCCAGCTCGGGGGGCGTGTGCTCGAGAGCCTGGCGCACCGCGTCGACCACCGCCGCGATCGGCTCCTGGATCGCCTCGCGCACCTCCATCGAGTTGATCGAGACCGTCTTGGGGATCCCCGACACGATGTCGCGGCCCTTGACCTCCATCTCCTGCTCCTCGCCGGTCGGATACGCGGACCCGATCGTCATCTTGACCAACTCGGCCGTGGGCTCGCCGATCATGATGTTGTAGTCCTTCTTCAGGAACTGCACGATCGCCTCGTCGATCTCGTCCCCGCCGACACGGATGGATGTGTCGCTGACGATGCCCGAGAGCGCGATGACCGCGATCTCGGTCGTGCCGCCGCCGATGTCGATCACCATGTTGCCGGTCGGCATCTCGACCGGCAGCCCGACCCCGATGGCGGCCGCCATCGGCTCGGGAACCAGATAGACCTGCTTGGCCCCGGCGCTCTCGGCGCTGTCCCGGACGGCACGCTTCTCGACCTCGGTGATCCCACTCGGGACCGAGATCAGGACCTTCGGCCGCACCGGCATGAGACGGTTCCTGAGGACGCGCTTCAGGAAGTCGCGTAGCATCTTCTCGGTGACCTCGAAGTCGGCGATGACCCCGTCCTTGAGCGGCCGGACGGCGACGATCCCGGCCGGGGTCCGCCCAAGCATCTTCTTGGCCTCGAGGCCGACGGCCAGGATATCGCGGGAATCGGAGTCCAGCGCGACGACCGAGGGCTCGTTCAGAACGATCCCGCGGCCCTTCACGTAGATGAGGGTGTTGGCCGTCCCCAGGTCGACCGAGACCTCGCTCGCAAGGAAGGATCCATTGGCTCTCAGGAACCCCAGCATCAGGACTCTCCCCTCCTCACCGTCCGGTCGAGCCGAATCCGCCCGCGCCGCGTGTCGTCTCCGGAAGCTCCTCGACCTCGACCAGTTCGAGCCGCGCGATCGGCGCCACGACCAGCTGCGCGATCCGGTCGCCGGCGGCGATCTCGACGGGGTCCTGGCCCAGGTTGATGAGCAGCACCTTGACTTCGCCGCGGTAGTCTGGGTCGACGGTCCCGGGCGCGTTGAGCACCGTCACGCCGTGACGGGCTGCGAGTCCCGAGCGAGGACGGATCTGTCCCTCGCAGGATAGCGGCAGCGCGATCGCGAAGCCGGTCCCGACGAGCGTCCGCCGGCCGGGCTCGAGGACGTGCGCCCGCGCGGCCCTCAGGTCGAGCCCGGCCGCCCCAGCCGACGCGTACTCCGGAAACGGCAGCCCATGGTCGGAAAGCCGCCGGATCAGCAGGCGATCCCGCGCCGACCGGGCCACCGCCTCGGCCTCGACCCTCACAGAAGACTCTCCGGATCCACATATTCCAGCCCAAAAGCCTCCGCCACTGCCCGGTAGGTGACGTTTCCGCCGATGATGTTGAGGCCGCGGACAAGGCGTCGATCCTTGCGGCAGGCCTCCTTCCACCCGGTCGCGATGCGACGCGCGAAGGGCAAGGTCGCGTTGGTGAGCGCGATCGTCGAGGTCCGCGGCACGGCGCCCGGCATGTTGGCCACACAATAGTGGACCACTCCGTCCACGACGTAGACCGGATCGTCGTGGGTCGTAGGACGACACGTTTCGATGCACCCGCCCTGGTCGACCGCGACGTCCACGATGACCGCACCGTCCTTCATGTGGGCCAAGTCCGCACGCGTCACCAGGTTGGGGGCCTTGGCGCCGGCCAGCAGGACGGCTCCGATCAGCAGGTCGGCCCGGGCCAGCATCTCGCGGATCGTGTGAACGTCCGAGAATAGGCACTCCACGTTGGCCGGCATGACGTCCTCGAGGTAGCGGAGCCGGTCCAGCGAGACGTCGAGGATGGTGACCCGCGCCCCCAGGCCAGCAGCCATCTTGGCGGCATTGGTGCCGACCACGCCACCGCCCAGGATCACGACCTCGCCGGGCGGCGTCCCGGGGACGCCGCCGAGCAGGATGCCCCGCCCGCCGGAGAGCCTCTCCAGGTACTTCGCGCCTTCCTGAACGGCCATCCGGCCCGCCACCTCGCTCATGGGGACGAGCAGCGGCAGCCGGCCGTCTTCCTCTTCGACGGTCTCGTAGGCGAGGGCCACCGCCCCGGTGGCGATCATACCCTCGGTGAGCTCGCGGCTGGCGGCGAAGTGAAAGTACGTGAAGACGATCTGGCCGGGTCGGATGCGGCGGATCTCCTCCGCCAGCGGCTCCTTGACCTTGAGGATCATCTCGCTCTCGGCGAACACCGGCTCGGGGCCGTCCACCAGGCAGGCCCCCGCCTTCTCGTAGGCGTCGTCGGCGAACCCCGATCCGTCCCCCGCCCCACGCTCGACCCACACCTCATGCCCGTCCCGGGTGAGGACCTCGGCCCCCACCGGCCGCAGAGCCACACGGTGTTCCTGGCTCTTGATCTCGCGCGGCACGCCGATCCGCATGACCCCCGACCTTCGCTCGTGACCGGACGGGCTCCCCCAGGACCTAGGAGCGGTCCCGGCCCCGCCCCCGACCGCCCCGACCGCCGCGCCGGTCGCGCCCGCGATCCCCGCCTCGGTCTCCGCCGCCGTTGTCGCCCTCGCCGTCGCCGCCGACCTCGCCGGCCGGCTTCTCGATCAGCGCCTTGCGGCTCAGCTTGACGCGTCCCTGGTTGTCGATCCCGATCAGCTTGACGCGCATGATCTCGCCCTCGGAGGTCACGTCCTCGACCTTCTCGACGCGACGATGCTCGAGCTCCGAGATGTGGACGAGGCCGTCCCGGCCGGGCAGGATCTCGACGAAGGCGCCGAAGGCCGTGATGCTCTTCACCGGGCCTTCGTAGATCTTCCCGATCTCCGGCTCCTCGATGATCTTCTCGATCCTGCGCAGGGCCTCCTCGCCGCCCGCCCGGTCGACCGAGGCGATCCGCACGGTGCCGTCCTCGCCGATGTCGATCTTGGTCCCCGTGTCCTCCTGGAGGCCGCGGATGACCTTGCCGCCGGAGCCGATCACGTCCCGGATCTTGTCCTTTGGAACCTTGATCGTGAGGATCGCCGGCGCGTGGCGGCTGATCGACTCGCGCGGCTCCCGGAGGACGGCGTCCATCTCGTCGAGGATGTGCATCCTCCCCTCGCGCGCCTGCGCCACGGCCCGCTCGAGGATCTCGAAGGACACCCCCCTGATCTTGATGTCCATCTGGAATCCGGTGATTCCTTCGCGCGTGCCGGCGACCTTGAAGTCCATGTCGCCGAGGTGATCCTCGATCCCCAGGATGTCGCTCAGGACGGAGACGCGGCCCCCCCCCTTCACCAGGCCCATCGCGATTCCCGCGCACGCCTTCCGCACCGGCACCCCGGCGTCCATCAGCGAGAGCGATCCCGAGCAGACGCTGGCCATGGACGAGGATCCGTTCGACTCGAGGATATCGGAGACGATCCGGATCGTGTAGGGAAACTCGTCGTGAGGGGGCAGCAGGACGCGCAGGCTGCGCTCGGCCAGAGCGCCGTGGCCGATCTCGCGGCGTCCGGTGCCGCCGAAGCGCCCGACCTCGCCTACCGAGAAGGGCGGGAAGTTGTAGTGAAGCATGAAGGTCTTGTCCCACTTGGGATCCAGGTCGTCGATCATCTGCTCGTCCGACGACGTCCCGAGGGTCACGACCCCCAGCGACTGCGTGTTGCCGCGGGTGAAGAGGGCCGATCCGTGGGCGCGGGGAAGCACCCCGACCTCGATCTCGATGCCCCGGATGTCCTTGGGCCCACGGCCGTCGGCGCGGCGTCCGTCGTCAAGGATCTGGTCGCGCATGACCCGATACTCGACGTCCTCGATCGCCCGGCGGACGATCTTCTCGCGGCCGGGCCACTCGTCGCCGAGCGTCTCGGCGAAGTGCGCGCCGATTTCCTCCCGAAGCCGGTCCAGCGCCTGGTTGCGCTCCTCCTTGTCGCCGATCCGCATGGCGGCGCGGACGGGCTCCAGCGCCCGCTCCTCGACCCGTTTCGCGAGCTCGGGGTCGGTGTCGGGCGGCGTCCACGCCATTCCGGGACGGCCCGCTTCGCGGGCCAGCTCCTCGATGACCGCGACGATCTTCCTGATGGCCTCGTGACCGGCCCGGATGGCGCCGAGCAGCGTCTCCTCCGTGACCTCGTCGGCCGATCCCTCGACCATCGAGACGGAGTCGGCCGTGCCGGCGACGACCACGTCGAGGGGGCTCGCGTCGACCTGCTCGTTGGTCGGGTTGATCACATAGCGGCCGTCGGCCATGCCGACCCGCACA
>Ga0299907_10001701_pt1 | contig 12853 bp, 10 predicted proteins | sample RVTome_16_FD_198680 | JGI IMG/M metagenome (GOLD analysis project Ga0299907, IMG submission 198680) | Soil microbial communities from uranium-contaminated site in the Upper Colorado River Basin, Wyoming, United States - RVT152D67 (version 2) ... | reverse complement strand
GTGCACATTGATGCTGACGAGCTTGCGCGCCGGGTTGCGGAACAGCGACCAGCTCCCAGTGGTGAAGTCCTGGAAGCGGGTGCCGACGCCGATGACGAGATCGGCGGTCTCGCAGGCGGCGTTGCCGCAGGCCGAGCCGGTGACCCCGGGCGAGCCGAAGTTCATCGGATGCTCCCAGCTCGCGGCGCCTTTGCCGGCCTGGGTCTCGACGAAGGGGATGTTGCGCCGGGCGGCGAAGTCCGCCAGCAGGTCCTCGGCGCCGGAATAGAGCACGCCACCCCCGGCGACGATCACCGGGGCCTTCGCCGCGCGGATCGCCGCGACCACGTCCGCGACCTCGGCCGGGTCGGGCTCGGGGCGGCGGATGCGCCAGACATGCCGCTCGAAGAAGCTCGCCGGATAGTCGAAGGCCTCGGCCTGCACGTCCTGGCAGAAGGCGAGGCAGACCGGGCCGCAGTCGGCCGGGTCGGTCAGCGTGCGAATCGCCCGTGGCAAGGCCGTCAGCAGGTGCTCGGGCCGCGAGATGCGGTCGAAGTAGCGGGTGACCGGCTTGAAGCAGTCGTTGGCCGAGACCGTGCCGTCGTCGAAGTCCTCGATCTGCTGCAGCACCGGGTCGGGCCGGCGGTTGGCGAAGACGTCGCCCGGTATGAAGAGCACCGGCAGGCGGTTGACATGCGCCAGCGCCGCCGCCGTCACCATGTTGGTCGCGCCCGGGCCGATCGAGGACGTCACCGCCTGCGCCCGGCGCCGGCGCTTCGTCTTGGCGTAGGCGATCGCGGCATGCGCCATCGTCTGCTCGTTCTGGCCGCGCCAGGTCGGCAGCGCGTCGCCGATGCCGTGCAGCGCCTCGCCGATGCCGGCGACGTTGCCGTGGCCGAAGATCGCCCAGACGCCCTCGATGAAGCGCTCGCCATCCGCGGTCATCTGCACGCTCAGCCAGCGCATCATGGCCTGCGCCGCGGTCAGCCGGATGGTGCCGCTCATGCTGCCTCCTCCCGATCTCTTCTCGTCCTTCGCGCTCATGCCACCGCCTCCAGGGCGGCCGCCCGCGCCTTATCCCACACCGTGCAGAGCCGCGTGTACCGGCGGACCATCTCGGCGACCGCCTCGGCGTCGCCCATCCCGCCCGTTATCCAGGCCCGGGCCACGTCCCCGAAGATCGTCCGGCCCACGGCGAAGCCCTTCACCAGATCAAAGGCGGCAGCGGTCTCGAAGCTCGTCGCGAGCTCCGCCTCCGGCGCGTCGAGCCCCAGCACCAGGATGCCGCGGGTGTGGCGGTCGTGCGCCTCGATCGCCGCGATGGCATTGGCCCAGGCGGAGCGCGAGGTCATCGGTTCGAGCTTCCACCAGTCCGGCCAGACGCCGGCCGTGTAGAACTGCCGGATCAGCGTCGCGGTGGTGCCGTCGTTGACCGGGCCGACCCTGGAGGGGATGATCTCGAGCAGGAACTCGAGCCGGTTGCGGCGCGAGGCTTCCCAGAGCCGCTTCACCACCGCCTCCTGCTCGGCCCGCATCTCGGGCGTGTCGTCCGGGTGGCAGAAGCAGAGCACCTTGACGACGTTCTCCTTCGCCCACTCGCCAAGGCCGCCGTGGTCGCTGCCGAGCTCCGGCTCCAGCGTCAGCGGCCGCGAGCCCGGCCATTCGCAGGGCCGGCCGATCCAGAGGCCGGTGCCGGAAGCCGCATGCAGCGCGGCCCGACCGAGCCGGTTGTCGCAGAGAATGCCATAGCACGGACGCCCGTCCTGGACCTGGAGCGCAGCCTGCAGGCAGAGCTTCTTGAAGGCGCCGATCTTCGCGTCCGTGGCGCCCTCCATCCGCTCGAGCTGCATCCGGTGGTCGAAGGCGAAGACCCGCATCTCCGACCAGTCGCCCCCTTTCAAACCGTGCCGGTTGGTGGACCAGTGGATCTGCTCGAGCGCCTCGTCGTGGCGCAGGTCGGGCCGGACGATGCCGCGCTCGAGGAAGAAGTCGAGCTCAGCGAGCGACGGATAGGCCGGCGTGCAGCCGTGGCGCGAGACCGCGAAGGCGCCGCAGGCGTTGGCGTACTTGAGCGCCGTCGGCCAGTCGGCATCCTCGAGCCAGCCCTTGAGCAGGCCCGAGAAGAAGCCGTCGCCGGCGCCGAGCACGTTGAAGACCTCGATCGGAAAGCCGGGGCCGCTCTGCCCGTCGTCGAGGCTGTCGGGGATCGCGCCCTCGAAGGCGACCGCCCCCTTCGCGCCGCGCTTGCAGACCAGCGTCGCGTCCGAGACCGCCTGCACGGCCTTAAGCGCCGCGATGGTGTCGGTGCTGCCGCCGGCGATGTGGAACTCCTCCTCGGTGCCGACGATCAGGTCGAACCAGTGTAGGGTCGACTGCAGCTTCTTCGTCACCCCCGCGCTCTCCACGAACCGGCTCTCGCCCTCGCCGTGGCCGGCGACACCCCAGAGGTTCGGTCGGTAGTCGATGTCGAGCGCGGTGCGCGCGCCGTGCTTGCGGGCGAGGTTCAGCGCCTTCAGCACCGCCGCCTCGGTCCGGGGATGGCTGAGATGCGTGCCGGTCGCGAGCACCGCGCGCGCTTCGGCGATGAAGCTTTCGTCGATGTCCGCCTCCGAGAGGCCCATGTCGGCGCAGTTCTCGCGGTAGAAGATCAGCGGGAACTGCGCGTCGTCTCGGATGCCGAGGATGACCAGTGCAGTCAGCCGCTCGGGATCGACCTTCACGCCGCGCGTATCCACGCCCTCGCGCGCGAGCTGCTCGCGGATGAAGCGGCCCATGTGCTCGTCGCCCACCCCGGTGATGACCGCGGACTTGAGCCCGAGCCGCGCCGTGCCACAGGCTATGTTGGTCGGCGAGCCCCCGATGTACTTCGAGAACGAGCCCATGTCCTCGAGACGCCCACCGATCTGATCCCCGTAGAGATCAACCGACGACCGGCCGATGGTGATGAGGTCGAGCGTCTTCATCATGCAAAATGTCCCGCTCTCAGAAACCCGTCTGGCGCAGGAAGGTCCGGCTCGCGGCAAGGTCCGCGAGAATGCTGCCGGTGTTGCGCGGATCACGCTCCTGCTCGATGGTGATGTAGCCTCCGTAGCCGATCTCGCTCAGCAGCGCGCGTAGCCCCGGATAGTTGATGCGGCCGCGGCCGATCGGGCACATGACGCCCTCGGCGCAGGCTTCGAAGAAGCGGATGCGGCGGCCCATCACGTCGGCGTACTTCGCGGCGTCGATGTCCTTGAAGTGGATGTAGTCGATGCGGTCGGCGTAGCGCCGGATCGTCTCGACCGGGTCCATCCCGGAATAGTCGAGATGGCCCGTGTCGAGGCAGAGCCCGGCGAGCTCGGCCGGCACGTCGGCGGCGATCCGGTCGAGCTCGTCCTCGAACTCGATGTAGCCGCCGGCATGCGGGTGAATGATCGCCCTGACGCCGTATCGGTCGCGCGCGACCTCCGCGATCGCACGGACGTTGTCGACCATGCCCGCCCAGGCCTCGCGATCCAGCCGCGGGGCGCGGTTGGAGTGGCCGGCCGCATAGTCGCGCTCGTCGTGGCCCCAGTCCATCACGGTCAGATACGGCGCCTCGTAGCGCTGGCCCGGATGGCTCTGCGGCCTCGGAAGGGCGGTAACGAACGCGCAGATCTCATCGGTCTGCCGCACCAGGTTCTCCCGGTTCGCCGGGCTGACGAGGTCGTCGAAGATCGTGCCCGCGACGATGCTGAGACCGCGCGCGTCGAGCGCGGCCCCGACGCGATCTACGTCGAGCGGCATATAGCCGTAGGGGCCGAGCTCGAGGCCGCCGAAGCCCGCTTCGGCGGCTTCGTCCAGTACGCGCTCCCAGGGCGGCAGGTGCGGGTTGGATACGTCGTCCACCCCCCAGCAGCACGGCGCGCAGGTGATCGTGATCGGGTTGCTCATGAGTGCCCTCGCGAGGAGGCGTGGGTGGCCGGAGCCGCCTAGCGGTTCCGGTTCAGCGGCTGATCGTGGCCTGGAGCGCGTCGATGGACGACTGGATGCCGGCCTCGGTGGACATCGTGAAATCTTCCATCTCGAGGCTCACCCAGCCGTTGTAGCCCATCATCCGCACGACGGAGAAGAACTCCTTCCACCACTGGAGGTCATGGCCCGCGCCCACGGCGACGTAGTTCCAGGTGCGGTTGGCGACGTCGGTGACCTCCTTCAGCTCCAGAAGGCCGTTCACGTCGGCGAGGCCGCGCTCGATGCGGGTGTCCTTGCCGTGGCAGTGATGGATCGCGTTGCCAAGCGCGCGGGCGGACGCGATCGGGTCGGCCCCCATCCACATCAGGTGGCTGGGATCGAGGTTCATGCCGACCTTCGGCCCCACGGCATCGCGGAGACGGAACAGGGTCTCGGGGTTCCAGACCAGCATGGCGCTGAAGTTCTCGAGCGCATACTTCTCGACGCCCACCTCATCGGCGAGCTTCACCAGGCTCTGCCAGTAAGGGATCGCACAGTCTTCCCATTGGTACCGGTCGCGCTCGGGCATCTCGTCGGGCCAACTCTTGGTGTAGACGAGCCAGTTCGGCACCGTGTCGCCCGGAGCGGCGGCCGGCAGGCCGGACATGGTCACGATCGTCTTCACACCGATCTCGCCGGCGAGCCGGATGGTCTGTTCCATCTCCTTGCGGTGACGCTCGCCCATCGGACCCGGATCGAGCGGGTTTGCCGAGCAGTTGAGCGCGGCGATCTCGAGGCCGCGCGCGTCGATCTCCTTGAGCGCTGCCCTGAGCTTGCCCTTGTCGGCGAGCAGCGGCTCGGCGCGGAAATGCGGGCCGCGCGACCAGCCGCCACCGGTCATCTCGATGCCCTCGACGCCCAGCTTGACGCACTTGTCGAGCATCTCCGTGAAAAATAGATCGCCCATCACGTCGGTGCAGATGGAGAGTTTCATGTGCCTTGTCCTCCGTCACGGCGATTACTTGAAGTCGACCCAGACGGAGCCCGCGTCCGCCGAGCGCACGCAGTTCTCCAGCCAGCGCGCCCCCTCAGTGCCGGCCTCGATCCCCGGGTAGTGGTGATCCTTCAGGAAGGCCTCGTCACCGCGGTTCTTCGCGTCGATCGCCTGCGCGATCCAGAGATAGATGTTGGCCCAGCTGTCGCCGAGACCCTCGGTATGCAGCGCCCCCATGCGATCCACGGCTAGGCTCTCCTCCTCCAGGTAGGGCATGCCGTGATGCATGATCTGTCCCGGCTGCCCCTGGACCTCGTAGGTCAGCTGGTCGGGATGGGAGTCGGTCCACTCGACCGACGCCTTGGATCCGACGAACCGATACCGCTGGCTGCCCATGTGGCCGGCGTTGACCGAGGACACCCAGAGGCGACCGACCGCGCCGTTGTCGTAGTGCGAGAGCACGTAGGCGTTGTCCTCGAGCGGGGCGCGCGACCTGATGAAGGATTGGCGGTCGCAGAGCAGCCGGTCGATCTTCATGTGCGGCAGCACAATCTCGGACAGGTAGTAGATGTGCGTGCCGATGTCGCCGAGGACGAAGGTCGGGCCCGAGGTCCTCGGGTCGGTCCGCCACTTCTGCGCCTCGGACGCGTTGGCGTCGTCGCCCGAGTTGAAGCCGTGGGTGTATTGCAGGTCGACGATGCGGATGTCGCCGAGCATGCCCTTCTTGACCATCGCCGCCATCTGGTGAACCAGCGGGTGGCCGGTGAACCCGTAGGTGACGCCGACGATCAGGCCCTTTTCGTCGGCGAGGGCGGCGATCTCCTCGCACTCGGCGACGGTGAAGAAGAGCGGCTTCTCGCAGATCACGTGCAGCCCGGCCTCGAGGCAGGCCTTGGTGATCTCGTAGTGGGTGAAGTTCGGGGTGGCGATGGTGACGACCTCGACCCCGTCGTCCCGCTTCGCCTCCTCAGCGATCAGCGTCCCGTAGTCGGGGTAGAGCCGCTCCTCGGCAACCCCGAGGTTCTTTCCGAAGTCCTTGCCGCGCTCTGCGTCAAGGTCGAAGGCACCGCAAACCAACCGATAGGCGGTGTTGTCGCGCAGCGCGCCGGTGCGGTGCTTGTAGCCGACCTGGCCGGTGCGGCCGCCGCCGACCATGCCCCAGAGCAGCGGGCGGTCGATTAGTTTCTCTCCGTTGAGCATTCCCTTGGTCCCTGATGTGTGCCGGGTCGCACCTCACGCGGCGGCGGAGACCGCTGTTCCGTAGAGCACGGGCTTTTCCCGCATCGTGACCGGTTCGAGCCGTCCGCTGTCGACGGCGCGCAGGGCAGCGTCGGCGACCAGCGTCGCGGCATAGCCGTCCCAGGTGCTGGGGCCGGTCGCAGTGCCCTCGCCCGCCGCGACGATCCATTCGCGGAACTCCTGGTCGTAGGCCTCGATGAAGCGCTCGCGCCAATCCTCGGGGATCGCCTGACGGATGCCATGGCGATCGCTGACGACCGGGGCCGGGCGGTTGGGTAGGCTGGCGACGCCTTCCTCGCAGCTCACCTCACCGCGGATGTCGTAGCCGTAGGCGATGTTCACCGAGATCTCGACGTCGACAATCGCGCCGGACGCTATATGCAAGAGCACGAAGGTCGGGTCGCGCAGGTCCTTGCCACGGCGGTTTCGTCGTGGCACGCGCACCTCGACCCCCGTGACCTCGTCGCCGAGCAGCCAGCGCGAGATGTCCGCGTCATGCACCAGCGTGTCATTAAGCAGCATGTCTGAGGTCCACGTCTCCGGCACCGATGCGTTGCGATGCGCTGAGTGATAGAGGAGCGGCGCCCCGAGCGTGCCGCCGTCGATCACCGCCTTCAAACGGCGGTAGTCGGCGTCGAAACGGCGCATGAAGCCGACCTGGACGAGGCGCCGGCCAAACTCCACTTCCGCGTCCATCACCCGCAAGGCGGCGGCCTCGGAGGTCACCAGCGGTTTCTCGCAGAGGACGGGCTTGCCGGCGGCGATGCAGGCCAGAAGCTGCTCCTCGTGGGCGGGCCCCCAGGAGCAGATCACCACCGCCTGCACCCGATCCGAGCCGATCAACGCCTCAGGCCCGTCGAAGACGTCGGCACGTTTGGGCGCTGCGGCCTTGGCGCGGTCCAGGTCGATGTCGCTGACAGCCACGACCTCGACCCCGGACAGTACCTGGGTCAGACGGCGGACGTGGTCCTGGCCAATCATCCCCATACCGATGACGCCGATTCGAAGGCTCATCTTTTCCCCCAATACTTGTCGGCGTAGCGCTGCATTTCCTGGCGCATGAAGCGCGAGCTGTCCTCGGCGCGCTCCTCCCAGGCGAAGACGCAGGCAGTCATGATGCCGTCGAAGCCGACCTCGGCGAGGGTGCCGAAGAAGTCGTCCCACGGCACCTCGCCCTGGCCGATGTCGAGATGCTGGTGCACCCGCGCCGCCGACCCCGGCGGGTTGACGATGTAGCGCAGCCCCGAGCTGGCCTTGTGGTTGAAGGTGTCGGCGACGTGGACGTGCGCGAGTACGTCGGCGCATTCGCGGATCATCGCCTTGACGTCGTCGCCGAAGTAGAAGGTGTGCGGCGAGCAGTAGAGGAACTTCACCCGCGGCGAGTTGACTGTGCGGATCAGATCGACCGAGGGCTGCAGCGTCTCGACCCAGTCCTCGGGATGCGGCTCGATGTGCAGATTGATGCCTTCGCGCTCGAAGACCGGCACGAGGTCGTCCATCGACCGCCACCAGGCGTCCTCGCAGGCCTCGATCATCGAGCCGGTGTGGCAGCAGTAGCAGGTGCCCTTGTCCGGGTGCGGCCCGCGACCGAACTCGGAGTTCATCGTGTCGACTTCCATCTCGACGCAGATCTCGATGGCGCGTATCCAGTGCCGGACGGCGGCTTGGCGCTCGGCCTCGTCGTTGGAAGCCCAGCGGTACATTGGCAGGAGCGAGGCGATCTGCACGCCGCTGTCCCGGAGCGCCTTCTTGAAGCTCTTCACCCGGTCGGGAAAGACTCGGGGCGCCTTGAACCACTCGAGGAAGTCGCCGCGCGGGCTCAGCTCGATCCACTCGTAGCCGAGCTTTGCGGCCAGGACGGGCAACTCCTCCAGCGGAAGGTGGCGGTGCATGTACGGGTCGAGTGCGATTCTCATGATCTTGCTCACGTTGTCTGTGGGCGATCCGCCACGCCCGAGGCGTCAGACGTTTTCCGAAGGCGGCCGGACGCCGGGCGCAGACGGCGCGGGACGATCGCGCAGTCAGTGCTGCGCCGGGGGCGGATGTCCCTCGTGGGTCTCCATGTAGCTTTCGACATCGGCGTCGAGATTGGCCAGGGCTTCGCCCCCTGCCATCAGGTCCGTGATCTCGTCGCGGCTCTTCTCGCCCTTGATGAAATTGGCCGCCAAGGCGCCACGGATCAGCACGGCGAAGTGGTCGCCGACGGCCATCGCGTGGGTGACCTGGTGCGTGATGAAGATCACCGCGAGCCCGCGCTTTCTGGCCTCGAGAACGATGCGCAGCACGTGCGACGACTGTTTCACGCCCAGTGCTGCGGTCGGCTCGTCGAGGATCAGGACACGGGCGCCGAAATGCACCGCCCGGGCGATAGCCAGGGACTGGCGCTCGCCGCCCGACATGCCGCCGACCAGACGGTCGCCGTCGTCGATCCGCGTGATGCCGAAGTCCTGCACCGCCTTCACCGCGATCTCGTTCGCCGTCCTGCGGTCGTAGAGGCTGAGCGGCCCCCACTTCTTCGTCGGCTCGCGGCCGACGAAGAAGCAGCGCCCGACGCTCATCAGCGGGAAGGTGCCGCCGAACTGGTGCACCGTCGCGATGCCCGTCTCCTGCGCCTCGCGCGGGCTGCCGAAGACGACCTCCTTACCGTCCATCAGCACCGTGCCTGAGGTGGGCTGGTGCACGCCCGAGAGGACCTTGATGAGCGTGGACTTACCGGCGCCGTTGTCGCCGAGGAGGCAGAGCACCTCGCCTGCGTCGACTTTCAGCGAGATGTCGTGCAGGACGTCGATGGGACCGAAGGACTTGTTCACGTTCCTGAGTTCGATGATCGGCGTCGCCATCACTTCCTCCCCTTCTTCGGACTGTAGGTGAGCGCCATCTTGCGGAACGTGTTGTTCATCAGCACCGCGAGCAGCAACAGGACGCCGATGATGAGGCTCGCCCAGTTGGCGTCGAACTGCGTGAAGTAGATGCCCTGGCTCACCACCGCGAAGGTGAGCGTGCCGAAGAAGATGCCGATGACCGAGCCGAAGCCGCCGGTCAGCAGCACGCCGCCCACCACGACCGTGACGATCGAGTTGAAGATGAAGGACATGCCGCCCGACACCTGCGCGGAGCTGTAGAGGATCGTCTGGCACATGCCGACGAAGGCGGCGCTGGTCGACGAGGCGACGAAGAGGATGATGGTCAGCTTGTCGGTCGGGATGCCGACGTTGCGTGCGCTCTCCCGGTCGCCGCCCATGGCGAAGATCCAGTTGCCGTAGCGCGACATGTGGATGACGAAGAAGTAGACCAGCGCCAGCAGCAGCCACCAGAAGATGATCACCTGGAAGCTGTTGGCGATAAACTGGCCGAAGATCCACTTCGTCCAGTCCGGCGCCTTCAGACCGACCGAGGTGGTGCCGGTCAGGAGCACCGACAGGCCGAGGACGAGGCCCTGCACGGCGAAGAGCGTGCCGAGCGTGACGATCAGCGAGGGCACGGCGGTCCGCACCGTTAGGATGCCGTTGATGAGCCCGACGATGACGCCGAACGCCAGCGAGCAGGCGATGCCGACGATGATCGGCGCCCCGTAGTGGCCCGAGACGATGGCTATGGTCATGGCCCCGGCCGGGATCATCGCGCCGATCGAGATGTCGAGCTCGCCCGCGATCATCAAGAGCCCGATGGGCAGCGCCACGATCCCGATATTGGCCGCGACGTTGAGGTAGCTCGACGCGCCCGCGGGCCGCACGAAGTTCTCGTTGCCAAAGATGACGAAGAACACGAACACGAAGACGAGGCCCAGGAACGCGCCGGTCTCGGGCCGCCTGATCAGGCTGCCAAAATCAAACCCCGCAGAGCCGACGGCGGATGACCCGCTCGTTTCCGGCCCTTTCGCGGTTGTCGTGGTCATGAGAGTACCTCCCCTTGCATGAGGTATCGATCCGAGGCTGTGCGTTCGGGCGCCCGCCTTGGGTCAGCCCGGCGGCGGTGTCCGGCCCCTCGGGGGCCGGACATCGGATCGGAAGTCTCAGCGGGTGCCTTGCTCGGCGCCGGCCAGCGTTTGCTCGACGTTCGAGGCGTCGACGATCGCCGGTCCGGTGAGGATCGGGCTCGTCGGCACGTTCGTCCCGAAGGCGGCGTGCGAGTGCAGCAGCGAGGTCGCGAGGAAGCCCTGCAGGTAGGGCTGCTGGTCGATTGCGAAGAGCTGCGTGCCGTTCTGGATGCGGTCGAGGACCGTCGTATTCATGTCGAACCCGCCGAGCGCCACGCGCCCCTGCGCGCCGGCCTGCGTGATGGCGTTGGCGGCGCTGTCGGCGTCGGCCTGGCTGATCGTGATGACGCCGTCGATGCTCGGATCGTTGAGCAGCCGCGCTTTGATCGCCTCGGCGACCGCGGTCGGGTTGCCGAAGCTCGTCGGCGGCAGCGGCAGCTGCTCGGCCGACCGGCCGGCCTCGGTCATGGCGTCGATGACGCCCTGGCAGCGCGCCTCAAGGTTGGCGGCGCCCGGAACGGTGTTGACGCAGACGACGTTCGTCGCGCCGTGCTCGGCGAAGTACTCGCCGCCGGCCCGGCCCGCGAGGTACTCGTCGGAGCCGATGTAGTTCAGCGCGCCGAGTTCCTCGGCCTTCTTCATGCCGCCGGAATTGTAGAGCATCACCGGGATGCCGGCCTCGATCGCGGCGGTGATCGCCGGGTCCTCGGCCTCGGGCACCCAGTTCGGCACAGCGATGCCGTCGGCGCCCTGGTTGATCGCCGTCCGCACGAGGTTAGCCGCGTCGGGCCCGATCTGGTCGTAGGTCTGCAACTGCAAGAAGTTCACCGAGCCGCCATAGGCCTCGACGGCGCGCGCCGCGTCGTCGACGCCCTTCTTGATGACCGCGAAGAACGGGTCGTCCGCCTTGCCGCCAACGACGGCGATATCAGCCGCAATCGCGCCCGTGGCCACGAGGGCCGTAGCGTTCGAGGCCATGACGGCCGTCGTGATCAGCGCTGAGACGAAATGCTTTGCTCGTGTCATGTCATTCCTCCCTGACCGTCGCCGGGATGCGACGTCTGTAAGTCTCGCCTCGCAAGTACGCTTCACTTGCTTGGCGCATTTAGTAGCATTTTGTTGCACAAAAATGAAACAATAAATTGACCAGCTCTTGCGGATTGTATCAAAACATGTCATTCTTTCTGATCGAGCCGTCCAGGAGGCCGTGATGAGCAAACGCCCGACGATCGCCGATCTCGCCGAAGCCGCAGGCGTGAGCGTCTCCACAATCAACCGGATCCTGAATGGTTCGGCCAAAGTGCGGCCGCCGACGCTGCGGCGCGTCCATGAAGCCGCCGAGGAGGTCGGCTTCTACGGTCTCGGAACCATCGAGTCGCGCCGGCGCCAGGTCCGCCCGCGGCGAAAGCTTGGGTTCCTGCTGCAGCAGTCGCACCGCGAGATCTACAGGATGTTCGGCGCAAACATCGTTGCGGCTGCCAGTCGGCGCGAGGAGGTGGAGGTCGAACCCGTCGTCAACTACGTCGATCGGCTGTCGCCCGAGACGATCGTCGAGCAGCTCGTCGCGCTCGGTCGTAAGGCGGACGCGATCGCAGTGATCGCGGAAGATCATCCGTTGATCGCGCACGCCATCGACGACCTGAAGACGCAAGGCGTGCCTGCCGTGGCCTACATCACCGATCAGTCCGCGGCGAGCCGTGCCGGCTATGTCGGCACCGACAACTGGAAGCTCGGTCGAACCGCTGCGTGGTTCATCGCCCAGACGACGCACGGCTCCGGCGCCGTGGCCGTCTTCATCGGAAGCCACCGCTACCAATGCCAGGAGATCTCCGACGCTAGCTTCCGGTCCTACATCCGGGAGAACGCGCCCAGGCTGCACGTCAAGGATTCGGTGCCAACCCACGAGGAGCCGGACAACGCCTACGCGCTGGTGAAGGAGCTCTTGCAGGAGGAGACCGATCTGATCGGCATCTACATCTGCGGCGGCGGCATCTCGGGCGTGCTCCGCGCCCTGAGGGAGGCGCCCCCCGAACGACGCGAACACATCCGTCTCGTCTGCCGGGACATTGGTCCCGAGACCCGAAAAGGGCTCGTCGAGGGGCTCATCACGGCCGCGCTCTGTCATCCCATGGAGCGGACCTCAGACCAGCTCATCGACACAATGCTCGACGCCATCGACCAGAAGGACAACGGCTCGATCCTCCAGCGCAGCGTGCCCTTCGAGATCATCACGCCGGAAAACGTCTGATGTGCGTCGTCCGACCGTTGGGTCGAGTCCCGGCAGCTTCGCGACCTGGCGCAGGAGATCTGGGCGCTGCTCGAGGTCCGGATCGAAGACCGCGTTGCAGGCGGCGCACCGGCCCCGCATGGGTACCTTGGAGAATCAGGCGTTGTCCACAAATTCATCAGAGAATGTGTTATACTAAGCCTTTGAAATCTCAAGCGGAGAGGGTTTGACGACAGTTCCTCTCCCTCCGCCATGTCGAAACTAATACGTTATATGTTTCAGTAAGTTAAACTTGCTCTCCGGCTGTCGTCCCACATTTCGCCCCACACTACGGCTTGATCGACTCGCCAGCGGATCGTGGTGCTTGAGCCGAACGGCAGCTTACGAGTGCGTCGTGGGCGACAGTGCCCGCTGACGCGCCCCCAGCGCGCCCCCCTCATCATCAGCGGTGCGCGCGAGCAGGTTGCCACCTCACTCGGGACACGACGTGAATTTCTTCTGTGGACAGGACGACATTCCTGGAAGC
>Ga0299907_10001699_pt1 | contig 12870 bp, 6 predicted proteins | sample RVTome_16_FD_198680 | JGI IMG/M metagenome (GOLD analysis project Ga0299907, IMG submission 198680) | Soil microbial communities from uranium-contaminated site in the Upper Colorado River Basin, Wyoming, United States - RVT152D67 (version 2) ... | reverse complement strand
CGGGGACGACCCGCCATCTCGGCCGTCCCCGTTCCAGCACCGCGGCCTGACCGCAGTGCTGGGCGAACACCACGTCGCCGGCGGCCACCCCGGCCGGCAGGCAGTCGCGCCGTTCGAGGGGCAGGCCAGGCAGGCCGCTCCACCGCCCGGTGGCCGGATCCAGGGCGGCGGCCACCAGCTCCCAGTCCCAGGCCACCACCCGCTCGCCGTCCCAGGCCAGGGCGACGGCCTGGCCGGACAGCGGAGCCGGTGGCAGGGCCCGCCACGTCCCGGTGGCGGCGTCGAGGGCGGCGCCGATGGCCTGGTCGTCCGGCGTCTTGGGGCGGCGGCTGCGGTCCAGGAGGCCCCCGTAGACGACGAGCTCGCGTCCCGTCCACACCCCGGTGCCTTCGTTGATGGTGACGGGAACCCAGCCGAGATCGCGCCAGGAGTCGGTGGCGGGGTCGTAGGCGGCGGCGTTGTTGGCGCCCACGGTCCGGCCGTAGCCCCGGGAGCCCATCACCACCAGCTCCCGCCCGGTCCAGGCCGCGGCCAGCGGGATCCTTCCGCTGAGCGGGGAGGGGGCCAGCCGCCGCCAGGTGTCGGTGGCCGGGCGGTAGGCGGCGCCGTCGTCCAGGAGCCCGCCGCCGTTGATGCCGCCCCAGACCAGCACCTCGGACCCGCTCCAGGCCGCCGCCGCCCCACTGCGGTTCTCCAGCGGGGAGCGGGCCAGGCGCCGCCAGTCGTCCCGCCGGGGGTCATAGGCCGCGCCCTGGGGGGCCCGGCCGGGCCGCTCACCGCCCCACATCACCACTTCGGAGCCGGTCCACACGGCCACGTGGCCGTGGCGACCGGGGAGCGGGCCCGTCGGCCGCCACGTCCAGCCGGCGGGCATCGAGTCGGGCGGGCCGGTGCGCACCGGCGGCCGCGCCGGGCGGTCGAAGGTCGGTTCCACCCCCCGGGGCCCGGCCAGGGCCCCGCCGACCAGGAAGGCGACGACGGCCACGGCCGCCACCAGCCCGAGGCGGCCCACCCGCCGGGACGGGGCGGCGTTCGCCCGCCGCCGGCGGCCGCCGGTCGTCGGCCCGTCCTCCAGGACCAGGAGGTCACCGCTCAGGTCGGCGCCGCACGCCTCGCAGCCGGAAGCCAGCTCCGGGAGGGCGGTTCCGCAATTGGGGCAAATGGCCCGGCGCACCCGGCCAGTATCGCCACCTCCGCGCCGCCCAGCCAGTCCCCGGTCCCCGGGCCGGCCCCCGTTAACCTGGAAGACAATGTTCATCGCTCTTCGCCTGGCGGCTCATCGCCGTGCGGCCGGGGGCCCCAGCCCCAGCCGCCATACCCTGCTTCGCAGGTTCTGATGGTCCTGGCCGAAACGTCCCTTGGCCGCATCGGCGACGCCCTGGAGCGCTTCGCCCGGGACGAGGGCCTGCGCCTGGTCCTCATCGCGCTGGGCGCGGTGGTGGCCGTGCGCCTGGTGCGGATCGTGCTCTACCGCCTGAAGCGCCGGCTGGAGGCCTCGGGCCTGGCCGCCCGGGGCGGGGGCGACCCGGCCCGGATCCAGGCCCTCTTCGACGTCCTCAACTACCTGGCCGTGGCCGTGCTGGTGGGCCTCGGGGTCATGGCCGGCCTGTCGGTGGTCGGAGTGAACACGGGGGCGCTCCTGGCCTCGGCCGGGGTGCTCGGCTTCGCCTTCGGCTTCGGCGCCCAGACCATGGTCAAGGACCTCCTCAACGGCCTCTTCCTGCTGGCGGAAGGCCAGTACACCATCGGGGAGACCATCGAGCTGCCCGGGCTGGCGGGCCCCACCATCAGCGGCGTGGTGGAACGGGTCACGCTGCGTACGACGTCACTGCGGAACGCGGCCGGGGATCTCCACATCGTGCCTTCGGGCGAGATCCGGGTGGTGACCAACAGGTCGAAGGGATGGTCCCGGGCCCAGGTCGACGCCGGTGTGGGGTACGCCACCCCGGTCGAAGAGGCCGTCCGGGTGCTCGAGGACTACTGCGAGCGGCTGGCCCAGGACCCCGAGCTGGCCGAGATCCTCTTCGAGCCGCCGACGGTGCTGGGCGTCGAGGCGTTCATGGACCACCAGTACACGGTGCGGGTGGTGGCCAAGGTCCCGGCCAGCCGGCTCTGGGACACGGAGCGGCGCATGAGGCGGCTGCTCCGGATCGCCTTCGAGGAGGCCGGGATCGAACCGCCCCCCGTCCCCGGCACGATCAGCTCCACTCCCGCCCCCAGCACTTGAGCCCCGACCCGGGGGCCGACGCGGTCCTGCACCAGGTCACCGCCGAGGTGGTGGCGTGCCGGGCCTGCCCCCGCCTGGTGGCCTGGCGGGAGGCGGTGGCCGCCGCCCCTCGCGCCGCCTACGCCGGCCAGACCTACTGGGCCCGGCCCGTCCCCGGCTTCGGCGACCCGGCCGCCCGCCTGATGGTGGTGGGCCTCGCCCCCGCCGCCCACGGCGGGAACCGCACCGGACGGGTCTTCACCGGCGACCGTTCCGGCGACTGGCTGTACCGGGCCATGTGGCGGGCCGGCTTCGCCAACCAGCCCACGTCGGTGGCCGCCGACGACGGCCTCCGCCTCATCGACGCCTGGGTCACCGCCGCGGTGCGCTGCGCCCCGCCCGACAACAAGCCCAGCCCGGCCGAGCGCGACACCTGCAACCCCTACCTGGTGCGGGAGCTGGCCGCCCTGGCCCCGGCGGTCATCGTGGTCCTCGGCTCCTTCGGCTACGAGGCGACGTGGCGGGCCCTGCGGGCGGCCGGCGTGTCCCTGCCGTCGCCCCGGCCCCGTTTCGGCCACGGCGCGGAGGTGCCCACCTCAGGTCCGACCATCGTCTGCTCCTACCACGTCTCCCAGCAGAACACCTTCACCGGCAAGCTCACCGAGGCCATGCTGGACGCCATCTTCGACCGGGCCCGGCAGCTCTCGGCAGTTCCTAGGTGAGCCTGCGCCAGGTGGCGTTCCGGCCCGTGCCGTCGTTGTGGATCCGCCGGGCCTGCTTGAGGTCGGCGAGGACGAGGCGAATGGTGTTGTCGCTGACGCCGGGGACGGCGGTCCGGATGTCCCCGATGCGGAAGGTCGAGGGGCCGTGGAGGAGGACGAAATCGCGTACCCGGTCCTGCTTGGTGCCGCCACCGGTGCCCGCCGCGATGCGCTGCCCGAATCGGTCGTAGGCGTCGGCGAGGCGGCCGAGGAGATAGCGGGCCCAGGGCCACAAGGAGTGCCGGCCGTCCTCGAACCACCCCTCGGTGGAAGCGGCCAAGGCGTCGTAGTAGCCGTCCCTCGTGTCGAGTACGAGCTGTTCCACACTGACGAAGCGGCCGACCCCGTACCGATGGCGGTCGAGGAGGTGGGCGCTGAGCAGTCTCGTGATCCGGCCGTTCCCGTCGGCGAAGGGATGAATGCAGAGCAGGTCGAGGGCGAAGGCGGCGACGACGAGCAGTGGATGGGTGGCGCTTGCCGCGAACGCGTCGTGGGTTCGGGCGACGAGCTCTTCGGTGTACCAGGGGGTCTCGCGGGCGCTCACCGGCGTGAACCGCACGCGGCGCTCACCCCCGGTGCCGGTGTCGACGACCAGGTTGTCGTCGGTCTTGAATTGCCCACCGGCGGCCTCGGTGAACGAAAAGAGAACCCGGTGCAGGTGCAGGACGAGCCCGACGGTCACGTCTCCCGGCTCCTCCTGGTACAGGTAGTCGAGGGCGGCGCGGTATCCGGCGAACTCCGCTTCGCTGCGGTTCCGGAACTGCCGGGTGCGTCCGGCGGCCAGTCCGGCGATGCGCTCGGGTGCGACGGCGATCCCTTCGATCGCAGACGACGCCGTGATCGAATGCACCCGGGCCTCGGCCGAAAGGCTCTTGAGCAGATGAGGGAGCTGGTCGCGAAAACGCGCCTCGCCGCCTGCTGCCCGGTCGATCCGGCCGAGCAGGTGGACGACGTCACCGGGGACGGGGTCGAACGTCGTCGGGCGCTGAAAGCTCCTCATGCAACCAACAAACATACCAACGTAGCGTCGTTTTGTGAGGTTTAAGCTCGACGCACAGTCCCGCGGCCCGCTCCCCCGTCCCGGATCGGTGTGTGGCGTAAACGCCGTCGGGTGGAAGAAACTGCTGGTAAGCAGCGCAGGGGGGCCAGGATGGGCCAAGTCCTCCGAACACCGGGGCGTGCAGGGAGCCGGCGGTGAATCCGACCGCTCCGGTTCGGGTCTGCCTGGTCGGGCACATCCGCCTGGAGAGCCCCGGCGGGACCCTCGACGAGCGGGCCCTCGGCGGCCGCCAGGGCCGTGTGGTCTTCGCCATGCTGGCCGGCGCCCGCCATCGCCCCGTGCCCAAGGAAGAGCTGGCCGAGGCCTTGTGGCCCGAGGAGCTGCCTGCGTCGTGGCAGGCGGCCCTACGGGGGGTGGTCACCAAGGTGCGCAGTGCCCTGACCGCGGCCGGCCTCGACGGCGCCAACGTGGTCCGCTCCGCCTTCGGCTGTTACCAGCTGGAACTACCGGACGGCGCCAGCGTCGACCTCGAGGTGGCATCCGACGCCGTGGAGGAAGCCGAGGCGGCGCTGGCCGTCGGGCAGCCGGACCAGGCCCGGAGGCTGGCCGAGGTGGCGGCCGCCGTTGCCCGCCAGCCGTTCCTTCCCGGTGAGGAAGGGCCGTTTCCCGAAGACATGCGGCGCCAGCTCCAAGCCCTCCATCTCCGGGCGCTGGAGGTCCTCGGCCGCGCCGACCTCGCCATCGAGGATGTGGGGGCGGCGATCGGAGCGGCCCAGACCGCCCTCACCGTCGAACCCTTCCGGGAGTCCGCCCACCGCCTGCTCATGTCCGCCCACGCCGCCGCCGGGAGCCGCGGCGAGGCGCTCCGCGCCTACGAACGCTGCCGGCTGCTCCTGGCCGAAGAGTTGGGGGTCCGGCCGTCAGCCGAGACCGAGGCGGCCTACGTGGCGCTGCTCGGAGACGAGCCCCCGGTCCCCACCGCCTCGGCTCCGGCGGCGGCCGCGGTGGCGGCACCGGCCCGCCGTCCAGCCCCACTGCCGCCGCTTCCCGACGGCGTCTTCGTCGGCCGGGAGGCCGAGATGGCCGACCTCGCCGAGGCGCTGGAGGTCGCCGGGACCGGCCTGCGCCAGGTGGTACTCATCGACGGCGAGATGGGGGTCGGCAAGACCCGGCTGGCTCTCGAAGCCACCTCGGAGGCGGAGCGCAACGGCGCCACCGTCCTCTACGGAGCCGCCACCCCCGGGGGGGTACTGCCCTACGAGCCGATGGTCGACGCTCTCACCCGCTACGTGGCCACCTGCGCCACGCCCCTCCTGGCCGACCTCCTGGCCGAGCCCGCCGCCGCCCTGCTGCGCCTGTTGCCCGAAGCCGCGGCCCGGCTGCCCCGGGTCCGCCCCCCGGCCAGCGCCGACCCGGACACCGACCGGGCGCTCCTCTTCGCCGCCGTCACCGGCGTCCTCCGCCGGCTGGCCGACCAGACACCGGTTGTGGTGGTCCTTGATGATCTCCACTGGGCGACGCTGCCGTCGCTGCTGCTCCTGGGCCACCTCGTCCGGTCGCTGACCGAGGCCCGGGTCCTGTTCGTGGCCACCTATCGGAACGAGGACGAGACCCTCGAGCTCTCCGACACCCTCGCCGGCCTGGCCCGCCAGCCCGGCATCCGTCGCCTGCACCTGAGGGGACTGGACGAGAAGGCGGTCGTCGAACTGGCGGCCGCCAGTGGCGCCGGCGCCGGAGTGGTTCTCGCCCGCCTCCTCATCAGCCGCACGGAGGGCAACCCCCTCTTCATCCGCGAGCTGCTGAACCACATCGGCGGCGATGGCCCGGCGACGGCCATCCCGGAAACCGTGCACCAGCTCGTGGCCCACCGTCTGCGGACCCTGCGGCCCTCCACCGCCAAGCTCGTCGGGCTGGCCGCCGTGGCCGGCCAGGAATTCGACCTCGAACTCCTGGAACAGGTGAGCAGCGCGGCGGACCGAGACGAGCTGCTCGACGACCTGGAGGAGGCCTGCCGGGTCCACCTGGTGGAAGAGGTGGCCGGCGGGCGGTATCGCTTCCGCCTCGGCCTCGTCCACGACGTCGTCTACGAGGGCCTCGGGGCGACCCGCCGCGCCCGGCTCCACCAGCGGGTGGCCGAGGCCATGGAAGCGGCCGGAGCGGGGTCCACCTTCCCCGGAGCTGCCGCCCTCGCCCGCCACTTCGCCGCCGCCGGCGCCCTCGGCAACCAATCGAAGGTGGTGGACTACACCCTGGCCGCCGGGGACGGCTACCTGCAGGCCACCGCCTACGAACGGGCGGCCCAGTTCTACGCCGGCGCACTCGACCTCCTGGACCGGGGCCGGGACGATCCCGTGCGGCGCTGCGAGGCGCTCATCCGGCTCGGAGATGCCCAGCGCCGGGTGGGCAAGCCCCGGCACCGCCAGACGCTCCTCGATGCCGCCCGGCTGGCCCAGGAGCAGGGCGACGCCGACCGCCTGGCCCGGGCCGCCCTCGTCAACAGCCGCCTGTGGAACGTGCTCGGAGACATCGACCGGGAACGGGTCTCCGTCCTCGAGGTGGCCCTCGCCGCCAACCACCGACCCACCGCCACCCGGGCCCGGCTGCTGGCGCTCCTCGCCGTGGAGCTGACCTACAGCGCGCCCGACCGGGAGCGCCGCCGCGCCCTGAGCACCGAGGCGGTGGCCCTCGCCCGTCGCCTGGGCGACGACGACACGCTGGCTCAGGTGCTCGTCGCCCACTGCCTGGCCACCTGGGACCCGGACAGCCTGGCCCATCGCCGGAAGCACATCGCCGAAGCGGCCCGCCTGGCCGCCGGCGGCGACGACCCGTTCGCCGAGATCATGGTCGGGTTGCGCCGCTGGGATCTGGGGATGGAGGCCGCCGACCTCCACGAGGCGGACGCCGGCCTGGCCGAAGCCGGGCGGGTGGCGGAGCGGATCGCCCGACCGACCCTGCGCTGGCAGGTGCGGATCCGGGAGACGACCCGGGCGGTGGTTCTCGGCCGGTTGGGCGAGGCGGCCGACCTGCTCAGCCAGGCGCACGAGCTGGGCCTGCGGGGGGGACAACCCGACGCCGAGACGATGTTCGCCGCCCAGCTCTACTTCCTGCGCCGGGAGCAGGGCCGGCTGGGCGAGCTCATGGACGTCATCGGCCGCGTCGCCACCCACCACCCGATCCGCGGCTGGCGAGCGTTTGTGGCGGCCGTCTACCGGGAGGCGGGCCGGCTGGACGAAGCCCGGACGAGGCTCCACGAGTACATGGCCCAGGACTACGCCGGGCTTCCCTTCGATCACGGGTGGCTGCTCGTCAGCACCGTCCTGGCCGAAGTCTCCGCCGGGCTGGACCACGCCGAGAGCGCCGCCGTCCTCTATGGGCGCCTCCTGCCCTACCGGGGCCAGCTGGCGATCCGGCCGCCGGGCAGCACCGGATCCGTGGACCAGCACCTCGGGAACCTGGCCGTCACCCTGGGCCGGTTCGAGGAAGCCGAAGGACACTTCCGGGAGGCCACGGCTCTCGACACCAAGGTCGGCGCCGCCGGATGGCTGGCCCGGACCCAGGTGGGCTCGGCGCGACTGCTCCTGCGCCGCGGCCGTCCGACCGATGCCCGACGCGCCGCAGAGCTCCTCCACGGGGCTGAGGCCACCGCGGGTCGCCTCGGACTGCGGGGCGTGGAGCGGGAGGCGCAGAGGCTGGCCCACACCGGCGACGCCTGAGTATCCCCGGCCGCAGGCGCCGGCGAGGGGCGACCGAGGGCTTACACGGTTCTTGCGCTCCGCTTGCGGTCACTTTGTAGGGTCGCCGGTGATGGAGGGGGAGGGTCCGGGTCTGGGTCTCGAGTGCGACTGCGGTTACGTGGCGCACGGCGACGACGACGACGAGCTCGTCGCCGCCGTCCAGTCGCATGCCCGCGACGTGCACGGCATGAAGTTGCCCGCCGAGCTCATCCTGACCCTGGCGGTCACCAACGGGGCCCCCCTTCCGCCCGGTCGCTCCCGATCAGGCGTGGAGGGACCCCGTGGTCCCGCCCCGAGCCCGAGGCTGACCCGATGATCACCGCGCCGGCGTGTCCGTCGTGCGGCAAGGCGGTGCGGTCGGGCGCCCGCTTCTGCGGCGGGTGCGGCGGCGCCCTGTCAGCCGGATGTCCCGCCTGCGGTGCCCCGGTCGAGGACACCTCGTCCCGATTCTGCGAGCAGTGCGGGTCTCCGCTGGCCGGCCCTGCGGTTTCTGCTGTTGCGCCGCCGGTGCGCGCCGCCGTCCCCGAGTCCTTCGGTGCCGGCCGGTACCAGGTGAGCCGCTTCCTCGGCGAGGGAGGCCGCAAGCTGGTCTACCAGGCCTATGACCGCCTCCTCGACCGCGAGGTGGCTCTGGCCACCATCAAGACGGAGGGCCTCGACGAGGACGGCCTGGAGCGGGTCCGGCGGGAGGCCCAGGCCATGGGCCGCCTCGGAGACCACCCCCACATCGTCACCGTCTTCGACATCGGCGACGAGGCGGGACAGCCGTTCATCGTCAGCCAGTACATGGCCGGCGGATCGGTCGAGGATCTGCTGGGTGAGGCGGAGGATCACCGCCTCTCCGTGCCGGAGGCGGTCCGCATCGCCATCGAGATCTGTCAGGCCCTGGAGCACGCCCACGCCCGGGGCGTCGTGCACCGCGACGTGAAACCCGCCAACGTGTGGCTCACCGAGGGAGGCTCCACCCGTCTCGGAGACTTCGGCCTGGCCGTGGCCGCCGACCGCTCCCGGCTCACCACCGAGGGAATGATGGTCGGCACCGTCGCCTACATGGCCCCCGAGCAGGCCCTGGGCCGGGAGGTCGACGCCCGGGCCGATCTCTACTCACTCGGCGCCCTCCTCTACGAGCTCCTCACGGGACGGCCTCCCTTCGTCGGCGCCGACGCCGTCTCCGTCATCTCCCAACAGATCACCACCCCGCCGATGGCTCCGTGGTGGCACAACCCGGCGGTTCCCCGGGAGTTGGGCGCCCTCATCCTGGAGCTCCTGGCCAAGACCGTCGAGGAGCGACCGGGCCGCGCCGCTGACGTACGGGCCCGGCTCGACCGGGTCGCGGCCCTCCCGCCCGAGCCGGCATCGAAAACGGCCGCGGCCGACCCCGGCCGCCGCCGAGGGCGACTCGACCAGAGCCGCTTCGTCGGCCGGGCGGCGGAACTGGCCACCCTCAAGGCCGCGGTCGAGAGTGCGCTCGAGGGCCGCTGCAACAGCCTCGTGCTGGTGACCGGGGAACCCGGTATCGGCAAGACCCGCCTGGCCGACGAGGCCGGTGTGTACGCCATCCTGCGGGGAGCCCAGGTGCTCACGGGACATTGCTACGAGACGGAGGCGGGCGTGCCCTACCTCCCCTTCGCCGAGGCCATCCGCGCCTACGTCTCCAGCCGGCCCGACGATGCCCTGCGCCAGGAGCTGGGCGAGGGAGCCTCGGACGTGGCCAAGCTGGTCTCCGAGGTCCGCGGCCGGCTGCCCGGCCTCCCCACCGGCCCTCGCCACGAGCCCGAGGAGGAGCGCTACCACCTCTTCGAGAGCGTCACGTCGTTCCTCCTCAACGCCGCATCGGCCCAACCGATCGTGCTGCTCCTCGACGACCTGCAATGGGCCGACCCGCCGTCGCTCCGCCTCCTCCAGCACCTGGCCCGGCGCCTGGCCGGCGGCCGCCTGCTCGTGCTCGGCACCTACCGCGACGTCGAACTCCACCGGCGCCACCCGCTCTCGGAGGCCCTCACCGAGCTGCGCCGGGAACACCGCTACGAACGGATCGCCCTCCGGGGTTTGTCGCTGGCCGAGGTGACGGAGCTGATCGAGGCGATGGGCGAGCGTCCCTGCGAACCCGCCTACCGGCCCGCGATCGCCGCCTTCCACCGGATGTCGGAGGGGAACCCATTCTTCATCGAGGAGATCGCTCGCCACCTCCTCGACACCGGAGGGATCTACTGGGAGGACGGGCAGTGGGTGATCGACGCCGCCGCGGTCAGCGACCTGGCCATCCCCGAAGGGATCCGGGACCTCATCGGCCGGCGCCTTTCCCGGCTGTCCGAGGCCTGCACCCGGACCCTCACGCACGCGGCCGTCCTCGGCCGGCAGTTCGACTTCGCCGTCCTGGGCCCCATGACCGGCCTCGACGAGGAAGGCCTGCTCGAGGTGGCCGAGGAGGCTCTCGGGGCGCAGGTCATCGTCCAGTCCAAGTCCCAGCCGGGCGGAGCCGTCTACGCCTTCGCCAATGCCGTCGTGCGCCAGACCCTCTATGACGAGCTGAGCCTGCTCCGCCGGCAGCGTCTCCACCGGCAGGCGGCCGAGGCGATCGAGTCCGCGCACGCCCGAAACCTGGCCCCCCACGTGGCCGCCCTGGCCCAGCACCACCGGCTGGCCGGAGCGGCGAGCGACACAGCCAAAGCCCTCGACTACTCGATCCGGGCCGGAGAGGCCGCCCAGGCGGTGTTCGCCTTCGAGGAGGTGGCCGAGCACTGGGAGGCGGCGGTCGAGTTGCTCGAGGCCGACGGAACCCAGATCGAGGCCCACGCCAGGTTGCTCCAGCGGCTGGCGGACTTCAAGTACACGACGGGGTTCGACCTCCAGGGAAGCATCCGGTGCCTGGAACGGGCATTGGAGCTCTATGAGCAACTGGGCGAAGCCGAGCGGGTGGCCCAGACCCATTCCCGCCTGGGGCGGAACCTCGCCACCGGCACCTCCCCCGCCACCATGGACGTGGCCCGCGCTCGGGCCCACTATCGCCAAGCCGAGGCGACCCTGTCCCAGGGGCCCGAAGGCAACACGCTCGGGTATGTCTACGTCGGACAGGCGCTCGCCGCCGTCTGGGGGATGCGGACCCAGGAGGGCCTGGCCGCCTCGGGACGCGCCATGGATCTGGCCGAGCGGCTCGGCAACGAACGGCTCTGGGCGGCTGCCGCCGCCCTCCACGGGCACCACCTGACGGGAAGCGGCCGGCCGGACGAGGGCCTCGCCCTGGTCGAGCGGGCCTGGTCGGAGGCCGACCGGCTGGGTCATGTCGTGGCGGCCTTCTCCGCCACCTGGATCGCCGCGGTCTGGACCTTCCGGATGAACGACCCCCGGGAGACTCAACGCTGGTGCCGGCGGGAGCTGGAAACGCCACGCCAGGCCCGTGGGCAGCGGGAGACCCTCTCCGACTTTCTGGGCCGTGCCCACGTCCAGACCGGGGAACCGGCGGATGCCGGGCGCTGGCGGGCCGAAGCCGGTTCGGCTCCGTTCATGACGCCCTACCAGGCGCTGTGGGACGGGGACTGCGAGCAGGCGGCCGCGCTGTGGAGCCGGCAACGGGACGTGGCGCACCGGAGCGGCAACCGCTGGGCGGAGGCGCAGGGGGTCTACTGGCTGGCGGTCATCGACTGCCTGGAAGGCGACACGGAGGGAGCCAACGCGCTCCTCAAGGAGGGCCTCGCCACGGCTCTCGACGGGGACAACGTGCTGGCCGAGCTGGTGTTCCGCGCCGAGCTGGCGTTGCTCTCGGCCGACGCCGACCGCCCCCGGGAGGCCACCACCCACTTCGAACGATGCGAGGAGATCCTGGCGGGAAGCGAGGATTGGCGAGGCCTCGCCGGCCGGGTCGCCCTGGTGGAGGCGGCGCGACTCGCCGCCGAGGGCCGCTTCGATGAGGCCAGCGGGCGCTTCAGCACCGCTGTCGAAACCTTCCGCCGGTACAGCCTGCGGTGGTACGAAGCGGAGGCCCTCCATCGCTGGGGCCGCGCCCGGCTGGAGGCGGACGACCGGCCCGGGGCGGTGGAGAAGCTGGCCGGCGCCCTCGACATCTACCACCGGTACGGGGCGGGGTCGCGCTGGATCGAGCCGGTGCTGGCCGACAAGTTCGGCGCTCAGGGCGTCGACCCGACGGGCGTGACGGGCTCGATCCACATCGTGGCCGCGGCGGTGGAGGACGAGCGGCCGGACCTCGCCTCCCATGCCGCCCCCGACGGGACGGTCACGCTCCTCTTCTCCGACATCCAGGGGTCGACGGCTTCCAACGAACGCCTCGGCGACCGCCGGTGGCTCGATGTCCTGCACGAACACAACCGGATCGTGCGCCAGCAGGTCGCGGCGCACGGCGGCTACGAGGTCAAGTCCCAGGGTGACGGGTTCATGCTCGCCTTCTCCTCGGCCCGGCGGGGCCTCCTCTGCGCCGTGGGGATCCAGCGGGCCCTGCGTGACCATGCCGAGAAGCACCCCGACGAGCCGATCATCGTCCGCATCGGGCTCCACACCGGCGAGGCCGTGAGGGAGGGCGACGACTTCTTCGGCAAGCACGTCGCCCTCGCCGCCCGCATCGCCGGATCGGCCCGCGGGGGCGAGATCCTTGTCTCGTCCTTGTTGAAGGAACTGGCCGACAGCACCGGTGACGTCGAGTTCGGCGAAGGGCGCGACGTCGAACTGAAGGGCCTCTCCGGGATCCGGCGGGTCCATGAGATCCTCTGGAGGGCGGGGTGACATGGCCGACGGATTGAGGCCGACGGTGACCTGTCCCTCCTGTGGTCGGGAGGCGCGGGCCGGAGCCCGCTTCTGTCCCGGCTGCGGGAGTGGGCTGCCGGCCGCGACCTGTACCACCTGCGGAGCCGTCCCCGAGCAGAACGCCCAGTTCTGCGACACGTGCGGTTCGCCGCTGGCCGCTCCCACCTCGCCGGTCACGACGCAGTCGACCCCGGTCGCGGCGCCGATTTCGCCCGCTCCTCAGCCCGCCCGCTCCGGCGTCCCCGAGTCCTTTGATGGCGGCCGCTACCAGGTGAGCCGCTTCCTCGGCGAGGGGGGCCGCAAGCGGGTCTACCAGGCCTATGACCGGGCCCTCGACCGGGAGGTGGCCCTGGCCACGGTGAAGACCGAGGGCTTCGACGAAGGCAGCCTGGAGCGCGTCCGGCGGGAGGCTCA
>Ga0299907_10001698_pt1 | contig 12875 bp, 10 predicted proteins | sample RVTome_16_FD_198680 | JGI IMG/M metagenome (GOLD analysis project Ga0299907, IMG submission 198680) | Soil microbial communities from uranium-contaminated site in the Upper Colorado River Basin, Wyoming, United States - RVT152D67 (version 2) ... | reverse complement strand
CGCTGGTGGCTACACCGCAGTCCTGACCATGCCCAACACCGACCCCCCGGTCGACGGGAGGGCCAGTGCTACCGCCGCCATGGCACGGGCGAAGGCGGTCGGGATCATCGAACTGGTGGTCGCTGGTTCATTGACCAAAGGTCGAGCCGGAGTCGAGATGGCCGACTTCGACGCGATGTATGACGCCGGGGTGAGGGTGTTCACCGACGACGGGGATGCCGTGCCCCAAGCCGGGCTGCTGCGAGCGATCATGGCCTATCTGACCGACCTGGCCGGGGCGGTGATCGCAGAGCACGCCGAGGACCGCTCGTTGGCCGGGACAGGGCATATGCACGAGGGCAAAGTTGCGGCGCGACTCGGAGTCGAAGGTCTGCCCGGTCTGGCCGAGGACGTGATCGTGGCCCGCGACCTGGCCGTAGCCGCCGAGACCGGGGCCCGGGTCCACATCCAGCATGTCTCCACGGCCACCTCGGTCGACCTGATCCGGAGCGCCCGCGAACGAGGCGTGGTGGTGACCGCGGAGGTCACCCCCCACCATCTGGCCCTGGACGAATCGGCGCTGGAGGATCTGGACCCGAATCTCAAGATGTACCCACCACTGCGCTCCTCCGAAGACCGCATCGCGCTTGTGGACGGCCTGCGCGAGGGCGTGCTCGACGCGGTGGCCACCGACCACGCCCCGCACACGCCGGCGGAGAAGGCAGTCCCCTTCGAGGAGGCGCCCCGGGGCGTCATCGGACTGGAGACGGCCGCGGCAGTCGTGATGACTTGGGCTCTCGGGAGCGACCAGGCCGCGTTTTTCGATCGCATGAGCATCGCCCCGGCCGGGATCGCCGGCTTGGAGCGACATGGGAATGCGGTGGAGCCGGGCTCACCTGCCAATCTGACGCTGTTCGACCCGTCACGGCGCTGGGTTCCCGGGACCTTCGCCTCGAAGTCCGAGAACAGCCCGTTTACAGGAGTGGAGTTGACTGGAAGAGTGCTGGCGACGATCTACGAAGGGTCTGTCTCCTACGAGGAGGGTCTGTGATGACCACCCGGGAGCAGGCCATCTTGTGCACGGCCGACGGAGCGACCTTCCGGGGGCGTTCGGTCGGGGCCCGTGGCGTGACCACCGGGGAAGCCGTGTTCAACACCTCCATGACCGGGTACCAGGAGATTCTCACCGACCCCTCATACGCCGGCCAGGTCGTGGTGATGACCACCTCGCATGTCGGCAACTACGGGGTGTTCGAAGGCGACGAGCAGTCCTCCCGCCCTGCGGTCTCGGGGTTCGTGGTGCGGAGCATGTCGCGCCGTGATTCCAACTGGCGATCCCAGGGCGCCATCGGTGACTATCTGCGAAACCACGACGTCGTGGCGATGGCCGACGTCGATACGAGGAGGCTGACCCGGCACCTCCGAGATCGAGGGGCCATGCCGGTGGCGGTCGGCGTGGACATCGACGAGATGGAGCTCAAAGAGATGGCTGCTGCTGCGCCCTCGATGGTCGGGCTGGACCTTGCATCCTCGGTGAGCACCAAAGATCCCTACACCCTCGAGGCGACCGGCGAGAGGCGGGGCCGAGTCGTGGCCATAGATCTCGGGATGAAGCGGGACATCCTGACCAACCTGACCGGCCGTGGGTTCGAGGTCACAGTCGTCCCTTCAGCGACCGACGCGGCTCGAGTGCTCGACCTGGAGCCGGACGGCGTCTTCGTCTCCAATGGACCCGGTGACCCCGAGCCGCTGGTGGCCACGACCGAGACCCTCCGTGGGTTGCTCGGCGAGGTCCCCCTCTTCGGGATCTGCCTCGGTCATCAGGTGCTGGGGCTCGCCGTCGGCGCCAATACCTACAAGCTGCCGTTCGGTCATCACGGTGGGAATCACCCGGTGCGCCGCCTGGCCGACGGAGGGATAGAGATCACGGCGCAGAATCATGGCTTCGCGGTGGACCTTTGGTCGTTGACCGGCGAGGAGGCGCCGGTGAGGTCCGGTATGGCCGGGCCCGATCTCCTGCCGCGGTCCGTCGACACCCGGTTCGGGCCGGTGGTCCCAACCCACCAGAACCTCAATGACGGAACCCTCGAGGGCATGCGCCTCGAAGACCTCCCGGTCTTCTCGGTGCAGTACCACCCCGAATCCGCCCCAGGTCCCAAAGACGCCCGGGGGCTGTTCGACAGGTTCACCCGGATGATCGAGGAGCAGGGCTGATGCCGGGGAGAAGGGACATCAGATCGATCCTCCTCATCGGCTCCGGGCCGATCGTCATCGGCCAGGGATGTGAGTTCGACTACTCGGGGACCCAGGCGGCCAAGGTGCTCCGCGCCGAGGGCTATCGGGTGGTCCTGGTCAACTCCAACCCGGCCACGATCATGACCGACCCCGAGTTCGCCGATGCCACCTACATCGAGCCCATCACCCCCGAAGTGGTCGCCGAGATCATCGCCAGGGAGCAGCCCGACGCCCTTCTGCCCACCCTGGGCGGCCAGACCGCCCTGAATGTGGCTTCCGAGCTGGCCAGGAGCGGGGTACTCGAACGGCACGGAGTCGAGATGATCGGCGCCGGGCTCGACGTGATCGAGCGGGCGGAGGACCGGGGGCTGTTCAAGGAGACCATGGAGAAGGTGGGTCTCGAAGTGCCTCGGGCCGGCTACGCCAGGTCGATGTCCGAAGCAGTGAAGATCGCACACGAGATCGGTTTCCCGGTCATGGTGCGGCCGTCGTTCATCCTCGGTGGCGGCGGGACCGGCATCGCCGCCGACGACGAAGAGCTGATCGAGGTGGCGCGGAACGGGCTGGTCGCCTCACCGGTGTCCGAGATCCTCGTCGAAGAGTCGGTGGAGGGTTGGAAGGAATTCGAGCTCGAGGTGATGCGCGATCACCAGGACAACGCGGTGATCGTGTGCTCCATCGAGAACCTCGACCCGATGGGCGTGCATACCGGCGACTCGATCACGGTGGCCCCGATCCAGACCCTCTCCGATCGTGAATACCAGGAGATGCGGGACGACGGGATCGCGGTGCTGCGCGCCATCGGCGTCGAGACCGGAGGGTCGAACGTCCAGTTCGCAGTGGACCCGGCGACCGGCCGTCGTCTCGTCATCGAGATGAACCCGAGGGTGAGCCGGTCCTCCGCACTGGCTTCGAAAGCGACCGGATTCCCGATTGCCAAGATCGCCGCCCTCCTCGCGGTCGGCTTCACTCTCGACGAGATCGCCAACGACATCACCGGCGCGACCCCGGCCTGCTTCGAGCCCGCTCTCGACTACGTCGTGGTCAAGATCCCCCGGTTCGACTTCGCCAAGTTCCCTTCCGCCTCACCTGTCCTCACCACCTCGATGCGCAGCGTCGGCGAGGCGATGTCGATCGGCAGGACCTTTGCCGAGGCTCTGCAGAAGGCGTTGCGGAGCATGGAAAACGGTCGGTTCGGCCTCAATGCCGACCCCGGGGAGCAGGGACTCCTCGACATGAGCGACACCGCCGTGCGCGAGGCGATTGCCGTGCCGACACCCTCTCGCATCTTCGCCGTGGCCGAAGGGCTGCGCCGGGGTTGGGGAGTAGGTGAGGTCGCCGGCATCAGTGCCATCGACCCCTGGTTCGTCGACCAGATCGCCGAGATCGTCGAGCTGCGCTCCGAGATCGAGCTGGCCGACCCCTCCAACCGGGAGATACTCCTGGAAGCCAAGAGATTCGGCTTCTCCGATCGTCAGCTGGCCCATCTGTGGGGTCAGAGGGAGGACGAAGTCCGGACGGCTCGCAAGCGGCTGGGGGTGAGCCGGACCTATAAGACGGTCGACACCTGCGCCGCCGAGTTCGAGGCCTTCACCCCCTACATGTACGGAACGTTCGAGGAGGAGTCCGAGGTGCCCCCGGCGGTGCTTCCCCGGGTGGTGGTTCTGGGGTCGGGGCCGAACCGGATCGGACAGGGGATCGAGTTCGACTACTGCTGCGTCCACGCCTCTTTCGCCCTGCGCGACGCCGGATACGAGACGGTGATGATCAACTGCAACCCGGAGACGGTGTCCACCGACTATGACACGTCCAACCGGCTCTACTTCGAGCCACTGACTACCGAAGACGTCCTCGAGGTGATCGAGGTCGAGAAACCCGAGGCGGTCATCGTCCAACTCGGGGGGCAGACCCCGCTCAACCTGGCGCAGGCGCTTCACGATGTCGGGGTCCCAATCGCCGGGACCTCCCCGGCGTCGATCGCGCTGGCAGAGGACCGCGAGCAGTTCGCCGAGTTGTGCCGAAGTCTCGGACTGCGGCAGCCTCCGGCCGGCAGTGCCACTTCGGCGAGGGAGGCGGAAGACGTCGTGGACCAGGTGGGCCTTCCGGTGATGGTCAGGCCTTCGTTCGTTCTCGGGGGCCGGAAGATGCGGGTGGTCTACTCCGTGGAGGAACTGGCCGACTACGTCCGGGAGATCTACGGGGAGGGCGACCCCGAGTTGACGGGGTCGCCGATCCTCATCGACCGGTTCCTCGAGGCAGCGGTCGAGATCGACGTCGATGCGGTGTACGACGGGTCAGAACTGCTCCTGGGCGGGGTGATGGAACATGTTGAGGAGGCTGGGGTCCATTCGGGCGACTCCGATTGCGTGACGCCGCCGCCGACGATCTCGGACGAAGCCCACAAGGAGATATTGCGGGCGACGCTCGAGCTCGCCGGGGCCCTCGATGTGCGGGGATTGATCAACCTCCAATTCGCGTTGAAAGGCGACGATGTCTACGTCCTGGAGGCGAACCCGCGGGCCAGCCGGACAATCCCCTTCATCAGCAAGGCCACGGCAGTGCCTCTGGCCCGGATCGCGGCCCGGGTGATGATGGGCAGCTCGATCGAAGAGCTGCGGCGGGAGGGTCTGGTCCCGCCATCGGCCCAGCGCCCTGACTTTGTCGCGGTCAAGAACGCCGTCCTCCCCTGGAATCGGTTCCCGGAGGAGGACTCGGTCCTCGGGCCCGAGATGCGGGCCACCGGCGAGGTCATGGGGATCGGGCCCGACGTCGGCGTCGCTTTTGCCAAGGCCCTCCTGGCTGCCGGCCACATCCTTCCCAGCCGGGGGCGGGTCTTCCTCTCTTTTGCGGACCGGGACAAGCCGATGGGACTGGCCGTCGCCCAGGCGTTCACCATGCTCGGTTTCGACCTGGTGGCCACCCACGGGACCGCCCGTTACCTCAAGCACCACGCCATCGACGCCGAGCCGGTGCACAAGGTCGGCGAGGGGCCCCGGGACATCGGGCAGCGGTTGGAAGATGGGGAGGTGCAACTCGTGATCAATACTCCGCGTGGGGGCAAGGCGCGCTCCGACGGGAGGACGATCCGGATCGCCGCCCGCTCCCACGCCATACCTTGCGTCACCACCATTCAGGGCGGTCTCGCCGTGGCTCGCAGCCTTCGGGCCGGGCCGGGCGCTATCCAGCGACCGAGGAGTCTCCAGGAATGGCATCAGACCGTCTGAGGGCCGTCCTGGGGCCGATCGAGCTCCGGTCCCCGTTGATCGCCGCCTCCGGCACCGTGGGCTCGGTTTGGGAGTGGGCCGGGGTTGCCGACCTCTCGCCTTATGGGGCCGCGGTGGCCAAGTCGGTGGGGCCCGTCGAGTGGGTGGGAAGGCCCGCACCGCGTCTCGCCCCGGCGGGGGCGGGGATGCTGAACGGGATTGGGATCCAGAACCCGGGGATCGATGCCTGGATCGAGACGATGACCCCAAGACTGCCGCTGCTCGATGTCATGGTCTGGGGCTCGGCGGTAGGGGAGACCCCTGACGAGTTCGCCTTCGTGGCCAAGGGCCTCGCCTCGGCGGGCATCCCTGTGATCGAGGTGAATCTCTCCTGCCCCAACCTGGACGATGGCCGGATGTTCTCCATGGATGCATCCAGGTCCGGGGAGGTCATAAGCGCCGTGGTCTCGGCCTGCGACGCTCCGATCGGGGCCAAGTTGTCGCCCAACGCGGAGGACATCGTTGCAGTGTCGGCAGCCTGCCTCGAAGCGGGAGCCACCTTCTTGACCCTGACCAACACCGCCCTCGGGTTCGGCATCGACCTCGAGACCCGTCGTCCTCTGCTCAGCGGCGGAGTGGGCGGGTATAGCGGGCCGGGCCTGAAGGCCCTGTCGCTGCGCTGCGTGTTCGAGGTCGCTTCGGCCCTGCCCGGGACCCCCATCGTCGGGTGCGGTGGGGTGATGAGCGGCCGGGACGTGGTGGAGTACCTCTTGGCCGGGGCATCGGCGGTGGCGATGGGCACGGTCCACCTGGCGGAGCCCCGCGCCGGCAAGCGCATCGGTCGAGAGCTGGATCGTGAGCTCGACCTTCGCGATGCCACGGTCGCCGGGCTCGTGGGCGGGATGGTGCCGTGGTGAGCCGGGTGCTGGTGGCCCTCGACGTGCCCGAGGGGGACAGAGCCCTCGAGCTGGCGACACTGCTCCAACCGCAGGTCGGAGGTTTCAAGGTCGGGCTCGAGCTGCTCATGGGCGAAGGGCCGGGCATCGTCACCCGGGTGGCCGACCTCGGCGCTCCTGTGTTCGTGGACGCCAAGCTGCACGACATACCGAACACCGTGGCCGCTGCGGTCAGACGGCTCGGAGCCCTCGGGCCTCGCTGGGTCACAGTTCACGCCTCCGGAGGCGTGGAAATGGTGCGGGTCGCAGTCGAGGGCCTGGCCGAGAGCTCCGGTGGCCGCGCCGGTGTGCTGGCGATCACGGTGCTCACCTCCCTCGACGCCGAAGGCCTGGCCTCGGTGGGCGTGCGTCGCAGCATCGGTGACCAGGCCGAAGCCATGTCGCGGTTGGCTGTGGCCGCTGGGGCAGAAGGTGTCGTGTGCGCGGTCCCCGAGACGTCTCGGGTCAAGGCGCTCGGCCTCGGTCTGACCGTGGTCACACCGGGGATTCGACCCGCAGGGCCCGACGATTCGGATCAGAAGCGGGTGGCGACGCCGAAAGAGTCGATAGCCGCAGGCGCCGACCTATTGGTGGTGGGTCGGCCCATCACCGCCGCGACGGACCCGGTGGCCGCGGCGATGGCCATCAATGATGAGATCGTGGCTGCACTTTCGGCGGCTCAGCTCGGCTGATGATGGCTATGGTCGCGTGGTCGACCGAGATGAGGACATGGCGCAACCACCGCAACTAACCGATGAACAGAGAACAGCGGCACTGGCCAAGGCAGCGGAGGCGAGGAGAGTCCGCGCCGAGGTCAAAGAGCTGCTGAAGACCGGGTCGCTTCGTCTCTCCGAGCTCATCGAGCAGGCAGACACCGACAACATCCTGGCCGGGCTCAAGGTCGAGCGGGTCATCGCCTCGATGCCGGGCACCGGCAAGATCAAGGCGAAACGGATGATGGAGTCGCTCGGGATCGCCGAGAATCGGCGGCTCAGGGGTCTGGGAGACAAGCAGAGAGAGGCTCTCCTAGCCGAGTTCTCCTGAAGTGGCGGGTCGGCTCTTGGTCGTCTCCGGGCCTTCGGGCACGGGCAAGTCGAGCATCGTCAAAGAGCTGCTCGAGCAGCTGGGCATCGAGTTCTCGGTTTCCGCGACGACCCGTCTGCCCCGACCTGGGGAGAGGCACGGGGTCCACTACAACTTCGTCTCTCGGCGGGACTTCGAGTCGATGATCGAGGACGACGAGCTGCTCGAATGGGCCGAGTACAACAACCGGTTCTACGGCACACCCGCCGCACCTGTTGAGGAGGCGCTGGCAGATGGCCGGGATATCCTCCTCGACATCGAGATCCAGGGAGTGCGTCAGGTACGAGAGAAGAAGCCCGATGCCATCACCTATTTCATCGCCCCTCCCTCTTTGGAAGAGCTGGAGAGGCGGCTCCGGCGCAGGGGCGACACCTCCGAGGAGGACATCGAGGACAGACTCGAGATCGCCAGGTCCCAGATGGAGGAGGCCGAGGACCTCTTCGACCACATCTTGGTGAACGACAACCTGGAGCAGGCCATCGAAGAGATGCTGAGGCTGGTTACCCCCGAGTGATCAGGTACGCTGTCCGTATTCCCCCCTTCCCGAAGAGGACTCAATGAAGATCGAGCAGGTCATCGACCAGATCGGCAATCGCTTCGCCACCGTGGTGGTGGCTGCCCGCCGTGCCCGTCAGATCAACGGTTATTTCCATCAACTGGGAGTCGGGTTCGGTGAGTTCGTTCCCCCACAGGTCCACTCGCTGTCCCGCAAGCCGCTGACGATCGCCATGGAAGAGATCGCCGAGGGCAAGGTCTCGGTAGACACCGTCGAAGCCTGATGCTCCAGGGCCGGCGCGTCCTCCTCTGTGTCACCGGCGGCGTGGCCGCCTACAAGTCGGCTTACCTCGCCCGGCGACTGGTCGAGGCCGGGGCGACGGTCCGGGTGGAGATGACCGAGTCGGCGCTCGAATTCGTAGGAGCGCAGACCTTCTCGGCCATCACCGGCGAGCACCCCTTCACCACCCTGTTCGACGCCGGCCTCGTCTCACCGCACACCGAATTGGCCCGATGGGCGGATCTCGTGATCGTTGCCCCTGCCACCGCTGCCACCCTGGGCCGTGTCGCGAACGGCATCTCGGACGATCTGGTCAGTGCCACACTGATCGCCACCACCTCACCCGTCCTCCTGGCGCCGGCGATGCACACCGAAATGTGGGAGCACCCGGCAACGATGCGCAACCTCGAGATCTTGCGCGGCTTCGGATATCACATCGTCGGCCCCGAGAGCGGAGCTTTGGCCGGTGGCGACACCGGTCTGGGGCGCGTCGCCGAACCTGATGACATCGTCGCGGCCACCACCGACATTCTCGGGGGTGAGGGAAGGGGGAGACGGGTGTTGGTCACGGCCGGTGGGACCCGTGAGCCCGTGGACCCGGTGCGATTTGTCGGCAATCGCTCGTCGGGGAAGATGGGCCATGCCGTCGCCGACGCCGCGGTCCGCCGCGGCTACGACGTCACTCTCGTCACCACGGCCGACCTCGCCGTCCACCCCGCAGCCAAGGTGGTGCGGGTGGAGACTGCCGACGAGATGCTGGCCGCGGTGTCAGATGTCGATGCCGATATCGCGGTGATGGCGGCCGCAGTAGCCGACTTCAAACCGGTCGACGCCTCCGCGTCGAAGATCCCCCGAGCCGACGGGTTGTCCTCGATCGAACTTGCCGAGACCCCGGACATCCTGGCTTCGGTCGTGGCTCGGGAGCCGCGGCCATTCGTGGTGGGTTTCGCTGCCGAGACTGGTGGTGTGGATCGGGCCATCGAGAAGGCCCGGCGCAAGGATGTGGATCTCCTGATCTACAACGACGTGACCGAGCCTGGCTCGGGATTCGGGACCGAAACCAATCGGGTGGTCATCATCGACCGGGATGGGGGAACCGAGGACCTGCCCCTGCTGCCCAAGGTCGAGGTGGCGGACCGGATCCTGGACCGTGTCGACGCCGCCGCCGGGGAACAGGGTTAATCTCGCCTCGGCAATGAGGAGCTGGTACTTCACTTCGGAATCGGTGACGGAAGGTCATCCGGACAAGGTGGCCGATGCGATCTCGGACTCCGTCCTGGACGCGGCACTTTCGAACAACCCGATGGCCAGGGTGGCCTGCGAGGTGTTCGTGACCACCCGCCTCGCCGTCGTTGGCGGTGAGATCTCCGAGGGGGCCAAGCCGGACGTGACCTCCATCGTCGACGAGACGGTGTCCCGGATCGGCTATGACGGGTTCGACCCGGGTTTCGCCGCCGGTGACCTCGAGATTCAGGACCGGGTCCAACCTCAGAGCCTCGACATCTCCGATGGCGTCGACCGCGAGGCCGGAGCCGGGGACCAGGGTCTCATGTTCGGCTTCGCCGTCGACGAGACCGCCGAGCTGATGCCGCTGCCGATCCAGCTCGCCCATCGGATGGCAGAGCGGTTGTCCGAGGTGCGAAAGACCGGCAAGCTCGACTACCTGCGGCCGGACGGCAAGACCCAGGTCATGGTGCGATACGAAGGCGACCGGCCCGTCGCCGTGGAGAAGGTCCTGATCTCCGCCCATCACGCAAAGGACAAGGACCAGGGCGAGATGAAACAGGAGGTCTTCGACGCGGTAGTGGGAGCCGTGATCCCTGAGGACATGCTCGATCCGGGAATCGAGTTCATCTTCAACCCGTCGGGCCGTTTCGAAGTGGGTGGCCCGGTGGCCGACACGGGGCTGACCGGTCGCAAGATCATCGTCGACACCTACGGCGGCTATGCCCGGCATGGCGGCGGCGCCTTCTCCGGGAAGGACGCCACCAAGGTCGATCGGTCCGCGGCATACGCAGCCCGATGGGCGGCGAAGAACCTGGTGGCGGCAGGTCTCGCCTCGAAGTTGGAGATACAGCTTTCCTATGCAATCGGCCAGGCCGATCCCTTCTCGATCCATGTCGAGACGTTCGGCACCGAGCAGTTGGCGCCCGAGAAGATCGAGTCCGTGGTCAAAGAGGTCTTCGACTTCAGGCCGGCTTCGATCATCGAGCGACTCCGGCTCAGAGCACCTGTGTTCGCCGGCACTGCGGCGTACGGCCACTTCGGACGTCCCGGGTTTGCCTGGGAGGGCCTGGACATGGTTGATGCGATCAAAGGGGCGGCTGCTCTCTGAGTCGAGCTACGGCTCGCGTTGTCCCGGATGTCCCGACCTTCGCCGTCGACAACGGCTTTTGGTACAACATCCCCGAGCAGCTCCAGGGCTCGGTCCAGGTCGGCTCCATCGTCAGGGTCCCGCTCTCGGGGAGGAAGACGCGGGGGTTCGTGGTCCAGCTCGAGGGGGAGCGTCGGGGGCCGCTCAAGGACATAGCCTCTCTGTCCAGCCAGAACCCGGTGTTCGGCACCGCGCTCCTCAAGACGATCAAGTGGGCGGCAACCCACTACGTGGCTCCGATGTCGGTGGTGTTGGACCGGTCCGTCCCGCCCAATCTGCCCACCCCCGGGGCAGAGGAGCCGAGGGTCGATCTCCCGCCAAGTGGCACCACGCATCCCCTCCTCGAGCTCACCCGTGAGATCGCGGTCGGCCGTCGGAGGCCGACCACCGCCGTCGTGGGGAGGTGGCAGGACCTGGACTGGATCGATGCCCTCCTCCCGGTCCTGGAGCGGGGCTCCTCGGTCCTGGTCGTGACCGCAACCGAGACCGAGGCAACCGCGATTGGGCGGAGGGCCCGGGACCGCCATATCCCGACGATCATCGTCTCCGGTGACGTGGCCCGGGACCTCACTTCCGCATGGGTCGAGGCGCAGCATCCGGGCCGACTGGTAGTCGGCACTCCGAGGGCGGCCATGTGGCAAATCGCGGGTCTTGGCCTGGCGGTGGTGCTCGAGGAGGGGCGGCGGGCGATGAAGGACCGGCAGACGCCCACCCTCCACGTCCGCGAGGTGATGGCCACCCGCTCGCGAATCGAAGGCTTCTCGCTCGTCTTCATAGGGCCAACGCCGTCGGTCGAGGTTCTCGCCTCGGGGCCCGAGGTCATCCGTGTCGGGGCCCGGGCCTGGCCTCTCGTCGAAGTGGTCGACCGGCGCGACGATGCGCCGGGTTCGGGGCTCCTGGCCGAGCGGACAGTGGCCGCGCTGAGGGCGACACTCTCCGCCGGGCGCTCGGCGTTCGTCTTCACGCATCGTCGTGCATCGGACTCGTCGATGCGGTGTGTCTCCTGCCGGCGGGTGAGGACGTGTTCGGAGTGCGGCTCGCGATTGGGGAGGGAGGCCGCCTGCCGGCGTTGTGGCCGGCGCACCGGGGCCTGCGCCCACTGTTCCGGGACCGGATTCGAGGAGATGGGCTCGGAGCCGGAGCGGCTCGTGGTCGAGATCAACCGCAAGCTGGGCAAGACAGTGGCCGGAGCCCATCCCACCGAGCTTCCGGTGGCGGTGGGCACCGAACGTGATCTGCCTTCGCTGACACCGGCGCCCCTGGTGGTGGCGGTCGACGTCGACGGCCTGATGCTCGGTCACAACTACCGAACCTCGGAGGAGGCCCTTCGCATCCTGGCCCGTCTCGCCAACACGGTGGAGCCCGGTCACGGCCGGAGGATGATGGCGCAGACCTCGCTGCCGGACGCCGCGTTGGTGACGGCGCTGAGACGGGGGGACGGGCTGCCTTACCTGGAGGAGTTACTCGTGGAGCGGGCCCGTCTCGGCCTGCCTCCGGCTACTGAGATGCTCGCCATCGAAGTCCGGAGCGATGAGCCCTCCGAGCGGTTCGACCAGGACCTCAGGGCCCTGAGCCCGGTGACGATTCTGGGTCCGGCCAAGGCGCCGGGCCCAGTGGCGATACTGGGGCCGGCCAAGGCGCCGCAGGGGTGGCGGTGGCTGCTTCAGGGCACCCTGGGGCCGGTGAAACCGGCGTTGCGGCCTCTGGTCCAGCGCTGGCGTGAATCCGGTGTCACGGTGCGGATAGACGCCGATCCGATCGATCTGTGATGCCGTGTGCAGTGGGCCACCGTGGAAGTGGCTGTGTGCACACGGGTCGGGGGCGTGTGATGCCGTGTGCAGCGGGCGACCGTGGCAGTGGTTGTGTGCACACGGGACCAAGGTCGTTGGAGGCGTGGACACGATTTAAGCTCCATCGCCAACATGGCCATCTACCCGATTCGCACCTTTGGCGACCCCGTGCTCCGTCTCGAGACCAAGCTCGTTGGCGAGATCGACGACGGAGTGAAGGCGCTGGTGCGGGACATGATCGAGACCATGTACGAGGCGCCCGGGGTGGGTCTGGCCGCCAATCAGATCGGGATCCCCCGGAAGATCGCCGTGTTCGACGCCCAGGACGAGCTCGGGCCCCGGGTGATGATCAATCCCGAAATCATCGAAGTCAGCGGCGAATGGGAATACGAAGAGGGATGTCTCTCGGTCCCGGGTCACTGGTGGGAGATCACGAGACCCGGTTTCGCCCGGGCCCGCGCCCTCGATATCGACGGGAACGAGGTCGAATACGCCGGCGAC
>Ga0299907_10001697_pt1 | contig 12878 bp, 12 predicted proteins | sample RVTome_16_FD_198680 | JGI IMG/M metagenome (GOLD analysis project Ga0299907, IMG submission 198680) | Soil microbial communities from uranium-contaminated site in the Upper Colorado River Basin, Wyoming, United States - RVT152D67 (version 2) ... | reverse complement strand
GAACAGCTCCTGGAGCTGGCCGCAGGTTTCGGCCGGCGGGCGGCCGGAGAGGTTCGCGCTCGTGACGGCAAGCGGGCCGGTCTCCGCGAGGAGCGCCAGTGCGAGGGGATGGTGGGGGGCGCGGACGCCGACGGTCACCGAGTCGCCTCCGAGGTCCCACCCGGAGGCGCCCCCGCTCCTGGGCAGCACCAGGGTGAGCGGTCCCGGCCACAACGCCGCCGCGAGACGCGCGGCCCTTTCGTCGAACACCGCCACGGCGCGCGCGGCCGTCACCGTGGCCACCAGCACGGGGAGCTCGAGGTCTCTGGGCCGGCGCTTCGCTTCGAACACCCTCGCGGTCGCCGCGGGATCGTCCGGCCGCGTCCCGATCCCGTAGACGGTGTCGGTCGGGAAGACGATCAGCTCACCGCGTCGGGCGGCGGCCGCCGCGTCGCCCAGTGGTCCCTCCAGCGGTGTCACGAGAACGGCCTCACGCGAGCGGGGGCCGCCGCCCGCACAGCACGCGGTCCCGACCGGCCAGATCTCGGCGCAGGGAGAGATCGTCGAAACCTTCCCGTGCGGCTGCGTCCGACACCGATCCCGCCGTGCTCTCCTCGATCTCGACGGCCACGAGCCCTCCGGGTCGGAGGCCTGTCATCGCCTGCGCGAAGAGCTGTTCGTAGATGTCGATCCCACCGAACACCGCGAGCTCCGGTTCGGCTCGCACGTCGGGAGGCAGCGCGTCACGTTGCCCGGGCGCCACGTAAGGCGGGTTGCAGACGACCACGTCCAGCTCGCCGCGGAGCTCGGGCGGCATGGGATCGAGCAGGCTTCCCTCGAGGACCGTCATCTCGAGGCCGAGGGTCCCCGCGTTCTCCCGAGCCAACGCCACGGCCTCCGGAGAGAGATCGATAGCGAACATCGTCGCGTCCGGCCGCTCGTCTTTGATCGCGAGCGCCACGGCGCCGCTCCCCGTGCACACGTCGACCACCACCGGCGACTCGACCTCCGCCGAGGCGTCGAGCACCGCCTGGACGAGCACCTCGGTCTCCGGCCTGGGCACGAACACGCCGGGCCGGACGCTCATACGGAGCCGGCGGAACCCCTGCTCACCGGTCACGTGCTGGAGCGGCTCTCCGGCGCACCGGCGGCAGAGCGCCCGTCCGAAGAGCCTCGTCTCCTGCGGGGTCAGCCCTTCCCGGGCATAGATCCCCGTCCGATCCGTTCCGAGGACGTGCGAAAGGAGCCGCTCGGCGGTGGGAACCGGACTCTCCTCGCCGTGCCGCTCGAGGTACTCGGCCGCGCGCCGGACGACCTGCGCGGGCCGCATGTCAGCTCTTTGGACCGGGTCGCGCCGGCACCACTTCCTCGACCTCGGCGAGCTGTGCCGACCGCTCCGCGGCGTTCAGCCGCTCCGTGAACCCATCCAGCTCGTCCCCACCCGCCAGCACGTTCGCCAGCTGGTGCGACGTGTGCTTGATGCGATGGTCCGTCACCCGACCTTCGGGGAAGTTGTAGGTCCGGATCTTCTCGGAGCGCTCGCCCGTGCCGACCATCGACCGGCGTGCCGCCGCCTCCTTCGCTTGCTGCTCGTCGAGCGCCTTCTGGTACAGGCGAGCGCGCAGGTATCGCATCGCCTTCTCACGATTCTGCAGCTGCGATCGCTCCTCCTGGACCTCCACCTTGATGCCGGTGGGCTTGTGCACGATCCGCACCGCCGAGTCGGTGGTATTGACCGACTGCCCACCGGGACCGCTCGATCGGTAGACGTCGATGTCGAGGTCCTCCGGACGGATCTCGACCTCCACGTCCTCGGCCTCGGGCATCACGGCGACCGTGGCTGTCGACGTGTGGATCCGCCCCTGCGACTCGGTGACAGGCACACGCTGCACCCGGTGCACACCGGACTCGTGCTTCAAGCGGCCGTACGCGTCTCGTCCTCTGATCCCGAGCACGACATCCTTGAAGCCGCCCATCTCCGCAGGGGCCGATGCCAATACCTCGGACTTCCACTTCCGTCTGTCCGCCAGATGCCGATACATCTCGAACAGATCTCCCGCCCACAGAGCCGCTTCCTGACCGCCCGCCCCCGCGCGGATCTCGACGATCAGGTCCTTGCCCTCGTTGGGATCCTTCGGGACCAGCAGCCGTTCGAGGCGGACGCGGAGCTTGTCCGCTCGAGCCGACGCGGTGCGGGCCTCCTCGTCGAACGCCTCCGCCATCTCGGGATCGGCCTCCGCGGCCGCGAGCTCGCGCGCCTCCGCCGCATCGGCCGTGGCTCGACGGAACTCGCGGTAGGGCCCCACGATCTGGTCGAGCTCGGCGAAGAGCTGGCCGAGCGTTCGCATCCGATCGTGATCGGTCGCGGCTTCGACCGAAGCCATCTCGGCCTGGATCTGCTCGAAGCGAGCCTCGATCTCCTTCAGTCGATCCTCGACGTCCATGACGTCGATTCTCTCAGGCGCCGTCCGGCCGCCTGCGACCGCTACTCGTCGGTCTCGTCGAACTCCAGATCGATCGATGCGAGATCCGGGATCTCCATCGAACCATCCGTCTGGACCCAGAGATCCTCGTAACGCGGGTCGACGGGCGAGTCCCCGTCGCCATCGCTGTCGGTGGTCGTCCCTGCGAGATCGTGGTCCTCCGCATCGGCCTGCGTGGCCTCCTCGAGCGGAACTGCCAGGTTCTCCGCCACCTGGATGAGCTTCCCGCGCATCTCTTCCAGCTGAGTCACGAGGCCCCGTCGCCGTTCGGCCAGACCCATCAGGAGCCGATCGGATTCGGTCTTGGCTCGCTCCAGCAGATCCGTGCCCTCCTGCCGGGCCTCCTCCGCGTTGGCCTGTGCGTCGACCCTGATCCGATCGGCCTCGCTCCTCGCCTCGTCGAGCGCCCGCTCCGATTCGGACCTCGCGTTCTCGAGGATCCTGTCGGCTTCCTGATCCGCCATCTCGATCAGCGTGGCGAAGCGTTTGGACAGGGCGTCGTATCGATCGTCCGCCGATGGCCCGGCGTCAGTCGTCGCGACCGAGTCGGCCATCCCCGGCTCGGCCATCTGCTCGCTCCTCGCGGCAGCCGACGAACCCACTTCCAGGCGGAGCTGGCTGAGCTCACGCTCCAACGTGCCCACCTGATTCGCGATCGAGGTCAGGTAGGCGCGCACCTGCTGCGGGTCGTAGCCGCGACGAACGGTCGCGAACTCTCGCCTGCGGATCTGCTCCGCGCTCGGCAGCAACGGCATGTCCAGGTCGCTGGTCGGCATGGGGAAACCTCCCGAGTCATGGGGGAACCGCATCATCTTCGCGCAACGAACGAGCGATGCAACGACCTCCGCGAAGAGCCTCGGGCGGTGGCGTCCCGGAAGCTACCGCTCGGGGGCGGTCGCCTCGGCCTCGCGGCGGAGCAACTCCTGGAACGATGTCACGGCGACCTCGATCTGGGAGCGGTCGGGCTGCTGCGTGGTGATCTTCTGCAGCCAGATCCCAGGTGTCATCAGCGTTCGCATCAGGAGCGAGCCGGGGTGCTTGGCGCCGAACCGCAGCGCTTCGTAGGAGATCGCGGCGATGAGCGGGATCGCGATCACCCGCGAGACGATCCGCCACACGAGCGCCGGGGTGCCGAAGAGCGTGAACACGAAGATCGTGATGATCATCACGATGATGAGGAAGTTGGTCCCGCAGCGGACGTGCTCCTTCGGGTACCGATCGATCAGGTCCGTCTGCAGCTCCTCGCCATGCTCGAACGCGGCGATCGTTTTGTGCTCGGCCCCGTGATACTCGAATACCCGGTGGATGTCCTTGGTCTTGCCGATCAACCACAGGTACGCGACGAAGAGCGCAACGCGGAACACGCCTTCGCCCATCAGCGTGAGGACGCCGCCACTGCCCGTTCGGTTCTCGAACCACGCGAAGAGCGTCGTCGGCCCGATGATGAAGATCCCGATGAACAGCGTCAGCGCGAGAACGATCGAGAGGGCGACCTGCCGTGGCGTGAGCCGGTCCTCCTCCTCCAACGACTGGTTGGCCGAGACCATCAACGCGCGCATCCCGATCGCGAGCGATTGCCCGAGCACGATGATGCCGCGGAGGAACGGCTTGCCCAGGAGCGGGTACCGCAGGACGATCGAGTCGATCTCGTGGGACTCGACATGGATCGTCGCGTCCGGCCGGCGGACGGCGATCGCCCAGAACCCGGCGCCGCGCATCATCACGCCCTCGACGACCGCCTGACCCCCATACAGATGGCTGCGCGGGGACGCCGCTTTGGGGGCCGCTGCCTCCGCCACGGGTCGGTTAGCCCTGCTGCGCCTGCTGGGCCGCCTGGGTCTTCGCGTACCGGCGCTGGAACCGCTCGACCCTGCCCCCTGCGTCCACGAACTTCTGCTTGCCGGTGTAGAAGGGGTGGCAGTTCGAGCAGAGCTCTGCGCGGATCTCGCTCACGGTGGAGCGGGTCTGGAACGTATTGCCGCACGAGCAGTGCACGTTGGCGATCTGGTATTCGGGGTGGATGCCTTGTTTCATCTCGTCTCCTCTTCGCCGTCCCAGGGTAACCGAGGCCGTCGACCTTCTCCGGTCGGCGCCCGCTAGCCCCCGGACGGCGCCTTCGCGATCTCCTTGAGGAACTGTTCGTTCGACTTGGTCGCCCTGACCTTGTCGACCAGCAGCTCCAACGCCGCTCCCACGTCGAGCGCGTGGAGCACCCGTCGCAGCTTGATCACCAACGCGAGCTCCTCGGCCGGCATCAGCAGCTCTTCCTTGCGGGTTCCTGAGGCGTCCACGTTGATCGCCGGGAACAGGCGCTTCTCCGATAGTGAACGATCGAGACGCAGCTCCATGTTCCCGGTTCCCTTGAACTCCTCGAAGATGCCGTCGTCCATCCGGGATCCGGTCTCGACCAGCGCGCTCGCGATGATCGTGAGGGACCCGCCTTCCTCGATGTTCCGCGCCGCGCCGAAGAAGCGCCGCGGCGGATAGAGGGCACCCGAGTCGATGCCGCCCGACAGGATCTTGCCCGAGGACGGCGCCGCCAGGTTGTAGGCACGGGCCAGGCGGGTGATCGAGTCGAGGATGACCGCGACGTCCCTGCCGGACTCGGCGAGACGGCGAGCACGCTCGAGGACGAGCTCCGTCACTTGGATGTGCTGGTCGGTGGGCTTGTCGAAGGTCGAGTAGACGACCTCGGCGGCCTCGACGGTGCGCTGCCAGTCCGTGACCTCCTCAGGCCGCTCATCCACGAGCAGCACGATCACGTGCGTGTCCGGGCTCGAGTTGATGATCCCGTTCGCGATCTGCTTGAGGACCGTTGTCTTCCCCGCCTTCGGCGGAGACACCACCATCCCTCGCTGGCCCTTCCCGATCGGCGCGATCATGTCGATGATCCGTTCGGTCACAGCCGTCGGGCCAGATTCCAGCCGGAACCGCTCGTCGGGGAACAGCGGCGTGAGCTTGTCGAAGTTCCGCCGCTCCGGGGCGTCGTCGACGCCGATGTCGTTGACTTTCTCGACCTCGAGGAGCGCCCAGTACTTCTCGCTGTCCTTCGGCTGGCGCACCTTGCCCGTCACGACGTCGCCCTTGCGAAGCTGATGCTTGCGCACCTGGGACATCGAGACGTAGATGTCGTCGGGACCGGGCAGGTAGCCCGAGGTCCGCATGAAGCCGTAGCCGTCGGGAAGCAGGTCGAGGATGCCGGCTGCAGACGGAGCGGTCTTCAGCGCTTCAACGCGCTCCTGCTCCTCGCGTTCCCGGCGCTCCTCTCGCTGCTGCCGCCGCTCCTCCCGGGTGGGACGGCGCCGCCGGTTGCGGGGGTCGTTCCGATCACCGTGTTCGCCGCGGTCCTGCGGGCCGCCGCGATCCTGGTTGCGCTCCCCGCGATCCTGGGGGCGTGAGCCACCGGGACCACTCGAGCGGTCATCCGGCTCGCGATCGTCGCCGCTCGGACGGCGGTCCGACGGCTGCCGCTCGTCGGCCGCCTCGGAGGACGTGCCCGCATCTGCGTCTTCCTCCACGCCTTCGGCCGACGAGACGGCGTTCGTCGTGCCGTCGCGCGTCGCGCCGTCCGCCGTGGCGTCGATCGTCGCGACGGCCGTCTCACGGGATGGACGTGTCGACGCTTCGCCGTTCCCCGGTCGTTCGCCGTTCGACGAGGCCTCGACGATCGCGTCGATCAGGCCCGCCTTGCGCAGGCGCTGGGATCCTTCGATCCCCATCGTCTGCGCGATCTGCTGCAGCTCCGGGAGGAGCTTCCCCTCCAACGTGCTGCGATCCATGGTGTCCATGTGCCCTGCCTTTCTTCTTGCTCTCTTGGCTTGCTCTCTTGGGCTCGTTAGGGCCGTTCGTCCTGAAGCGACCGCCAGTCGGCGAGGAACCGCTCCAGTCCGGAGTCAGTCAATGGGTGCTTCACGAGCTTCGTGAAGACGTCGTACGGCATGGTGGCGATGTCCGCGCCCGCGAGCGCGGACTCCACCACATGCATGGGATGGCGGAGGGAGGCAGCAAGCACGTTCGAGGCGTAGCCCTGCACCGCGTAGATCTCGCAGATGTCGTGCAGGAGCTTCATCCCGTCCGAGCCGACGTCGTCCAGCCTGCCGAGGAACGGCGAGACGCAGTACGCCCCGATCTCGGCGGCCAGGATCGCCTGCGCCGCCGAGAACACGAGTGTCACGTTGACCCGGATCCCCTCACCTGCCAGCCGCTTCCCGGCCTCCAGGCCCGCCGGGATCATCGGGACCTTCACGACCGCGTTCGGCGCCATGCCCGCGAGGCGCTGCCCTTGCTCGTACATAGGCCCCGCCTCGAGCTCGGTGGTCTCGAGCGAGATGTCGCCTTCGACCTCCGCGAGGATCTCCTTCCACACCGCTTCCGGATCGCCACCCTCCTTCGCGACGAGCGACGGGTTGGTCGTGACGCCGGAGAGCACGCCCCACCGGTTGATCTCGCGGATCTCCTCGATGCTGGCCGTGTCCAGGAACAGTCTCACGCGGTCCTCCCCTGTCGTCCGAGCACTTCCGCCTGCTGCGCCGCCCGCGCGGTCGCACGCTCCATCACGAGGTCGAGCACGGCCGAGATCGCCTGATCGAAGCTGTGGTTCGGCACGATCGGCACGCCGTGGGAGAGCGCCTGGCTCTTGATGTAGCGCTGGAGCCTCCTGATGTTCTCGAAGTTCTGCGCGTACCGCTCGGCCGGCCGGACGCCCGTTTCTCTGGCAGCGAAATGATTCAGATGTCGGCTTTCCTCCTCTACCTCGACGACCAAGGGAACGGGCACGATGCGTTCAGCGTGGATACCCAGGTCGAAGAATCCTGGGACCACGTGAACCCCCTCGATCACGATGCTCGTCCCGTCGGCGGCCGCGCGCTTGATCAAGGCTTCGATCCCGACCGAAACCGCCGCCGTCTGCTCACGGAAGCCTGCGACGAGGGCGTCGGAACGTCGGGTCGGCTCCCGGACGACCGTGTCCGTCTGGAACGACGAGACGTGGAGCGTCGGCATGAGCTCGGCGGAGAGCATCGACCGCATCACCTCTCGGATCGAGCCATCCGTCGCGACCACGCGCACGATCCCGAGCCGGTGCGCCAGATGCGTGGCGATCGTGGACTTCCCGACGCCGGTCGCGCCGCCGATCAAGATCACGAGCGGCACATCCAGCCCCTGCACGTCCTGCCAGCGAGTGAAGTTGGTGGCGTACCGATCTCCGGCGAGCTCCCGGAGGATCTCCAGGGCGAAATGGGAAAGCTCGATGCTGTTGATCGAGGACTTCCCTTCGTCCAGCAGCCGGATCTCGATCGTCTCCGCCACTTCATAAGCGCGATAGGCGGAGAGCCCCGTGACCATGACCTGGGAGGCCATCAATCCCTTGGAGTAGGGCAGGCCCGGGTCTTGGTCGGAGATCGTGATGTGTGGGTGCTTGTCTCTCGTCATAAGCGGTCTTCTGCCCGGCCGAGCGCGGTGTCGATCGCACCGCCGAGCGCGGCGTCGAGGTCCGCGGATCCCTCCACGGCCTCTGCGCGGTTGTCCACGAACACGACCTCCGCCCCTCGGTCGAGGGCTCTGGCGACCGCCGTATCGACGGCCGCGGCCTTCAGCTCCGTGAGGAGGACGTCGTATCCCTGGACGGCATCGAGGTCTTCGACCAGACCGGCGCGATCCGCCAGCCGAGCGCTCCATCCGACGACCGTGCACCCTTGGTCGGCTTCGAGGCGTCGGATGAGCCTCTCGACCACCGTGGGAGGAGCCGTCGTGGCGTAGAACACTTCCTTGCCCCGGATGTCTTCCAGCGCTACCGGAACGAAGTCCGTCACGATGAACGCCGCATCGTCCAGGTAGCGCCGAACAGGGGAACGGAGCGCGGAAAGGTTTCCGGACCCGGATGGGTCGCCTGCCATGGTAACAACCACCAGATCGGACCGCAAGAGCCGGTACGGGCCCAAGTAGCCGCCCAGGTATTCCGGGGGAGCGGTGACGGGCACGACCAGGATGCCCGCGTCCCACGGGACGGGCGGGATCGCCGCCCCGCTCCCCTCCAGGATCACAAGCCCCGGGTGAAGGGAAGCCGCCAGCTGGGCGGCCTCACGGACGTTGGACAGGTACGGCGCACCGGCGAGTCCGCCGCCGGCGCGCCGGGCACCCACCGTCGTGACGCCGGTCGTGATGGCGTCCTCCAGATAGTCCGACGCTGCGTGCTGCCCGTCGGCGACCAGCCGGACGAGCTGATCGAGGTCGACCGAACCTGCCATGGCGAGGGTGGGCTCCGGCGGCCCGCCCCGGCCCATCGCGACGACGACCGGCTCGAGACCACGGCGGGCCGCCAGGCGCGCGACGGCTCCGGCGATCGCGGTCTTGCCCGTCCGCTTCCCGGTGCCGATGACCGCGAACGTCGGGACCCCGAGCGGCGGGGGGAGCTCCGGCGGGTCGACCCGGAAGTCGGGGCCGAGGTAGGGGACCCCCGCTTCCAGGGCGACGGCCACGAGCTCCATCCGCTCGCGATAGCCGAGCACCGGCTCGTCGGAGAGATCGAGGATGACCTCGGGCGACAGCTCGGTGATCGCGGCCCGCATGGCATCCATGCGCTCGCCCGCCGTGACGAGGACGGGCACACCGAGCTCGGGGGGACCGGCGCCGATGGCGAGCTTCTCGGTTCCGCCGACGAGGAGCGCGGCCACGACCTCGTGACCGCGCTCGCCCGCCGCCTCTAGAGCGGCACGCGTCACGGGCGGGTAGTGCTCACCGTCCACGAGGGCGAGCGTTCGCATGTGCTGCCTCCCGGCGGGTAGGGTCGATGAGGTTGGACTGCGTCGGTCCGTCAGTCGCCCGGAACCTGACCGGACTGACCGGCGGCCGGCTCAGAAACCGAGGACGCCTCCTGGATGAAGCCTTCGTCCTCTCGCTGCATCTGGGTCCCCGTGGCGATCGCGACCTTCGCCATCTGCTGGCGTTCGCCGAACGGGAACTTCCGGAAGATCGTGACCTGCCCGCTCTCGATCTCCAGCACGTTGTAGCAGGGCTTGGTGTGCCCGCGCACGCGAAGGGACGAACAGGTGCCGGCGCTCGCCAGGTACATGTCCTCCAGCCGCCAGACGTAGGGGACGTGCTTGTGCCCCGCGAGGACGACGTGCACCCCCGAGTGAACCAGCACCTCGAGGAGATCACCCGCGTCCATCACGGTGCTGCGTTCTCGCCCGGTTCCGGGGATGGGGATCAGGTGGTGGTGAAGAACGAACACCTTGAGATCGGCCGGTTCCGCGAACTGCTTCCGGATCCACGAGTAGTGGCCCCGGCCCACCATCCCCTCGTTCAGGTCGGGTTCGCTGGAGTCGACGCCGACGATCCGGATCCCCTCGACCTCGACGGACCAGTTCCGGGCACCGATCAGCTCCTCGAAGTGCAGGTAGCCGACGTTCCTCGAGTCGTGGTTGCCCGGGATCGTGTGGAGGGGCGCCCGGATCCGCTCCGCGTAGGACAGCCACGCCTGGTACTCCTGCCGGAAACCGTCGGTCGTGAGGTCGCCGCTGCAGATCACCGCGTCCGGTCCCAGTTCGTTGATCTCCTCGATCACCCTGTGGAGCAGGTTCGGCACGAAGTGGGGCGAACCCACGTGCGGATCGGAGATGTGGACGATCGTGACCACGTCGGCAGTGTAGGGGGCGCCGAGATCCATCGACGAGACGAACGGAGTCCCGCGACGGGCGTGGGACGATAGCGACCTGTGACCGTCCTGGACGTCGTCCTCCTCCTGCTCCTCGTGTTGTCGGCCTGGGGCGGCTATCGACGCGGAGCATTGCTTCAGGTCGCGGGGCTGGTGGGCTTGGCCATCGGCTTCGTCGTCGGCATCCGGCTCGCGCCGAACACCGCCGACCTCGTCCGGTCCGCCCCGGCGAAGGCCGGCGTCGCCCTCGGAACCGTCCTGTTCCTCGGTGCGGTCGGCGACGCGATCGGTTCGATCCTGGGGCTCAAGCTCCGACGACGCGCCAAGGGGACGGTGTTCAAGACCGCGGACTCCGTGGGAGGGGCGGGACTGTCGATGGCGGCCCTTGTCCTCACGATCTGGTTCCTCGGCCTCAACCTCGCGGCAGGGCCCTTCCCGGCGATCGCTCGCTCCCTTCAGCGGTCCGCCGTGGTGCGGGTCGTCGACGATGTGCTCCCTCCGCCACCGGCGCTCGCCGCGCAACTCGGAAACGTGCTCGACATCCTCGGGTTCCCAGATGTCTTTTCGGGCCTCCCCCCTCTGCCGGCCGATCCCGTGCCGCAGCCGGAACAGGGTCTCGCCGCTCGCGCAGCGCGAGCGGCGAGATCGTCGGTGGTGCTCGTGGCCGGGCCGGCCTGTGACCGGATCCTCCAGGGCACCGGCTTCGTCGTAGAGGACGATCTCGTCCTCACGAACGCGCATGTGATCGCCGGCAGCAGCCCCAGGGTGGAGTGGGAGGGCCAGGTTTTCGACGCGGTGCCGGTGCTGTTCAACGACAACCTCGACGCCGCGGTACTCCGGGTCGAGGGCCTCGACGCGGCCCCACTCGATCTGCTCGCCGAGGAGGTCGCTCGGGGCACCGGCGGGGCCGTCGTCGGGTACCCCCATGGGCGCTACACGGAACTCCGGGCGGCGGTTCGGCGCGCGCTGGATGCGGTCGGTCGAGACATCTACTCGGAGGACGAGGCACACCGGCGGATCTACGAGCTCCAGACCACGGTGAAGCCGGGGAACAGCGGTGGGCCTTTCGTGCTGCCCGGCGGGAAGGTTGCCGGTCTGATCTTCGGCGCATCCGTCACGAACGAGGACCTCGGCTATGCGATCACATCCCCGAGGCTGATCCCGCTGGTCGATCGGGCGGAGGCCCGTACCGACGAGGTCGGCACGGGCCGCTGCGTCGGGTGACTCAGTCCTCGACCTGCACCTCGACGCCCTTGGACCGAACGCCGGGCCGGATCGCGCGCCAGCCCTCCGGAAGGTCGCTCACAGAGTGGCCATCGCGTTCGAAGGCGAGGAGCGAGGGGCCCGCCCCGGACAGGCACGCCGGGATCTGCCGATGGCGGAGGTCATCGAGGAGCGCCGCCGACTCGGGAACCAGCGCCCCTCGCGCATCTTCGTGGAGACGATCGTGCAGCGCGACGAGGAGGAGATCCGGCTCACGCGTGAACGCCATGACGGCGAGGGCCGCGTGCCCGATGTTGAACACCGCATCGCGCCTGTCGACCGAGCTCGAGAGTGCGGCGCGTGCTTCCCCGGTCGCAAGTCGAAGCCGATCCGGTAGGACCACGACTGGATCGAGGTCCCGATGCGGCTCGAAGCGGTGCACGTACCCGGAGCCCGGCGCGAACACCGTGAGGCCTCCGAACGCAGCCGGAGCCGCGTTGTCCGGATGCCCCTCCAACTCGGCCGCATACGCGAACGTCGTGAACGGGTCGTTGGTGCCGCCTTCTTCGCCGAGCAGGCTGAGGCCGAGAGCGACCCCGGCCACGGCAGCCGCGGATGAGGAACCGAGACCGCGCTCCAACGGGATCCGATTGATGGCGTGGAGAGAGAACGAAGGGAGCTCCGCTTCCGGATGGAGAGGGCGCTCCTGCTCTAGAGCATGTGCGATCGCGCGGCTCACCATGTCCGAGCCGTCGGTGGGGAGCTCGTCGGCTCCCTCCCCCTCCCAAGACACCCCGGGTTCGGCCTCGGTGTCGACCGTCACCTCGTTGCAGAGATCGAGGGCGAGCCCGAAGCAGTCGAACCCCGGGCCGAGGTTCGCCGACGTGGCCGGCACTCGGACGGTGACGCGCACCTACAGCCCCAGCTCGGCGGCGACGACCGCGGGGTCGGCCGGCACGGTCTCCGGCCGCGCCGCCCCCGCGATCGCCCACTCCGGATCCTTCAGGCCGTGGCCGGTGAGGACACAGACCACCGTCGCGTCGGCCGGGAGCTTCCCCTCGGCGTGCAGGTGCAGCAGCCCGGCCACGCTCGCGGCCGACGCGGGCTCCGCGAACAGCCCTTCTCGGGCGACGCGCCGGTACGCGGCCAGGATCTCCCTGTCGGTCACCGCGAGGATCGCCCCCTCGGATTCCTTGGCCGCCGCGACCGCCTTCTCCCAGGAGGCCGGGTTCCCGATCCGGATGGCCGTCGCGATCGTCTGCGGGTTCTTCACCGCTTCGCCGAGCACGATCGGCGCCGCACCCTTGGCCTGGAATCCGAAGAGACGGGGCGGCTCGTGGATCACGCCGGCCTCCAGGTACTCGGTGTAGCCAAGCCAATGGCTCGAGATGTTGCCCGCGTTCCCGACGGGAACGAGGTGGAGATCGGGCGGTCGACCGAGCGCGTCGCAGATCTCGAAGGCCGCGGTCTTCTGTCCCTCGAGCCGGTATCGGTTCACGCTGTTGACCAGCGTCACCGGGTAGCGGTCCGCGAGCCCTTTCGCGAGCTCGAGCGATGCG
>Ga0299907_10001696_pt1 | contig 12879 bp, 12 predicted proteins | sample RVTome_16_FD_198680 | JGI IMG/M metagenome (GOLD analysis project Ga0299907, IMG submission 198680) | Soil microbial communities from uranium-contaminated site in the Upper Colorado River Basin, Wyoming, United States - RVT152D67 (version 2) ... | reverse complement strand
GCCTCCGGCCTTGCCGCGGCGGTGGCGGCAGCGCATGCGGGAGCCGACGTCGCGCTCGCGACGAAGACGACGCTCCAGGCGTGCAACTCCGCGAAGGCGCAGGGCGGCATCCAGGCGGCCTTCGGCGACGACGACTCGCCCGAGCTCCACGCCGAGGACGTCATGCGGAGCTCCCATGACACCGCCGACCCGCGACTGGTCGAGGTGCTGACGAGCGAGGCGCCGTCCGCGATCCACTGGCTCGAGGAGTGCGGCGTGGAGTTCACGCGCCAGAACGGCGGGTACCGGCTCGCCCGCTGCGGCGGCGCGACCCGGCACCGCCTGCTCCAGGTCGGCGACCGCACCGGTCACGCGATCACGAAGGCGCTGCGCGAGACGTTCGAGGCAGGCCCTGGAACCGAGCTTCCGCACCACGAGCTGGCTGCGATTACCCCGACCGAGAGCGGCTGGAGGGCGACCTTCGCGACGCGAGACGGCGCGGCCGACGTCGAGGCCTCGGCGCTCGTCCTCGCGGCCGGCGGCCGCTGCTTTCGCGAGGCCGAGACCCGCGGCGAGCTGTCGACGAACCACCCGAACGCGACCGGAGAGGTGACGCGAATCGCGCTCGACGCGGGCGCCGAGTCGCGCGACCTCGACGCCATCCAGTACCACCCGAACGGCGGCGCGTGGCCCGCGACGATGCAGGGCTACTCGATCCCGGAGACGACTCGTGCGTACGGCGCGGTGCTGCTGAACGCGGACGAGGAGGAGTTCACGGACTCCCTCGGGCCGCGCGACGCCGTGTCGCAAGCGATCTTCGACGAGGTGGAGAAGGGGAAGGGCGTGCAGACCCCGGACGGGCGGCCCGCGGTCTGGCTCGACACCACTCGCATCTCCCAGGAGGACGCCGAGATCTCGCTGCCGTACATGGTGCGCCGCTACCGCGGTGGAGGCGTCGACCCGCTCTCGGAGAAGATCCTGACCTACCCCGTCCTCCACTACCAGAACGGCGGGCTCGTGATCGACGAGCGCGCGGAGACGACGCTCGAGGGCGTCCACGCCTGCGGCGAGATCGCGGGCGGGACGCACGGGAGGAACCGGATGATGGGAAACTCGTTGCTCGAATGCACCGTTTTCGGGCGGCGCGCCGGACGCGCCGCGGCGGAGAGGGCGCGCGCGTGAGCGTCGCGACCACTCCCGACCTGGCGGTCGCCGTGGGGGACGCGGCCGCGCACCTGTACGTCTGGGCGCTGAAGGACATCCCGCAGGACCTCCGCGACGCCCTCGCGGGCGCGGCGGACAGGGAGACCTCGGTCACGGGCCAACGCGTGCTTCAGACCATCCTCCGCAACGTGAACGTGGCCGAGGACGAGAAGAACCTCGTCTGCCAGGACACGGGGATCGCGGTGTACTACTGCCGCGTCGGCGAGCATTTCCCACTGCATCCCGCACGCATCTACGCCGCGCTGAAGGAGGGCACGGTGCGCGCGACGGTCGAGCACCCGCTGCGCTCGAACACCGTGCACACGCTGACGCGCGAGAACACGGGGCAGAACGTCGGACACCGCGTCCCCATCGTGCACTGGCAGTTTGATCCCGACTGGGATGGGTTGGACATCAAGTGCGTGCCAAAGGGCTCGGGCTCGGAGAACATGAGCTTCCTGAAGATGTGCGTCCCCGCCGACGGGGTACGCGGGATCAAGGAGTTCGTGCTCGACTCGATCGTCGGCGCGGGTGGGAAGCCGTGCCCGCCCGGGATCGTCGGCGTCGGGATCGGCGGCTCCGCGGACTACGCGATGCACCTCGCGAAGGAGGCGATCGCGCGGCCAGTCGGCACGCGGAACGAGGATCCGCTCGTCGCGGAGCTCGAGGGAGAGCTCTTCGACTTGCTGAACGAGACCGGAGTCGGCCCGATGGGCCTCGGCGGCGACGTCACCGTCCTTTCGGTCCACATCGAGCACGCCGACACGCACATGACGCTGAACCCGGTCGCGGTCAACTACCAGTGCTGGGCCGCGCGCCGCGCGTCCGCGCACGTCGCGCCTGACGGGTCGGTCACGTACGAGAGGGACGCGTGATGAGCGGTCGGACGGTCTTTACATGCTCCGACCCTGTAAGCGTGAAAAGAGTGCGCCAAGGAGTCCACAGCTGATGGCGACGCACGAGGTCACGTTCCCCGTCACCGATCCAGCCGAGATGCTCAAGCTCCGCGCGGGCGACGAAGTCATCGTCCAGGGGCGCATTATCGGGATCCGCGATCGGACGCAGATCCGGATCTTCGACCAGGGCGTCGAGCCGCCGATGGACCTGACCGGGGCGTTTCTCCTGCACACGGCGCCGAACGTGCGCAAGATCGGGCCTGGGCAGTACGAGAAGCTCTGCATCGGGACGACGACGAGCGCCCGCATGGTGCGCTTTACGGAGGGGCTCGGCTCGCAGTTCGGCGTGCGCGCGATCTGCGGGAAAGGCGGCTTCCCGGACGAGGCGATCGAGCCGATGCAGCGGCTCGGGATGGTCTACTTCGCGATCGTCGGCGGGGCGGCGGCGCTGGAGACGACCCAGATCGAGGAGATCGAGGAGGTCGCCTGGGAGGAGCTCATGCCCGAGTGCCTGTGGAAGTTCCGTGTGAAGGACTTCGGCCCGCTCACCGTCGGCATCGACGCGCACGGCGGCTCGCTCTACCGCGACGTCCAGGCCCAAGCCCGCAAGAAGCTGGAGGAGATCTATGCACGCCTCTGACCACGACGGCTTCCTCGACATCCCCACTCGCGAGGGAAAGCCGCGCGAGCGTGGCCTGACGCACGTCATCGACAAGGGGCTCAACCTCCGCGAGATCGAGGGCCTCTTCGACACCGCGGGCGACTACGTGGACATCGTCAAGCTCGGCTGGGGCACGAGCTACGTCACGAACAACCTCGAGAAGAAGATCGCGCTCTACCGCTCGTTCTCCACGCCCGTCGTCTGCGGCGGGACGCTCTTCGAGGCCGTCTTCGGCCAGGGGAAGGTGGACGAGTTCAAGCGCTGGCTCGCGCACTACCGCTTCTCGCACGTCGAGATCTCGGACGGCACGCTCGAGATCCCGCGCGAGCGCAAGCTCGAGCTGATCCAGGAGTTCGCACAGGACTTCGTTGTGCTCTCCGAGGTCGGCTCGAAGGACTCCGAGGTCAACATCGCGCCCTACCTCTGGGTGCAGTGGATGCGCGAGGAGCTGGACGCGGGCGCGTGGAAGGTCATCGCCGAGGGCCGCGAGGGCGGCACCGCCGGCATCTATCGCCCGACCGGCGAGCTCCGCACCGGGCTCGTCGACGAGATCGAGCACTCGCTCAGCTTCCACGACCTCATCTGGGAGGCACCCACGAAGGACTCGCAGGCCTGGTTCGTGCGCCACTTCGGCCGTGAGGTGAACCTCGGCAACATCCCACCGGAGGAAGTCATCGCGCTCGAGACGCTCAGGCTCGGGCTTCGCGCCGACACGTTGAAGGAGGTGCTCCTTGGCGATTCAGGCGTCAAGCCCGCCGCAGCTCCCTGACCTCGACTTCGAGGCGATGCCGGCCGAGGAGCTCATCAGCTGGACGCATCGGTTCTTCTGGCCGCGCGTCTGCCTGACGTGCTCGTGGCAGAAGCAGTCGTCGGTCCTCGTGCACCTGGTCGCCGAGCTCGGCCTGCGCATGGACACCGTCGAGCTCGACACCCATCTCTTCTTCCGCGAGTCGTACGAGACGCGCGATGCGCTCATCGAGCGCTACCAGCTCAAGCTCATCCAGCCCACGATCCCGACGGTCGCGGAGCAGCACCGCGCGGAAGGACCGAACCTGTGGGAGCGCGACCCCGACCGCTGCTGCCACATCCGTAAGGTGGAGCCGCTCGTCGAGGCGCTCGGCCCCTACGACGCCTGGATCTCGGGCATCCGCCGCGACCAGTCGCCGAGCCGCGCCGAGACGCCGAAGGTGCAGTGGTCGGAGCGCTATCAGGTCTTCAAGATCCACCCGCTCGCGGACTGGGACGAGAAGCGGGTCTGGGCCTACCTGAACGTGAACGAGATCCCTTACAACCCGCTCCACGACGCGGGGTACCGTTCGATCGGCTGCATCCCATGCACCCGGCCGACGCGTCCCGACGAGGAGGAGCGGGCCGGCCGCTGGGCGGGCTCCGACAAGCTCGAGTGCGGCATCCACGAAGACACGAGAACGGAAAGGTTGGAGAGAACCGCATGAGCCAGCACATCTACGCGCACGAGCACCCCGAGTCGGAGACCGATCGCGGAGGTGGGTTCACGATCTGGTTCACCGGGCTCTCCGGCTCGGGCAAGACGACGATCGCGCACCACCTCGGGCCCGAGCTCGACCGTCGCGGCCTCGTCGTCGAGTACCTCGACGGCGACACGGTGCGGACGCATCTCTCGAAGGGCCTCGGATTCTCGAAGGAGGATCGCGACGCGCACGTCGAGCGTCTCGGGTGGGTGGCCTCGCGCATCACGCGGCACGGCGGCGCGGTGATCGTCGCCGCGATCTCGCCCTACGAGCAGGCGCGAAAGAACGCCCGCGCGCTCGTCGAGGAGCACGGCCCGTTCGTCGAGGTTCACGTGAGGACCTCGCTCGAGGAGTGCGCGCGCCGCGACGTCAACGGGCTGTACGCGAAGGCGTTCGCCGGGGAGATCAAGGGCTTCACCGGCGTCGACGACCCGTACGAGGAGCCGTCCTCGCCCGAGATCGTGGTCGACACCGAGGGCATCGAGCCCGAGGAGTCCGCGGCGGTCGTGGTCGCGAAGCTCGAGGAGCTGGGGCTCGTCTCTGCAAAGGTGACCGCGTGACCGTCGCCGCGACCGACCGACTCATCGCGCCGCACGGAGGCAGGCTCGTCGACCGGATGGGCGAGCGGCCGGACGACCTGGACACGCTCGACGCGGTCGAGCTGACCGCGCGCGAGCTCTCGGACCTGGACATGATCGCCGCCGGCGCGCTCTCGCCTCTCGAGGGATTCATGGGTCGCGCGGACTACGAGCGCGTCGTCGAGGAGATGCACCTCGTGAACGGCCTCCCGTGGGGCATGCCCGTGTGCCTCGCGGTCGAAGCGACGCCCGCAGGCGACCGTGTCGCACTCACCGACGCCGGCCGTCCGGTCGCGGTGCTCGAGGTCGAGGAGCTGTTCGCGTACGACAAGGAGCGCGAGGCGGAGCTCTGCTTCCGGACGACGGACGAGGCCCATCCCGGCGTCGCCCGGCTCTACGACCAGAAGCCGCGGTACCTCGCCGGGCGCGTCACGGTCTTCGAGCGCCCCGAGCCGCTCTTCCCCGAGCTCGCGCTCGACCCCGCCGATACGCGACGGATCTTCGCCGAGCGCGGCTGGAAGCGCATCGTCGGCTTTCAGACCCGCAACCCGATCCACCGGGCGCACGAGTACCTGACGAAGGTCGCGCTCGAGACCGTGGACGGTCTTCTCGTCCATCCGCTCGTCGGGGAGACGAAGTCCGACGACGTGCCCGTCGACGTGCGCGTCGACTGCTACGAGGCGCTGCTCTCCGGCTATTACCCGACCGACCGTGTCCTGCTGTCCGCGTTCCCCGCTGCGATGCGCTACGCAGGGCCGCGCGAGGCGATCTGGCATGCGATCTGCCGCAAGAACTACGGCTGCTCGCACTTCATCGTCGGTCGCGACCACGCGGGGGTCGGCGACTACTACGGCTCGTACGACGCGCAACTCATCTTCGACGAGTTCGCACCACACGAGCTCGACATCGAGCCGATGTTCTTCGAGCACACCTTCTGGTGCAACGTGTGCGGGTCGATGGCGAGCACCAAGTCGTGCCCGCACGGGGCCGAGGACCGGGTCTTCCTCTCCGGGACGAAGGTACGCGAGCTGCTCGGGCAGGGCGAGGTGCCGCCCGTCGAGTTCACGCGGCCGGAGGTCGCGGAGGTGCTGATCGAGGCGTACCGGGGCCAGGAGTGACCGGTCGCCCCGCGCGCGCCTGCGTGCGTGGTAGTCAACCATTCGGCACGGAGCCGGCGACCACCCGCGAACGTTTCCTCGATAGCGTTCGTGTAGGGACACGGGAGTGCCCCTGGGGGCGCGTGGGGTGCCGGGAGCTCGCGGCGTTCGTGGGGCTCGGCGTGCGGGCGGGTGCGCGCGGCTAGCGGATGGACTGGAAGTACACGGTCCTCGGGCTCTTCACGGGCTTGCTCGTCGGGATGACCGGCATGGGCGGGGGCTCGCTGATGACCCCGCTCCTGGTCTTTTTCTTCGGCGTGCCGCCGACGACCGCGATCGGGACCGACATCGCGCACGGCGCCGCGTTCAAGACCGTCAGCGCCGTCCAGCATCGGCGGATGGGCAACGTGCGCGCTCGACTCGCCGGATGGATGCTCATCGGCTCCGCGCCCACGTCCCTCCTCGGCGTCTGGCTCGCGACGCGACTCACCGAGCGCTACGGCGACGGCGTCGAGGACGTGATGGCGCAGGTCCTCGGAGCGGCGCTCCTGTTCGGCTGCGTCGGGCTCGTCGCGAAGTCGCTCGTCCACACCGCGCCCTCCGGTGCGGACTGGAGGCTCACGAACCGCGACCGGGTCGCGGCGGTCCTCATCGGCGTCTTCGGAGGCTTCATCGTCGGCCTGACCTCGGTGGGGAGCGGCGTGTTCTTCGGGTTGACGCTGCTCGTCCTCTTCCCGCTGCGCGCGCACAAGGTCGTGGGCACGGACATCTTCCATGCGGCTGCGCTCCTGTACGTCGCAGGAATCGGCCACTGGCTCGCCGGGAACGTCGACTTCGCGCTGCTCGGCTGGCTCCTGCTCGGCTCGATTCCCGGGGTGCTCGTCGGCGGCCGGCTCACGCTCTCGATCCCCGAGACCGTGCTCCGCTTCGCGCTCGCCGGGGTGCTCGGCCTGGCGGGGCTCAAGCTGCTCGACGTGCCCGGAGCGGGCGCGATCGTCGTCGTCGGGCTCGCTGCCGGGGCGGTCGCCCTCCTCGTCTGGATCGGCCGACACAGCTGGATCCGGCTCCAGCGCAGCCGCATCGAAAGGCTGCCTCCGGTGGTCGACTAGCATCGCTCCGCGATGCGCACGGTCTGGGTCAGCGACGACGTCATCGGCCGTGACTGCCTGGAGGCGGCCGCGGAATCGGGGGCGGAGATCGTCGGCGTGGTCACGCTTCCGGCGCGGGCGGCCGTCGACCGTTCGGCGCGATCCCGCTTCGACGACGTCGCCGCGGCGCACGGCGCCGTCTACCTCGAGACGAGCGACGTCAACTCGCCCGAGGCGCTCGCTGCCGTGCGTGCACTCGAGCCGGAACTCGTCTTCGTCGTCGGCTGGTACCAGCTCGTCCGCCGGCCCTTCATCGGGCTGGCGCAGGAGGGCGTCTTCGGGATGCATCCCACGCTCCTTCCGCGCCACCGCGGACGTGCGTCGATCCCGTGGGCGCTCCTCTCGGGCCTCGCGCGCACCGGCGTGACACTCTTCGAGATCGTCGACGAGACCGCGGACTCCGGTGCGATCGTCGGGCAGGCGATCGTCGACATCGAGCCGGACGAGACGGCGACGTCGCTCTTCGAGCGGGTCGCCGCGGCGCACCTCGACCTGATCCGGGAGTACGTGCCGCGGCTGATCGCGCGCACGGCGCCGCGCGTCCCACAGGATCCGCGCCGCGCGAGCACCTGGCACCGGCGTCGGCCCGAGGACGGGATCATCGACTGGGAGACGCGCGCGCCCTACCTCTACGACTGGGTGCGCGCGCAGACACGGCCCTACCCGGGAGCGTTCACGTTCCTCGGCGACGAGAAAATCGTCGTCTGGCGTGCTCGCCCGGTCGAGCTCGACGAGGCCGCACCGGCAGGCACGGTGGTCGCAGCGTCGCCGGATGGTCCCGTGGTCGCCTGCGGCGAGGGCGGGCTCCTGCTCCAGGAGGTCGAAGGCGCGGACGAGCTCGCGGTGGGGGCGAGGCTCGGATGACCCGAGTCCTGGTCATCGCCGCGCACCCCGACGACGAGGTGCTCGGAATGGGGGGCGCGATCGCGGCGCATACGGCACGCAAGGACGAGCTGCGGATCGTGGTCGTGACCGACGGCAGCTCGACGCAGTACCCCGGCGACGCCGAGATCCGCTCGCGCAAGGAGCAGGAGGCCAGGCGTGCCGCCTCCGAGCTCGGGGTCGAGGATTACGTGCACCTCGATCTCCCGGACATGCGGCTCGACACTCTCCCGCACGTCGAGGTGAACGGCATCGTCGAGGAGCACGTCCGTGCTTTCGCCCCGGAGGTCGTGTACACGGTGCAGCCGGACGTGAATCTCGACCACCGGGTGCTGTTCGACTCGGTCTCGGTCGCCACGCGGCCGGTCGCCGGCCATCCCGTGCGACGGCTCCTCACGTACGCGCCGACGTCGAGCACGGAGTGGACCCCGGCGGCCGTGAACTGGTTCGTCCCGAACTGGTACGTCGACGTGACCACGACGATCGAACGCAAGATCGCCGCGTTCGCGCACTACGAGACCGAGCGCCGCGAGTACCCACACCCGCGCAGCGAGCGCGCGATTCGCGCGACGGCCGAGTTCCACGGGACGGCGTGCGGCTTCGAGTACGCGGAGCCGTTCGTGCTCGTTCGCGGGCTCGAGCCCACCTAGCCTCCCGTCCGTGGCCCGGCTCCCCCAGACGCTGATCGTGCTGGCGCTGCTGGCGGCGACCGCCGCGGCCTTCGCGGTCACGGAGCGCCTCAAGCTCGAGCGAAGCCCGATCACGGGAACGCGCGTGGACCGGGTCTTCTCGCCCGTCTGCGAGTGCGCGCGGGACGTCGCGGTGATCTCGTTCGTGCTTCGTAGGCCGGGATCCGTGACCGTCGAGCTGCTCGAATCGGGCGGCGAGCGGGTTCGCACGCTCGTCCGCGATCGCGACGAGGAGCGCGGACGCGTGGCGTACACGTGGGACGGGCGCGACGACTTCGAGCGGCTCGTCGAGGACGGCGTCTACCGGCCGCGCGTGCTGCTCGAGGAGCACGGTCGCACGATCGTGCTCCCGAACCCGATCCGCGTGGACACGAAGGCGCCGAGGATCCGGCTCCTCCGCGTGTTCCCGCGTGTCTTCTCGCCGGACGGCGACGGGCGCCGCGACCGCATCGTGGCGCGCTACGAGATCGACGAGGCGGCGCGGGCGATGATGCTCGTGGACGGGCGCAGGCGAGTGCTGAGCAAGTTCCGTGAGACATCGGGCCAGCTCGTCTGGTTCGGGCGCGTCAACGGGCGCACCGTTCGGCCCGGTAGGTACGAGATCCGGCTCCGCGCCTTCGATCGCGCTGGGAACCGGGACAGCTCGCGACGGACCGTGCCCGTCGTCGTGCGCTTCGTCCGGCTTGCCCGGGAGCGGATCGAGGTCGTGGCGGGACGGCGCTTCTCGGTCAGGGTCTCGACCGATGCTCGGATGTACCGCTGGATCTTTGCCGGCGACAAGGGGACTGGCCGGCGCCGGACCCTCGTCCTGCGCGCACCGGAGACACCGGGCGAGTACCGGGTCATCGTGACCGTTCGCGGCCGAGCGGACAGCGCCGAGGTCGTCGTCACCGAGCCCCCGCCCGAGCCCGCGGAGTAGTCCTGTGCCGATTCTGTGCCGATTCGGTCACAGCCGGCCGCGCAGGGTCTGACCCTGGGTGTGACGATTTCGCGCCAATCCGTCCACAGGCGGCTGTCGCCGCTGGTCCTGCTCGGGGTCAGCCGCTCGGGGACGACGCTGCTGCGGGTGATCCTCGACCGCTCGCCCGGCATCGCGATCCCCGACGAGTCGTTCTTCGTCCCGCTCCTCGCGCGCCGGCACCGCGGGCCCGTCGACGGCAAGCGCCTGCTCGAAGACCTCGGCAGGATTCCGACGCTGGCCACCTGGGGGCTCGAGCCGGCGGAGGTCGCGCCCTTCCTGCGACCGGCGATGTCGACCGGAGGCGCGATCGCGGCCGTCTTCGAGGCCTACGCCGCAAAGCAGGGCAAGCCCCGCTGGGGAGACAAGACGCCGATGTACATGCGTCATCTCCCGCTGCTCGAGCGCCTCTTCCCGGAAGCGCAGTTCGTCCACCTGATCCGCGACGGCCGCGACGCCGCAGTCTCGTTCCTCCGCATGCCGGAGGGGACGTTCACGCGGACGTGGGCGCATCCCGGGGGCGCGGCCGACTTCGCGTGTCTCTGGCGAACCGAGGTCGAGGCGGCCCGCGAGCTCGGCATCCGCGTCGGGCCGTCGCGCTACCTCGAAGCCCGCTACGAGGAGCTCGTGGCCGACCCCGACGGGACGGTGCGCGCGATCTGTGACTTCGCCGCGCTCCCCTATGAGGCTGCGATGCTCGACTATGCGGCTTCCGTCGACGTCTCGCAGAAGCCGCACCAGCAGCGTCTGCTCCAGCCGCCGACCACGGGCGTCCGCGACTGGCGTAGCGAGCTCGTCGAGACGGACGCCCGCGCGTTCGAGGAGATCGCGGGGCCGCTCCTCGCCGAGCTCGGGTACCCCCTCCTCGATCCACCGCCACGCGAGCCGGTCGCGCACGGGCGCGCACGGATGGCGTGGTACCGCGCGCGACTGGCCGCGTGGAACGCCTCAGCCGCCTTCGTTCAGCGCTCGCCGCTCTGGCGGCGCCGGCACCCTCCGCTCACGAGGCCGGTCGGTCCGGCGGAACCTCCCGCCCGCGAAACGCGATGAGGCGGCCGTTGAGCGAGAAGAAGTACGTCCGCTCGGTCGCGATGCCCGGCGAGTAGCGGCCCATCGGGAGGCGCCAGACGATCTTCCCGTCGGTCACCCGGAGGGCGTAGGTCCGCTTCTCGAGCGTCGAGAAGAAGACGTGGTCGCCGATGACGACCGGCGCGCCCAGGATCCGGCCTCCGACCCAGGTGTTCCAGAGCTCGGAGCCGTTCCGCGCGCGCAGCGCGCGCAGCCTCCCGTCGAAGCCGCCGACGAAGACGCGGCCGTCCGCGAGCGCGGGCGTCGTGTAGCCGAGGCCGCCGACCCGACCCGTCCAGACGACGTTTCCGTTCGCTGCGTCGAGCGCGACGACGCGACCGGAGCGCGCGACGGAGTAGACGCGCTCGCCGTCCGTCGAGGCGCTGGCGTAGAAGCTGTCGTAGCGGAACGCGTCGCGGCGGGAATACGTCGTCCAGATCTCGCGCCCGCTGTCCTTGTCGAGGCAGACGATCGCGCCCGCGTAGTTCCCGAAGTACACGCGGCCGCCGAAGACCGACGGGCTCGCGTTGATGCGGCCGCCGGTGTCGTACGCCCAGCGCACGCGCCCGTTCCTCGCCTGGACCGCGAAGAGACGCCCGTCGTGCGAGCCGAAGTAGACGACGCCGTCCACCACCACCGGCGACGACTCGACCTTCCCGCTGGTGCTCACCTTCCACGCGACACGGCCCTTCTCGCGATCGAGCGCCGTCACCGTCCCGCTCTGGGACGCGACGATCACGTTCGGCCCGGCGATCGCCGGCGAGGACGGGAGCGTGCCCCCGACCCGGCGGCGCCAGTTCACCTTTCCGGTCGCGGCCTCGATCGAGTAGGTCGCGCCCTCGAAGGTGTTGACGTAGAGGTCGCCCTCGCAATACGTCGGCGGGAACTCGATGTAGCTGCGAAGCCCACGGGTCCACTCCGGCTTCTGCCGGGGGAGGCCGAGCGACGCCTCCGTACGAGCGAGTGAGCGCTGTGGATCGCCTCCGAACGTGCGCCAGCAGCGCTTGTCGGCAGCCGGCTCGGGCGGAGGAGCAGGCTTCGGCTTGACCGGCTTCCGCGGCGCGGAGACCGTCACGTCGTCGAGCTCGGTGTCGAGCGCTCCGCGCGGCGTCGATTGCGAAAGGCCGATCACGAGCAACGCAGCTCCGAGCCCGAAGACGAGCACGGACACCGCAGCGAGGATCCATCTGAATGCTCTCGGCATGAGGAAAGCGGCCGGCCGAGCCGGCCCGGGTCAGTGTGCCAGCAGAGTCGGAGCATTCTGTGAAGGCTCCGTTGTAGGCGGGTCGGGCTCGCGCACGGCTGTCTCCGATGCAATACCCGCCGCAATCAGCGCAAAAACGCCCCACGTGAGCGGATCCTCGAAGAACCCGGCGTACAGGAACGAATGGACGACGAGGGCGAGGAAGACGGCTGCGAGGCCGATTGCGAAGGTGCGCGCGCGCCGGAACAGGAGCCAGAGCGCCCAGGCCGTCGCGCCGAGCACCCAGGCGTAGAGCGCGAATCCCAGAACCCCGAGCTCCGCCAGGATCGTCAGCGGCGTCGTGTGTGATGCGTTCCGGCTCGGCGAGCCTCGACCCGACTCCCGAGCGCTCGCGTGGGGCTGGCCGCCGACACCGACGCCCCAGACCGGCCGCGCCTCGAACGCGTCCAGCGTGACGTCGACGAGCCTCGAGCGCCCGCTCGTCACGTCCTTCGCGGAGCGGCCGTTGACCGACTCTGCGGCGACCGCGCCCGCGGCGAGCGTCGCCACGATCGCGGCGGCGAGCAACACCACGCGGAGCCTCCGCCCGACCCCGACGACCGCCACCGCGAAGGTGACCACGAAGAGCGCCACGAAGCTCGACTGCGAGTACGAGTAGAAGAGGCCCCAGAAGAGGAACGCGCAGAGCGCCGCGCCCGCGACCCACTCGACGGTGCGCCCGCGCCGGAGGAGCACGGCGACGAGCAGCACCGCGATCGGAACCACGAGGTAGCGCCCGTACAGGCTCGGATCCTTGAAGAGCGACGTGACGCGAAAGAACGTCGTGTACGCGTTCGCCACCTCGACGTCACGGGCGAAGAAGAGGGTGCGGGTCTGCGCCTGCCAGATCCCCACCGCTGCGAAGATCGCGCCGAGCGTGACGAGCGTCGCGAGGAGCGCGCGTGGGAGCCACGCGGCGACGGGCGCGCGGGCGACCACGCCAAGCCCGGCCGTGAACGGGAAAACGAAGAAGGCGAGCGCAGTCGC
>Ga0299907_10001695_pt1 | contig 12881 bp, 8 predicted proteins | sample RVTome_16_FD_198680 | JGI IMG/M metagenome (GOLD analysis project Ga0299907, IMG submission 198680) | Soil microbial communities from uranium-contaminated site in the Upper Colorado River Basin, Wyoming, United States - RVT152D67 (version 2) ... | reverse complement strand
GCCGAACTCGTCCACGACCACGGCGAGCTGGTTGCGGCCCTTCTGCATCTCGCGGAGCAGGTCGTCGATGCGCTTGGTCTGGGGGACGAATGTGGGCTGGCGCATCAGCGCGATGACGCCGTGGACCTGGCCTCCGCGCCGGAGCAGGTCCATGGCGGTGACGATGCCGACGACGTTGGTCTCGCGCTGACTGTAGATCGGGATCCGCGAGAACCCGCGCTGGCGTACGGCGGCGATGGCCTCGGCGGCGGTGGCGGTGTCGGGCAGCATCACCACGTCGACGAGCGGCACCATGATCTCGCGCACGGTCGTGTCGCCGAGGTCGAAGATCTTGTCGATCATCTCCGCCTCCTGCGTGCTGACCGAGACCTCGCCGGGCTCGAGCTGGAGGAGCGCCTTCAGCTCCTCCCGGGAGACGAACTGCCGTGCGTCCACCCGTGGCCCGCCGACTGCCCGGAGAATCGCCGCGACCACCGTGTTGGCCAGGACCACGAACGGCATCAGCGCCACCGAGGCCCAGGTGAGCGGGCGGTAGAGCCGCAAGATCAGGCTGGTCGCCCACTCCCGGGCCACCGCCTTGGGGATGATCTCCCCCAAGACCAGCATCACCGGCGTGAGGGCTGCGGTGGTAACGACCCATGCCAGGCCACCCAGCACCGGCAGCAGCGCGAACGTGAGCGCGGAGCCGGCCACGATGTGCGCGATGGTGACGCCCATCATCGCCGTCGACAGCACGCGCTCGGGGCGTCGGAAGTCCTCCAGGTAGCGCGTCGCCGTCGCGTGGCCCTCGCCGGCCAAGTGGCGCAGCCGCACGCGATTGGCCGCGATGAAAGCCATCTCGGCGGCCGAGAAGAACATGGCGGCCAGCAGACAGAAGGCGGCGAGCCAGAGCAGCCCCGTCACGCCGCCGCCTCCGTCGACACCGGCTTGCGCAGGGCGATGAGGACTTCGACCACGCGCGTACGCTCGACCTTCTCCACGGTGACGGTCAGCTCCGGCGTCTTCCGCCGTTCCCCCTTGCGCGGCACGCGGCCGAAGAGGTCGAGGACCCAGCCCCCCACCGTGTCGAAGGACTCGTTGGGGAGGTGCAGCCCGGTGGCCACGTTGAGATCCTCCACCGGAAGCTTCCCCGAGACGCGAAACGTCGAGTCGTCCAGTCGCTGGAGCAGCCGCTCGGGCTCGTCGTACTCGTCGGCAATCTCGCCCACGAGCTCCTCCAGCAAATCCTCCAGCGCGACCAGCCCCGCGGTGCCACCGTACTCGTCCACCACGATCGCCATGTGGAGCTTCTTGGCCTGGAATTCCTGCAGCAGCGCATCCGCCCGCTTGGACTCCGGCACGAAGTACGGCGGGTGCAGGTGCGCGCGCGGCTCGAAGTCGACCGGCAGGCCGGTGGCCACGTAGGGCAGCAGGTCCTTGGTGTAGAGGATGCCGACGATGACGTCGAGCGAGCCATCGTACACCGGGACTCGGGAGTGGAGGTTCTCGCGCAGGGCCGGCAAGATCTCCCCGCGCGGGGTCTCGACGTCCAGGCAGAACATGTCGGTGCGCGGCACCATCACCGTACGTACCAGTGTGTCCTCCAGCTCGAAGACCTTGTGGATCATCTCGCGCTCCTCGCGCTCGACGACCCCTTCGCTGGCGCCGACGTCGACCAGCGTGCGCAGCTCGTCCTCGCTGAGCTCGGGCTGGCCCCGACGGTCGCGGCCGATGAGCTGCACGGTGAGGCTGGTGAGACCGCCCAGCACGACACGAAGCGGCGCCAGTATGGCGCCCAGCCAGGCGACCGGCCGGCGCACCACGGCCAGGAAGCGCTCGGGATACTTCACCGCCAGCGTCATCGGCAGGACCTCGCCGAAGGTCGTGACCAGCACGATCATGCCGAGCATCTCCACGACCGGCCCCAGAGTCGGCCCGACGAGCTGGTGGGCGAGGTGCGCGGCGAGGCCGGCGCCGGCAATGTTGACGAGGGAGATGCCGATCAGCAGCGTGACCAGCAGGTCGTGAGGACGCTCGATCAGCACCGGGGGCCCGCTGCTGGAGGCGCTACGGTCGGCCATGCGGACCAGACGCGCGCGCCCCAGGGAGAAGTAAGCGGCCTCGGCCCCGGTCAGCAGGGCCGAGCACGTGATCAGCGCCACCAACGCCAGAAGCTGCAGGACGACGCTGTCGGTCATGCGCCCGCTCTTCTCGCCGGCCGGGCGGCGAAGTGCTCGTACCCGCGCGCCACCGTCACCTCGCGCCCTCTCGACGACCACCGCATCGCCGGGTCCGCGGTGACCTCCCCGATGGCCGTCAGCTGCGTGCCGCAGGCCTCCGCCAGCCCCCGCTGCAGCCGCGCGAGCGCGGCTGGAGCGCAGGTCAGCAGCAGCTCGTAGTCCTCGCCGCCCCCCGTTGCCCAGGCGCCCGGATCGGCGTCCAGCGCCACTGCCACGGCGCGTGTGGCGTCGTCGACCGGCAGGCGATCGAGGTCGACGTCGGCTCCGACGGCGCTCTCCCGGAGCATCCGGGGCAGGTCGATACCGAGCCCGTCGGACAGGTCCATCATCGCGGTCACGCCGCCCGCCGCCCCCAGCCACTCGCCCTCGGGAACACGCGGTCGTGGGCGCAGGTGGGCGTCCGTGACCTGGGCGAGATGGGCCGCCTCGACCCCGGCCGGTGCGATCCCGCGCTCGAGCACGGCGAGGCCGGCGGCCGACCGTCCGAGCGTGCCCGTGACTGCGACGGCGTCGCCTGCCCGCGCGGTCGAGCGCAGCCGGGGGACCAGGACCTCGCCCAGCACGGTCACGTTGACCAGCCAGCCCGCCGGCGAGGCCGACGTGTCGCCGCCGACGATCGTGACGTCGTGCGACCGGGCCAGGGAGAGCGTGCCCTCGTAGAACGCCTCGACCTCGTCGGCGCTCGTTCCCTCGGGACACGCCAGCGCCACGAGCGCCCAGCGCGGCCGCCCCCCCATCGCGGCGATGTCCGAGAGATTGACGGCGAGTGACTTCCAGCCGATGTCTGCGGCCTCGGCCCAGCGACGGCGGAAGTGAACGTCTTCCAGAAACAGGTCGGTCGTGGCCAGCAGGGAGACACCGGGCCGGGGGGTCAACACCGCGCAGTCGTCGCCGATGCCGACCTGCACGCCGCTGACCGAGCCCGCGGCACCGGTCAGTGCACGGATCGCACGAACGAGCGCTTCCTCACCACCGGGCTCTCCGCTCATGGAACGACCGCAGGGGGCTGGAAGCCACCGAGATAGGTGGGACGGGGTGCAGGCACGCGCCTCCCCTGCCCCGCGAGGCTTTGGGGCGCCTCCCGGGCTGGAGAGCGAAACGGGATTCCTATGCCGGCGGAACCGATGCGAAGCTCAGCGACGACGCGCTACACCGCCAGCGCGTCCAGCTTCTCCTTCAGCTTGGCCTTGGGTATGGCGCCGATCACCTGATCGACCACCTTTCCGGCCTTGACGAACAGGATCGTCGGGATCGAGCGAATGCCGTAGCGACCAGCCAGCGCGTGGTTCTCGTCGACGTTGACCTTGGCCAGGGTCACGCGGCCAGCCGACTCGCGAGCCAGGTCCTCGAGAACAGGGGCAATCGCCCGGCAGGGCCCGCACCACTCAGCCCAGAAATCCACCATGAGCACGCCCTGATGACCGGTCAGGGTTTCGTCGAAATTCGCCTCGGTCAGGTGGACGGTCGCCACGTCGCTCATTCAGGCTCCCTTGAAGTAAAAAGTCAACGCTGACACTAACATGGGGAGGCCACCGACGCAACTTCGGAGCCGGCCGAAAACCTCATGGTTCCGCTGCCAGCTTGGCACCCCGTCATGCTAGAGTCGATTCTACTCATGGACGCCGCCAAAATCCTGGTTGTCGACGACGAGAAATCGATCCTCCTTCTGCTCAAGGAAGCCCTTACCCAGTGGGGATACGAGGTCGCCTGCGCCGCTTCCGCGGTCGAGGCCCTGGAGCTGCTCAAGAACGGCCTGTTCGACGCCCTCATCAGCGATGTCCGCATGCCGGACATGAGCGGCCTGGACCTCTTGCGAGAGGTCCGCAAGCAGGACGAGTCGATCGAGGTCGTGATGATGACCGGCTACCCCACGATTGCCTCGGCCGTCCAGGCGCTCAAGGAGGGCGCCTACGACTACCTCTCCAAGCCCCTGATCCTCGACGAGCTGCGCCACCTCATGGCCCGGATGATGGAGCGCCGGTTCCTCCGGGGCGAGGTCCACCAGCTCCGAGCTCGCCTGGGGGAGGAGCTGGCCGTCAGCGAGTTGGTGGGCTCCTCGGGGCCGATGCAGCAGGTGAAGGACGTCATCGCCAAGGTGGCCGTGACCGACTCGCCGGTGCTCATCGAGGGCGAGAGCGGTACCGGCAAGGAACTGGTGGCGGCAGCCATTCACCGCCTCTCGTCCCGGGCCAAGCGGGCGTTCATCCCGGTCAATTGCAGCGCCATCCCCCAGGACCTGCTCGAGTCCGAGTTCTTCGGCCACGTGCGGGGCGCGTTCTCGGGTGCCGTCGCGGACGCCCTGGGCCTGTTCCGGGGGGCCGACGAAGGCACGATCTTCCTGGACGAGATCGCCGAACTGTCGCCGGCGCTGCAGGTGAAGCTGCTGCGAGTCCTGCAGGAGATGCAGGTCCGTCCCGTCGGCTCGACGAAGGCCTTTCCCGTCGACGTCCGGGTCATCGCGGCCACCAACCGCGACCTCGAGCGGGCGATGACCGAGGGGAGCTTCCGGCAGGATCTCTTCTATCGACTCAACGTCGTCCGCATCACGCTGCCGCCCCTGCGCGAGCGGCGGGACGACATCTCGGCCCTGGTGACGCACTTCCTGCGTCGCTTCAACCGCCGCTTCCACCGCGAGGTGCGGGGGGTGGCGCCCGACGCGCTGGCGGCACTCACCGCCTACAGCTTCCCGGGCAACGTGCGGGAGCTCGAGAACCTGATCGAGCGGGCCTACGCGATGGGCGCACGCGAGCAGATCTCGCTGGGCGATCTGCCCTCGCTGGGGCGGGCACCTGTCATGGCGCCTGTCACCGCCACCGCCCAGGGGATCCAGGCCGTTCCCACGCTGGCCGACGTCGAGCGCGAGTTGATTCTCAAGGCGCTGGCTGTCTTCAAGGACGACAAGGAAGCCGCGGCGCGAGCCCTGGGTATCTCCAGGCGAACAATCTATCGCCGCCTCAAGGAGTACGGGGTCCTTTGATCGAGAGCGAGGAGGGCGCCAGCAAGCCTCGCCAATAGGCGCCTCACGATCGGGACCTTCGGGGCTGCTCCGACTGCCGCAGGCCGTCAGCCCGCTGTGCCGTGACGGCACGCCGAAAGCCGTCGTACGGCATAAAGCCAACCTATTTCAATAGATTGTGGCTTGGCACGGCCGACGCAACGATCGCGGCCCATGCTTGATACTGAGATCCCTCAGACCCAGCTGGGCTCGAAGCTCGAGGTGGCGATCGGCATCAGCATCGATCCCAACCCAGACACCGCAATTGCAGAGGCGGCCGGTCTTGCCGGCGGAAGGCTCGGTGGCGCTATCGCCGACTTCGCCCTCGTCATGACAGCGGGCCAGGCGGCTCGGGACGCCGTCGGCTCGCTGCGCGGGGTTCTCGGACAGATCTCGGTGGCGGGAGGTGCCGTCACCGCGCTTCTCACAGATCACGGCCTCTCGAAGGAAGGCGCCCTCGTCGTCTGTGTGGCCAATGCGGACGGCGCTGCCAGCGGCGTGGCGGCCACCGCCGGTGGCAGTCTCCGCGAGGCCGGACAGGCGGCGGCGCGTCTGGTGCTGGCGGGCTGGCCCTTCCGCGCTCGGTATCCGCGTGGGCTAGGGTTCGCCTTCGCTCGTCCGGAGGGTGAGGACTCTGCACAGACGTTCCTCGCCTCGTGGCGTGACTTCATGGGGCCTAAGATGCGGACCGTGTGCACCGTGCTCGGAGGCGACGCGGCCTATGGGCGGGGGGCGCCCAGCCCCCTGGCCAGCGTCGCATGCGTCGAGGCCCCTTACGCCTCGGGCATCGGGTATACCGACGCCACGCCGGCCGACGGTGTGGCGCCGACCCCGGAAACACTGGTCCACGGCGCTGCCGACGCCATGCTCACGGCGGTCAAGCGCCTCGAAGGGCGCCCGGCGAGGCTCGTCCTGGTGATGGAGAGCGCGGCGCGCCACCGAATGCTGGGTGCGGCGTTCGCGGAGGAGTGGGTGGCGATGCGCGGTCGGCTCGAGGAGCGCACACCCTGCGTGGGCTGGATCGGCGAGCAGGTGGCCGCGTACGGCCGAGGCGTGCAGCCCACGGGGGCACCGGGCGCGCTGGTCGTCGTGACGCTGGGGGACGCGCCCCGCTGACCTCACCTCGACGAGGGTTTCACCCCTTTCTCCGCCCCCGCCTGCGCGATGCCCCTGCCTGCAGGAGGGATCAGCGAGTCACGTAGTCCTCAAGGACGTCGCGCTCGGTCAACTCGGGATCCCGTCCGCTCGGGGGGCCGTACCCACCGCCACCGGGGAGGTGGAGCTCGACCAGGGAGTCCGGGGGCACGACCTGCTCGGCCTTCGGATTGGGCGGCTGGACGCCGTCGATCAACACGCCTCCCGTGGCGCCCGGGCCGCCGCCACGGAAGCCGGCGGCGGGATGGACCGTGCGGTCGCAGAGGATCGAGCAGACGAACGGCTCGCGCGTCCGTACGCGGAACGCGATCGTCTGGCCAAGCCCGCCCCGGTACTTGCCGATACCTCCGGAATCCTTGCGGAGGGCTTTGCGCTCGATCAGCAACGGCGAGAGGTTCTCCACGACTTCAACCGGCGTGCCGAGAACGCCGGAGGGGAACGCCGTGGCCGAGAGGCCGTCCTTCACGGCGCGCGCGCCCGTGCCACCCGACGAGAAGAAGACATGGCTGAAGGGCCGGCCCTGGAGGTTCTTGCCGGAGACCTGGACGCCCCAGATGTTGGCCGAGCCCTCGGCCATCACGCGCTCGGGCAGCGCCTGTCCGAGGGCGCCGGCGATGACGTGGGGCAAGAAGTGACCGATGACGTGGCGCGCGGCCACCGGTGAGGGGCGTGTCACGTTGAGGATCGAGCCCTCGGGCGCCCTGATGCGGAGCGGCCTGAACGCGCCCTCGTTGTTCGGCACGTCGGGGCTGATGATGACCTTCACGCCGTAGGTCGTGTATGCCTCGGTGTAGTTCATCACCACGTTGACGCCGCGACGACTGGCCGCCGAGGATCCCGCGTAGTCGATCAGCAGCTCGTCCCCCTGCACCCGGCAGCGCGCCCGGATCGTGATCGCCTCGCCGAAGCCGTCGGAGGTGATCGCGTGCTCGTAGACGCCGGGGCGGAGCGCCCGAATCGCCTCCCGCATGGCACGTTCGGTGCGTCCGATGATCTCGTCGGCGAGCGGTTCCAGACGGTCCAGCCCGAACTCGTCCATGAACTCGAGCAGCCGCTCGCCGCCGACCGCGCCACCGGCGATCTGGGCGTGGAAGTCCCCGAGCACCATGTCGGGTAGCCGTGTGTTCTCGCGGATCATCGCCACCAGCGTCTCGTTGGGGTGCCCGCCCTCGTAGAGCTTGAGGATGGGGATCTGCAGCCCTTCCTCGTAGACTTCGCGCGCTTCGGCCGACAGCACGTGGCCGCCGATATCGGCGGTGTGGCAGGTGGAGGCGAACAACGCCACGCAGCGGTCGTGTCGGAAGATCGGCGAGCAGATGGTGACGTCGTTGAGGTGACCGGAGGTCTTCCAGGGGTCGTTGGTGATCAGGACGTCGCCCGGGGCCAGCCGCGTGAGCGGGTAGACGGCCAGGAAATGCTTCATCGCCAGTGCCATCGAGTTGATGTGTCCGGGCGTCCCCGTGACCGCCTGCGCCACCATGTAGCCGCGACTGTCGAATACGCCGGCCGAGAGATCGCCGGCCTCGCGTACGATCGAGGTGAATGACGTGCGCTGCAGCGCGGCTGCCTGCTCGTTGACGACGCCGATCAGCCGATTCCAGCAGATCTCCAGCGTGACCGGATCGAGGAGGATGCTCATGGCATGGTGACCTCGATGGTGAGGCCGTCGTCGACGCGACAGCGGGCACCGGGGCCGATGACGGCGGTCGACTCCCGCTCCTCGACAATCGCTGGTCCTTCGAAAACAGCTCCGGGGGTCAGCGCGTAGCGGTCGTAGACCGGGGTGTCGACCCAGCCGGCCGCCTCGGCGAACCATGCCCGCCGCGTGGTCTTGAGCGCAGTCACCCCCACCCGGCTGCCGCCGGCTCCACCGAACGCGAGCGGCGGCGGCGGCCCCGAGATGGTCGTCCGCCAGTTGAGCGCCTCGATAGGCACCCCCTGGGGCAGCCGATGGTAGAGCGCCCGATAGGCCTCTTCGAACGAGGCGGTGATGGTCGGCAGGCTGAAGGCCGACAGTCGTCCGGCGGGCATGGTCGCCTCGACTTCGTGCCCCTGGCCCACGTAGCGCATCTCGGCGATGCGGGTCACCCGCGCCGTTTCGGGCGCCACGCCGGCCCGGGCCAGCAGTTCCCGGCCCTCGTCCTCCATCTCCGCGAAGAGGCGATTGAGGATGTCCCAGTCGGCCTGATCCAGCTGCGCGCGCGTCGTCCGCACGAAGTCGAAGGCCAGCGGGGCTGCCAGCAGCCCCCAAGCCGACATCGCCCCGGCCCCGAACGGCAACAGGATCCTGGGGACCCTCAAGATGCGCGCCACCTGCCAGCAGTGCACGGGGCCCGCGCCGCCGAACGCGAACAGCGGATAGGCACGCAGGTCGCGGCCGCGTTCGATACCGTGGATCCGCGCCGCCGCCGCCATGCTCTCGTTGACCACGCGGTGGATGCCCCAGGCGGCGGCCGTCGGATCGAGCCCGAGCGGGCGGGCGACGTGCTCCTGCACCGCGCGCTCGGCAGCTCCGCGGTCCAGGCGCATGCGCCCGCCCAGGAAGAACCCGGCGTCGAGATAGCCGAGGAGCAGGTCGGCGTCGGTCACGGTCGGCTGGCCGCCGCCCAGGTTGTAGCAGGCGGGGCCGGGGTCGGCGCCGGCGCTATCGGGCCCGACCTTGAGCAGCCCCATACGATCCACGCGCGCGATGGAGCCGCCGCCGGCGCCGATCTCGATCATCTCGATGACGGGCACGCGGATGGGCAGGCCCGAACCCTTCTTGAAGCGGTCGGCGCGCGCGACCTCGAACTCGCGCGCCACCAGCGGCGCCCCGCCGTCGATCACGCAGGCCTTCGCCGTCGTGCCCCCCATGTCGAATGACAGCAGGCGCACGTCGCCGCGCTCGCGCGCGGCCTGGGCGGCGGCCAGCGCGCCGGCAGCCGGGCCGGACTCGACCAGTCGGATCGGCAGGCGGCGGGCCAGCGGCGGTAACGCGATACCGCCGGAGGATTGCATGACGTAGAGCTGGCCGGGCACGCCGAGGCCGGCCAGCCGCCGCTCGAGATCCTCGAGGTACCGCGCCATCAGGGGCGCCACGTAGACGTTCGCGGTGGTCGTCGAGGTCCGCTCGTACTCGCGGATCTCGGGTACGACGTCGGAGGAGCAGGAGACGGCGAGATGGGGGGCGGCTTCGCGGACCAGCTCGGCCAGCCGGCGCTCGTGGGCCGGATTCAGGTACGCGTGGAGCAGGCAGATTGCCAGTGCCTCCACGCCGGCGTCGACGAGCTCGCCGATCACCCGGCGGGCAGCCTCCTCGTCGAGCGGCCGCAGCACCGCGCCGTCGGGGAGCAGCCGCTCCGGCACCTCGCGGCGAAGGTGGCGGGGCACCAGGGGGGCCGGCGGATCGATGAGCAGATCGTACATGTCGTAGCGACCCTCGCGACCGATCTCGAGCGCATCGCGGAACCCCTCGGTGGTGAGGAGCGCGGTGCGGGCGCCCTTGCGCTCGATGAGGGCGTTGGTGGCCAGCGTGGTGCCGTGCACGACCGCCCGTACGCGCGCCGGGGTCACGGCGGCTTCCTCGAGCAGCGACTGCACGCCCTGCTCGACGCCGTGGGCGGGATCCTTGGCGGTCGTCAGCACCTTGCCGACACGGACCGCACCGGTGCCCTCGTCGATCACGACCAGATCGGTGAACGTGCCGCCGATGTCCACCCCGAAGCGCGCCGACATGGCGAGAGTCTACACCGGCAAGGCCGGGCACGGCGCCGGCGCGTCGGAGCGCGTCGCCGGGCGCGCTCCCCCCGGCCAGTCCTTCGACTGGGCGGCCCGAGGCGTATCGTTTGGAGCCCTGGCGGCACCGCTCGTAGAATTGTCGGTGGACGACCTCGTGGCAGCCGACTCCGCCCAATCCTCGATGCCGTCTCCCGCCTGGTTGCGGTGGCTCGCCCCCGCGATCCCGGTGGCGGCGGCATTCGCCCTGGCCCTCACGCGCATTGACGACCCCGACGCCTTCACACACCTGGCTCTGGGCCGCCACCTCGTCGAGCAGGGCGGCTGGCCGTCTCGCGAGCCCTTCTCGTTCCCCAGCGCCGATGGGCCCTACTACAATTCCGAGTGGCTGTTCGATGTCGTCTTCTTTCTCGCCTATCTGGCCGCTGGCACCGGCGGCGTGGTGCTCCTCAAGGCAGCGGTCGTTGCGCTGGCCGTCACGATCCTCTGGCTCGACTCGCGGACGTGGGGCGCCGCGGAGGCCGACCGCCCCCACGGGTTGCTGATCCGAGCGGCGCTGCTCACGGCACTCGTGGTGATGATCCGCCACCGCTTCGTCGAGCGTCCCGACATCGCGCTCATGGTGTTCCTGGCCTTCACGATCTACGCGCTGAACGCCTATCTGGACACCGGTCGCCGCTGGATCTTCGCACTGCCCGTGCTCCAGGTCGTATGGGCGAACACCCACCCGAGCGTCATCGTCGGCCTCGTGCCGTTCGTGGCGGTCCTCGGCGGGGGTCTGACCCTGCGTGTGGGCCTCCGCCTGGTCCGCCGCTGGTGGCGACCGGCGGCCGCGGTCCCCTCGTGGCGACAGCTCGGTGCCGTGGCGGCCGTTCTGCTGGCCGTGCTCGTCGCGTCGGCCGTCAATCCTCACCGCTTCGACGCGCTCGTCCTGCCGTTTACCCTGGCGGACCAGCCATGGTTCCGGCAGGAGATCCTGGAACTGCAGCCACCGCGGCTTGCGGCCTGGCCGGCACCGTTCGCGATGACGGCGCTCTTGCTGGTCAGCTTCCTGGCCACGGCGGCTCGGCTGCCGATCATCCCGGCTCTGCTGGCTCTCCCGTTCGTGCACCTCGGCCTCTCGGCCGTCCGCTTCGTGTTCCTCCTCGAGATGGTGGCGGCGCCGATCCTTGCACGCAACATGGTCACCGCCTCTGCCACTGCCCGCCGGCCGCTCGCCCGGCGGCTCGTGCTCGGCGGCGCCGTCGCCAGCCTCGCGGTCGCCGTGATCGCGGTGGGGATCACGGGCGCCGGGGTTGGGCCACTGGCGGACGCGCGAAAGGCCCCGGGGTTCGGAATCAACGAGCGGTGGGTGCCCGAAGGCGCCCTGCGCTACCTGGACGGGCGCGGCATCCAGGGGCGTCTGTTCAACGCGTTTCACTTCGGCGGATATATCACCTGGCGCGACTTTCCTCGCCGCGTGCCGATCCTCGATGGGCGCGGCCACGTCGCGCCGAACCTCCTCGAGGAGATTCACTTCGCGCGCGCCTACCCGCAGCATCTGGCCCGTCTGCAAGCGCACTTCGGTCTCGAGGTCGCCGTGATGGACTATCCGGCGTACTCGGGGGACGCGGCCGAGGACGTCCTCGGCCCCGACGCCGATACCGCGCTGACGTCCCCCGACTGGGCGCTGGTGTACTGGGACGACATCGCGCTCGTCTATCTCCGCCGCGGCGGAGCACACGCCGCCACGATCGAGCGCGACGAGTACCGGCACGTCAAGCCGGCCAACGGCGCCGCCGGCATCGCCCGGGTGCTGAGCGATCCCGGGCGCGCGGAGGCCGTGCGCGCCGAGCTGACGCGCAATGTCGCCGAGACACGCTCCGCGCTGGGCCTGCTGCTGCTCGGCCACGCCGCCGCTGATCCCGAGCAGGCGCTGGCGGCCTTCGCGCGCGTGCAGGACCCCTTGCGGCGGTTCGAGGCCGACCAGGGCACTGCCCTCGTCTACTGGCGCCAGAAGGACTTCGCGCGGGCCACCGAGTATTACGGGCGCGCGCTGGCCCGGGAGCCGGCCGCCTCCGTTCTCTACAACGCCGGCCGGGTGCGCGTCGAGGCCGGCGACGACCGTGCAGCCGTGGACTACCTCACGCGCGCCCAGAGACGCGACCCCGCCCTGACGCCGGTGTACCCGGCCCTCATCGAGGCCCACCGCCGGCTGGGCGACGAGGCCGCCGCGACCGCGCTGGGCCCGGCCTTCCTCGAGGCCGCCACGCGCGCACGGGTGGAGCAGCACGAGCGTGCCGCCCGCCGGTTGCTTGCCGAGAACCGCACGGCCGCCGCCGGCGAGGAGCTGGGGAGTGCGCTGAAGCTCGATCCACGAAGCGTGACGGCGCTCACGACGCTGGGCTATGTGCGAATGGTCGAGCGGCGCTTCGACGAGGCGGTGCGGGCCGCGGAGGCGGCGCTGGCGATCGATCCCCGGCACGCCCCCGCCCACCGGGCGCTCGCCCAGATCGCCAGCGCCCGCGGTGACGCGCGGGCCTTCCGCCGTCATCTGGAGGCGTTCGCGCGGCTCTCGCCGCGCAGCCACGACGCCTGGCAGGCACGGGAGACGCTCGCGCGCGGCGGGCCGGGGGACTGAGAGGCGCCGGTCAGTCCCGGCGCTCCTCCATCTGCGCGGAGAGCAGGGCGAGCTCCTGGGCCAGGTTCTTCACCTGCGTGGTGAGGCGGGAGATGATCACCGAGTAGTGCACGGCGATCGTGAACAGGAAGAGCACGGCGCAGAGCAGGAGCGTGTTGAGCGGAGTGACGGCGCCGAC
>Ga0299907_10001694_pt1 | contig 12884 bp, 10 predicted proteins | sample RVTome_16_FD_198680 | JGI IMG/M metagenome (GOLD analysis project Ga0299907, IMG submission 198680) | Soil microbial communities from uranium-contaminated site in the Upper Colorado River Basin, Wyoming, United States - RVT152D67 (version 2) ... | reverse complement strand
GGCGGTCAAACCGGCAGCGAAAGGATCACCCGCCACTCCCAAACCGGCCTGACGAGATTCATCGGCACGGCCCCCGGCAGACCGATCCCTCGCCCCACCGGCGTGAGCGCAACGAGTCGGCCGCAGGACGTGGCACGTAGCTTCCTCGATACCTACGCGGCGCGATTCGGCGTCGTCGATCACGTCCAGGAGCTGCGCGTTTCCTCGGTAGATAGAGGTCTCGGGGAAAGGTCCACCGTACGGTTCCAGCAGCTCCGTCGAGGGGTTCCCGTTCTTGGTGGGGAGCTAGTTGTGAACCTCGACCGCAACGGAAACCTGCTGTCTACTGCCGGAGAAGCTCTTCCTCGCGAGCCGGTGACGGTTGCCCCGAACGTGCGGCCGGCAGCGGCGCGGCGCGCGGCGCGCGGCGCGATCGCGAAGAGCTACGGAGTTCAACCGGCGGACCTCGCGACCACTGCTCCGAAGTTGTGGATCTACGACTCGCGGATCCTGGGCGGTCCCGGATTAGGCAAACCAATCCTTGTGTGGCTCACCGAAGTTCGCGATCGAGGTGCCGAGCCGATAAACGAGCTCGTCCTCGTCGACGCCAGGCTGGGGTCGGTGGCTCTCCACTTCAGTCAGATCCATGCGGCCAAAGACCGGGAGGTCTGCGACGCGAACAGCACGGCGACGCAAGTGCCGTGCGTGACGCCCGTCCGCACCGAGGGCGGCCCTGTACATGCAGTTTCAGATGTGAACGACGCATACGACTTCGCGGGCGACACGTATGACTTCTTCTTCGGGCTCGGGCGCGACAGCCTCGACAACGCCGGCATGACGCTCACCTCGACCGTCCGGTATTGCCCGACCGTGGCGAATTGCCCCTATCAGAACGCGTTCTGGGATGGGGAGCAGATGGTCTACGGGGCGGGCTTTGCCGCAGCGGACGACGTCGTCGGCCACGAGCTGGCTCACGGCGTCACCGACTTCAGCTCCCACCTCTTCTACTACTACCAGTCTGGAGCGATCAACGAATCGATGTCCGACGTCTTCGGGGAGTTCGTGGACCTCACGAACGGGGCGGGAAACGACGACCCGAGCGTAAGGTGGCTGCTCGGCGAGGACATCCCCGGCATCGGTGCGATCCGCGACATGGAGAATCCTCCCGCATTCGGCGATCCCGACCGGATGACGAGCCCCAACTACACGGCCGACCCCGATGAACTGGATGGAGGCGGCGTCCACACGAACAGCGGCGTGAACAACAAGGCCGCGTTTCTTATCACCGACGGTGGGACGTTCAACGGCGAGACTGTGACCGGGCTTGGGATCACCAAAGCGTCGATGATCTACTACCGCGTCGAGGTCGCTTACCTCACCTCGGCCAGCGACTACGCCGACCTCTACAACGCCTTGCAGCAAGCGTGTAGCGACCTGGTTGGGACCGGCGGCATCACCGTCGCCGACTGCGCCGAGGTAACCGACGCCGTCAACGCAACGGAGATGGACGTCAGCCCGCCGGCGGCCCCGAACCCCGAAGCGCCCGTCTGTCCCGCGGGCCAGACGGTGAGCGATCTGTTCTTCGACGACCTCGAGAACACGGCGAGCGGCAATTGGGCAACAGAGACGGCTGACCCCCCAGGCGCTTGGTACTACCCACAGAATTCCAACCCGTTCGGGTTCGATGCGACTTACGCCACCAGTGGGGACACAAACTTCTGGGGTTACAACGTGAACTCAGTTTCGGATTACCGGATCGCGATGGCGTCGGACGTAGCGATCCCCGCGGGTAGCGTTCCTTACTTGCGCTTCGCGCATGCACACGGTTTCGAGGATGACGGCGGCGGCGCCTATGACGGCGGCGTGCTCGAATACTCGACCAACAGCGGCTCGAGCTGGAGCGACGCGGGTGCTCTGGCGACCAACAATGGCTACAACGGAACGATCTTCACCGGCTTCGGAAACCCGCTGTCCGGCCGCAGCGCATTTGTAAGGGAGAGCAACGGCTACATCTCCAGCAGGTTTGATCTGAGCTCGTTGGCGGGACAGAACGTCCGCTTCCGGTTCAGAATCGGAACCGATTCGTTGGTTGACGATCTCGGATGGTTCGTCGACGACGTTCGGATCTACACATGCAGCTCTGGGCCCAACGATCCGCCCGTGGCCGACGCGGGAGGTCCGTACACGATCACCGAGGGGAACGCCCTTACCCTCAACGGTTCTGGATCAACCGATCCGGACGGCGATCCACTCACCTACGGATGGGATCTGGACGGAGACCTCGACTACAACGACGCGACCGGCCAGTCGCCCGTGGTGAGTTGGGCCGCGCTGACAACGCTGGGGTTGGTCGACGGACCGGACAACGCCACGGTTGGATTGCGAGTCACCGACACCGCGGCCAACTCGGACACCGACTCGATCGGCTTGACGCTCCAGAACGCTGCTCCGACTGCTGCAATCTCCGGACCCGCAGCGGCAGCAACAGGAGTGAGCACCACGTGGACCTTCTCGGCCACGGATCCTTCGCCGATTGACCAGGCCGGGACGTTCACTTACGAGATCGACTGGGACGGGGACGGAACCGTCGACCAGACCGTCACCGGTGATAGCTCCGAGCCCGTCGCACATACCTATCCGGCCGACGCGACGGTGACGATCCGCGCGACGGCGGAGGACAAGGACGGCGGCACCAGCGCCGAGGCAACGCGTTCGGTCACGGTTTCCACCGGCGGTGGTGGTGGAGGTGGCGGTGGTGGTGGAGACACGACGCCGCCGGAGACCACAATCACTTCGGGGCCTTCGGGACTCACGAACGATCCAACGGCGACGTTTGAGTTCTCGTCGAGCGAAGCGGGGTCCACATTCGAGTGCCGGGTCGACTCCGATCCGTTCGCCGGATGTTTGTCACCGTTCACGACCGATTCCCTATTAGACGGGGCTCACGTCTTTGATGTGCGCGCAACGGATGGAGCCGGGAACCTGGACGTCAGTCCGGCCAGTCGATCGTTCAACGTCGATACGGCGGCACCCGAGGCCACGATCACGAAGAAGCCCAAGAAGAAAACCAAGAATCGGAGGCCTGCGTTCTCCTTCGCTTCTGATGAGACCGGTGTGTCGTTCGACTGCCGGATCGACAAGAGAGCCTGGCAGAGCTGCTCGTCTCCGTTCCGCCCCAGCAAGAAGCTGAGCTTTGGCTGGCACGTATTCAAGCTGAGGGCGACAGACGCCGCAGGCAACGTGGCTCAGCCCGCCGCGAAGTACAGATTCAAGGTGATCAGAAGGAAATAGTCACCAACCCCGCGCCGAACTGTTCGCGCTCATTCATCGAAATCCGCTATTGAGCGCGAACGGTTCGGTGGGGTGACTAGTAGGCGCGTGCCCAGATCGCACGCTCCACACCCGGGCGGCCACAGATCACACACGGCGCGCCGGGATCCTCCGGCTTGAGAGGCAGCGTCCGGATCGTCGCTTTCGTCTCGCCCTTGACCTTTTCCTCGCAGATGATGTCGCCGCACCAGGCACCTGCCCAGAAGCCGCCCTCGGCTTCGACGCCATCCCTGAAGTCGTCGTATGACGAGATCTCGTGGGTGTTGGCATCCCGAAAGGCGAGCGCATCCTCGTACAGAGCACGCTGAATATCCTCGAGCATCCCCGGGATCCCATTCAGTGCGTCGGCGGTCGACCGGTGCTGTTTCTCGCCCGTCACGCGGCTCACGATCACGACCTGGTCGGCCGCAACGTCGCGCGGTCCGAGCTCGAGTCGGAGCGGGACGCCCTTGAGCTCCCATTCGCTGAACTTGAAGCCGGGCCGGTGTTGATCGCGATCGTCCAGCTTGACCCGCACGCCGTTGCCGGCAAGCTCGTCGCGCATCTTCCCCGCGACCTCGAGCACCGATGACTTCTCCTCATCCGTGCGATAGATCGGGATGATGACGACTTGGACCGGCGCAACGGCCGGCGGCAGGCGGAGGCCGGCGTCGTCCCCGTGCGCCATGATCGTTCCGCCCACCATGCGTGAGGAGAACCCCCACGACGTTCCCCATACGTGGTCGAGCTCGCCTTCTTGGTTGAGGAACGTGACGTCGTAGGCGTGGGCGAAGTTCTGCCCGAGGAAGTGCGAGGTTCCGCACTGCAGAGCCTTGCGGTCTCGCATCAAGCCTTCGAGGGTGAACGTCTCGTCCGCCCCCGGGAAACGCTCGGACTCGGACTTGCGGCCCGTGATCGCGGGAACGGCGAGGACGTCCTCGATCACTTCGCGGTATACCTCCAGCATTCGAAGGGCTTCCTCGAGGGCCTCCTCTTTCGTGGCGTGGGCGGTGTGTCCTTCCTGCCACAAAAACTCCGTGGTTCTTAGGAACAGGCGCGTCCGCATCTCCCAGCGCACGACGTTGCACCACTGGTTATAGAGAAGGGGCAGATCGCGGTAGCTCTGGATCCAGTCGCCGTAGGTCCCCCAGATAATTGCCTCGGACGTTGGTCGCACTACAAGAGGTTCCTCGAGCTCTTCACCCCCTCCATGTGTGATGACGGCGACCTCGGGAGCGAAACCCTCGACGTGGTCGGCCTCCTTGGCCAGCACCTTCTCGGGAAAGAACAGGGGGAAATAGACGTTCTGATGGCCGGTCGCCTTGAAGCGATCGTCGAGGGCGCGCTGGATCGCCTCCCACACGGCGAAGCCATGCGGCTTGATGATCATCGTTCCCTTGGCCATTCCGTGTTCGGCCATCTCCGCCTGTTTGACGACCTCGACGTACCAGGCGGGAAAGTCTTCACTCTGCTTCGGCAATCTGCTCGGAGCCAACGCTCACTCACCCACCATCTGAACGGTCACCTTCCTCATGCCGGGTTCATCCAGCTCCACGAGAAGCACACGCTGCCAGCTTCCCAGATGTAGACGGCCGTCGACCACGGGCAGCACCACCGACGACGACCCCAGGAGCGCTTTGCGGTCGCGGGCGGTTGCCGTCTCCAGCCGCTCCAGGGTGATGCGGATGTCTTCCAGCAACCCGGTCTCTCGCTCGTTGACCAGGAGCGAGCACGATGGACTTTCGGTGAAGACCGTCATCTGTCCTCGACCGAAGCCACAGCCGTCCAGTACCGACTGGACTTGATCGGTGATGTCGACAAAGTCCAGGGCTGCGCGTGTCTGGGCCGTGTAATCCTCCTGGTGCGTTCGCATCGCGGCTCATGCTACTTCGGCTCGCCGCGAGCCCACGAGTCCGGCGCGCGGTTGACAAATCAGGGGATTAACTGAGGAGATCTTGTGGAGTTCTTGGGGACAACAAGAAAATTTCGCGCTTCGTTCACTTCTTACTCAATTCGCATTGACGCGAGGCCTGCGCACGCCCTATGTTCTCCCTCGTCCCAAGCAGCTAACCGGCTGGCCGCAACGCCGGAGGGCCGTCGAAAGGTGGCCCTGCCAGTTCGGAAGCCGAACCGCTTCGGCGGAACGGATAGGGATGTCAGTGGCTTCGGCCGGTGACATTCCGAAAAACCGAACTGGGTCGGAACTCTACGGGCAAAGCTCTTCGGAGCGGAGCCGGTAGGGGACCGGCGCCGGAGCGGTCCGACGGACGGGAGCAAGGAGGCACGAACCGGGTTCGCCCGGAACGAGTCTCCGGCTCCGAGGGAGGCGACTCCCACGGAGGTAGCCCATCCGGATCCGATGGCACGGGGCCCGGTTCGCCGGGTGTCGAGCGCATCGGGGAGCCAAGGAGACACCGGTTCGCCGGTGTAAGACCAGGCTCAGACCGCACGGACGAGGCGGAGCCACCGAGCGGTTGCTTGGGACATTTTGATCTCGGAAGACCCGAGTGGCCAGAGGACAACGCTCCAATAACCGGCTCCGGCCGGCCACCGAGCGGCCCCAAAGGTCACTCGGGTTTTTCGCATCTCGGGGACAACCCACCTGTGACGACCGGGTGATCGAAACGCTCCCGAGAAGGCCCGGACCTTCCAGTGTTTTCCGGCAAACGAACTGTTCTCATTCCGCCCCGGCCGCATTAGGGTTATCGCCGCTAGGACCCTGTGCAGGAGAACAGCCGGAGAATGTCTGTCAACCCCAGCGAACAAGACGAGCTCGAGGCTCCCGAAGCCGAAGAGGAATTCGGCGTCGTCGACGAGGACGAACTCGTGGGCGACGAGGACGATGACGTCGAGGACGAAGGCGTCGCCGATGACGAGTCCGTCGCAGCAACGGACGACGACGAAGAGGACGGCTCCACGAGCCTCGACGAACTCCTGGCGCAGCGCGCGGCGGCACGCAGAGGAGACGATGACGACGCCGATGACGACGACGCCCTGCTGGCCCTGGCTTCGGAGGCCGACGAGCCCGTGGCCGAGGCGATCACAACCCGAGTGATCCCGATGAAGGACCGCCAGGAATTCGTCTGCAACCGGTGTCACCTCGTCAAAGCAAAGAGCCAGCTCGCGGATCCGCAGCGCGGCCTCTGCCGCGACTGCGTGTGAAGCTCGACGTTTCTCCGCAGCCCACCCCCCCGCGGACGAGAACTCCATTCCTCACTGCAGTCGTTGGCATCTCCGGCGCCGCCCTAGCATTCGCATTCCCCGAGGCCGGCCTCGCCCCCCTTGCGTGGGTGGCGCTGGTTCCCCTCCTCGTCGCAGTACAGGGATCCACGACTCGCAGAGCAGCCGGCCTAGGCGCCCTATTCGGGTTCGCCTTCTTTGGCACGCTGCTCGTCTGGGTCAGCATCGTCGGCTGGGTCGGGTGGTTCCTCCTTGTGTCGTTCCAGGTCCTCTCCGTCATCGTGTTCTCGGTCATCCTTGCGTGGTTGTCGCGCAGCACGGGGGTGCTCACAGCCCTCGTAATGGCCCCTTTTGTCTGGGTAGCGATCGACTACGTGCGATCGGTGTTCCCCGTTTTCAGCTTCACTTGGGGGCAACTCGCTCAGAGTCAGCACGATCTGATGTGGTTCATCCGGCCTGCTGCACTCGGTGGAGCGTGGCTCGTGACCTTCATCGTCGTTTCGATCAACTCGTCGATCGCTCTCGCTGTTATCCGGGGAATGCAGCGGCGCGCTGCCGCCGTGGTCCCGGCGCTTGCCGCCCTCGCCCTCGTCGTGGGGCCGGCATTGTTCCCCTCCAACGAAGCCACCGGTGAATCGATAAACGTCGCCATCGTGCAAGGCAACGTGCCGCGTGATTGGACCGGAACGGGTTTCGAGAAGAGGGTGCGGATCCTCGAAGGTCATGTCGCCTCGACGCTGGAACTCGCGGACCGCGACATCGATCTCGTTGTCTGGCCCGAGAGCGCGGTTGGGATCGACCTCGAGAAGGATACCTTCGTCGCCGAACAGATCGCTCAGGCAGCGCGAGCCGTCGGCGCGCCGATGATCGTCGGAGGCGATCTAGACGCTGGTCCCGAGAACTACAGGGTTATGGCGTTCCTTATATCTGCCCAGGGAGAAGTGATCGATCGCTACCAAAAGACCCACCTCGTGCCATTCGGGGAGTACATTCCCGGTCGCGCCCTCCTCGAATGGATTCCGATGTTGGATCAGGTCCCTCGAGATGCGATCCCCGCACGAGCTCCGGTGGTGTTCGACGTTGCCGGTGGGCGGGTCGCGCCCGTCATCTCCTTCGAGGGCGATTTCGGGTCGCTAGTGCGAGGCCGGATCGACCACGGCGGCCGGCTTTTGGTTGTCGCAACAAACACCTCGACGTGGCGAGAGTCGTGGGCCTCGGCTCAGCACGTTGCGTTCAGTCAACTCCGTGCCGTCGAGAATGGAGTCGGAGTCATCCACGCCGCCGTCAGTGGAATCTCCGCATTTGTTGCGCCCGACGGCGAGGTCTTGCAGTCCACGGATCTCTGGGAGCGGACCGCCATCGTGAACCAGATGAAGTTTGCGGAAAGCATCACACTTTACGCTCGAGTGGGGGACTGGTTTCCGCTGCTGAGCCTGATTGCGTCAAGCGCGATGGTGATACGAGTCATATTGCGGACGCGCAGGAAGATAGCGGCTGAGGTAGGCGGTTGAGCGGAGCTTTCCCCGCCCTCGTCATTGTGCCGACATACCAGGAGCGGGACACTATCGAGGAGGTTATCCGCACACTTTTCGCCACGGTCGACGAACGCGTGCACCTCCTCGTGATCGACGATGGATCCCCAGACGGGACCGCGGACGCCGCGCGCCGTGCGGCGGGCAGCAGCGGCCGCATCCAGGTCCTCCAAAGAACGCGCAAACAGGGACTCGCGAGTGCCTATGTCACAGGCTTCAGGTGGGCGCTGGAACGCAGATATGCGAGCGTCGTAGAGATGGATGCGGACCTCTCGCACGATCCCGGTGTTGTTCCCGAGCTTCTCTCCGCCCTCAACGGCTCGGACCTCGTTATCGGCTCGCGTTACGTTCCGGGAGGCCGGATCGAGAACTGGAATCTCTTCCGACGCGTGTTGTCGCGCGCAGGAAACATGTACGCTCGTATGTGGCTCGGGTGGGGAGTGAAGGATGCGACCAGCGGGTTCCGCGCGTACCGGAGCGCGACGCTCGCGTCGCAGGATCTCGCGACCGTTCGCTCCAACGGTTACGCGTTTCAGATCGAGATGACCTGCCGAGTTCATTTTGGGCGAGGACGGATAACCGAGGTTCCGATCACGTTCACCGAGCGGCGCGCGGGCAAGTCCAAAATGAGCAGAGCCGTGGTGCTCGAGGCTCTGTGGCGTGTGCCGTTGTGGGCCGTTAGGAACCGATGGCGCAAGTAACAGTCGAGACCGATCTGAGAAGGCGGCTTCCGTGGATCTGACTCTGTACTCGTTCTTGAAGTTCCTGCACGTGATGATGGCCGTAGTGGCCGTCGGCTTCAACGCCTCGTACGGAATCTGGCTCACTCGGGCCGCCAGGGAACCGGAGCACGGAGCACATGTCCTTCGGGGGGTCAAGTTCCTCGACGACCGCTTCGCCACGCCGGCCTATGTGCTGCTCCTGGTGTTGGGAATGGCAATGGTGTGGGAGTCGGGAATATCGCTCGGCACATTCTGGATAGCTGCGTCCATCGCGCTCTACGTCGTGCTGGTTGGCCTCGCCGTCGGCGGATACACACCGGCGCTTCGACGCCAGGTCGAACTCGCGGAGGCCGGCCGGATGGGTTCCGACGAATACCGCCAGGTCGCGAGGCGGGGAGGAGTGCTGGGTGGCATCCTGGCGGTCATCGTGGTCGTGATCATCTTCTTCATGGTCACAAAGCCGACCCTCTGACCCGTCCCGCCACGCCGCAAACCTTGGTCGCAGTAACATGGGCACAACCGATCGGGAGGTGGGTACCATGCTTGGACACTCGACATTGATCCTCTGTGACGCATGTGGAGCGGAGATCCCCGACAAGTCGGCAAAGGAAGTCATCTATCAGGCCGGCAGGACCCGCTACCGCCTGGAGCTGTGCACATCATGTCTGTCGGGTGAAATGAAGCGCCACAACGGTCACCGGGGTGTTCCGGGGTTCCATAAGCGTGCAGCGATCGTCTTTTCGATCTCGTCCCGAGACGAGCTTCCTCGACAGGTTCGCGTCTCGGAAAAAGAATCACTCAAAGTCGCGCGGTAGAACGAGGTCCTGCAAACGACCGGTGCCCGGCTTGAGATCCCATCCCTCCTGATCGAACTCCAACACGGCCAGCGCACCCGTAGGCATTTTGCCGCGGAGGGCATCGAGGCGAGCGCCGGCCCCTGCAAGGGCAATCCCGAATTCGTGCATGCCCGGGTTGTGCCCGATCAGTATTGCCGAGCCAACGTGAGCAGACAATTCATTCACTCTTTCCGTAAGGTCCTCGAGTCCCGCTAAGTAGAGTCCCCGTTCGATGTGGATGTCCGCCGACTCCGAGAACATGTCACCGAGCGACTCGAGGGTCTCAACTGCCCTCCTCGCCGTCGAACACAGCACAACCTCGGGTCGGATGCCCCGGTTGTTTATCTGGTCGGCCATGACCGCGGCGGCGCGCCGCCCCCGATCGTTGAGCGGACGGTCGAGGTCCGGAACCGAGGGATCGTCCCAACTCGACTTGGCGTGACGGAGTAGATACAGAGTCTTCATCCGTCGAGCGTAGCGATACGCCGGGGTTATCGTCGCCGACGCCCAGAGGTTGACTACGTCCCCGGCAAGATCGGCGCCCGACAGCCCCGAGTCCGCGGGGTTGGTTCGCACTCGTAGCTATGCCGCGGTGCGAGACTCGCCGCATGAATAGCGTCCAAGGAAGAGTTGCACTGGTCACGGGTGCCAACCGCGGCATCGGGCGGGAGGTAGTGCGGCAGCTGATCGAGAAGGGCATCCGCACGATACTGACGGCACGCGACGAGGAGAGGGGCGGCGCCGTTGCGGTAGAGCTGGGCGCGGAGTTCGCCGTGCTCGACGTTAGCGACGCAGAGAGCATCGATCGCTGTTTTCGGACCATAGATGAGAGATACGGACGGCTCGACGTGTTGATAAACAACGCGGCCATCCATTACGACACCTGGCAAGGTGGGGTCGACGCGGACCTGAACGTCGTTCATGAAGCGTTCGAAACCAATGTCTTCGGCGCATGGCGCTCGTCGCAGCTGGCCGTGCCGCTGATGCGGCGCAACCAATGGGGGCGCATCGTCAACGTATCGAGCGGTGGTGGGTCGCTTGCCTCCATGGGAGGAGGCACTCCCGCCTATTCCGTCTCGAAGGCCGCGCTGAATGCAGTGACCCGTGTGCTGGCGGCAGAGCTCGCCGGGACAGGCATCCTCGTCAACTCGATCTGCCCGGGGTGGGTGGCAACCGATATGGGCGGCCAGGGGGGCCGGCCGGTGGAACAGGGAGCGGCGAGCGTCATGTGGGCGGTCACTCTCGACGGCGATGGCCCGACCGGGGGGTTCTTCCGGGACGGAAGAGCGGTTGCCTGGTAGGAGAACGCGCCTGAAGCAGGTGGTGCAAAGCCGTCCTGATCGACATGGGCCGAAAGATTGCCCACGATAGCGACGAAAGCGCTCAATGCCGCCCGGACCGGGCGCTCAGTTTCGGCGCGCCGGTCCGTCTACAGAGACGACTTCGTCGAGTGACCCGAGGGTAGGTATCCGCTATGGCGCAGGCAGTGTGGACGGGCGATCTGGGCTTCGGCCTGGTGAACATCCCCGTCAAGCTCTTCACCGCGACGTCACCGAGGCGCGTCCGCTGGCACCAGTACGAAGCGGGGACCGGGCGTCGCATTCGGTACCGGCGAGTAGCCGAAGGCCCCGAGCCGGATCACATCGGCAGGCCCACCCGAGATGATTACGAGAACTCGGCCTTCATATCCGGTCCGGAAGAAGACACGGGCGGCGGACGCCTTGGACCGGACGACGACCGTGCCTCGGAAACCCGACATCTGGAAGCGGTGACCCCACGCGACTCCATCGGCTCCGAGACGGAAGTGGCCTGGACGGACATCGTCAAGGGCTACGAGGTCGAACCCGGCCGCGTCGTCACCGTCGATTCCGATGAACTCGAGTCGGTGGCGCCGGAGCGGAGCCGGATGCTCGAAGTGGAGCTCTTCGTCGACTTAAACGACATAGACCCCGTGCATTTCGAGAAGAGCTACCACGTGGTCCCGCAACGCGGCGCCGCGACTGAACGTCCGTACTGGCTTCTGTACCGCGCAATGCAGGAGGCGGGAAAGGTGGCAGTAGGCCGATTTGTCATGCGCACCAAGGAATACCTGGTGGCAATCCGGCCGGCCGAGAACCTTCTGATGCTCGAGACCCTCTTCTACGCCGACGAAGTCCGAGACCCGAAGCAGCTGTGGATCCCCCCGATGCAGGAGCCTACGGAGCGGGAGCTCGATCTCGCGCGGCAGTTTGTCGCCAGCCTGGCCGGGCCGTGGGAGCCGGAGCGCAACCGAGACGAGCATCGCGAGCGGCTCCTGGACCTCATCCACAGTAAGTCCGGATTCGCCGTACAGATCCCCGGGCCCGAGGAGGAAGAGCCCCCCGGCGCGAGGGTCACCGACCTCATGGAAGCTCTGAAAGCGAGCGTCGACGCCGCCAAAAGCGCACGCTCCGAGGAGGGCCGCCAGACCGGCTAGCCGATCGGCGCCGACTTGGGGCTGCCGCCCCGCATCGGGCAATTCTCACGATGCTATGCGAACATATGTTCGATGCCGGCCGAGGCTTCCATCCTGCATGCGGACGTGGATTCCTTCTACGCGTCCGTGGAGCAGCGGGATGACCCCCGCCTGCGCGGGCGGCCCGTCATCGTCGGCAGGGGAGTCGTCTTAGCGGCGAGCTACGAAGCAAAGGCGTACGGCGTCCGCACGCCCATGGGCGGCTCCCAAGCGCGGCGGCTCTGCCCCCAAGCGATCGTCGTCGATCCCCGGATGGCCGCATACTCGGATGCGAGCAAGGCCCTGTTCGAGGTCTTCGAGGACACCACGCCGATGGTCCAGGCGCTCTCCATCGACGAGGCGTTCCTCGACGTCCGAGGGATCCGGAGGATCTCGGGCACGCCAACCGAGGTCGCAGTGCGCCTTCGGCGCGAGGTCCGGGAGCGTGTGGGTTTGCCCATCACGGTCGGGGTGGCGCGGACGAAGTTCCTCGCCAAGGTGGCGAGCGGCGTTGCGAAACCCGACGGCCTTCTGGTCGTCCCCCCGGACCGAGAAATCGCATTCCTCCACCCCTTGCCGGTCGAGCGGCTTTGGGGAGTTGGCGCCGCCACCGCAATCAAACTCCACGAGACCGGAATCACATCTGTCGGGCAGATCGCCCGGGTGGGGGAGACGGTTCTCGTCTCCATGTTGGGGCGGGCGCTGGGCCGCCACCTGTTTGCCCTGGCGCACAACCTCGATCCCCGGCCCGTGGAGACCAAGCGCCGGCGCCGGTCGATGGGCTCCCAGCGTGCGCTGGGACGCAAGCGGCGATCGGCTGAGGAGCTCGACGCCATCGTCGTGGGCATAGCCG
>Ga0299907_10001693_pt1 | contig 12886 bp, 11 predicted proteins | sample RVTome_16_FD_198680 | JGI IMG/M metagenome (GOLD analysis project Ga0299907, IMG submission 198680) | Soil microbial communities from uranium-contaminated site in the Upper Colorado River Basin, Wyoming, United States - RVT152D67 (version 2) ... | reverse complement strand
CAGGAGGAGAAGCCCGAGTGCGTCGGTGATGAAGCCGGGGGCGATGAGGAAAGCGCCGGCAACAAGGATGGCGGCGCCGTCGATGAGCTCGCGGCCGGGAAGCCGGCCATCGCCGATCTTGGACCGGATTTGATCCAGGACCGTGGTCCCGATGCGGCGGACCAGATACCAGCCGATCAGCGCAGTGGCGACGGCCACGCCGATGGCCCAACCAAAACCGATCCGAGAGCCAACCCAGAGGAAGGCCGCCAGCTCGGCGAGGGCGATCAAGAGGGCCACGGCGAGAAAGCGCATCGGCGTCACCGTACTCGCGGGCCGGCACAAAGATCCCGGCTCAGCCTCAGCCGCGACGGGCCCCTATAATGGCCTTCGACAACAGGACGCTTTGGACCAGGTGGGCGCCTTGGCACCCGCCTGTTTTTTTGGCGTGGCAACGAAGCCGGAGCATCGATTTTGACGACTGTGTCCGACATTTGGACGGTGGTGGAGCCTTATCTCGCCGCCGAGAGGCTCGAGCTCGACGACGTCGAGTTGCTCGGCCGCGGGCCGGGAACACTCTTGCGTGTCGTCGTCGACGGTCAAGACGTCGACATCGACCGTCTGGCCGAGGTCTCCCGTGGTCTTTCCCGGCTACTCGACAACGAAACCAGCCTGCAGGAAGCCTACCGGCTCGAAGTCACCTCGCCCGGTCTGGAGCGGAATCTCCGGCGCCCCGCCCACTACGCCAAGTCGGTGGGCCGGGAGGCTGTGGTCAAGATCGCCGATGGCGACCAGAAGAAGAGCATCCGCGGTGTGATCTCGGAGGCGGGCGAACAGTCGTTCACCATCGAGAGCGAGGACGAGCCCCTGGTTGTCGACTACGGAGACGTGCTCACCGCCAAAACGGTGTTCAGGTGGGAAAAGGCCCCCAAGCCGGGTCACTGAAGGAGAATCATGAAGCTCGACACGATGATGGAGGCGATCGAGGTCCTCGCCCGGGAACGGGGCGTGACGGTCGACACCATCCTCGACGCATTCGCCAACGCCCTGGTGGCGGCTTACAAGCGCAGCCCGGGAGCGGCGGAGGAGGCCCGCGTCACCATCGATCCCGACTCGGGTGAGGTGATCGTCTATGCCCAGGAGCTGGACGAGGACGGGAATGTCGTATCCGAGTGGGAAGACACCCCCGAGGGGGAAGCGTTCGGCCGAATCGCCGCACAGTCGTTCAAGCAGGTGATGCAGCACAAGCTGCGCGAGGCGAAACGTGAGCATGTCTTCGAGATGTACGAAGGACGTGAGGGCGACCTGGTCACCGGGTTGGTTCAGCAGGTCGACTATCGATCGGTGATCCTCGACCTGGGCGACGCCGAAGCCATCCTCCCCGGCTCGGAGCGGATTCCCTTCGAGCGTCTGGAGCGAGGCAATCGGGTCAAGGCCCTCATCCTCGAGGTGCGCAACGAGACCAAAGGCGCCCAGATCGTCGTCTCCCGCAGCCATCCCGATCTGGTGCGCCGGCTCCTCGAGCTCGAGGTGCCCGAGTTGACCGACGGGACGGTCGAGATCGTCAACATCGCTCGTGAGCCCGGCCACCGGACCAAAATCGCGGTGATCTCCCACGATCCCAACGTCGACCCCAAGGGTGCGTGTGTCGGCGCTCGGGGATCCCGGGTACGGCAGGTGGTCAACGAGCTGCGTGGGGAGAAGGTCGACGTGGTCCAGTGGCGGGACGACATCGGCCAATTCATCGCCGAGGCTTTGGGCCCGGCCAAGGTCAAAGAAGTCCACATCGACGAGGAGACCAAGACCGCCGACGTCGTCGTCTCCGAGCATCAGCTCTCACTTGCCATCGGCAAGGAGGGTCAGAACGCACGGCTCGCCGCCCGCCTCTCGGGTTACAAGGTGGACATTCGCTCCGACCACGAAGGGGTCGAAGAAGAGGCCGCGGAGCCGGTTGCGGAGCCGGTTGCGGAGCCAACCGACCAGCCCGTGACCGAAGCAGACGGCCAGGTGGCGGCTGCCGAAGAGGCGGTTGCGTCGTCAGACACCGAACCGACTGCACCCACCGAGGTCGACGAGCCATCGGTCGATGAGGCATCGGTCGATGAGGCATCGGTCGATGAAGTGGAGTTGAGCGATGCGGCGTCCGACGACGAGGATGCCACCGTCAGTGCGACCGACGATGAAGAGAGCGAATAAGGCGTGAGGGTTTACGAACTAGCCCGGGACCTGGGAGTCGACTCGAAGGACCTGCTCGAACAGGCGCTGGACCTCGGTATCGAAGTGAAGACGGCCTCCTCCGGGCTGGATGACGAGGCGGCGGAACTGCTCCGCCTCGCCGTCGCCGGTGACGAGCCTGTTGCCGAAACAAACGAGCTCGCCGAGGCGGATGGGCTCGCCGTCGAGTCCGAGACTCCACCTGTGGCGGAGCCCGCGCCTTCGGCGGCCGAGCCCGAGTCGTCGCCGGCCGAGGTCGAGATCGTCTCGGTCCCAACGGGTGTCACCGTGTCCGGGTTTGCCGAAGCCCTCGGGGTGCCGGCCAAGGACGTGGTTGCCGATCTGCTCACCCGTGGCCAGCCGGTAGGTGTGGGTCAGACCATGCCACCCGAGTTGATCGAGCCGGTGGCGGAGTCCTTCGGCTTCATCGTCGACATCGAGGCGCCCCCGGCGGCCCCCGCTGTGGCCGAGCGTCCGACCTTCGACGACGACGAGTCCGACCTGGCGCCCCGACCGCCGATTGTGACCGTGATGGGTCACGTCGACCATGGCAAGACCACCCTTCTCGACACCATCCGGAAGTCGAGCGTGGTTGAAGGAGAGCAGGGAGGCATCACCCAGCACATCGGCGCCTACCAGGTCGATGTGAACGGGCACCCGGTCACCTTCATCGACACCCCGGGCCACGAGGCCTTCACCTCGCTCCGAGCCCGTGGGGCCAACATCACCGACATCGTGATCCTCGTGGTCGCGGCGAATGACGGGGTCATGCCCCAGACGGTGGAGGCCATCTCCCATGCCAAGGCGGCCGGCGTCAAGATGATCGTGGCGGTCAACAAGCTCGATCTGCCTGGGGCAGACCCGCTCAAGGTGAGGACCGAGCTCACCGAGCACGAGGTCATCACCGAGGAGTTTGGGGGCGACGTCCCGAGTGTCGAGGTGTCGGCTCTCACCGGTGACGGCGTCGACGATTTGCTCGAGGTCGTGGACCTGATCGCCCAGCTCGAGGAGTACAAGGCCAACCCCGGGGCCGATGCCTCAGGCGTCGTGGTCGAGGCCCAGCTCGAGCGGGGGAAGGGTCCGGTGGCGTCGGTCATCATCCAGCGGGGCATCCTGCGGGCCGGCGACTCGTTCGTAGCCGGCGCAGTGGCAGGCCGGGCCCGCGCCCTCATGGACGAGAACGGCAACCAGGTCAAGGAAGCCGGCCCTTCGACGCCGGTGCAGATCATGGGTTGGGACGACGTGCCCGCGGCAGGTGACTTCTTCACCGTCGTCGACAGCGATCGTGAGGCGCGCCAGATCGCGGCCGAACGTCAGGAGGAGCTCAAGGCGGTGAGCCAGGCCATGCCTTCGGCCCGGGATCGCCTTCAGACACTCCTCGACCAGCTGCGCACCGAAGACGCCACGTTGAACCTCATCATCAAGGGCGACGCCCAAGGCTCTTTGGAGGCACTGCGTGATTCGATCTCGAAGATCGAGCGTGAGGGCGGGAAGATCCAGATCCTGCACGGGGCCGTTGGCGGGATCAACGAGAACGACGTGACCCTGGCCGAGGTCACCGACTCGGTCATCGTCGGCTTCAATGTCCGTCCCGAGCCCAAGGCGCGCAAGGCCGCCGAGGAGGCCGGAGTCGAGATCCGAACCTACGGGATCATCTACGAGCTCCTGGACGAAATCGAGCAGATGCTGGTCGGCCAGCTCGCCCCCGAGGAGCACGAGCAGGTTCTGGGCACGGCCGAGGTCAGGGCGGTGTTCAAGGTCCCGCGCGCCGGCACCGTCGCCGGGTGTTACGTGATCGAAGGTGTGGTCCAGCGGGCGGCTCGGGCCCGGTTGATCCGGGACGGTGTGGTCATCCATGATGGGCTCATCTCTTCCCTCAAGCGGTTCAAAGACGACGTGCGCGAGGTGGCCGCCGGCTTCGAATGTGGGATCGGCCTGGAGAACTACAACGACATCAAGGAAGGCGACAGCATCGAGGCCTACCTGATTCGTGAGGTGGCCCGGACCTGATGCGGGCGGCGGCCGTGCGGGTCGAGCTCCATCTGCCCACCCCCCAGTCGCTGAAGCAAAAGCGCGCCGTGCTCCGGCCGCTCATCGAAGGGGTGCGACGAATCGGTTCCTACAGCGTGGCCGAGGTCGACCATCACGACACGTGGCAGAGGGCCGCGATCGGGGTGGCCATCGCGGCGCCGGATGGGCGGAGCATGGCCATGCAGATTTCCAAGTTGCGTCGCTACCTTGATGAGCAATTGGAGGTCGAAGTGCTCGACGTGCTCATCAGCGAGCTGGAAGAACCCGAATGAGAGACACCAGCCCTCGCATGCTAAAAGTCAACTCCACCCTGCGCGAGGTGATCGCGGAGGAGGTCGAGCGCATGAGCGACGTTCGTCTGGAGTTGGTCTCGATCACCGGGGTGGAGACGAGCCCCAACCTCCGACACGCTGTCGTCTACATCGATGTCCTCGACACCGACGCCTCGGCAGCCCTCGGCGCCCTCGAGCGCGCCTCCCATCGTCTTCAGTCCGCCATCGCCCGTCAGGTGAGGATGAAGTACACGCCGACACTGGAGTTCGCGGTCGACCCCGGTGTGGCCGGTGGGGAAAGGATCGATGCCATCCTGCGATCTCTGGAGAACGACAAAAGGGAACCGGATGATTGACAGGGAGCTGGTGGTCGAGGCGGCCTCGATCGTCGACGAGAGCGAAGAGCTGGCATTGGCCTGTCACGTCGGGCCCGACGGGGATGCCCTGGGCTCCATGATCGGGTTCGGGATCGCGGCCCGGAATGCAGGCAAGAAGGTGGTGGCCAGCTTCGGTTCCCCGTTCGCAGTCCCTGCCACCCTCTCGTTCCTGCCGACCGACCTCCTGGTCGATCCTGAAGGTTTTCCCGAGAAACCGGAGACGATGATCGTGTTCGACGCCGGCTCACAAGACCGTCTGGCCGAATTGGGCTCACCGGCGGGCAAGGCGGGGTCCCTGATCGTGGTCGATCATCACGTGACCAATGAGGGATTCGGGGATGTCGCCCTGGTCGATCCCGAGGCAGCGGCAACCGGCGTGCTGGTGGTGGATCTCCTCGACATGCTCGAGTGGCCAATAACCCAGGAAATAGCGACCTGCCTGCTCACTGCCCTGGTCACCGACACCGGCCGATTCCAATACGCCAACACCAGCCCTTCGACCCTGCAGGTTGCGGCCCGCCTGGTGGAGGCCGGGGCGCGACCAGAGCAGATCAGCCAGAAGGTGTACGAGGAGGCGCCCTTCGGGTACTTGAAGGCCGCCGGGGTCGCCCTGACCCGGGCCACACTCGACCCGGAGTTGAGCATGGTCTCCACCATCATCACCCAGGCGGACCTCGACGAGGCAGGCGTGGACTGGGGTGACATCGACAATCTGATCAACACACTCCGGCTCGCCGAGGAGGCAGATCTGGCGGCATTGGCCAAAGTCCACGAGGACGGGCGGGTCAAGCTGAGCCTCCGCTCGCGAGGGGAGACCGATGTCGGTGCCCTGGCCGCGGAGCTGGGCGGCGGCGGCCATCGTCTTGCTTCCGGATTCACCTTCGAGGGTGATCCGCTGGATGCTCTCGACGAGGTGCGCAAGAGAGTCGAGGCCCACCGGTGACGAGCGGGTTCCTCGTCGTGGACAAGCCGAAAGGCATGACCTCGAACGCCGTCGTGGGCCGGGTCAAGCGAGCGACCGGGATCAAGAAGGTGGGTCATGCCGGGACGCTCGACCCTCTGGCCACCGGTGTGATGGTGATCGCGGTCGGACCGGTGACCAGGCTCATCCGCTTCATCCAGGAACAGCCCAAGGAATACCTGGCGACGGCCCAGTTCGGGGTGGCCACCGACACCCTCGACTCCGACGGTGCGGTCCTGAGTCGGGAGCCGATGGACTTCTCCGAAGCAGAGTTGGGGGTGGTTGCCGACCGCTTCGTTGGGACCGTCCTCCAGGTGCCCCCCATGGTCTCAGCCCTCAAGCACCAGGGGCGCCGTCTCTACGAGCTGGCCCGGGAGGGCCAGGTCGTGGAACGCGAGGCGCGTCCGGTCGAGATCTACGAGCTGGAGATCGAAGGCGTCGGCTCCGGCCCGTATCCCGAGGTCGAGTTTCGAGTGGTCTGCGGCAAGGGGACTTACGTCCGCTCCCTGGCCGATGATCTGGCCGGCGCCTTGGGTGGCTCGGCCCATCTCACTGCCCTTCGGCGGACGAGAACCGGGTCCCTCGATGTCGAGACCCATGGACTGGAGGTCGACCAACTGGATGACTGGGAATCCCGTCTTCTCGCACCATCAGAGGCGCTCGGCGACCTGCCGGCGATCACGGTCAGCGAGGAGACAGCGCGTGCTGTCTTCAACGGGGTGCGCTTTGTGGGCGGGGAGATGGTCAGCGCCCCCGAGAACACGGCGGTCCGGGTTCTCGATTCGTCCGGCGATCTGATCGCCGTCTATCGGAGGGTGGGGGAGCAGGCGAGACCCGAGGTGGTGTTGGCCTCGTGAAGATCCTCGACGGCCCGCTGGCCGCATGGGAGGCACAGGAGCCGCCCAATGCCGTGACGATCGGGGTCTTCGACGGTGTCCATGTCGGTCATCGCGTGATCCTCGGCCGACTCGGGGCCGGTCCGTATCCCACCACTGTCCTCACCTTCGACCCGCACCCTGCCGAAGTGCTGTCACCGGGCACGGATCCACGTCTCATCACAACCATCGACGAGCGAATCGTGCTCCTGGCGTCTGTTGATGTCGACACCGTCGGCGTGCTCGATCTCGCCGAGATCAGGCATCTCGATCCCGAGGAGTTCGTCTCGCAGGTGCTGGTGGCCAAACTGGGTGTCGGCCGCCTGATCGTCGGGTCCGACTTCCAGTTCGGCAGGGATCGGGCGGGTGACTGCGACTTCCTCAGAGCCGCCGGTCAACGGCACGGCTTCGAGGTCGAGGTGGTCGACCTGGTGGAGTCCGACGGTGTCATCTCCTCATCGCGGATTCGACGGCTGATCGAGGAGGGCGATGTGGCCGCCGCCGCCTCCCTGCTCGGATCCCGTTTCCTGCTGACCAATGTCGTGACCCGGGGTGACGGCCGGGGCACGGGGATCGGGTTTCCCACGGCGAACTTGCTGCCTCCCGAGCGAAAGGTGGTCCCCGGAAACGGGGTATACGCCGCCTTCGCCCGGCTCGGAACAGAACTGTTCCCTGCGGCAGTGAATGTGGGGGTCAGACCGACCTTTGGGGGCACCGAGCTGCTGATCGAGGCCTTCATCCTCGATTTCGACCGTGACCTGTACGGCAAGGTGCTCACCGTCGAGTTCGTGCAGCGTTTGCGGCCGGAATTGAAGTTCGAGAGCGTCGAGACCTTGATCGCGGCGATCCACGACGACGTGGCCCGGGTGCGAGAGATCCTCAAATCTGTCCCGGTGGCGACCTGACATGGGCCGGTGAGATGACCGACGTTGCGGATGGGAGGGTGGCCATCGCCGCAGGGAGGCCGGTGGTGGTCAAGGCCGGGTCGTCAAGTCTGGTTCTCGGCTCCGGTGAGTTGGATCCCGACGGCCTGGAGCGGGCTGTCACCCAGGTGGCTGATGCCCGCGACGCCGGATATCCGGCGCTCCTGGTCTCTTCGGGCGCCGTCGCCGCCGGCCTGCCTTCCCTGGGCCTTACCGGGCGCCCCAAGGATGTCCCCGCGCTCCAGGCTGCTGCCGCCGTGGGCCAGGGGTTGCTCATGGAGCGATATGCCGCCCTGTTCAAGGGCCGGGGGCTGGTGGTGGGCCAGGTCCTTATCACCAAGGACGTCCTCGCCAACCGCGCCCAATACCTGAACGCTCGTAACACCCTGGAGCGCATGCTCGCTTTGGGTGTGGTCCCGATCATCAACGAGAACGACACGGTCGTCTCCGACGAGCTTCGGCTAGGTGGCAACGACGAGTTGGCCGCAATCGTCTCTCACCTCGTCTCGGCCGGGATCCTCGTGATCCTCACCGACACCGGTGGCATCTACTCGGGTGACCCTCGGACGATGGACGACGTCGAGTTGCTCTCGGCGGTTCACTCCGCCGACGCCGCCTTGGATCACATCGTGGTTGGGGAGCCCGGGCCCCTCGGATCCGGCGGCGCGGCGACCAAGGTCCTGGCTGCCCGGATGGCGGCATGGTCCGGAATCCCGACCGTGATCGCCGCCGCCAAGGACAGCCACGCGGTCACCCGCGCCGTTGCCGGCGAAGCAGTCGGGACCTGGGTGACGCCGCACGAGTCGCGACTGTCCGCTCGCAAGCTCTGGATCGCGTTTGGCCTCCCCGCCCAGGGCACGCTTGCGATCGATTCCGGGGCGACGACGGCCCTGCTCGAAGGGGGACGATCGCTCCTCGCCGTCGGGATCACGTCGGTGGAAGGGGACTTCGGGGCCGACTCGGCCGTCGATATAGCCGGGCCCGACGGAGGGGCCATCGGCAAAGGCCTGGTCGCAATGGGGTCGGCCGACGTCCTTCGCTCCCTCGGGAGGCACAGCTCCGAGGTCGGAGGGGTGGTGGTGCACCGCGACGACCTGGTGGTGCTGGCCGCCGGGGAAACCGTCGATAGGCTTGCCCGATGATCGAGGAAATCGGCCGCCGAGCGCGCGAGGCGTCCTTCGATCTGCGCCAGTCGACCGGGGTGCAGCGACAGACGGCACTGATGGAGATGGCCGATGGCCTGACCCAAGCGGGGCCGGCAGTACTCGAGGCCAATGCCGGGGATATGGCGCAAGCAGGCGAAGAGGGGATAACCGGGGCCCTGATCGATCGGCTCCGGCTCGACGAGCGTCGGATCGCAGCGATGGCAGAAGGACTTCGCAAGGTGGCCGCGTTGCCCGATCCGGTGGGTCGGGAAACCGGAGGCTGGTCTCTGTACAACGGGGTCCGGCTGCACCGGGTCCGGGTCCCCCTCGGAGTGGTGGCTGTGATCTATGAGGCCCGTCCCAACGTGACCGCCGACGCCGCCGGTCTCTGCATCAGGTCGGGCAACGCGGCGATCCTGCGCGGCTCCTCCTACGCCCTGCGCTCCAACCTCGCGATCTCCGCGGCCGTGCGCGAGTCACTCACCCGAGCCGGTCTCCCCGCGGACGGTGTCCAACTGCTCGAGGACACGACCCGGGATGGGGCCAAGGCGTTGATGCAGGCCACCGAATGGGTGGATCTGCTCGTGCCGCGGGGAGGGCCGGGGCTGATCGCTGCGATCCAGGCCGACGCCACCGTGCCCACGGTCATCGACGGCGCCGGAAACTGTCATATCTATGTGGACGCTTCCGCCGATCTGGACCTGGCCCTCGAGGTGGTCGTCAACTCCAAGGTGCAGCGCCCCGGAGTGTGCAATGCCGCCGAGACGCTGCTGGTTCACGAGGCTGTAGCCGACACGTTCGTGGAAGTGGCAGCCAAGGCCCTGATGGCCGAAGGCGTCGAGCTTCGTGGCGACGAGCGCTCCCGCGAGTTGGTGCCGGACATGACCGCGGCGACGGACGCCGACTGGGAAATCGAGTTCCTCGATCTGATCATGGCCGTGCGGGTGGTGCCCGACATCGATACGGCGATCGAGCACGTGCGCCGATACGGGACAGGTCACACCGAAGCCATCATGACCGAGGACCGAGCCGCCACCGACCGGTTCGTCGCCGCGATCGACACCGCGGTCGTGGCGGTCAATGTGTCGACCCGGTTCACCGACGGCGAGGAGTTCGGGTTCGGCGCCGAGATTGGGAACTCGACCCAAAAGCTCCACGTCCGGGGGCCAATGGGTCTCGAGTCCCTCACCTCCGAGCGTTATGTCCTCTATGGTGACGGTCAGGTGCGATAGGGGAGTGGGCATATGTGGGGCATCGGATGGGTTGTAGCTACGAGAGGCGACACTGCTACTGTTGCGGCAGTCCCCCCACATCGATTCAGATTTAACGCGTAATGAAGACAGCTACAGAGATCGTCGCCGAGTACGGCACGCACGAGAGCGATACCGGCTCTCCCGAAGTGCAAGTTGCCCTGCTCAGCGAACGCATCAACCATTTGACCGAGCATCTCCGAGAGCACAAGCACGACCATCACAGTCGGCGTGGGCTCCTGATGATGGTCGGCAAGCGGCGTCGTCTCCTCGACTACCTTCGCAGGGAGGATGTCGAGCGATACCGAAGCCTCATCGCCAAGTTGGGGCTGCGTCGCTGACACTGCTTTCGTGGGGGACGGACACCGTTCCTCGCGGGATGGCTCCGATCAGAAGATCGGGGCCGAGACACACTGAGCCTGCCGGTTGTCAGTGGCGATGTCTCGGAACTTCTGAGACATGACTACTGCCAACGGGTGCGGCTCCCATACACAAGGAGCACTTAGTGCCCGAAATCTCCGTAAAGGGGACCATCGGCGGCAAAGAGTTCGCCCTGAGCACCGGCAAGTTGGCCGGTCAGGCGGATGGCGCCGTGGTCGCCCGGCTTGGTGGGACCGAAATGTTGGTCACCGCCACAGCAAACAGAAAGATCCGGGAGGGAGTCGATTTCTTCCCCCTCACCGTCGACTTCGAAGAGCGCATGTACTCGGTGGGCAAGATCCCCGGGTCGTTCTTCCGTCGCGAGGGTCGACCCTCCGAGCAGGCGATTCTGACCTGTCGGCTGATCGACCGCCCGCTGCGCCCCTCATTCTCCGACAACTATCGCAACGAGACCCACGTCGTGGTCACCTCGCTAGCGGTGGACCAGGAGAATCCCTTCGACGTGATTGCGTTGAATGGCGCCTCGGCTGCATTGAGCGTGAGCCCGATCCCCTTCCAGGGACCCATCGGCGCCGTTCGTCTCGGCCTCAAGAAGGGGGAGTGGATCCCATTCCCGACCCACGCCGATCTCGACGAGTCGGTATTCGAGCTGGTGGTCGCCGGTGGTCGCAACACCGATGGCGGGATCGACATCATCATGGTCGAGGCCGGCTCGACACCCAATGGCCTGCGTCTGATTGCAGACGGGGATGCCCCGTCGGATGAGAGCACCGTGGCCAGGGGTCTCGAAGAGGCCAAGACCTTCATCGGGGAGTTCATCGATCTCCAGAACGAGTTGGCCTCCAAGGTGACCAAGAAAGAGGTCGAGTGGCCGGTGGCCGCCGACTACTCCGACGAGATCTTCGAGAAGGTCAATGCGATCGCAGAGCCGAAGCTCGGCTCGGTGGTCACCATCGCCGACAAACAGGAGCGCAACGCCGCTGAGGACGAGGTCCTGGAGGCGGTCGTTGCAGAGCTCGGTCTTGCCGAGGACGACGACGAGGGTCGTGGCCAGGCAAAACGCGCCTTCAAGTCGGTCCTCAAGGATCTCATGCGCAAGCGTGTGGTCGAGGACGGCATACGCCTCGACGGGCGTGGCCCCACCGACATCCGGCCGCTCAGTGCCGAAGTCGGCGTGGTCGCCAGGACTCATGGTTCCGGTCTCTTCCAACGAGGCGAGACCCAGGTCCTCAACCTGACAACGCTCGGGATGCTGAAGATGGAGCAGATGCTGGACACCCTCGCCCTCGAGGACTCCAAGCGCTACATGCACCATTACAACTTCCCGCCGTTCTCTACCGGCGAGGCTGGTTTCATGCGCGGCCCCAAGCGTCGTGAGATCGGTCACGGGGCACTGGCCGAGAAGGCCGTCCTCCCCGTCATCCCGACCGAGGAGGAGTTCCCCTACGCCCTCAGGCTCGTTTCCGAGGTTCTGTCCTCGAACGGCTCGACCTCGATGGCGTCGGTGTGCGCATCGTCGCTTTCACTGATGGACGCCGGGGTTCCGATCGCGGCGGCCGTCGGCGGCATCGCCATGGGTCTCATTCACCGAGATGGCAAGTACGTCACCCTCACCGACATCCTCGGAGCCGAGGATGCCCTGGGTGACATGGACTTCAAGGTGGCCGGCACCAGGGACGTGATCACCGCGCTGCAGCTCGATACCAAGCTCGAGGGCCTTCCCTCGGAGGTGCTGACCGACGCGCTCGATCAGGCCAAGGTCGCCCGGTTGCTCATCCTGGACACAATGGCCGAGGCCATCGCCGAGCCACGCCAGGAGATGAACGAGTTCGCCCCGCGCATCGAGTCGATCGAGATCCCCAAGGACAAGATCGGTGAGGTCATCGGTCCCAAGGGCGCTGTCATCCGTGAGCTCGAGGAGGTCACCGGAGCCGCCATCGAGATCGAAGAGACCGACGGCAAGGGCATCGTGAGGATCGCCTCCAACGACGGCTCGGCTCTTGCCGCGGCCATGGAGAAGGTCAGGCAGATCGCCTTCCCGCCCGAGGTGGAGATGGGGGCCGAATACGACGGCAAGGTGGTCAACATCACCAAGTTCGGCGCATTCGTCAACATCCTCCCCGGCCGCGATGGTTTGCTCCACATCTCCCGTCTCGACGGGTCGAAGCGTGTCGAGCGGGTCGAGGACTACCTGAGCGACGGCCAGGAGCTGAAGGTCAGGGTCCGTGAGATCGACCGGGGGAAGGTCAGCCTCGAGCTGGTCGAGCCCCTGGAAGGCGCCACCTTGCCCGAGCCCGAGGCTCCCAGGCAGAACGGTGGCGACCGTCGTCGTGACGACGGCGGGCGCGATCGTGATCGTGGTGGCCGAGGCCGGGACGGGGGCGACCGTGGTGGCCGGGACCGTAACCGTGACCGGGATCGAAGCCGGGACCGGGATCCGGCCCCGAGTGGCGGAAGCGACCCTGTCCCTGCCGAGAC
>Ga0299907_10001692_pt1 | contig 12888 bp, 11 predicted proteins | sample RVTome_16_FD_198680 | JGI IMG/M metagenome (GOLD analysis project Ga0299907, IMG submission 198680) | Soil microbial communities from uranium-contaminated site in the Upper Colorado River Basin, Wyoming, United States - RVT152D67 (version 2) ... | reverse complement strand
ATCGACCGCGTCAATACCTCGGATCATGACGGGCTGGTCATCAACCCCGGCGCTCTGGCTCACACCTCCAGGGCCCTCGCCGACTCCATCCGGTCGGTGCCCGCCCCCGCGGTGGAGGTCCACATCACGAACATCCGGGAGAGGGAGGCGTGGAGATCGAGGTCCTTGGTGTCGGAGACTTGCGTGAGGAGCATCTACGGCCGGGGGGCGCGGGGTTACAGCGACGCCCTGCGCCATTTGGTCAATCGGGCGGCGCATCCGGCGGAGACCGTGCGCTACGGGCCCCACCCCGACAACGTCGGCGACCTCCGACGCGGGGAAGGTGGGGTCATAGTGCTGGCCCACGGCGGCTTCTGGCGTCACGAGTGGGAGCGGGACACCATGGACAGCCTCGCCGTCCACCTCGCGGAGAACGGCCGGGCCACCTTGAACATCGAGTACCGGAGGATCGGGGCGGGGGGCGGCTGGCCCGGTTCCGCCCACGACATTGTGATGGCCCTCGACTTCATCCCGCAGCTGGGTCTCGACTCCGGCCCGATCTCGGTGGTGGGACACTCCGCCGGAGGCCACCTGGCGATGTGGGCGGTGACGCGGGCCTCGGTCACGGTGAGCAGGCTGACGGCCCTGGCTCCACTCGTGGACCTGGAGCGACACGCCGAGTCCGATCTCTACGGAGCAGTCGAGGCACGACGGCTGCTCGACTCCGGCGCGCCCCGGAGGGTCGACCCGGGGGACGCCCCCACGACCCTGGTCCACGGTTCGGAGGACGAATTGGTCCCCCTCGAGCACTCCAAACTGCTCGAGACACGAGACAATGTCGAGCTGCTCACGCCCGACGTCGGCCACTTCGAGCTTCTCGACCCGGCCCGGGGATGGTCTGACTACCTGGTCGACACCCGCGGGGGCTGGCGCGCCGGCACCTAAGGTGGACACTGTTATCCACAGTCCGGTAGGGTTCGGACCCCCCCTGGGGCATGGGCTGCGGCCCATGTGGAGTCAGCATTGATGCGTTACAGACGTTTTTCTCTCGCCGCCGGGTGGGTCGCGATAGCTCTTCTGGCCTTCGCCGGGTTCGCAGCCTTCGGGAACATCGATCCCAGCCCCGACCAGGTGCGGGCGGAGGCGGCCGCGGCCTCGATCGGCCACAACGCCGGCGCCTACGCCGGACTGACTTTCGCTCTCCTCGGCGGGCAGGCCCCCGCCTCCGAATCGCAACTGCCGGCCGAGACGGCCTCGGCCGACAACGGTGCATCGACAGGGGCCGACGCCACCGCCGCTGCGACCGGGACCATCGCGTCCCCGGAGACCGGGTGGCTCTCCCAGGTGGAGGTGAGGGCCATCGTGAGCCTGTACTTCCACCCCGAGGACGTCAACCGCGCGGTCAGGGTCGCCTGGTGCGAGTCCCGATTCGATCCCGAGTCGGTCGACCTTCGGGACGGCGGAGTCGGCCTCTTCCATCATCTGCCCCAATACTGGGAGCAGCGGGCGGCAAATGCCGGCTTCCCCGGCACCCGCTCCACAGACCCCGAAGCCTCCACTGCCGCCGCGGCCTGGGAGGTCTACGACGGGGGCGGTTGGGACGTCTTCGCCTGCAGGGGATAGGGCCCAAGCTCACACTCACCTGAAGTCGCGCGACTTGACCGTCTGGATCCCGATCGGCTCGAAATCCCTGGCCACGACATTGGTCACCCCGTCGTGGTGCTCCAGCCTCCCATGGATGACCAGGGCGGGGCTCTTGCGGACGATGTGGCGGTGTCTCGCCCAGACATCGGGCAAGACGATTATGTTGAGCAAACCGGTCTCATCCTCCAGGTTGAGGAAGTAGACGCCCTTGGCGGTCCCCGGCCGCTGGCGGTGGGTGATCACCCCGGCGACCTTGATCCGGGCGGCGTTCCGTCTCAGCTCGAGGGTCTCGGCGGCGGTGAGACAACCGTCGAGCCAGTCCCTGACGAAGCTCATCGGATGAGCCGCCGACACCCCGGTGGCCCACAGGTCGGCGCGATGGGTCTCCTCGGGGCTCATCCCCGCCAGGATGGGCGCCTCCACCCCCGGTGACAGCGCGAGACGCTCCGGGTCGATCTCCGCCAGCGCTCCCGCTGCCCACATCCCTTCTCTCCTCCCCAATCCAACCGACTCGAGCGCTCCCGCCGCGGCCAGTCCCTCCAGAGACTCCACGCCGAGGCCGGTGCGGAAAGCGAGGTCCTCCGGTGACTCGAAGCCACCGCCCAGCACCCGGGCGGCCTCGATGCGCGTGATCTCCCTCTCCCCCAGGTTGCGCACGTACCGCAATCCCATGCGCACCGCCACCGCCGGCCGCACCGGGTCGTCGACGTGTCCCCTCCCCCGCATCCATGCCTGTCCCAGATAGACGATCACATCGTCGGGATCGGCTTCGGCCGGTTCGATGGTGCAATCGTGCCAGGAGGAGTTCACATCGGGCCCCCACACCATCACCCCGTGCCGCTGGGCATCCTGGACCAGGGAGTTTGGGCTGTAGAACCCCATCGGCTGGGCGTTGAGCAACCCGGCCAGGTACTCGGCGGGATAGTGGAAGCGGAGCCAGGCCGACATGTAGACGATGTAGGCGAAGCTCACCGAGTGGCTCTCGGGGAAGCCGAAGCTGGCGAATCCCTGCAGCTTCTCCCAGATCTCCTCGGCGGCGGCCCCGGTGATGCCGTTGGACTCCATCCCGGCGAACACCTCCTCCCTGAGCCGTCCCATGGCCTGGGTGGAGCGCTTGTGGGTCATCGCCTGCCGGAGCCGGTCGGCCTGTGAACCGTCGAATCCGGCGCAGACCCGGGCCAGCTCCATGAGCTGCTCCTGGAAGATGGGGACCCCCAGGGTCTTTCTCAGGATGGGCTCGGCAGAGGGGTGGGGGTAGCGCACCGGCTCGTCCCCGTTCCGCCTCCGCAGATAGGGGTGGACCGACTGGCCCTGAATGGGGCCAGGCCGAATCAGAGCCACCTCTACTGCCAGGTCGTAGAAGGTCTTCGGCTTCATCTTGGGGAGGGTGGCCATCTGCGCCCTCGACTCCACCTGGAAGAGCCCCACGGTGTCGGCACGGGTCATCGACTCGTAGATGGCCGGCTCCTGGGGGAGGCGGGCCAGGTCGAGCTGCACCCCATGGGTGTCCTCGATGAGATCGTTGGCGAGGTGGAGGGCATTGAGCATGCCCAGGCCGAGCAGGTCGAACTTGACTATGCCCACCGCCGCCGAGTCGTCCTTGTCCCACTGGATGACGGTGCGTCCCTCCAAGCGCCCCCACTCCAGGGGCACTACCTGCCACAGCGGCCGGTCGGCGATGACCATGCCGCCGGAGTGGATGCCGAGATGCCGGGGGAAGCCGTCGAGACGCCAGCAGATGTCGTAGATCATCTCAGAGGTCATCCCCTCGGGGAGTTGAGTGTCCATCTCCCGGAGCAGCCGAGGGTCATGGGTGTCGACGAACTTGGAGAGCCCGTCGACTTGGGCAGGGGTGAACCCAAAGGTCTTGGCCACGTCGCGCAGCACCGACCGGGCCCGGTAGGTGATGACGTTGGCCACCATCGCCGCCCGCTCCCGGCCATAACGCCGATAGCAGTACTGGATCACCTCCTCCCGCCGATCGGCCTCGAAGTCGACGTCGATGTCGGGGGGCCTGCCCCGCTCCTCGGAGAGGAAGCGCTCGAAGGGGAGATGAAGCCTGATGGGGTCGACCCGGGTCAGACCGATGCAACGGCACACCGCCGAGTCGGCGCCTGAGCCCCTGATCTGGCAGTAGATGTTCTGGGAGCGGGCATAGTCGACCAGGTCCTTGACCACGAGGAAATAGCCGGGGAAGCCAAGCCGCTCGATGATGCCCAACTCGTGGGAGAGCCTGCGCCGGGCCTCCGGGTCGATGCCGTCGTCGGATCCCGGGTAGACCTCCCGGGCGCCCTCCCAGGTGAGATGTCGCAGGTAATCCATCTCGTCCTGGAAATGTCCCGGCATGGGGAAGTCGGGAAGACGGGGGGCGACCAGACCCAGATCGAAGACGAGTCTCCGTCCCAGCTCGGCGGCCCGGGCCACCACCCCCGGGTAACGGGCGAACCGTCGCTCCATCTCGGCCGGGGGCTTCAGGTAGCGCTCGTCGCTTGCGGGCCGGAACCCGTCGGCCTCGGCCAGCGTGCGGCGGCCCCCGATGGCGGCAAGCACCTCCGAGAGACAAGCATCACGACGATCGTGGTAGTGAACCTGGTTGGTGGCCACAGTGGACAGCGAGAGCCTGAGGGCGACATCCCAGAGCAGGTCGTTGCGGGGGTCGTCCTCGGGCATGGCATGGTGCCACAGCTCGATGTGGAGCCGGGGCCCGAAGAGCTCGCGGAGCCGGGAGGCTTCCCGCATCGCCACCCCCAGGTCGTTTCGCGACGCCGCCTTCGGCACCGCGCCGGCGTGACAACCGGTGAGGGCATGGACGTCGTGGTTGGCGGCGGCGGTCGCCAGGTCGTCCCAGTTGTAGGCGGGATGGTCCTTCTCCCCCCGTAGCTGGGCCCGGGTCACCAGGTGGGAGAGGGCCCGATAGCCCTCGGGTGAGCCGGCGAGCAGGACGAGGTGGTCGGTCTCGGGGAGGTCGGTGGGCTTGACGCCGTGGGCCCGGACACTTCGCCCGCGGCGCAGACGCCCCTGGGCCCCCTTGGCCCGGGCGTGACGCCTCTCGTCCCAGTCCTCGGCCCTTCCCACGGGATCAGAGGGACCGGCCGGGATCGCCTCGAGACCGATCTCCACCCCGTAGACGGCGGGGAGGCCCTTGGCCATGGCCGCCTGCCAGAAGCGGGAGACACCGTAGAAGCCATGGTGGTCGGTCACCGCCAGCGCTTCGTATCCCAGCTCGAGTGCCCGCTCCACCAGGTCCTCCGGATGAGAGGCACCGTCGAGGAAGGAGAAGTTGGTGTGACAATGGAGCTCGGCGTATCGGGCCATGAGTGGCACTATATCGAACATATGTTCGGACATTCCCGGAGAACCGCCCGCTATCTTCTCCCCGTCATGGAAGATGTCCGCATCGCCGTCCCCGGCGGCGAGATCAACGTCTGGCACCGTCCCGCCGCCGAAGGATCCTCCACCGTGGTTCTCATCCACGGTCTCACCGGCACCTCGAGATGGTGGGTGCCGGTCATCTCGCACCTGCCCGACGATCGAGGCCTGATCGCCCTCGACGCCCGCGGCCGCGGGCAGAGCTGGCAAGCCCCCGAGCCCCACGACCTCGCCGCCCTAGCCGAAGACGCCGTCCTCTCCATGGATCACCTCGGCATCGACGAGGCAGTCATCGCCGGGCACTCGATGGGAGCATGGATAGCCGCCCTGGCTGCGATCCGTCACCCCGGACGGCTGAGCCGGCTGGTGCTCGTCGACGGAGGGCTGGCCACCGAGGGCGATCCGGGTGTCGACCCCGAAGAGGCCCTGAGCCAGGCCGTGGGGCCGTCGCTGGCCCGGCTCGACATGGAATTTGAGGACCGGTCCGCCTACTTCGAGTGGTGGCGGCGGCATCCCTCTCTGAGCGGTCGGTGGCATCAGGACCTGGAGAGGGTGTTCGCCTACGACATCCACGAGGTCAACGGTTCTTGGCGGGTCAGGGCCGACCGCGATGCGATCATCGCAGCCGGCCGGGGGTTGATCGTCGACGACGAGGTGCGCAACGTCGCCTGCGCCGTGCCGCGGCCCGCACATCTGCTGGTAGTGGATCACGGGATGCTCGACCAGCCCGGAGGCTTCGTCCCCCTCGACATCGCTCGAGACGCAGCGGCGGGGAACCAGAACATCGAGGTGAGTCTCCACCGTGGTCTCAATCACTACACGCTGATGCTGGGCGACGGCGCTCCGGCGGTGGCGCGTGCGGCTTCCGGCGTCTAGCGCCCGCTTTGGGAGAAGTGCATCCAGTCCTTGAGGGTCCTCCAGTGGCCCCCCCAGGGCCACCCGATCTCGGCGAATGCCCGGGTGACCACATCACCCTCGACGATCATCCCGGGCCGCACGTCGTCCCTGTCGAGATAGACCGAGGCCAGCTCGGGGAGGACCAGGTCGCCCTTCAGGTAGGGGTTGTGGAAGGGGTTGATGTCGATGGCCAAGCCGTAGGCGTGCATGGACCACGAGCCCGAGCCGACCGCGGGGCGGCAGACGAACGATGTGGTGTCGTTCCAGTCCCCGGTGGGGTGGGCGACGATCTCCTCGGCGGTGATCACCCTCATCTGCTCGATGGGGAATCTGGCCTCGTGCAGCTTGCGGAAAACCTCGACGATCCGCTCCGCCCACGCGGCGTTGACGATGATCTCCCCGGTGTGGAATCGCCCGTCGAAGCCGTAGTGCGACACGGTGACGTAGGCCAGTTCCTCCAAGGCCACCGGGCACTCCTCGCTCCAGCTCGACCTGGCCAGCACCTGTGGCGGGATAGCGGAGATGGTGTACTCAAACTCCTCACCGTCCGGTGGAGGGAGGACGTCGGGGGTTTCCAGCCGTCGGTCCACGAGCTCGGGCGGGGTGGGCAGCACCTCGCCGAATTCGTCGGGGCGCAGTGGGAGCAGTCTCGTCCCCAGCCAGTCGGGACGGGCGTACGGGTTTGTCGTGGTTGTGGTGGCGACCGTGGTGGTCGTGATGGTGACGGTAGAAGCCGTGACCGCCGCGGTCGTGGTGGGGTCCCGGCTGTCGAGGACCGCGGTGTCGGGTGCCTCGGCGACCGGGGTAGAGCACGCGATCAGCGATGCCAGAGCGACCGCTGCCGACAGTCGTCGCATGTCGCGACGATAACGACGGCGTCGGCCAACACTGCTCATCGGCCGGCGACGAGCCGCTAGGTTCCCGGCATGTCGTCGATAACCAAGACCATCCGTCTCTCCGGGAAGGCCGATGGCTCCATCGAGGACGCGGTGCGCACCGTGCTCGCTCGAGCGGCCAGCACGATCAGCGAGATCCAGCACTTCAAAGTGGTGAGAGTGGGAGGCGAGGTCGACTCGTCGGGAGCCCTTACCGCGTTCACGGTCACCCTGGAGATCACCTTCGGGATCAAAGACCCGGTGGAGCACGGCTGAGCAAGGGCTCGAAGGCTTAGAGTTGCGGCGAGCGAGGCTATCGAAGGAGGAAATGAATGCTCGAACTGATCATCGGAGCGCTGCTCTTGGGAATCATCATCGGTCCCCTGGCGCGGTTGGTGCTCCCGGGGGAGCAGAACATCTCACTCGGGATGACGATCTTGCTCGGGGCGCTCGGCGCCCTGGTGGGCGGGATCATCTACGAGGCCCTGGGGGGAACGGAAACCGCGGGCATCGACTGGATCCTCCATCTGGTACAGATCGTGGTCGCTGCGGTGGCCGTGGTCCTCTACATCAACATGCAGGGACGGAGAGCCTGATCCGCCGGGAGGGGGCGGCGTCCGTGAGGTGAGTATCCCCCCTCCACGGTCACTGGGCCGTGGTGTCCATCTCATCCCCGCCCCCCTCCCCTTCGAGTCACCCCCATGGGTGAACACCTACGCCATCGAGTCCGATGACGGTCTCCTGCTCATCGATTGCGGGACCGACTGGGAGCCGGGCCACGAGGCGATAGTCGGAGGGCTCGGGAAGCTCGGCCTCGAGCCCTCGGCGGTCCACACCCTCCTCGTCTCCCACCTCCATCCCGACCATGTCGGCATGTCGGCCCGACTCGTTCGGGAGTGGGGCTGTCGGTTCGTGATGCACGAGCGAGCCTCCAAGCTGGTCGCCCGTTACAACGACACCCCCGGCTATGCGTCGCGGCTGCGCCGGCTCGCCGAGCTGCACGGTGTGCCCGAATCGCTGGCCGAGGCGGCAACTGCCCTGAGCCGCCCCGACTACATGCCGTTGATCGACCCGCCCGATCACACCGTGACCGATGGGGATCGCATCGACCTCGGAGGCGGGCGGAGCCTCGAGGTGGTCCACACCCCCGGTCACGAGCCGGCCCACATCTGCCTACGGGACAGCCTCACCGGGACCCTTTTCTCCGGGGATCACATCCTCCCCCGGATCTCCCCGGTGATCATGTACGACCTGGGGATGGTCGATCCCCTCGGCGACTACCTGACTTCCCTGAAGCGTCTGCTGGCGATGGGAATCGGAACCACCTACCCGGCCCACGGCACCCTGATCGACCGGGGCGACGAGCGGGCCCGTCAGATCCTGCTTCACCACGATCGTCGGCTGGCCGACATGGCAGACCTGGTCAGGACGGGTGACATCAGTGCCTGGGAGGTCATGCTCGCCTCGTTTCGGCCCAATCTCAGCCCGCTCCAGGCGCGGCTCGCCTTTCTCGAGACCGTCTCCCACCTCGAGCACCTGAGGCTCGGTGGGAGGATCGGGGAGTCCGAGCGGGACGGCCAGATCGTCTATATGCCCTGATCGCCGAGGGCCGTCACTCGGATCTACTCGAAGTGCTTGATGTCGGGCGGGCTCGAGAGGTGGGGATTCAGCTTGCCGAGAAACTCCTCAACGTGAGTCTGCTGCCAAGCCTGGTGATTCTCCACCGAGTCCCATCCCACCAAGAGAAGGAACCGGTTCGGGTCTTCCACCCCGCGCATGAGGTTGAATCCGTGGAAGCCTTCAACGTCCTCGAATAGGTCTCCGGTGGTGTCCAGAGCGCTGACGAATCCGTCCGGGCTCGACGTGTCGAAGTAGATCACCGCCGTCACCATTTGAGCCTCCCCATATCCATGAGCTGCAACAGCCAACGGGAACCGTAGCGCTGCGGCGTGGAGAGGGTCTGCACGCGAGGAAGTCTGACTGCGACCATTCGTAGGCGGCTTCGGCCCGATCGCATGATGGCGTCACCCAATACCACTGCTTAACTCGTCTGAAAGGCGACACTCATCTGCGTGGACGCCGGCGGGAACCACCCGGCCGGGGCAAACGTCTACACGGGGAAGAAAGGTCACCATTGGACGACTCGAGACGGGGGTTCCTGCGCAGGGTCCGCGCCCGGATGCGTCTCGCCTGGATATCTTCCACGGCGCAGCGTCTGGCCCCCTATTTGGGCCTGGCCCTGGTCCTCCTCTTCCTCGTGGAGTGGCTGACCCCTTGGGAGGGGGCGCTTCCCGCCGTCGCCGCCATCGTCGCCATCTTCGTGATTGCGCTGGTGGTGGGGGCGCTCTCGCTCCGCATCACATCCTGGGACGCCGCCCGCTCTGCCGAGCGGGGTCTCGGGGCGAGAGATGTGCTCACCACGGCTCTCGAGTTCCACGACCCCGACGACGCGGTGCATCGTCGGATCCAGGATCGCGCCAACCGGCTGGCCGCCGAGTCAGACTCCTCCCGGGCGATACCGATGCGTGCCGACCGGGACCGGCTTCGCCAGTTCGGGCTGGCCGCAGTGCTCGCCCTCGTCGTCTCCCTCCTTCCCCAGTTCGGCTTGCCGGCGCTCTCCGCCGGGGTCCAGGATGCGCTGGAGGAAGAGGCCGAGGAGGTGGAGAGGATCGCCCAGGCGGTGGCCGAAGCCGATGTCGAGGGCTCGGATGAGATCGCCGAGGAGCTACGGCGCCTCGCTCAGGAGTTGCGTGAGTCGGAGACCCTGGAGCAGGCACTCGAGGCCCTGGCAGACACCGAGCAGAGGCTCGATGCAAGACTCGACCCGCGGTTTCTGGCCCAGAAGGCCGCGGTGCAGGGCCTGGCTCGCGATCTGAGCCTCCGGCCACTGGTCTCGGATGCCCCGGTGGACGCCGGCTCCCAGCTGGAGAAGCTCGCCGATGGCCTCGATGATCTCTCGGAGCCCGAGTTACGCGCTGTGGAGGACCGTCTCGGTGATCTCGCCGCATCGCAGGCCGCGGGTAATCCCACCCTTTCCAACCAGCTCGCGAGGGCCGCGGACTCACTGAGCGCCGGTGACCTCGCTGCCGCCTCCCAGGCCCTGCGTAACGCCGCGGCCAGCCAGCGCAGCGGTCTCGGCGGGGCGAGGAGCCAGCAGGCGGTGACCGAGACCCAGCGCGCTCTGGCCGGCGTACAGGCCCGGCTGAGCGGGGCGGGAGCCTCGCAGGCAGAGGGGGAGGGCCAGGGACAGGGACAGGGACAGGGACAGGGTCAAGGTCAGGGTCAGGGTCAAGGACAGGGATCCGGCGGGCAGGCCGGTCAGAGCGGCGCCAGCGGGCAGATCTCAGGAGTGAGGCCCGGTGATGGCGACGCCGCGGGCCAGGGCGGCCAGGGGTCGGTGGGGCCCAGGACCGGGGAGGGTTATGGCACCGAGGTGGAGACGAGCACGGTGTACGACCCTGTCGACAGGGGCGAGGTCTCCGATCTGATCCAGGTGGGCATCGACGGAGGGACCGGCGAAGGCGCGGTCATCGGGCGCGGAGAAGCTCCGACCCAACGCGGCCAGTCGGTGGTTCCCTACGCCCAGGTCCTCCCCCAGTACCTGAGCGAAGCTGCCGACGCATTGTCCGCCCTGCGACTCCCCCCCTCGATGAGGGGAATCGTCCAGACCTATTTCGACCAACTGGCCGCCGAGGCCAGGTAGAGGGAGAAGCATGCCCGAACTCAACCCACAGAGCCTCGACCACTACACCGAGACCGCAGGTGCCATCGAAGATGCGGTCGGGGTCAAGATCGCCGGCCAGCCCGAGTTGATCCGCCAGACCATGGTGGGACTTCTCGCCGAGGGCCACATCCTGTTGGAGGGGGTGCCCGGTCTGGGGAAGACCGAGCTGGTCAAGGCGTTCGCCGCCGCCGTCGGGCTCCAATTCGGCAGGGTGCAGTTCACGCCAGATCTTATGCCCGCCGACGTGGTGGGTACCCAGGTGCTCGAGGAAGACGACACCGGGCACCGCCTCTTCCGGTACCGGCCCGGTCCCATCTTCACCAACCTTCTGCTCGCCGACGAGATCAACCGGGCCACTCCCAAGACCCAGGCTGCCCTGCTCGAGGCGATGCAGGAACGGCAAGTCACCGTGGCGGGAGAGACCCGACCCCTACCCAGACCGTTCCTGGTGCTCGCCACTCAGAACCCGATCGAGCTGGAGGGGACCTATCCGCTGCCCGAGGCGCAGCTCGATCGATTCCTCCTTAAGGTGGGCGTCAAAACCCCGTCTGCCGCGGTTCTCGAGGAGATCCTGCGGCGCACCACGACCGGCGTGATCCCCGAGGTGCCGAAGGTCACCGACCTGGAGACACTCACCGCGATGATCTCGGTCACACCGCAGGTGCCCATCGCCTCGCATCTGCTCCGCTACGTGTCCCTGCTGATCGAGGCAACCCACCCCGAGGGGAACAGCCCTCCCCCCGCGGTGAAGCGTTACGTCCGCTGGGGATCGTCGCCACGCGGAGGTCAAGCCATCGTCCTTTCCGCCAAGGCGGCCGCCCTCATCGACGGCCGGCCCCATGTCACTGCCGAGGACATCAGGTGGGCGGCACCTGCAGCCCTCCGTCACCGTCTGGTCCTCGGCTACGAGGCCACCGCCGAGGGGATTAGGCCCGAGGTCATCATCGACGAGGTGATCAGCTCCACCGAAGAGCCGAAGTCGCAGATCCGGGGGGCTCCGTGAGCTTGCTCAGCCCGGCCCTCATGGCCCGGCTGGAAACACTTCAGCTCAACAGCAGGCATCGTCTCGCCGGCCGCTTCGGCGGCGAGCACGTCTCCACCCGTTACGGGTCCACCGTCGACTTCTCCGACTTCAGGGAGTACCACCCCGGAGACGATTTTCGCCGGATCGACTATCACGTCCTCGCCCGGCTCGATCAGGTCCTCATCAAGCTCTACGAGGCCGACGACGAGATCACCGTCAGGATGCTCATCGACACCTCAGCGTCGATGGCGGTCGGCGGCAAGCTGGAGCAGGCAAAGCGTCTGGCCGCGGCCATCGGGTTCGTCGCCCTCACCGCGCACGACGCGGTGACGGTGCGGACCTTCCCGGAGCGGGCGAGGCCACCCCGATTCGCGGGGAGGGCGGCGGTTCCCTCCCTGCTCGAATATCTGGAGGAGCTCGACCCCGGAGGGGAGACCCCATTCGCCAAGGCGGCGAGTCATCTCCTCGGTCACGCCAGTCTCCCCGGAATCACCGTCGTGGCCAGCGACCTGCTCACTCCCGAATGGCAGTCCCTGGTCGGGTTGCGCGCCTCGGGGTCCGACCTCGTGGTGCTTCACATGCTGTGTGAGGAGGACGAGACCCCCGACTACCGCGGCGATCTGGAGCTCGTCGACTCCGAGGCAGGTGACCGTCTCACCGTCTCCGTCACCGAGGACATCGCCCGGTCCTACCGGATGCGTGTCGCCGCCTGGCGTCACGAGGTCGCCGCCATCACCAGGTCCGCCGGGGCCACCTATCTACCCGTCGACTCCCGGGACGACATCGAGGATCTGCTGTTGAAGACCTGGCGTCGGGCCGGGGTCCTCCGGTGACCCTCCTCCTCCCCGCCGGCCTACTCGCCCTGGGCCTGATCGCGCCCATCGTCATCCTTCACATGCTCACCCCACGCCGGCCCCCCACCCCGGTGTCCTCCCTCCTCCACTGGGACGGGCTCCGTCACAGCATCACCGCCGCCGAGCCGTGGCAAAAGCTGCGGTGGAGCCTCCTCCTCATCCTCCAGGTGGCAGTGGCGACCCTGTTCGCCGTGGCCCTGGCCCGCCCGGCAACCGTGGAGACCGCCTCGCTGGCAGACCACACCGTCTTCATCGTCGATGCCTCGGGATCGATGGCCGCCATCGACGGCGACCCCGACCGTCTCGCCACCGCGGTCGAAGAGGCGAAGCGGCTCCGCGCCGAACTGCCCGACGGGGGCACCGCGAGCTTGGTCGCCGCCACCTCCCATCCCTCTGTCCTCGTCCAGGACAGCGGCTCGGCCGACGAGTTCGACCGGGCCATCGACACCATCAGGACCACGGCATCGGCCGTCGACTACGAGGCCACCTTCGCTCTCGCCGAGTCACTGGTCACCCCGGACC
>Ga0299907_10001691_pt1 | contig 12889 bp, 12 predicted proteins | sample RVTome_16_FD_198680 | JGI IMG/M metagenome (GOLD analysis project Ga0299907, IMG submission 198680) | Soil microbial communities from uranium-contaminated site in the Upper Colorado River Basin, Wyoming, United States - RVT152D67 (version 2) ... | reverse complement strand
CGCTCCGGATCTGGATTGCTCCGCGGCCGGGATGCCGCAGGCCGACCCCCAGCCCGACCTGCCGGAGGTGGTCGCCACCATGCGCGCCGACATCGTGCGGGCCGCGACCTCATGCGACTACGAGGCTCTGGAGGCGCTGGCCGGCCCTCAGTTGCTCACCAACTTCGGTGGGGGCGGGTTCGAGAGCTTCTACACCTGGCGTGACCAGGGTGACGACATGATCGACCTGATGGTTTCGCTCCTGGCGATGCCCCACGGATTGCAGGTCATCGAGGGTCAGCCGGACATCTATGCGTGGCCCGCGGCCTTCACCTACGACTCCTGGGACGAGATCCCGGAAGAAGAGCTGGAGGCCTTGCGCGAGCTGTACACCGACGAGGAGCTGAGGCAGAGCGAGGAGTTCTTCGACGGGTACGCGCTTTGGCGTCTCGGGATCACCGAGGACGGCGACTGGAAGTTCTTCCTGGCCGGCGACTGACCCCCGCCGCCAAGGCCCCAAAGAGGCTCATTCCAACCCGGACCTACAATCCGGGTTGGAAATGACCACGATCCAGATCACCACGGCGACAGACGTGCTTCCCGAGGTCGAGGTGGCGGCGATCCAGCCGGTGATCGACGACATCAACCGTCTCAAGGTGGAGCGCAATGCCATCGTGGCCGCCCACAACTACATGACACCGGACATCTACCACCTGGCGGCGGACATCACCGGTGACTCCCTGGCCCTCGCCAACCTCGCGCTGGAGACGGAGGCCGACGTCATAGTCCTGGCGGGCGTCCACTTCATGGCCGAGACCGCCAAGCTCATCAACCCGTCCAAGATGGTGCTGATCCCCGACCTCGAGGCGGGGTGTTCCCTCGCCGACGGGATCACCGGCGCCGACCTCCGTCAGATGAAGGCGGAGCACCCGGGCGTCCCCGTGGTCAGCTATGTCAACACCTCCGCAGAGGTCAAGGCCGAGTCCACGATCACCTGCACCTCCTCCAACGCCGTCGCGGTCGTCGAGTCGTTGGGAGCGGATCGTGTGATCTTCACTCCGGACATGTATCTGGGCCAATACGTCGCCTCGAAGACGGATGTCGAGATCGTCCTCTGGGAAGGCTCGTGCATGGTCCACGAGCGGTTCACGGGCAAGGAGATCACCGACTACAAGCGGTCGATGGCTCCCGACATCCAGGTCATCGCCCACCCGGAATGCCCGCCTGACGTGTTGGCGGTGGCCGACTATGTGGGATCGACTCACGGGATGATCGAATGGGTGAAGACCCACCGCCCCCGCGAGGTGATGATGATCACCGAGTGCTCGATGGCAGACAACGTAGCCGCCAGCACGCCCGAGACCACCTACGTCAGGCCGTGCAACCTCTGCCCGCACATGAAGAGGATCACGCTGGACAACATCCGGACGTCGCTGGCCACCCTGACCCACCAGGTGGAGATCCCCGAGGAGGTGGCTGTTCCCGCCCGCCGCGCCGTCGAGCGGATGCTCGAGGTCGGTCGGCAAGACTGACCACAGCAATGGCCAGGCACACCGATCTCGACGTCCCGCTGGTCGTTGGCGCCGGTGTCGCCGGCCTCACCGTGGCGCTCGGCCTTCCCAAGGCCTGCGTCGTCAGCGTCCCGGAGATGGGGTCTACATGGTGGGCACAAGGGGGTATCGCCGCCGCCCTCTCGTCGGAGGACTCCCCCCAACGACACGCCGCCGACACGGTGAGTGTCTCCGGAGGCCTCGCCGCGATCAGAGCTGTCGAGATCCTCACCGGTGGCGGACGGGAGGCCATCGATCGGTTGATCTCGATGGGCGCCGAGTTCGACCGTGACGAGGATGGCCGGCTGGACCTCGGAATCGAGGGAGGACATCAGACGAGACGGGTCGTCCATGCCGATGGCGACGCCACGGGAGCCGAGGTCATGAGGGCACTCACCGAGGCCGTCTCGGCCGACGACCGGATCACCCAGATGGAGAAGCGCGTCATCGACCTCGTGATGTCGGGAGACAGGGTCTCCGGAGTGGTGGTAGCGGAGGGCAAGGGAAGGTCGGTCCTGCAGGCTCCGGCGGTCATCCTCGCCACCGGTGGCGCCGGGCGTCTTTTCGCCCGGACCACCAACCCGCCAGCCGTGACCGGCGACGGCATCGCGATGGCGGGAAGGGTCGGGGCCCGTCTCGCCGACCTCGAGTTCGTCCAGTTCCACCCGACCGCTCTCCACGCCGGCAAGGACCCGATGCCGCTGCTCACCGAGGCGCTTCGCGGCGAGGGAGCGACCATCGTCGATGCCCACGGCCGCCGCTTCATGGACCGTTACCACCCGCTGGCCGAGCTGGCACCACGAGACATCGTGGCCCGGGCCATCTTCTGGCAATACGACAAGGGTCAGAGCGTCTATCTGGATGCCCGGGGCATACTGAACTTCCACGACCGTTTCCCCACGGTCACCGCTCATGCCATGTCGGTCGGCCTCGACCCGGCGACCGACCTGCTCCCGATCTCGCCGGCGGCGCACTACTTCATGGGTGGGATCGACGCCGATTCCAACGGTCGGACCTCGGTGCCCGGGCTCTGGGCGGTAGGGGAGTGCAGTTCCACCGGTGTCCACGGCGCCAACCGGCTGGCCTCGAATTCCCTCCTCGAGGGTCTCGTGTTCGGCGCCCGAGTGGCCGCCGATGTCGCCACAGGGTTGGTCGACCCGGCACCGGGTGCCAGGGCAGCCAAGGAGGCGTTCGACCTTCCCATGGTTCCCGGGCCTGCTCTCCAGGACCTCCGGCAGATCATGTGGGACAGGGTCGGCCTGGTTCGGACCGGTGACGGGCTTTGGGAGGCCCGGAACAACCTGCTCGAGCTGGATCCGGTGCTGAGACGTACCATCGGCGGGAGAGTGGCCGCCGATCTGGCGATACACATCGTCCTCGCCGCGCTGCGACGCTCCGAGTCCCGTGGCGGCCACTACCGGGCCGATTATCCCGACGAGGACCCCATGCAGTCACATCGAACTCTCATCGACCTCACCCCTGCCGACATGGTGCCGGTGTGACGCCCCACGACTATCTGCCCATCATCCAATCGGCGCTGGCGGAGGACCTCGCCGACTCGGGTGATCTGACCTCCCTGGCGACCGTGCCTTTGGGCGTATCGGCATCGGCAGACTTGGTGGCCCGGGACGGAGGCGTGATCGCCGGTCTCGAGGTGGCGCAGTCGACCTTCACCGAGGTCGATTCGACGGTGAGTTTCCAGGCCATGGTCGACGACGGCGACCAGGTGCCGCCCGGCTCGGTGATCGCGCGGGTGATCGGATCTGCCCGATCGCTGCTCACGGCCGAGCGAACCGCCCTGAATCTCCTGGCCCGCATGTCCGGGGTTGCCACGGCGACGCGCCGGTTCGTGGATGCAGTGGCGGGCACCGGGGCGAAGATCTCCGATACCCGCAAGACGATGCCCGGTCTCCGGGTGCTCGACAAGTACGCGGTCGTCGCCGGTGGCGGCGTCAACCATCGGATGGGCCTATACGACGCGGTGATGATCAAGGACAATCATCTGGTGGCGGGCCTGAGCATCGGATCGGCCGTGGCCGCAGCCCGGGAGCTGGTCGGTCCCGAGATCGAGATCACGGTGGAGGTGGAGACCCTCGGACAGTTGGGGGAGGTCCTCGAGACCGACGCCGACCGCGTCCTTTTCGACAACATGACTCCAGCCCTCCTCGTCGAAGCGGTGGGCCTGGTCTCGGGTCGCCTCATCACGGAGGCCTCGGGAGGCGTCGACCTCGAAAACGTCCGTCTCGTGGCCGAGTCCGGGGTGGACATCATCTCGGTCGGCTGGGTCACCCACTCGGCGCCGCAGCTGGACCTGGCTTTGGATTTCCGCTCATGAGCCGTGTCGCGTAGTTTCGACGCGATGAAACCACCTGTCCGTGTTGCCGTGACCGGGGCGGCCGGCCAGATCGGCTACAGCCTCCTGTTCCGAATCGCTTCCGGGGAGATGCTGGGGCCCGATCAGCCCGTCGTGCTCCAGATGCTCGAGATCACGCCTGCGTTGCCGGCGCTCGAGGGCGTGAGCATGGAGCTGGAGGACTGTGCCTTCCCCCTCCTCGCCGGAATGGTCCGGACGGATCGGCCCGCGGAGGGTTTCGCCGATGCCGATTTCGCCCTGCTCGTCGGCGCGATGCCGCGCAAGCAAGGGATGGAGCGCTCGGACCTCCTCGCGGCGAACGGTGCCATCTTCACCGAACAGGGCCTGGCGATCTCCGAGGCCGCCTCGGCCGACGTCAAGGTCCTGGTGGTCGGGAACCCTGCCAACACCAACGCGCTGATCGCAATGAGCAATGCCAAGGGAATCGACCCGTCGAACTTCACCGCGATGACCAGGCTGGATCACAACCGCGCCATCAGCCAGCTCGCCACCCGAACCGGCCGGCCGGTGTCATCGATCACCCGAATGACGATATGGGGGAACCACTCGACCACTCAATACCCCGACCTGGTCCATTGTCTGGTCGACGGGGAGTCGGCCTACGACCTCGTCGACGATCACGCCTGGGTCGACGGTGAGTTCATCCCCACCGTCGCCAAACGGGGCGCTGCGGTTATCGGGGCCAGGGGAGCGTCCTCGGCGGCCTCGGCCGCCAATGCCGCCATCGACCATGTCCGCGACTGGGTGCACGGGACCGCGGAGGGCGACTGGGTCTCGATGGGAGTCCGGTCTGACGGGTCCTATGGGGTCCCGGAGGGTCTCATGTCCTCGTTCCCTTGCGTCTGCCGGGAGGGCCGATGGGAGATCGTCCGGGGACTAGAGATCGACGAGTACTCACGGACCAAGATCGATGGCTCTATCGAGGAGCTCGAATCGGAGCGGGCCGCGGTGACCGAGCTCGGCCTGATCTGACCCCGGTCCCCGACGAGAGTCGAGACGGCTACTCCTCCGAGCTCTCGAACTCGACGCAAGGGCGGACTTCCACCTTCCCGTGCCATGCCCCCGGGATCTGCTGGGCCCACTTCAGCGCCTCGTCCAGGTCGGCCGCGTCGAGCAGGTAGAACCCACCGAGGACTTCCTTGGTCTCGGCGAAGGGGCCGTCGGTGAAGACGGCCTTCCCGCCCTTGCCCCCTTCGACATGGACGGTGGTGGCGGTGTTGGTGTCGTGGAGGGCTTCGCCTCCGGCGATCACGTCTCCGGCGGCCTCCCCGAACGCCGTGTAGTCGGCGTAGAGCTGTTCCAACTCTTCTGGCGAGGCATCCACGCCTTCGTCCTCGGCGGGGCCATAGATCAATGCTGCATACCGGGGCATCCCTGTTCCCTTCTCTAGTCGGGCGCCTTACGACGGTATGACGAAGCTACCGCTGCGGAATCGACAGAGTGATTGGGCTCAGCTGACGATCTCGGGCTCGAGATGCACGACGGTGCTCTCCTGCCACTGGGTGGTGCCGCTCCACCAGAGGAAGTCGGTCTTCCACTCGTGATCGAGGACCACTCGGACACCGAGCCAATCGCGGATCGGCCCGCTGTTGTCCCGTGTCGTGGGCGCCCAGGTCTGCTCGATCGGGTACCAGCCGCCGGAGCACTTGAGGCTGGCGGGATTGTCGGTCGGCTGCGCGGGCCTGAAGATCTGCCGGTTGGCCCCGACGTCTCCGTCGACATTCGACTTGTAGATCCACATCTCCTTGACCTGATGGCCGCCGATCGCCGAGAGAGCTCCGGCGCCGGCCTCGAGGATTGCGCAGTCGGCGTCGCTGCGATCGCCCACCGCACCTCCGACCCGCGCCGCCTCGCGCACCGACTGGGAGACGCTGATCTGGTCGCGGAAGCTCACGCCCCATTCGAAAGCGCCGATGGCAAGCATGACCATCATGGGAAGGATGACTGCGAACTCGATGAGGGCGGTTCCTCGATCCGATCTCATGGGATCAGCCTGACCGGGTTGCCGATGATCCTGGCCCGCCATGTGGTCCGCTCATTCGGCTGGGACAACTCGAGCTCCATATACCAGAAGCAGTCGGGCCCGTTGCAGGTGTAGGCGTCGGGGATGTCGATCACGGCAGTGATCCACTGGTTCTGGAAGAGCTGGCTCCCGCCGGCGGTCGTCGTCTGCCAGGCGCAGGGCCCGGACCCCGACGAAGTCATCGAGTTGAGATGATGAGGGGATACCTCCCACGAGCAGTTGGGGATGTTGCCGTGAGGGTCGCGAACCCGCATGAACGAGGCGCCAGAGGCGTCACCGGCGTCGAAGAACTGGAGCTCCAGCTTGGAGCCTGCGTGGTCGGGTTCGACCTCGACCAGGTACAGCTGGGACGGGTTGCCGGCCACCAGCTTGTTGGAGAAGATCGACATGTCGTTGATCCCGAAGACCCTGGGCTGCGGACCCGAGCCTGAAGTCGCCGCCAGTGAGTAGTTGTTGGTGCCAGATCCGATCCCCGTTGACTCGACGTGGAGGACATACACGCCGGGCGTCACCGCGCCGGCGAGTGTGCACAGCGTTCGCCACTCGTTGATGAAGTCGCCGGGCCCATCGGAGCTGTCCGGGTTCAGCGACCAGGAGCACCCCGCGATCGGGGGGTTGTCGGTCGGGTCCGACGGCGTGCTGTCGACCATGTGGAGCTGGAACGAGGTCGTCACCCCGTTGTTGGGGCTGCCCGGGCTGTAGCGCTCATCGGCGGTCTCCACGTTCGGATAGTTGGGCCGCTCCATGAACGCGGCGTCGTAGACCCTCACCGCGACGTTCGAGACCCCAGACGGGACTTCGACGCCGAAGTAGTACCCGCCGTAGGACCCTTCCCGGGCATACATGACGTTGTTCGACGAGCAGTTCGACTGGTTGCTGTTGTTGACACAATGCGTCGAGTACGGATCACCGTCCCGCTTCAGGGTGTACGGGGCCGACACCGCCGCCCAGAAGTCGGTCGGGTCCGCGGGGCAGTAAGTGCCGGTCGGGTCCTGGCCGAAGCAACGGTTCGGGCTGCCCAATGGGACCGGCTTGATGTACTGGGCGGTCGCGTCCCGGGTGATGGTGAAGTGGTCGAATCCGAGGACCTTGACGAAGAAGCTGGGAATCTGGGTCCTGAGCTCCACGTGGAGCTCGTTGTCGCTCAATGCCACGGTGGCGATCTCGTCGGGTCCCGGGTTCAGAGGGGTACCGAAGTCATACCCGTTGGCCTCGGCCGCGGCTTGGGCGTCGGCATTTGCTTGGACCAGAAACCCGGGGAGATGGACGACTCCGGCCATCGCCGCCGAATCGGCGGCGCGCTGGACCTTCGACGCGTTGAGGTACATCCACCCGAGATCGACGGCGAACCCGGCGACGCCGATGAGGAGCACGACGGTCGACGCCAGCCAGACCATCGCCACTCCATCGTCGCGGTGGAACAGCTTTCTCATCAGCCGCCTCATTCGAACGACTCCGGTTCGAGCCGGGATATCGTGGCTTCGTCGACGATGAAGTCGCCGGAGAACGGGGGCATGCCTGTTATCCAGTCGTGGGTCACCTGGACCCGGACGCCGATGATGTCGAGGGGGCTCGTTGGCCCGTAGGCCACATTGCGGTTCGTGGCGACCCAGTTCTCGGTCACCGTCCAGTCGTTGACACAGTCGTAGGGGTCGGTGCCGGTGTATTCCCAGGTGTTGGTCTTCCCGGCCACGGGGTTGCCCGTGGCGGGGTCGGCCTGATAGATCTCGATACCTTCGAAGTCACCGAGGCCCGAAACACCCAAGGCGTCGATGACCGCATGCACGATCTCGCAGTCGGCGTCGGGGTTGTTCCCGGCGAGCGCCCCTACTCGGGCACCCTCTCTGGCGGCAAATGACACGGTCAGGTAGTCCTTGAATGCCAGCCCGGTCTCGAGGAGCCCGATCATGATCAGGATCATCATCGGAAGCATCAGCGAGGCTTCCACGAGGGTTGCCCCCCGCTCCGATCGGTCCCTGGACTCCATGACTCTTACCTTCGGTATTTTCAAGGGAAGAATTGACCGTTCTGGCGGTGACCATTGGGATAGTGCGCAAACAGACTAGCCACTCTCCGTGAGACTACGTCACGAAAAGTGAGAGACGTTGGAAAAGAAATGGGGAGGTCCGACCGGTGGTCAGACCCTGTTTGGTGGCTTTCCGGAGGATCAGTACTCGACGTCGATCTCGCCGACGGCGGCGCTCCACTGCTGGATGGCGCCCTGGTGCATCATCAACTTGGCGAGATTCCCCGAGACCTTGAGTTTGCCGGTCATGAACGCGGTCTGGACGTTGAGGTCGCCCTTGGAGACGGCGGCTGCGGTGTCATAGCTCATCTTGACGGTGACGTCGGGGCTCTCCAGCTCACCGAGAACCATCCGCGCCGAGCCGTCACCGGCGGCCAGGTAGTAACTCACCGCTCCGTCGGGACCGTCCTCGGTCTCGAATTGAATGGCCAGCTCGTTGTTGCCGATGGCATTCTGAAAACCGTCGTGTTGGCCGAGGGCGGCGGTGACGGCCTGGGCCCATTCGCCGCTCAGGAACTTGGACATGCTGGGGACTCCTCGCGTCGGACGTTCCGGATCGTAACCCGTTCCCCCAACTTTGAGTAAACGTTCAAGAGGACTGGACGGTCTTGGCGATCGAAGTCTCTATCCCCTTCGGTGGCCTCGTCAGCGGTGCCCGCGGGAAGCCGGGTCGAAGGCCGGCCGCCCGGGCGGCGGCCTTGACCCCGGGCACCCCGTAGGCCTCGATCTCGCTACTGATGGCGCTCAATTTCTTCTGGAGCCGTCGGGAACGGGCGAGATCGGTCCCGACGGCCTTGACGGCCGACAGGACGAGCTCCGGCATGTAGTTGCCTGACCCGGTGATGGCCCCGTGACACCCCACGGTGAGGGCTGCGGTCAGTGCGCGCGACGATCCTGAGTAGACGATGAAGGCGCCTGGTGTGGAGTCGATGATCGCCTGGATGCGGACCACATCTCCGCTGGAGTCCTTGATGCCGACGATCCTGGGATGGGCGGATAGTTTCAAGATGAGATCGACGGGGAGGCTGTACCCGGTGACGAGGGGAACCGAATACAAGAACACCGGTATCCGGGAGCGATCGGCGACCTCCCTGTAGAAATCGAGCACCGCCTCGTCCCGGCCCCGGGCCATGGTGGTCGGGGTCAGGACCAGGGCGCTGTCGGCCCCGGCCTCGGTTATCTCGGTGAGTTGAGACAACGCCGCCCGGGTCGTCTCGGCGGCCATACCGGCCATGAGATGCGTCTTGCGGCGGCGCCCTGCCTTGACCAGGCGCTCCCGCTCCCCGGGCTCGAGATAAGGCCCTTCACCATTGGAGCCACCGATGACGAAGCCTTCGATCCCCCGGTCGGCCAATACCCGCATGTTGTGCTGGTGGGCCTTGATGTCGAGCACGCCCGTCTGGGTGAATGGCGTGACCAGCGCGACCAGATATCTCGGGGGTGGGTCCACGCCGCCAGGTTAGGCCCCCCGATTCGACGCAGACCGGATTGGGTCAGCCGTATGGCTCGACCCGCATCGTCGCGCTCTCGGACCACGGCGTCGAGCCGTTGAACCAAAGGAACCCGGTGATCCAGAAATGCCGGTACTCCACCTCGACCCTGACCCAGTCCCGGTCGACGCCGGTGTTGTCCCGGGTGTAAATCCGTGAATAGGTCGCTAAGCCCTACGCAGAGTATGGGGGCCGACACCGAGAGTGGTCGTTTTCAGTCCCACAGGGTGGGCAGGAAGGGGTTGACACCGTTGGCCCATGGGGGCGGGTTGCCACGGAGGTCTGCCGGCAACGCCAGGTCAGGCAGCACGAATCCGGAGATCTGGACCATGTCCTGGTTGGCGGCACAGGTTCCGTCGCAGGGCTCACCAGGGTGGAACGTCGACCAGGTGCTCCCCTTCTTCCACCAGCTGCCCTGGATCCACGTCGCCCGGAACAGCTCGATGGGATAGGGGTCCGACTGAGCGTGACTGAGGCTGACCTCGAAGAACTGCGGCGTATAGGCAAACCTGGGCGAGTCCTCGATCTCCTCGGTGAACAGGGCGGGGTAGGTACCGGCCTTGAACTCCTCCAAACAGGCTTGAACGTGCTCCCAAGACTCGAGCTGGTCGGGGATCCCGTCGGAGTTCCAGTCGGCTTGGTAGGTGGGATGGGACAGATAGGCGACATTGGTGTTGTCGAACGTCGAGTAGTCACAGATGGTTGGGATCTCGGGCACCACCGCGAATCCATCGAGGTTGGGGTCGATGTACTCCCAGAGGCCGTAATCGTCGAGGGATCGTCCAAACCGGATCGAGGTATTACTGCTGTCCTGGAGACGCGGGATCGTGCCCGCCGGAGCGATGCCCGGAAGCGGCCCGACCAGTCCCTCTTCGACACCCTCATTGGGGAAGCCAGGATCACTGAACAGCGCATTGACCCCGAAGTTGAAGCAGACATCGGGCACCTCGTCGCTGCTGCTCGCGCTGGGAGCCAGTACCACCAGATGGTCCAGGCCAAGGGCGATGTTCACCGCGAGTACCTGACCCGAGGGGGCGGCGTTGCAGTTGGTGGTGGTACCCAACTCGGGATGACCGAAGAACGGCGCCCGCAACGTCCCGAAATCGCCGGAAGTCGGCCCGGCGCATGGATCCTCGGCCAAGCCTGTTGGACCGCTGGAGAGGCAAACGTGGTCGCCACCGCTGGCGGTCGCGACCAACGCAAAGGGGAGGATGCCTCCCCGGCCTCTCGGCCCCAGCTTGGCGACGGCGTCGGCGCCGGTGCTGAGATGGTCGACACCGATGACCTTGGCGAAGTTGGTCTCCACCGTCTGGGCGGGAAGCCTGAGCCGGATATATCCGAGTGATGAGAGGTTGATACAGGACAGGTGGGTCACACCCCCGGGATTCCATCCGTTCGTATTCCAGATGGTGGGCACATTGACCGGCACGAAGTTGAGCCCGTAGCCGGCGGCGTCGGGATCGACACAGTCGAGCCATGCCGTGGCCCACTCCTCATCGGTGAAGGTGGTGGGCAGGTTGCTCCGGGCGTAGGCGAGTGCTTCGTCGCGGATGGTGTCCTGTCCGGCGAGGATCTCAGTGGCGCCCGCCATCACGCCGAGGTCCGCCGCGGTCTGGTCCTGCCGCCGCTCGTTGAAGCCGATGCCGAGGTCGACGGCAATGGCGACCAGACCCATGATCATGATCATCGACATGGCGAGAAGGACCGCCGAAGCCCCCCTCTCCTCCCTGAGGACCCTCATGGACATGACGTGGTGCCGTCGGTCCAGTTGTCGGATGGCTGCTCGAGCTTGAAGTCGGCGGTGGTCGAGAGCACGTCGGGGAGGAAGGCTTCGATCATCCCGAGACCGGAGAGACTGCTGACCTGGGCGGCGATGGTGACCGATGCCTGCTCGCCGATTGATCCGGTCGCGCCGTCGACGAAGGTGACGTCCACGTCGGACGAGAGCCCGATGCCATTGCAGGTGTTGTTGATCAGGTCGTCGTCGTCGACCGCGGCGAGCCGGGCGCCTTCATGGGCGCCATGACGGACCTCGTTGAACTGGCCGAGCATGAATCCGAACTCGACGATGCCGAGGATGAGGATGAGGAGAAACGGCATCACGAAGGCGAACTCGACGAGGCTGGCGCCATCGTCCGATTTGCGCTTCGACACGAATAGAAGGTTCTTGAGTTGGGTCATCCTCAGCTCTCTCGACTAGCTCAGGCTGCCCCGTGGTGTAGTGATCCCCCAGACCCGGACAACAGCCTATGAAGATTGTCGGAATCCGCAAGAAAAACTTGAGGGGTTTAACTAGTGAAACCGGGGCTGTTGAGCGATCGCCCCAGATACCGAGGATCGGCTATCTGATCAAGACGGACTGGGGCAAACGGGGGAAATTCACCGATCTGCCGAAGGCGGGACGGATCTCGAGCTGTCCCTGCCCCCGGGCGACCAGCCGGTGGGCGATCCATTGCGCATCGGTCTGGTTCTGGCCACCGGTCCCGGAATAATCGGCGGTGGCGCGGGGCATGAAGAAGACCCCCTCCATGGTCAGGTTGGCCTGACCCGCCCAGTTATGGGTCAAGGGTGAGTCCGACCAGAGGGCGAGGTCGTCGAAGTCACCGCTGTTGGGTGCGATCCAGGTCAATGACCCGTCGCCACCCTCCATGAGAACCCGCGATGTCTTCGACATGTAGACCATGGTGTAGTTGATCGCCACGTCTGCCTGACCTGCCTTGGAGAATGTCCCATTCCGGAAGAAGGCCCACCCGGGAGCGTCGTCCGGGTTGTTGATGGTGAGACTCCCGTCTCCACCCTCCACGAACACGTTCCCGTCGAAGATGACATTGCCGTTGATGGTGACCGGTCTGGTGATGGTCAGACCACCCGGGCAGTCGACCCTGACATTGGTGTTGACCTCGATCGTGCCTGAGCTGACGTTGCAGGGATGCCCGAGGGTGGTCCAGTCGGTAAAGCCCGCCGACCCGTTCTGTCCCACGGAGTTGATCAGGTCGTAGATGTGGTCCGGTGTGCCTGCGGTGCAACCCGGGATGTCCTGGTCACCGGTGAGCGGGTCGGTGGCCCATGACGTTCCTGCCGGGGGACTGTCATAACCGGGAGGGTCGGGCCAGCAGTTGTAACGATGATCGATCGGGGCCCGGGTCAACTGTCCCGGCAAGACGGTGGGATCCGGGTTGGGATGCGGGTTGCCACCGTTGTGCCCGGAGCAGGCGGGGAGGACACAACCCAGGCCTGGTGGGACAAAGGTCTGGATCAGCCCACAGCCGTTGCCACTGGTGAAACCTTCTACGGTCCCGGTCCCGGTCTGGTTGGCGCATCCTTCCGGTCCATCGGCGCGCAGCACCGGGTTGGCGCCGTCGACATCGATGACACCGTCGGAGGTGCAACCGGCAGAGGCATCGGAGTCGGAGGCAGCCACCCCCTGGATCAGACCGGTGCCGTCCT
>Ga0299907_10001690_pt1 | contig 12890 bp, 10 predicted proteins | sample RVTome_16_FD_198680 | JGI IMG/M metagenome (GOLD analysis project Ga0299907, IMG submission 198680) | Soil microbial communities from uranium-contaminated site in the Upper Colorado River Basin, Wyoming, United States - RVT152D67 (version 2) ... | reverse complement strand
AGGTCCGCGTCGATCCGCTCCTCGAGAGCCACCGAGCGGAGCTCCTCGAGCCGCGCGATCTCGGCCTGCGCGAACGGCTCGTAGGTGAAATCCGCGAGCGCAGGGCCGCGCCAGAGCGCGAGCGCCTCTCGCAGCACTGAGCTGGCCGCCGCCGCGTCCCCGCCGCCTAGCGCCTCCCGGCCCTCGCCGACGAGCCGCGCGAACCTGTGCGCGTCCACGCGACTGGGATCGAGCTCGAGGACGTACCCGGGAGGACGTGTTGCGATGACGTCGTTGCCGAGCGCCTTGCGGAGCTGGGAGACGTACACCTGGACGGCGTGTGCCGCGGTGTCCGGGGGCCGCCCCGGCCAAAGGCTGTCGACGATCCGATCGACCGAGACGACGCGTCCCGGCTCGAGCGCAAGGACCGCGAGGAGCGTGCGTGGCTTCGGAGCGCCGACGTCGACCGCGCGGTCGCTCACCGACACCTCGAGGGGGCCGAGGAGGCGTAGCCCGAGAATCCCGGCAGCCGACCCCGCCGCTTCGTTCATGTGGCTCCTTCGACGCCGCCTAGCTTGGCACGGATCCTCGGGACATGTCCATCGCGCGCTTGAGCGTTCCTTGAGTGCCTCCGCAAACCATCTTGCGCGTCACCTACGCAAGGAGGCGCATCATGCGCTCCGCTCTCCTACTTGCCGTCGCGGTGCTCGCGCTCGCGCTTCCGACCTCGGGCAGCGCCGCACCGCCCGTCAACGACGACTTCGCGAACGCCGCGAGCGTCGAGTCGCTGCCCTTCGCGGACAGCACGAATCTCGATGGCGCCGGGGTGGAGCTCGGCGAGCAGCACTTCTGCAATTTCAAGACCCGATCCGTCTGGTATCGGATCGATCCCGCGCTCGTGGGACCGGTCACGATCGACCTGACCGGTAGTTCACCGGGAGTCGTGGGAACCCTCTATCGACACTTCGGAGGAGGCGTCGGAAACCTCGCCGCCGCGGGTTGCATCTTCGGCGGCTCGACGGCGTTCTCGCTTCAGCCCGGCACCTACTACGTGCAGGTCTCCGACAGCGGCTTCGCGCCGGCGTCGGTCGAGCTGGGGATCGAGACGATCCCGCCCCCGCCGAACGATGCCTTCGGCGCCGCCCGCTCGATCGACGCGCTGCCGTATTCGGACGTGGTGCAGATGCTCTCCTCGACGGTCGAGGCCGAGGAGCCGCTTCCCGGTGCGCCGTCGTTCCTCGGAACTGCATGGTGGCGCCTCGTCGCGGCGGAAAGCGGCCCGCTCCTCGTCGGGGAGGCAAACTGCTGCGGACGGGTGCACGTGTACACGGGCGACGCACTCGGCTCGTTGCAGGAGGTCGACGGAACACGCTCGTTCGGGAGGCTCATTTTCTCTGCGGAGGCCGGCACCACCTACCTGCTCCAGGTCGGCCATTCCGGGAGCGTCTGTTGCGGCGGGCTCTTCGGGCTCTCGATCGGCCCCGCGCCCAGTCTGAGCACGGCGATCATGCACAGCCCGTTCGACCCGACCGCGTTCGACACGATCCAGCTCTCCGCCTTCGTCTTCGACCCCGCGGCCTTCCCCGTCGAATCCGTGACATGGGACTTCGGGGACGGAGGCGTCGGAGAGGGCCACTCGGCCTCGCACCGCTACTTCGCGGACGGGGACTACGTGGTGACGGCGACCGCCCGGACGATCGACGGGCGCACCGGGATATCGACTCGCACGATTAGCGTGAGGACGCACGACGTCGCGATCACGAGGTTCCAGGTGCCGCAGGCGGCCCTTGTCGGAAAGACGAAGTCGATCGTCGTCGACGTGCTTGCGAGCCGGTACGACGAGGTCGTGACGGTTCGCCTCGAGCGGAGCGTTCCCGGCGGGTTCGAGCATGTCGGGACGCTCACGCAGCTCGTGCGAGCTCGCAAGCAAGGGGTCGCGTTCGCCTTCTCGTACTCGTTCCGACCCGAGGACGCCCTTACCGGAAAGGTGACGTTCAGGGCGATCGCGACGATCGCGAGTGGCCGTGACGCTCTGCCGGCCGACAACGAGGCCATCTCATTCGCGACGAAGGTCGGCTAGGGCGCCTGTCCGGGGTCGCCGAGAGACGGCCCCGGACATGAGCCTCGCCGAGAGGAGGAGCGATCAGTGGCCGCATTCGTCGTCGGCGCCCCGGCCGGGCTCTCGAGCGACGCGAGAGCCGGGATGCGCCTCAACATCTTCCCGGGGTCCGCGACGCCTTCGGTCGTCGCCGCTGACAGGCCGTTCTGGATCGGCTACGGCTTCCTCCTCGAAGCCGACGGTGTCGAGACTTCGATCGACGACGCGACCGGCTTCGCGCTGCTCGTCGACGGCATGGCCGTGCCGCTCGAGACGGTGCTTCGGCGCGACGGATCGCGCATCGTCAGCAAGTTCGCGGTCGCCGACTTCCCGCTGGGGCTTCCGGCCGGCTGGCACGTCTTGTCCGGACGCTGGTTCGACGCGGGCGTCCTCGCGCTCGCGAGCGACGCCACGATCGAGTTCGTCGAGCGCTGACACGCGCCCTCTTGAGCATTCCTTGAGCCGCTCGACGCACCGTTGTCGCACAGCAAGGCGCCGGTCCGGCATGGAACGGCGCGGGAAGGAGGCTCAGATGCACTTGGGAACGAGTCGACGGCTCAGCCCGGCGTTCGTCGTCGCGATGATCGCGCTCTTCGTCGCGCTCGGCGGCACCGCGGGGGCTGTGGCGACACAGGCGGTCCCTCTCGCCAAGCGCGCGCTCACGGCCGACAACGCCAAGAAGCTCGGCGGGCGAACGTCGGCGCAGATCGTGTCGCAGGCAGCGAGGGCGGCGCAGGCACCCGGTCCGGCCAGCACGGCGAGTGGCCTTGTCACTGTCAAGACGGCTCCGTTCGCGCTTCCGGCGGGCGAGCAGGGCGAGTTCTCCGCAACCTGTGACGCCGGGCAGAAGGCCGTCGGCGGCGGCTACGACAACCCGGCGGGAACGGCATTCTCGTTCGATACGCGCCCGACGAGCAACGGTGGGGCGTGGAGCGTCTACCTGGTGGCTTCGGACGCGAGCGCCGCGATCGGGAGCGTCTTCGCCGTCTGCTTGAGGTAGGGCGGGGGGAGCAGCGACTGCCGGCGCGGCAGGCCCGCGTCGGCAGTCGCGCTGCGTCTCTACGCGGCGCTAGAGACCGAGCTCGTGGCCGTACGCGTCCGCGTACATGCCCTGCATGCGCTCGACCTCCGCGACATAGTTGCGCGTCTCGGCGAACGGGATGCCGAGACCTTCCTCGCGCCAGTGGTCGACGCTGCCCGGGCCCGCGTGGTAGGCCGCGAGCGCGAGCTTCAGGTCACCGTACCGCTCGCGCAGGTGGTCGAGGTACCACGTGCCGTAGCGGATGTTGATCTCGGGATCGCGCAGGTCGGCGACGACGAAGCCATCGCCGCCGGTCCGGAGCGCGATCCCCTTCGCCGTGTCCGGCAGGAGCTGCATGAGGCCGATCGCTCCCGCCCCCGAGCGCGCGTTCGGGTCGAACCGGCTCTCGACGTAGACGACCGCGGCGACCAGCGCGGGGTCGAGGTCGTGGTTCGACGCGTGCCCGCGGATGATGTGCTCGTACTCGAGCGGGTACCGGGCGCGTAGGAAGAAGTCCGGCTCCTCGCGCAACGTCCAGGCGGCGGCCGCCGAGACGGCAACGGCGACGACGATGAGCAAGCCGAGGATTCGCAAGGGAGCGACTGCGAGCGGTGCGCCTAGTGACACTGTGTCACAAGGCGCTGTCGACGCCCTCCGGAGAGGGAGTCTGGTCCGAAAGCGTAGCCATCACCCCGGCGACCCAGGAATCGAGCTCCTCCGGCGTCCCCGTGTTCACGTAGACGAAGTCCGCACGCGTCGCCTTCTCCTTGTCGGGGAGCAGCCGGCTCTCGCGATCGTCCCTTCGCACCCGGCGCCTGGCCTCGCGCAGCTTCGCGGGCGCGGTGATCACGACGACCCTGTCGAAGCGCTTCTCGCCGCCCACCTCGTAGAGGAGCGGCACCTCGGTGACGCAGACCTTCGGCGGGTTCGGCAGCTCCGCCAGCTGCTCGCGCCAGGTCAGGTACTCGCGGGAGACGAGTGGATGGAGCAGCGCCTCGAGGAAGTCGAGGGCGGCGCGATCCTTGAAGACGCGGCGCGCGATTCGCTCGCGGTCCGGCGCGCCGTCCTCGCCCAGGATGCCCTCGCCGAGCCGCTCGACGAGCGCCTCCTTCACCTCGGGATCGGCGGCGAGCAGGTGATGGACGATCTCGTCGCTCGAGACGGTCGCCGCGCCGTGGCGGCGGAAGCTCGCGAGCGCCGTCGACTTGCCGGCGCCGATCCCTCCGGTGATCGCGACCGAGACGGGACGCAACTACGGTGCGTCGTCGTCGCGCGGCGCAGAATTGTCCGCGGCTTCGCCGCGGGGCTCCGGCTCGGTCGCCGGAGCGGTCTCAGACGTCGGCTCTGGCTTGGGCTCCGCCGAATCCGACTCACGAGCAGGCTCTGCGGACGCCTCGGGAAGGTCCGGCTCGGAAGCGGCATCAGTCGCGACCGCCTCGTCCTCGGGCTCCGCCTCGGATGCCGCCTCGCCCTCCGCCTCGACGTCCTCGGCGACTTCGGCGAGCGGCGGCGCGGTCGCGGGGAACGCCTCCTCCGAGAGCTTGAGGTCGGGAGTCTCGTGCACGGACTCGGCGCCGTCGGCGCGCGGAACGGGCTGCTCGCCCTCCTCGACCCGCTTCAGCGAGAGGGAGAGGCGGCGACGGTCGCCGTCGATCTCGAGGATCCGCACGTTCACGGCCTGCCCCTGCGAGACGACCTCGCGCGGGTTCTCGACGTGGTGCGCGGCGAGCTCGGAGATGTGGACCAGGCCCTCGACGCCCGGGAGGATCTCGACGAAGGCGCCGAAGGTGACGACCTTCGCGACCCGGCCTTCGACGACGTCGTCCTCGCGGTAGGAGTCGAGCACCTGCTGCCAGGGATCGCTCTGCGTCTGCTTGAGGCCGAGCGAGATCCGCTGGCGGTCGCGGTCGATGTCGAGCACCTTGACCTTCACGGTCTGCCCGATGTCGAGCACCTCCGACGGATGGTTCACGTGGCTCCAGGAGAGCTCCGAGATGTGGATCAGGCCGTCCATCCCGTCCAGGTCGACGAACGCGCCGAAGTCAACGATGTTGGAGATCTGGCCCTCGATCACGTCGCCCGGGCTGAGTCGGTCGAGGATCGCCTGGCGCATCTCCTTGCGCTCGTCCTCGAGCACCGCGCGACGCGAGAGGACGACGTTGTTCCGAGAGCGGTTGAGCTCGATCACCTTGCAGCGGAGCTCGCGCCCCATGAACTCGTCGAGATCCTGCACGCGCCGGATGTCCACGAGCGACGCGGGCAGGAAGCCGCGTACGCCGAGGTCGAGGATCAGGCCGCCCTTGACGACCTCGATCACCTTGCCGGTGACCGGCTCGCCGGACTCGGCGGCGCCCTCGATCTTCTTCCACGCGAGCTCGAAGCGAGCGCGCTTCTTGGAGAGGATCAGGCGGCCTTCGGCGTCCTCCTTCGTGAGGACGAGCGCGTCGATCTCCTCGCCGACCGCAACCTCGTCGGCAGGGTTGACCGAGCGGCGGATCGTGAGCTCGGCGACCGGGATGACGCCTTCGGACTTGTAGCCGATGTCCACGAGCACCTCGTCCTTGTCGACGCGCACGACGGTGCCGTGCACGACCTCGCCCTCGTTGATCTCGGGGAACGCGGAGTCGTAGTCCGGAACGAGCTCGCCGTCGGGGCCGGTCGTCCAGACGCCCTCTTCGACCACGGGCTTTTCGGCGGTGTCGTTCGCCATCGGATCGCGGAGTATAGCCAGCCGATTCCGTTCGCAAATAGCGGCCCGCCTCGCCCGCGCCGGGCGCGTTCCGCCGCTCAGCGCACGGTGATCGACGCCGAATCGGCGTCGTTGGCGGCGTTCGGGTCGTCTGCGACGCCGTCGACGATCGATGACGCCGAGATCGTGCCCTTGCTCGGTGCGGTGCCGGAGATGCGAACCGTGACCGAGGCGCCGGCGGCAAGGTCGAGGAACCCGCAGGTGGCCGTCGTTCCCTCCAGGGAACAGGAGGGGTGGCTCACCTTCAGATTCGACGGCGAGCCTCCGATCTCGACGAAGAGCAGCGTCGAGCTCTCATCGGGGCCGGCGTTCGTCACCCTCGCGTCGAACCAGAAGCTCTTCTTCGGCTTCACGCGCGCCGCAGACGCGACCACGTCGACGCCCACGTCGGCCGACGGCGGAGGAGGCGGCGGCGGGGGCGGAGGCGGGGGCGGGGGCGGCTCGGCCGGCTCGCTGTAGAGCACGACGAGCCCGTGGTTGTAGTCGGCCAGCACGACCTCCGGACGACCGTCGCCAGAGACGTCGCCGAGGGCGAGCCCGTGGGACTCGTAGTGGCTCGCGTACGGGATCGGATACAGGTCCTCGCCCGCGAACCCGCCGACGACGTGCTGCGCGTAGACGCCCGCTCGGTTCCAGCCGCCGTGCAGCGTCACGACATCGTCGCGCCCGTCGAGATCGACGTCGGCCACCTCGACCGGCTCCGGGATGTCGTAGCTCGCGTACACGATCGGCTCCGCGAGCGTCCCCTCCTCCGTCTGGTTGAAGAACGCGATCCTCGAGCTCGGCCGGTTGCCGCCGAAGCTCGCCACCACGTCGAGACGGCCGTCGCCGCTCAGCTCGCCGATGCCGATGCCGTTCGTGTTGAACGTGGACTCGAGGTTCGCGTCCACACGGTAGGTCGCCGCGGACCCGAACCCGCCGCCCGTCTGCTGCGGCAGGACGCTGATGTTCGGCACGGAGTACAGCTGGCCTGACATGACCACAAGGTCGTGCAGCCCGTCGCCGGTCACGTCCCCGATCTCGAGATCCTCGTAGCCCGCGTGCTCGGCGGGGTACTCGACGGGCGACTGAAGGCCGCCGTCGCCGTCGTCGAGGAGAACGCTCACCGTGTTCGTGCCCCAGCCGACGGCTGCCACGTCGAGCCGTCCGTCCCCGTCGAGGTGGCCGAGGCGCACGAGCCGCCCGTTCGGCGTCGGGTGGTTGGCCGGCGCGCCGAGCGTGCCGTCCGCGAGTTGCGCATACACCTGCACGCCGCTGCCGTCGAGTCCCACGACGACGTCGAGCCGGCCGTCGCCCGTGATGTCGCCGACGGCGACCGACAGCGGCCGCCTCGTGTCGCCCGTCGGGTACGAGACAGGATCAGCGAGGCCGCCGCTCTCGGTCTGTGCGAAGACCCAGACGCGGTAGTCGTTCGCGGGATCGAAGTCGAAGCCGGTGGTCATCACGACGTCCGGGCGGCCGTCGCCCGTGACGTCTCCAATCGCCACCGCTTCGGGCGACGAGCCGACAGCGACGGCCTGATACGGCTGAAAGAGCGTTCCTGCAGCGCCCGCGACGCCCGTCGCGATCGCGAAAGCGGCGGCGACGCTTACGCCCACCCAGCGCTTCCTGGCTCCGCCCACCCTCCAGACCGTATGCAGGAGGAAAACCGTGTCAACCCGACGGGAGCGTGGCACGATGCGCCAATGCGGGCGCTCGCGGCGGTGACGGTGCTGGCGCTGACGTGCGCGGCCGGCGCTCGGGCACACGAGGGCGACTCGCATGCCGGCTTCGTGGCCACGGTCTCGGGGATCGAGCCCCCGGTCCTGGGCCTGCTCGTCACCGTCGTCGGAGGCCACGAGCGGCTGTCGGTCCGGAACTGGACCCGGAAGACGATCGTCGTGTACGGCGAAGACGGCCGGGACACGCTCCGGCTCGCGCCCGGCGATGCCGGCGCGATCGCCGATCCGCGGATCGGCTCGAGCGGACCGCCCCCTGCCGAGGGCGAGTTCGTCAAGAACTGGCGCATTCCAGGAGCGGCCGACGGCGAGCGCTTCGAGATCGTGGGCTTCCTCGGCTACCGCCCACCGGCCGACGCGGAAGAAGAGGACTCAGGGCTTTCCGCCTGGGCCATGGCACTGACGGTCGGCGGCGGGATCCTTCTGACCGCCACCCTCGCCCTCCTGCTGCTGGCGCGGCGGGAGGGCGAGAGCGCGGCCGAGAGCTCCGAGCCTACGGGCTCGGCGTGAGCGTCGGGCAGACGGCTGCGCCGCTGCTCGTGCAGTTGATCCGGCCGTTCGGGAAAGCACTGACGACCGGGCTGAGCGGCGAGCTCGCCATGATGTAGTCGGCCACGTCCTGATCCATCAAGCCCCGGGTCGTCGATTTGGCGATGACGTTCGGGTAGCCGTCGCCGCCCGCGGCCATGAAGTCGTTGATGGTCAGCGAGTGCGACGACACCGCGGTCAGGTCGACAGCCGTCGTCGTGCACGTCCCGTCTGCCGCCTGCTCCACGACGCTGGTCACGCGGCTCCCGGGTGCGAGGTTGACGTCGTACGTGAAGCAGAGCCCCGACACCTGCGGGAAGCGCCCGTTCGCGCCCGGCATCGAGGAGACGCCGTTCTCGAGGAACGCCTTGAGCTCGACGCCCGTCACGGTCGTCGTCGTCGACTGGTTCCCGAACGGGAGGACGCCGAGCACGGCGCCACGGGTGATCGGAAACGGAGGAGTTGGGCCGGGCGCGGGGCAGAAGCCGCTGGCTCCGGCGTCCGGACACGTCAGAGCGGCACGAAGGCCGCCCGAGTTCGTAATCGCGAAGTCGGTCCCGTACGTCGCACGCATGGCGTCCGTGACGACGTTCCCGACGAGCGACTCGCAGAGCCGTCCGTCAGCCCGGCCGCACTGGTCCGCGCGCAGAATCGTCTTCGTCGACGAGCCGATGACCGTCCCCAGAATCGGCGCGAGCTCGGCGTTCAGGTCGTCGATGAACGCCTGGATCTCGGGATCGGGCGTCACGCCGGCGTTCGTCGGAGTCACGAACTCCGCCGACCTCGAGACGACCTTGCCCTTGCTGTCGACCTCGAGCTCGATCTTCGCAAACGTCAGGCCCTTGCTGCGGTTCTCGACGACGAGGATCCGGTCCTGGTGCACGGCGCTGTACTGAAAGTCGGTGTGGTCGCCGACGATGACGTCGATCTGGCCCCCCGCCACACCGTTGGCGAGGTCGATCACCTCGCCGAACGCGCTGCCGTCGGGATTCAGGCCGCGCACGCCCTTGTGAGTCAGGACCACCACCACGTCGGCACCCGCCTTCTTGGCGGCGATCGCGCCCCTGTTGGCGGCCGCGATGGAGTCCGTGATCTCGAGCGTGCCGAGTGCGCCCGGCGTGACGAGCGTCGGGGCCTCCTCGTTCACGATGCCGACCACGCCGACCTTCACGCCGCCGACGTCGTAGATCTTCAGAGTCTCGACGCCGGTCAAGTTGTCCTCGAGGTTCGCGAGGTTCGAGGCGATGAAGTCGAACTCGGCGAGATCGATCATCCCCTGGAGATGCGCGACGCCGCGGTCGAAGTTGTGGTTGCCGAACGTGTCGGCCGTGACGCCCATCATGTTCATGGCCTCGATCGCGGGCTCGTCCTCGAAGAAGCTCGAGATCGGAGGCGTCGCGCCGATCGAGTCCCCGGCCATGAACGTCAGCGTGTTCGGGTTCGCGGCGCGCGCCTCGTCGAAGTACGTCTTCAGGAAGGCCGCACCTCCGATGTCTCCAACGCCAAAGACGTTCACCGGCGTGAGCTGGCCGTGCCAGTCGGAGACCGTCAAAAGCTGGATCTTCGTGGTGGTCTTCTTCTCTTGCCCGGGCGGTCCGCCAGGCTTCGCGATAGCCGCACCCGCAACCGCGAGCGCGAGGGCGAGGCCGAGGACGATGACCGCCGCAACTGTGAAGCGTCTCATGGCGTGTGTCTCTCCCCTTTCCGATGTCGTGTCGCAGCCCGGTCCATACGGGTTGCGAGGGCACTCCCCTTGAATCCGCTGCCCGACATGACGCCTCGCAGGGCGGGCGGTGTCATCCTGACGAACACGGGTCGCGACTTCAACGGGAACTAGCTCCTACGGGCGTCCGATCATGTTGATGCGGGCGACTGACGGCTCGTGGTCGGAGGCCTGGACCGCGAGCTCGGAGTTGACGTGGACGACGTCGTATTCAACGAGCCGCTCGACCAACGGCGTTGTTCCCAGGATCTGGTCGAGGATCTGCGAGTTGCCCTCGAAGACGTAGGAGTACTGCTCCTCGTCGTCGAGCGAGTCCACGAAGGTGGTCAGCCCGCCCGAGCCGAGGATGTCCACGGTCTCGGAGAACTGGAAGTCGTTGACGTCTCCGAGCATCACGACGAACGCGTCGGGATCCGCGTCGCGGAGGTCCGACACGAAGTCCGCGACCGCCTCCGCCTGTCCGTGCCGCGCCACCTCGCTGAGCCTGCTCGGCGGCTGGAAGCGTCCGAACAACGGCTGGTCGTCCCCCTTCGAGCTGAAGTGGACGACGACGGCGAACAGCTTCTTGCCGCGGAACCGGAACTCGCCGGCGAGCGATTTGCGCGTCTCGACGTAGGCCGGGTTCGTCGGGTCGATGCGGCCGGGACTGAGCGAGAGCCGCGGCCCGGATGGATGGTCGACGACGGTCGTGGCGGTCGCTGCATCCCCGCCGGGACGGTCGACGAAGCTCAGCCCGCGGTCGGTGCGGAACAGGAACCCGACGCGGATGTTCCCGCCCGGCGCCCCGCCGTCCTGGTTGTCCAGGGGGTCGATCTGGCGGAACTCGTAGAGCGGGCCGCCGGCGGCCTGGATCGCCGCGATCAGCCTCGCCCAGGTCTGGGAGGCGTCCGTCACGCCGTTGTTCGTGAAGCCAGAGTCGTCCTGGACCTCCTCGATCCCGATCAGGTCGGGAGCGCGGAGGTTGGTCACGATCATCCCCGCGAGTTGGTCGAACTTCGCCTGCGGGTCGTTGATCGAGAGGTTCTCGACGTTGAAGGTCGCGACCGCGAGCTCCTGGTCGAGAGGCGCCGCCGCCGTCTCCTGCTGGATCGTGCTCGGCGTGAACGTCGGTGTCGTAGTCGCCTGGATCTTGTAGTTCGCGAAGGTGTAGTCGAGCGGACCGACGATCGAGCTCGTCACGACTGCGCCGACGTCCATGTCGGGCATGGCCTTCGCCGGCCGCGGAGTCGGAGCGAGGTCGCGCAGGATCTCGTCGTCGACCTGGATCCGCTCAGGGTTTCCGTCCTCGTAGCCGGAGAGCAGAATGCCGCCGCGCGGCGCCCGGAGGCCCGTCGCCCACGAGCCGCCGTCCGGCAGGACCGTGATCTCGCCGAAGCTCTTTGTCGGCCCGACGACGGCCGATCCGGCGTTCACCCGGACGAGCATGCCCTCGAGGCTCTCGTAGAAGTCGATCGCGTCGTCCGCGGGGTCGAAGTCGTTCGTTACCTCGACGTCGCGCGTCGTCTCGGAGTCGTCGTCGATGGTCTCGGTCGGCGGCATCAGGCCGCCGAGCCCGATCACGGTTGCGGCAGGAAGGGGGTTGCCCGAGTCGACGGGCTGGACGTTCGCGTTGCTCGAGGTGATCTGGGTGATCGTGAGGTTGTTGAAGCCGGAGCCGGCGGCGGGGGTGCAGGGGTCGGCGCAGCCGCCGCGGAACTCGGTCACCGTTCCGGCGACCTGCACGCGATCGCCGACGACCGCCGTCGGAGTGGCGCCCGTGAACACGAAGAGAGCCTCCGACGTCTCGGCGTCGGCGTCCCCGACTTCGTTCTGAATCCAAACTCCGCGACCTCCGGCTGTGCGGCGAGCGGTGACGATGCCTTCGACCCCGGTCACTGCACGGCCGACCAGCGGCGAGACGTGCGAGGCGCCCTGAATCTCCGTGATCGTGGCCGGCAGCGGCACTGTGGTGAACGAGAACGAATGGTCGCCGGCCATGGTCTCCGGCGGGTCGTCCGTGTCCTGGTCGGTCACGGAGGCTGCCACGACCGTCACGGTGCACACCTCACCCTGCACGAAGTCCGCGTCGGGGTCGAGCGTGAAGACCGTCGGGCCTCCCGAAGCCGCCGCCGTGTGCGTCCCACTCGCGGCGCAGACGATCGAGAACCAGTCCCCGGTGACGTCGACGGGCTCGCTGAAGGTGATGGTGACGTTCGCGCTGACGGCCACATTCATCGCACCGCTCGCTGGCGATGTCGACGCGACGAAGGGAGCACTCTCGCCCTCGTCCTGCACGTGGGAGCCCAGCGAGGTGAAGGTGTCGGTCGCGAACCCGTCCCACTCGGCCGCCGGATCGAACGCGTCTCCGCCGTTCGCGTCCCCCGACGACACGGTCGACCTCCGGACGAGCGTGTTGTCCGCGGTGCTCGTCAAACTCGTCCCCCACTCGCTGCCGGGATCGAGTCCGATCTGGCCGACGACGTCGAGGATCGTCGTTCCCTTGCGGAGAACGACGGCGTCGTCACCGTTGAACCAGCCCGCCCCGTTCGTCTGGTCGGCCTGCACGAGGATCGCCGCCGAGGCCGAGCTATGGGCGAGCACGAAGACGTCGCCGGACGCGACGGTGCCTCCGAGGTTGATCGTGAGCCCGGCCGCCGAGTTTCCGTTGAAGAACATCTGGACGTTGTATCCCCCGGCACCGAGATCGACCGCCGCGGTGGTGCCGTTGTAGATCTCGAGCGCCTTGTTGTTGCTCGAGCCTTCGATGTACTCCGAGAAGAAGAGCTCGGTCGAGTGGGTCCCGACGGCCGTGCTAGCGCCGAACGTCAAGACACCCAGCACGACCGCGACGACGAGCGCGTTGAGCCGAGTCAGCATCTGTCCCCCTCGTATGCCTTGTCCGGACATGCCCCTTCACGTCAGACCAGCACGTCTATCCTCGCGGACCCGGACTGCCCAGTGCAACCGCGTACCAACCGTGACACGCGTTCGCTACGACTTCGCCTCCGCCCAGTCGTCTCCGACGCCGACGTCGACGGCCAGGGGCGGATCGAGCGGGTAGGCGCCGACCATCTCCTCGCGCACGAGCTCACGCA
>Ga0299907_10001689_pt1 | contig 12893 bp, 14 predicted proteins | sample RVTome_16_FD_198680 | JGI IMG/M metagenome (GOLD analysis project Ga0299907, IMG submission 198680) | Soil microbial communities from uranium-contaminated site in the Upper Colorado River Basin, Wyoming, United States - RVT152D67 (version 2) ... | reverse complement strand
ATCGCTCGAGAACCGCATGCGGTTCCCGCTCGAGGTGTTCGACGCGGCTCGCGCGACCTGGCCGGGCGAGAAACCCATGTCGGTACGCATCAGCGCGGTCGACTGGAAGCCCGGGGGCATGGAACCGGACGACGCCGTGGAGGTCGCGCGGCTGTTGAAGATGCACGATTGCGACATCGTGGACGTCTCGGCCGGCCAGACGGTGCCCGACCAGGAGCCGATCTACGGCCGTCTGTTCCAGACTCCGTTCAGCGACCGCATCCGGCACGAGGTCGGCATCCACACGATGGCCGTGGGCAACATCTCGTCGTTCATGGACGTGAACACGATCCTGGCCGCCGGACGCGCGGACCTGTGCATGCTCGCGCGCGCGCACCTGTACGATCCATACTGGACCAGGCACGCCGCCTACACTCTGGGCTGGGAGCTGGACTGGCCGGACCCGTACCAGTCGGTTCAGCGCTACACCCCGCGCCTCGGATTTCGCGACGAGGCCGAGTAGCGCGAACATCGAATAAGGAGGCTCCGATCGTGAAGTGGGTCTTTCGCTCGCTCGGCGCGCTGATCGCGCTGGTTCTCATCGTCGTGCTCGTCGGTTACCTGCTGCCGCGGGACCACGTGGCCAGCGTGCAGGCGCGCCTCGCCGCGTCACCCGAGGAGGTGTGGGGGACGATGGAGAACGTCGACGCGTATCCGAAATGGCGCGCGGGAGTGGATGGCGTCGAGCGCCTCCCCGACCGGGACGGCCGCATGGCGTGGAGGGAGCTCTCGTCCACCGGGGCGATGACGCTGGGCGTCGAGGAGGGCGATCCGGGGCGCCGGTGGGTCGTTCGCATCCTGGACGAGGATCTGCCGTTCGGCGGCACCTGGACCTACGAGCTGCGGCCCGACGGTGAGGGCACCCTGCTGACGATCACCGAGGACGGGTCCGTGTACAACCCGATCTACCGCTTCGTCTCCCGCTTCGTCATGGGCCACGACGCCACGATGCGCGCGTGGGTGGCCGACCTGCGCGCGCACCTCGGGGAGCCGGCCGCGTGACAGCTCCCGAGGCCGTCAATTACGCCAACTACCTGAAGATTCCGGAGCTGCTGTCGCTGCAGAGCCCGCGCTCGGACGGTCCCGAGCACGACGAGATGCTCTTCATCGTCATCCACCAGGTGTACGAGCTCTGGTTCAAACAGGTTCTCCACGAGATCGACTACGTCAAGAGGCTTCTGATCGCGAGCGACCTGCCGAGGGCGCAGCACGCGTTCAAGCGGGTGCTGACGATCCTCAAGGTGCTCGTCGCTCAGCTGGATATCCTGGAGACGATGACGCCCTTGGAGTTCCTGACCTTCCGCGAACGCCTGGAGAGCGGGAGCGGATTCCAGTCGCACCAGTTCCGGGAACTGGAGTTCGAGTTGGGGCTCAAGAGCGAGGGCGCGATCGAGCGCACCCCCGAGGGGCCGGCGCGGGAGGCGCTGGAAGCGCGCTGGAGATCTCCCACGCTCTGGGACGCCTTCCTGCGATACCTCTCCAGCGAGGGCTACGCCGTACCAGAGGCGCTCCTGGCGCGCGACCCGAGCCACGCAGTCGAGGAGTCGCCCGAGCTCCAGGAAGTGCTGATCGGACTTTACCGCGACGACCCCCGCAACGCGGACCTGTGCGAGCGCCTGGTGGACCTGGACGAGGGCATCCAGGAGTGGCGCTACCGGCACGTGAAGATGGTGGAGCGAACGATCGGCACGAAGCCCGGAACCGGCGGATCCGCCGGAGCCGAGTACCTGCGCACGACCCTGTTCCGGGCGGCGTTCCCGGACCTGTGGGCGATCCGGTCGCGGCTGTGAGCCTCGGCGGGACGGATCGGGGCGGCGCTGGAGGGCCGGCTCGCGCCGCGGCCGAACAGCGGGCGCCGCGCGACCACCCGATCGCGCCAGAGGATCTGTACCGGACCCCGAACGCGCTGGCGCCCGACTATCGACGTTTCCGCGTCTCGGAGCGGCTCCTCCTCACGGGGCACTCGCACCAGGCCTGGCCGGACGTGGCGTTCGAGGGCCAGCAGCGCGCCTGGCTGGACGCGGCGGAGCACGTGGACGACAAGTGGGACCTGGTCGCCGTGGTCGCCGACCGCGTACGCGCGGGCTACCGGAGGCTGCTCGGCAATGCGGACGGCGACATCGCGCTCGCCGCGAGCACCCACGAGCTGGTCGTACGGATGCTGTCGGCGCTGGACCTGCGCGCCCGCCCGCGCGTCGTGACGACCGACGGCGAGTTCCACAGCATCCGGCGGCAGCTGGACCGGCTCGCCGAGGAGGGCCTGGAGGTGGTGAAGGTGCCGTCGGCGCCGGTCGAGACGCTGGCGGAGCGGCTGGCCGTGGAGGTGGACGACCGCACCGCGTGCGCGCTGGTCTCGTCGGTGCTCTTCGCGACTGCGGAGATCGTGCCACACCTGCGGGCCGTTGCCCGGGCGTGCGAAGCACGAGGCGCGGCCCTGCTGGTCGACGCGTACCACCACCTGAACGTCGTCCCGTTCGACCTGTCGGACGCGGGACTGGCGATGGCGTTCGTGACGGGGGGCGGCTACAAGTACTGCCAGCTGGGGGAGGGGAACGCGTTCCTGCGCGTGCCGCCCGACCTTGAACTGAGACCCGTGTTCACGGGCTGGTTCGCCGAGTTCGACGGGCGCGCCGACGCGCGGGCTCCGGGCCGGGTCGTGTATGCGTCGGGCCCCGGGCGCTGGGGCGGCGCGACCTTCGACCCCACTGCCCACTACCGCGCCGCCGCGGTGTTCGACTTCTTCGAGGCGCGGGGTCTCACCCCCGCCCTCCTCCGTGAGGTGAGTCGCCACCAGGTAGGCTTGCTCGCGCGTCTGTGCGCCGAATGGGACCTCGGAGCGCGCGTGCGCCTGCCCCGCGAGGCCGATTCCGCCGGCATGGCGGATCTGGCGGGTTTCCTGGCCCTGCGCACGCCGCACGCCGGCCCGCTGTCGGAGGCGCTCCGGGAATCGGGCGTCTGGACCGACGCGCGCGCCGACATCCTGCGGCTGGGGCCGGCCCCCTACCTGCGCGACGACCAGCTCGAGGAGGCGGTCCGCCGCCTGGCGGGACTGATCCGGTCCGTGGAGCGCTAGCGTACCGGCGCCGGCGGCTGTCAGTGCACGGGAGAGCCGATCCGGTCCATCACTTCGACGACCTCGCCGGTCGCTTCGTCGAACGCGATCAGCGGCGAGTGTCGGCGTCGGGAGAACGGGTCTCCGCTCACGATGGGCGCGCGCAGGCGCCACCGCTGGATGATCCAGCGGCCGTCGCCGAGCCGGCGGAAGTGGACCTCGCCGCCCGATCCCGTGGTCACCGCGCGCCCGCCCTCGAAGGAGAACTCCACGCGCCTGAGGTGTCCGCTGTGCCGGTCCAGCCAGATCACTCCCTCCAGGTCGGTGACTGCGCGGCCGGGTTTCGGCTCGAATTCCAGGCCGATCTCGTCGCCGTCTCCGACGACCCGGAAGCAGTGGGTTTCGAGAAACCTCGGCGACAGCAGCATCTCGGCGTCGGGGCCGTAGTAAACCGGTCCCCCGCCGGGCCCGGGGAGCACGAAGCCGTGCTCGAACAGGCTGTCCGGGTCCCCCACGGAGAACGGGCGCGCGCCGACCGAGCGCAAGGTGTCGGCCTCCTCCTGGATGAGCCTTCCGGTGCCCTGCTCGGACACCCGGCGGGAGAGCGCGATGCGGTACGTCAGCGTCTCCCGGGAAGCCGTCCACGCGAGCGCCTCGAGCGCCTTGGTGGCTTCCTCCCACAGGGCAGCCGCGCCGACCGCCTCGGAGGCGTCGAAGCGGCACACCCGCTCGCCGCTGGCCGTGATGCCCTCCAGCGAGATGGGTTCGGTCGACAGCGTGAGCGTGCGTGTGATGGTTTCACCGCCGGCCAGCTCGAAGGTGGCGCTCGTGTGCGCGGCGAACCCGATCATGCGCACCCTGAGCGTGTGCGGGCCCGCCGACCGGCCGCGCACGCGGAAGGACCCCGCTTCGTCGGTGAGGAAGCTCGCGGCGACCTCTCCGCCGCCATCCAGAAGCGAGACGAAGGCGCCGACGACGGGCGCGCCATCGGCCGCCGCCAGCACCCGTCCGCGGATCGCCTGGGCGGCGAGCGGCGGCGGGCACAGGACCGCCGCGATGACCAGAAGGCGGATCACGGCCGCCGCTCGACCGGTCCCTCGCGCAGGGCGAGCCATCCGAGCGCGCCGAGCAGCGTCATCGCCGCCGGGGCGAGGGCGGGCGTCGCGCCCATCAGCGTCTCCTTCCAGAGCCGCAGGCCGGCGGACGCCGCGTCGATCTCCCTCTCGAACTCGCGGTTCCCCCGGAGGTGGAGGAACACGCCGACCGGGCCGGCGATCCCGTACGACGCCATCAGTCCCCCCCAGAGGCGGCGCAGGGCCGCCTCCGGGCGGAAGATGAGGATCGTGGCGCACGCGGAGCCGGCGGCCAGGAGCACGACCGGCCCCCATTGCGTCGCCGAATCCACGTGCTCCAGCAGCAGAAGCTCGATCAGGCTGCCCGCGCTCCCGAACAGGAACAGCGCCAGCAGCGGCCGCGCGCAAGCGTGGCGCATCCGATGCCGCCCGGGAGGGCGTACGGTCAGCGGATCGTGACGTATCGCTCCAGCCGCGCAACCTCCGCGTCGTCGACGTACTTGCCGATCTCGCGGCGGAACTCCTCGATCGCGCGGTACGGCCGGTACTCCTCGAACTCGTGGGCCATGCGCTCGCCGACGCCCGGTATCAGCAGGATCTCGTCGCGACCCGCGGTGTTCAGGTCGATGGGAATCCAGATCCGCTCGTACAGGTCCTCGCGCGCGGGGCCGTCCATGGACTCCGCCAGCAGCGCGTCCAGTTCGCTCATTCCGTCGAAGGGGCGAGCGGCGAGAACTTCATCGATAGCGGCCTGCTCCAGCCCCGCGCCGGCGAGCGCGACGCCCTCCGCGGTGTTCGGGTTCACGAGAGAGGTGGCGTCCATTGGCACGGGACCGCCGTCGGCGCTCGTGGCGGCGGGGTCCAGTGACTCCCCTTCCACCGCCGCTTCGGCGTCCGCGTCGGGCCCGTCGGCCGGCGAACAGGACGTGCTGATGAGGAGCAGCGTCGAAGCGGACGCGGCGATGATACGCCCATTCCATCGGATCATGAGAGGATGCTCCAGAGTTCGTGTGCGTTGTCCGGTCGCGAAGCCAGCCGCGGAACCCCGCGGGACTCCACCATGCAGCGTAGACGCGCGCCCTGCGGCCGACAAGTCCGCGCGCGCGGGACGCACGCCGCGCCCTCCACGAAGGCCCCTGAGGAGCCACGGTCTGCGGGGGCTGGCGTGTCGCGGGTCGTTCCGCGACCTTGCGGCCGTCAAAGCAACGGAAACTCGAAAACCGCGGAGCCTCCCCCCATGCGCGTCCCGACACTACTACCCTTCGCCGCCCTGCTGCTCGCCGCGCCGTTGGCGGCGCAGGACGGCCACGACAAGGACCACGCCGCGGCCGGCCACGAGATGGCGCACGCCGCCGAACTTCCGGCCGGCTGGCAGCTGCGGCTGGACAAGGCCGAGGAGAACGCCGCGGACGTGTCGTTCCGCGCCATGGAGCCCGGCTGGCACGTGACGACCGGCCCGGCCGCGATCCTCTGGTCACCCGATGTCGAAGCGAGCGGCGCGTACCGTGTCGAGGCCAAGATCCACCTGATGAGGCCGTCCGAGCACCCCGAGGGCTTCGGCGTGATCCTCGGCGGCTCGAACCTGTCCGGGGACGACCAGGACTACCTGTATTTCCTGATCAGGCAGGACGGCCGCTACCTCGTGAAACACCGCGCCGGACCGGAGACCCACACCGTCATTCCGTGGACCGAGAGCGAGGCCGTGATGGTCGGGTCCGAGGACGGCTCGGTCGCCAATACGCTGGCGGTGGAGGTCACCGAAGCCGAGATGGCGTTCTTCGTCAACGACCAGGAGGTGCAGCGCATCCCCCGTCCGGAGTACGCGCGCCTCGATGGCGTCGTCGGGCTCCGGGTGAACCACAAGCTCGACGTGCACGTCGAGTCGCTTGCGGTGGCCCCCCTCGGAGGCGAGTAGCGCGGGCGGCGCGGCCCGTCAGGCGACGAGCGGCGTCAGCATGCGCACGGCCGCGGTGATCAGGCCGATGAAGGCCAGGTTGAGCCAGAAACCTGCACGCACCATGCGGCCGATCGGAACCAGCCCGCTGCCGTAGATCACGGCGTTGGGCGGTGTCGCCACGGGCATCATGAACGCGGCGCTCGCTGAGAGCGCCACGGCGGCGGCGAGCTGGAGCGGCTCGATCCCGATGCCGATGGCCACGGCGGCGGCGACGGGCAGGAACGTCGCCGCCGTGGCCGTATTGCTCGTGAGCTCCGTGACGTAGATGATCACAGCCGTCACGGCGCCGATGACCAGTAGCGGCGGCAGGCCGCTGGCGGCGTCGAACGACGCCCCTATCCAGCCGGCGAGGCCGCTGCCCTGGATCACCGACGCGAGCGAAAGTCCCCCCCCGAACAGGATCAGCACGCCCCACGGGAGCGCCTCCACGTCCTCCCAAGCGAGCAGCGGTTCGCGATCCCTCGATGCCTCCGACACCACGAACAGCGACAGGGCACCGGCGATCGCGATGCCGGCGTCCGAAACGCCGGGCACCCAGCGGGCCAGGAGCGGACGCGCCATCCAGCCGCCTGCCGTGAGCGCCGTGATCGCCCCCACGACCACCTCGGCGCGGCGCACGGGGCCCAGCCCCGCGCGCGCCGCCCGGACCAGGCTCGTGTCGGGTGCGCGGGCGCCGACCAACCCGCGCGTCAGCAGCGCCCACGCGAGCGGCAGCGCGACCGCGACGAGCGGCAGTCCGAGCACCATCCACTCGACGAAGCCGACGCGCACGCCGTAGGTCTCGTCCATGAAGCCGGCCAGCAGCGCGTTCGGCGGGGTGCCGATCAGGGTCGCCATGCCGCCGATGTTGGCGGCGTACGCCACGCCGAGCAGCAGCGCGATCGCGAAGGCGGGCGCGCCGGGTTCCTCGTTCCCCCGTGTCCGCGCCGCCGCGGCCGGCGGATCTCCCGACGCAGGTCCCCTCGATCCGTCCTCGAGCGCCAGCACGGACAGGGCGATCGGGAGCACCATCAGGACGGTGGCTGTGTTGCTCACCCACATGCTCAGGAACGCGGTGGCGCCCATGAAGCCGGCGACGAGGGCCGCGGGACTCGTTCCGGAGGCAGCGACGATCCCCAGCGCGATGCGCCGGTGGAGTCCGCACCGGGACAGCGCGCCTGCGAGCATGAAGCCGCCCAGGAAGAGGAAGATCACCGGGTTGGCATAGGGGGCGGCCGTGTCCCCGATCGAGGCGAGATCCAGGAGCGGAAGCAGGACCAGCGGGATCAGCGCGGTTGCCGGGAGCGGCAAGGCCTCGGTCACCCACCAGGCAGCCATCAGCGCGGCGACGCCGGCCACCCGCCACGCTTCCGCGGGCATTCCGGCCGGCGCGGGAAGGGCCCACGTCGCCGCCAGGAGCACCCCGCCGACGCCCAGGCCTAGCGCGCGCATGCTCGGATCACGGCCCGGATGTCAAAGGGGCCACACCGGCTGATCCGGCGCGGCCCCTTCTCACGCGGTACCGGACCGCTCAGGCAACGCGCGCGACGTTCTGCGCGGACGGGCCCTTCTCGCCCTGCACCATATCGAACTCAACGCGCTCCCCTTCGCTGAGCGACTTGAAGCCGGTGCCCTGAATGGCCGAGTGGTGAACGAAGCAGTCCTTGGCGCCGTCTTCCGGCGTGATGAAGCCGTACCCCTTTTCATCGTTGAACCACTTCACGATTCCGGTGGAGCGCATGCCAGTCCCTCCTGGTAACCATGTTGACGATGACCGGGCCCGGTATTTCCGCACCAAACGATCATCCGTCCGGCAAAAACCACATCGACGCGCAAGGTAATGGCCCGACGTTGCGTCGCCAAGGACCGCGACCGGCGCCGGCGCGGGGCGGGGACCAGCCATCGTTTTCGCCCGCCGTGCCTGGCTTGCCGAGGTTTCCGGGACGCCACCCCACGGACCGATTTCCGCCCATCGCGGCTTCAGCGGAGGGGGTGCGCGTCGAAGAACTCCACCATCTCCGCGCTCGCCGAGATGTCGTTGGTCTGGAGCCCCGCGTTGGGGCCGCCGCCGAGGGGCGATCCCGGCCAGGTGTGTCCCCCATCGTGGACCCGGAACATACGCACATCGGCGTCCTCCGAGCAGCCCGCGTGCGCGTACAACGAGACCGTCGTTCCGTCGGCCGGATCCAGGTCGGCGATCGCGCTCGTGTCACGCGCGGCGGCGCACCCGTTGACCGTCACCCAGTACTCCAGGTTCTCCTCCGCGCTGAGAGTCCCGTCGTTCCCCACGATGGACCCCTCCCAGGGGAACTGACCGTCCCGGTCGCCCAGGAAGATCGTGACGGGAATGGGATCGGACTGGTCGCACCGGTCGCGGACGGCGATGGTGAACGTCGACCCCACCGGGGCGATGGCCGCGAAGGTGGAGGGCAGCTCGCAGCCGAGCCGGTGCGTGAACTGGCCGCCGTTCGAAAAGCCCGTCGCATAGATCCGTGAGCGGTCGACGTCGATGTCCTGGTCGATCCGCTCGATGATTTCGAGCGTGAAGTCCAGGTCACTGAGGTTCCGGGGATCCAGCTCGTCCAGCACCTTCCATCGCAGGTTGAATCCGAGCGGATACACAACCAGGTAGCCGCGCGGGCCCGCGATGTCGTCGAGACCGCTCTGTTCGCGGATATCCTCGGGCGGCTGCCCGTTGCCGTGGTACACGAACAGCAGCGGCGCCGCCACGGCGGGGGCCGCGCTCGCGGGCACGACCACGATGTAGCTGCGCGCGACGCCGTTGACGTTGATCTGCTGCGCGAAGCTCCCGCCCCCGTATTCCAGGCCGGTATTCTCGGGGGGCAGCACGATGTCTGCGCCGCCACAAGCCGTAACGGCGCACAGCGCGAACGCCGCCACGGATGGCGGCCGGGTACCGCAATGATTGGCCATTCGTCTCGTCCCTGGCGGCGGGCGTGACCGTTTCCGGGAACGGTCCTCGCTCGACGTTAGACACTCGGAACGGGACGGGGTTGCGGGGAGCGGGATCCATCGGGTGTCCGGGACGTATCTACAGAAGGCGCACGGACGATTCGTTCAACCGCGAAGGGCGTATGCTGATCAGGAAGCCGGACGACATCCCCTCCTCGGAGATCACCCCCGAACGGGTCTACATGAACCGGCGGGACTTCGCCGCGGAGGTCGGGAAGCTCGGCCTCGTGGGAGCGATCGCTCCGGGGCTGGTCGGCGCGGCCCCGCCCGACGCCGCGTTCCCGGCCGCGCGACCCCCATTGCCTCGCCAGGAGGAACTCACCCCCTACGAGGACATCACGCAGTACAACAACTTCTACGAATTCGGCACCGCCAAGGACGATCCGTACCGGAACTCGGGATCGTTCCGGCCGCGCCCGTGGACCATCGAGGTGTCGGGGCACTGCGCCAATCCCGGAGTCTTCGACCTCGACGACTTTCTCAGGCCGCACACGCTGGAAGACCGCGTATACCGGCTCCGCTGCGTGGAGGCGTGGTCGATGGTGATCCCGTGGCGCGGGTTTCCCGTGAGCCGCGTCCTGCGGCGAGCCGAACCGACATCGGCCGCGAAGTACGTGGCCTTCACCACGATCATCCGCCCGTCCGAGATGCCCGGCCAGCGCAGCCGGATCCTGGACTGGCCGTATCGCGAAGGTCTCCGCATGGACGAAGCGTTGCATCCGCTGACCCTCTTCGCGACGGGGCTCTACGGGCGCGACCTGCCGAACCAGAACGGCGCCCCCCTCCGGCTCGTGGTTCCCTGGAAGTACGGCTTCAAGAGCACAAAATCGATCGTGCGCATGGAGCTCGTGGAGGAGATGCCGTACACCACCTGGTCCGCGATGGCGCCGAACGAGTACGGATTCTTCGCGAACGTGAACCCGGACGTCGACCACCCCCGGTGGAGCCAGGCGCGCGAGCGGCGCATCGGCGAGTTCCGGAAGCGGCCGACGCTTCCGTTCAACGGCTACGGCTCCCAGGTGGCGCCGATGTACGCGGACATGGACCTCAGGAGGTGGTACTGACGGATCCCGGTCGCCTCGCCCGCCGCCGGACGCTGCTCGTGCGGCTCGGCGCGTGGGCGTTCGGCCTGTTTCCGCTCGGCTTGCTGGCTCTGCGCTGGCTGGATTCGGGGCTGGGCGCGAATCCCATCGAGGCCCTGATCCTGCACTTCGGACGCTGGGCGATCGTGCTCCTTATCGCCGCGCTGGCCGTCACGCCGACCCGTCACCTGACGCGGCTCAACGCGCTGGCGCGCGCGCGCCGCATCCTCGGGCTGTTCGCCTTCGCCTACGTGGCGCTGCATTTTCTCACGTACCTCGTGCTCGACCAGTACTTCGCGTGGGAGTACATCTGGGAGGACATCGCGGAACGGCCGTTTATCACCGTCGGGTTCGCGGCGCTCGTGCTGCTGATCCCCCTCGCGGTGACGTCCACCAGGGGCTGGATCCGTCGGCTGGGCAGGAACTGGGTCCGACTGCACCGGCTCTTCTACGTAGCCGCCGTCTTGGCCGTGATTCATTACTACTGGAACGTGCGCGCGGACGAGCCTCAGCCCGCTCTGGCGATCCTCGCGGTCTTGCTCCTCCTGGGACTGCGCGTGCCGTGGGTCGCGCGCCGCGTCAGGGCATGGGCTTCGTGACCCGGAGGCGGCCCGATACGAAGGGGCACGAGCCGTTCTACGCGATTGTTCGACGCATCCCGCGGGGCCGCGTCGCCACGTACGGACAGGTCGCGGCGCTCGCCGGGAGGCCCGGAGCCGCGCGCCAGGCGGGGTACGCGCTGGCCGCCCTTCCCGCGGACAACGAGGTGCCGTGGCATCGCGTCATCAACGCCCGCGGCGAGGTGAGCGAGCGCGCTCCCGGAAGTCCTTTTGCGCGCATCCAGCGCGATCTTCTCCGGGTGGAGGGGGTAGCCTTCGATGACCGCGGCCGCGTCGACCTGGCTCGGTTCCGCTGGGATCCCTGACGCCGCGCGGCACCGCTCACTTCCGGCAGGCACGACTACTCCGTCCCTAGGCGGCCACGGAGCATCGATGAAACAGGGCACCATTCTGATCGCGACGGGGCTGCTGGCCCTGGGACTCGTCGTGGGCGGCTGGCTCGTCGGGTCGGGCTTCGCACGGGCGCGGACGGCGGACCGGTTCGTGACCGTCAAGGGACTGGCCGAGCGCGACGTCGACGCCGACCTCGCCCTGTGGCCGTTCCAGATCGTCGCGACCGCCGGCGACCTGGACCGCGCCCAGGATGAAATCGGGGAAGGCGCGCGCCTGGTCCGCGAGTTCCTCGTCCGGCAGGGCGTGGACGCGGCGGGGCTCGAGCTGCAGGGCGTCCAGGTGACGGATCGGCTGGCCCAGCAGTACGGAGGAGAACGAGACCCGGCGGCGCTGCGCTACATCGTGCAGCAGGGGATGATCCTGCGTTCCGAGGATCCGCGCTCGGTGCACGCGGCCAGCCAGAACGTAGGCGAACTGGTCGACTCCGGCGTCGTCATGGTGTCCGCCACCGGCTACGGCCCCGCGCTTCCCTCCTTCCTCTTCGAAGCGCTCAACGACCTGAAGCCGGAGATGATCGCCGAGGCTACGGCGAGCGCGCGCGAGGCGGCGGAGCAGTTCGCCGCCGATTCGCGCAGCACGCTGGGAGGGATCCGGCGCGCGAACCAGGGCGTGTTCGTGATCCAGGCGCGCGACATGGCGCCCGGCGTCGTCGACGAGAACCAGATCCGCAAGACGGTGCGCATCGTCTCGACCGTGGAGTACTACCTGGAGGACTGATCTCGCCCGAGCGCCCCGGGCCCGGGGATCAGGCCGGCCGGCGTCGTGGCGCGGCGGACGCCGTCGCACGACATTCCCTTCGTCGCGCGAACCACGCGCACGACGTCCTAGGCACACGAAACAGCCGCCAGGAGTTCGCCATGACTCGCCGCGTCACCGGACCGATGCGGGCAGCCGCGCTGCTCGCGGGCTCGATGCTCTCGCTGTCTCCCGCCGGGCTGTCGGCCCAGGGGGTCACGACCTCGGCCATGAGCGGCTTCGTCACGGATCAGGGCGGGCAGCCGCTCGAGGGAGCTACGGTCACCGCCGTGCACGTTCCCAGCGGAACGCGCTACACGAGCCTGGTGCGGCAGGGCGGGGCGTACTCGATCCCGAACATGCGCATCGGCGGCCCCTACTCGATCACCGTGGAGATGATCGGGCACCGGCCCGGGGAGCGGACGGACGTGTTCCTGCGGCTCGCGCAGACCGAGCGGGTCGATTTCACGCTGGTGACGCAGGCCGTCGCCCTCGAGGGCCTCGACGTCGAGGCCGAGCGCGGAGAGATCTTTTCCGGAGACCGAACCGGCGCGGCCACCGTGCTCGACCTCCTGGAGGTGACGCAGCTTCCCTCGATACGGCGCAGCACCCGGGACCTGATCCGCGTGGATCCGCGCAACGATGGCAATTTCGCGTTCGCCGGGCGCAACTGGCTCTACAACAACATCTCGCTGGACGGATCCTACTACAACAACCCGTTCGGCCTCGACGACCCGGCGCCCGGGGGGCAGACCGGAGCCGAGCCGGTTCCGTTCGACGCGATAGAGCAGGTGACGGTGTCGGTCGCCCCCTTCGACGTGCGGGAGGGCGGATTCACCGGGGCCAACATCAACACCGTGACCAAGAGCGGCACGAACGAGTTTCGCGGGTCGCTGTACTCGTTCTTCCGCAACGAGAGCTTCATCGGCAACGAGGTGAGCGGAGAGCCCGTCATCGCCAACCCGGATCTCTCCTTCAACCAGTCCGGGA
>Ga0299907_10001688_pt1 | contig 12894 bp, 11 predicted proteins | sample RVTome_16_FD_198680 | JGI IMG/M metagenome (GOLD analysis project Ga0299907, IMG submission 198680) | Soil microbial communities from uranium-contaminated site in the Upper Colorado River Basin, Wyoming, United States - RVT152D67 (version 2) ... | reverse complement strand
CGCTGGCCAGCGTCGCGGTCGCGGCGATCAGCGCCTTCGCGGCCGTCGCCGTGCTCGACTCCCTGGGCTGATCCCGGCCGTGCCCGAGTCGTTCATCGCCGGCGCGATCGCCGGTTATGGGATCGCGATCCCGGTCGGGCCGGTCGCGGTCCTGATCATCGAGCTGGGGGTCCGGCGCGGGCTGCGCACCGCCGCGGCCGCCGGGCTGGGCGCGGCCAGCGCCGATGCGGCCTACGCGCTGCTGGCTGTCCTCGCCGGCGCGACCATCGCCGCGGCGCTCGAACCCCTCGCCCCCGCGCTCAAGGCGATCGCGGTCGTCGTGCTCGTGGCGATCGCGCTTCGGGGGCTCTACCTGGCGGTGTATCACGCCCGGATCGGCGTGCCGACCGGTGCCGTGCTTCCGGTGGACGCCGGACGGACCTACGTGCGCTTTCTCGCGATCACGCTGCTCAACCCAACCACGATCCTGTACTTCGGCGCGCTGATCCTCGGTCGCCCGGATCTCGGCGCGGGCCCGCCGGAGCGTGCCGCGTTCATCGTCGGCGCGGCGATCGCGTCCGCCTCGTGGCAGCTCCTCCTCGCCGGGCTCGGCGCGCTCGCCCACCGGCGCCTGCCGTGGGGCGTCCAGTTCGGGATCAGCCTGCTCGGCAACGCGGTCGTGCTCGCCTTCGCCGCGCTGATCGCGTCGTCGCTCTGAGTCAGACGAGCCGGCGCGGGATCCGCTCCTCCCAACGTCGCCGGAAGAACGGCTCGCCGGCGAGATCCACCTCGAGCTCGAGTGTCAGGTCGAACTCGGCGGCCGTCGAGGCCTGGACGGACCGCGCCCGGATCTCGACATGCGCCTCGTGCTCCCACCAGCGGTACACGACGTCGGCGTCCATCGCCGCGCGCCCCGGGTCGTCGTCGCGGGCCGTCAGGCGCAGCGTCTCGGCCGCGTACAGTCGCCGCCCGTCGTGCAGCACCTCCTCGCCGCCATCGTGGATCGTCACGGTCACGCTCCCGTCGACGACGTCGTCGAGCACCTCCCAGCGCGGCCGGTCCGAGGCGCCCCCGCCCGACACGTCGCAAACATCCGGTGGGGTCGTCTTGAACGCGGGGACGGGAAGATCACCGGGTCCGCCGGCCGGCGGCACCACCGGTAGCACGAGTCGCGACGGGGTTGCCGGACCGAGGTGAAGGTCGAACTCGGTCGCGGACGGTGACGGCCAGATGATCGGCCAGGCCGCCGAAGCGATCGACACCCGGATCCGGTGGCCCGGCTCGAACCGGTAGCCGGCCGGCCGAAGCAGGAGGCGGATTTCCTCGACCGTCCCGGGTTCGAGCGGCTCGGGGCGCTCGTGCGATCGCCGGTGGGTGAGGTTGAGGATGCCGGCTGCGACCTGCGCGGAGGATCCGTCGGGCGCGACGTCGGTCAGGCGTGCGACGACCGTTGCGACCGGGGACGACGCGGCGAGATGGAGCACGACCTCGGGGAACCCGAGGATCGACAGTGGCTCGCCGAGGGCAGCCGAGGTGAAGGTTGGCCCGAGGCTCTCGTCGGGGCGCAGGTCCCGTCCGAGCCCGTTCGGGATCCCGCCAGCGCCCCACGACAGCGAACCGCGGGTCCCGACCGTCGGGCGGTGCCGGTAGCGCTCGACCGCGGTCTCGGCGGGTTCGTCCGCGTCGACGAGCCGGCCGACGAGAGGCAGGTCGCCGCCGCCGAACCGCCACGACCGAGCTCCGACCGACGGGTGGGGGAACGCCTGGGCGGCGCGCCATCGACCGGGCAACTCGGACGGGAAGGGCTCCGGCGGTGCGTGGTCGCGTTCGAACCACACGATCGGTGGCTCTGGCGGCCCGGCGTCCGTGATGCCCTTGAGCCAGCGGTCGAAGAAGCGCACCATCTCGTGGAGCTCGTCAAGGTTCGGACCCGGCGTGGCCGTCGCCGGCAGGCTGTGGACCCAGTTGCCGACGATCGTGCGCGACGGCGCCGTGCACAACGCCTGCATCCGGAACGCGGCGTCGACATACGAGTCCATCCAGCCGCCGATGCTCAGGATGGCCGCCTCGATCGCCTCGTAGTCGGGGGCGAGCGAGCCGGAACGCCAGTACGGCCCGTCGTGCTGCTGGCGGAGCCATTCGAAGAGCCACGGCGGCGTCGCTTCGAGCCGCGCCCGCCACTCGTCGCGCCACGCCGCTCCCCGGAATCCGACGTCGGGCGGCATCGCGTTCATTGCGACCTGGCTCACCGCGTACTGGCTCAGCTCGCTGGCCGTCACGCAGCCGCCGATGTAATGGACGTCGGTCAGGTAGCGGTCGTCGGTGGCCATGACCGGGACGATCGCGCGCAGGTGCGGCGGTCGGAGCTTGGCGACCTGGATCGAGGTGAACCCGCCGTAGCTGATGCCCCACATCCCGACGTTGCCGTCGCACCACGGTTGGCCGGCCAGCCATTCCACGACCTCGAAGCCGTCGCGGGTCTCGTCCTCGGTGTACTCGTCGAGCGCGATCCCACCCGAACTGCCGGTGCCGCGCACGTCGACGCGGCAGAACGTGTAGCCGCGCCGGGCGAAGTACTCGCCGCGCCCGATATCGGCGTTGCGTCGCCAATTGTCCTTGCCATACGGAATCAGCTCGAGGATCGCGGGGAACGTCGTCGCCGGCGGATCGTCGGGGTGGGGGAGCGGCCGCCACAGATTGGCCGAGAGCTCGACCCCGTCCCGGACCCGGATGCGGACGTCCCACTCGGTCGCGATCTCGTGACGGGGCGGGCTGACCGGCCGAATCGTGGCGGCGTCGAGGTGGGACATCTCGCGCTGAGCATAGCCGCCGGCACGTCCGCGGCGGACCGCCCGCCGATGGACACCCGCGTCCTACGGCGCCGCCCGAGCCCGGCGTGCGGCCGGCTCGTCCGCGTACGATGGCCGCGTGAGCCAGCCCGCCGACGACGCGCCCGTCAGCTCGGGGCCGTGGACCCGCCATTCGCGGCGGATCGCCTACGACAACCCGTGGATGACCGTGTACCACGACGAGGTGACACGCCCCGACGGCCAGCCGGGGATCTACGGAGTCGTCCACTTCCGCAACGCGGCGACCGGCGTAATCGTGCTCGACGAGCAGGACCGCGTGTTGCTCGTCGGCCAGCACCGCTACACGCTCGACGAGTACGCATGGGAGATCCCCGAGGGCGGCGTTCCGCCCGGCGAGGAGCCCGTCGAGGGCGCCCGCCGTGAACTGCGCGAGGAGACCGGTGTCGAAGCCCGCGACTGGTCGCTGCTGGCCACCTACGCACTCTCGAACTCGATCACCGACGAACGCGGCACGCTGTTCCTCGCGACCGGGCTCACGCACGGGGCGTCCACTCCCGACCCGACCGAGGACCTGGCCATGCGCTGGCTGCCGTTCGCCGAGGTCCTTGCGATGACGCTCGACGGCCGCATCACCGACGCGCTCACGATCATCGGAGTCCAGCGCGTGGCCCTCGCCCGGCTGGCGGTGGCGGCCGATTCGCGCATGGTTGAACGCCGAGGCGAGTCGGCTCAGTAGGTTTCGACCCGGACCGGCGTCAGCGCGAAGTCGCGGGCATTGCGGGTCAGGACCGCCGCCCCCAGGTCGTATGCGGTGGCCGCGATCAGCGCGTCGGCGAGACTCAGAACGTGGCCGCGACGTCGCGCAGCTGCCCGCCAGGTTCCGGCAAGGCGCGCCGTCGCCGGCCCGGGGTGGACGTACTCGAGGTAGCGGAGGAAGGCCTCGAGTGCCGGGTCGCCGTCGGCACGGCTGCCGGTCCAGGCCTCGGCCGCGACCACCTCCGTGAGGATCGGGTCGTCACCGGCCTCGTGCAGCCGGCGCAACCGCTCCACCGCGGCGGGCAGGCCGCGCAAATGGTCGATCACGATGGTCGTGTCGAGGACGTACCGCACTCAACGTTCGTCCACGGCGTCGGCGTCCTCGGCCCGACGATCTCGAACCCAGGCTTCGATGGCTTCGGGAGTTCCGAATTCGGGATGCGACGCCGCGGTCCAGGCACCCGCCGTCGCCTGAGCGGCGGCCCACCATCGATCGCGTCGGAGCTGTCGCTCGAGTGCCGCCGCAACATAGCGGCTCCGCCCTCGCGGTCCCGCGACGGCATCGACCTCGGCAAGGAGATCCCCCGGGAGGAGCAGGTTCGTGCGCACACTCATGCGCACACGTTAGCACACGCCGATCGGCGTACGATCCGCGGCGATGGGTGCGCTGCGGCGGGACTGGGACGCGATCGTGGTCGGCCTCGGCGGGATCGGGTCGGCGGCCGCGTACTGGCTGAGCTGCCGGCTCGGGGACCGCGTCCTCGGGCTCGAGCAATTCGAGCTCGGCCATTCGAATGGCGCGTCGCAGGACCACAGCCGGATCATCCGCTACTCGTACCACCGGCCCGACTACGTCCGCCTCGCGCGGCGTGCCTACGCCTCCTGGGCCGAGGTGGAGGCAGAGGCCGGCCAGCGCGTCGTGACCGTCACCGGTGGGCTCGACCTGTGGCCGCCCGGGGCGGCGATCCCGATCGAGGACTACACGACGAGCCTGGACAGCGAGGCGATCCCGTTCGAGCTCCTCGACGAGCGCGCCGTGATGCGCCGCTGGCCGCAGTGGCGGCTCGACGACGGCACGACCGGGCTCTTCCAGGCCGACGGCGGGATCGCCGATCCGATCCGTGGCAACGCCGCGCATCGCGAGCTCGCCCGCAGGCGCGGGGCGACGCTCCTCGAGCGGACAGCGGTCGAAGCCATGCGTGAGGTAGGCGGCGGCGAGATCGAGATCCGCGTCGCGGGCGACGCCACGTTCCGAACCGGCCGGGTCGTGATCGCCACCGACGCCTGGATCAACGAGCTGCTCAGCAACTTCGACCGGCAGCTCCCGCTGACGGTGACCAAGGAACAGGTCACCTACTTCGCGTGCCCGGACCCGGCCGCCTTCGCCCCAGACCGCTTCCCGATCTGGATCTGGATGGACGAGCCCAACTTCTACGGGTTCCCGACCTACGGTGAAGCCGGTCCGAAGGCGGCCCAGGATTGCGGCGGCCAGCCGACCACGCCGGCCACGCGCACGTTCGATCGCGATGACGCCGCGTTCGCCAGGGTCGAAGCGTTCATGGCCCGCCACCTGCCGGGCGCGCTCGGGCTGCCGATCTACACGAAGACCTGCCTGTACACCCTGACGCCGGATCGCGACTTCGTGGTGGACCGCCTGCCCGAGGCACCCGGCGTGGCGATCGCGCTCGGTGCAGCGCACGGGTTCAAGTACGCCTCGGTGCTCGGGCGGATTCTCGCCGAGCTGGTGGTCGACGAGGCGACCCCGTCCGAAGGCGACATCGGGGCCTTCAGGGTCGATCGCCCTGCCCTGGGGCAGCGCGAGGCCCGCAACTGACGCGCCATGCGCCACACGCTTGCACCGTCCCCGTGCACTGTGCCAAGCTCGCCGCCACTCAGCCGAGAGGATGGGGATCGGGGCCGTCGTGGGGCATGTCTGACGACCCCCCAGTGGAGGAGATGATCCAGATGCGCTCGCCCCTGCACGCCCGGACGGCCCGGACCGTCGCCGTGCTCCTGCTCATGGCCGGTCTGCTCACGCCGAGTGCGGTCCCGGCGCTCGGCGCAACCGACGGCGAACCGCTCGTGTTGCGCGCGGGCACCGACCAGGACATCCAGGTCCTGAATCCGTGGAGCTCGGTGGTCGTCGCCGACTTCGAGGTCTTCACGTTGAACTACGACCTGCTCGTCGGCTTCGGGCAGGACATCGAACCGGTGCCCGGCTTCGCCGAGTCGTGGACGCCCTCGGAGGATGGCCTCACGTGGACGTTCAAGATCCGGCCGGGGATGCTGTGGTCGGACGGCCAGCCGGCCACCTCGGAGGACGCCCGCTGGACCTACCAGCTCGTCCTCGACGCGGTCGAGTCGGAGCGCGGCTACCTCGGCGAGGGCTATCTCGAGGGATACCTCACGAACGCCGGCGTGACCGAGGTCACGGCACCGGATCCCGAGACGCTCGTCGTCACGACTGAATTCCCGAACACGCTCCTGCTCCAGTCCTACGTCCCGATCCTGCCGAAGCACGTCTGGGAGCAGTACACGCTGGCCCAGATCGGCGATCCCGAGGTGGAGGGCTACTTCCAGAACCAGCCACCGGTCGTCGGCACGGGGCCGTACGTGGCGGTCGAGTGGGAGCCCGGCAACTTCATCCGGTTCGCCCGCAACGAGAACTACTGGGGCGACCAGGGCGCGGCCGACGAGGTGATCATTCAGCACTTCGGAAGCCAGGACACGATGGTCCAGGCCCTGCGGACCGGCGAGATCGACTACGTCCGCGGCATCCTCGCCGACCAGTTCGACGCGCTCGCCAACGAGCCCGACATCGCGACCGTCGAAGGTATCGCCAACGGCTATACCGAGCTGTCGTTCAACACGGGTGGCAACAGCGAGGGCTACGGCGGATCCACCGCCGCCCTGTCGGACGTCGCCTTCCGCGATGCGCTCGGCTACGCGATCGACACCGAGCGCCTGGTCGAGGCCGTGCTCGGCGGCTACGGCACACCCGGCTCCACGATCATCCCGCCGTTCCACACCCGCTGGCACGTGCCGCCCGAGGACCCGCGCACGTTCGATCTCGAGGAGGCCGCCCGGCGGCTTGACGCAGCGGGCTACGCCCTCGACGGCCAGGGTCGCCGGCTCGACAAGGAAGGCAACCCGATCAACCTGCGCCTGACGTGGCCCGACTCCGAGTCCGAGAACGCGACGAACGCCCAGTTCATCGCGGAGTGGTTCGGAGATCTCGGCATCACCGTCGACGCGGCCGTGACCGAGGAAGGCAAGCTCATCGACGACGTCACCGGCCCGCCGAACGGACCGGCGAACTACGACATCTACATGTGGGGCTGGGTGGGCGACCCCGACCCCACGTCGCTGCTCAACTTCTTCCGAAGCCAGGAAGTCGGCGCGTCGAACGACAGCTTCTACCAGAACCCCGAGTTCGACCAATTGTTCCTGGACCAGCGGGCCGAGCCCGATCCCGAGCGGCGGCTCGAGCTTCTGACCCAGATCCAGGAGATCGTCTATCGCGACGCGCCGTACCACATCCTGTACTACGACGCGGAGCTTCACGCCTACCGGACCGACCGGTTCGGTGGTTGGACGAACCAGCCCTCCGAGAACGGCACTCCGCTGTTCGGGTACGGTCCGTTCGGCTACACGAAGCTGACGGCCGCCGCGGCCGAGCCGAGCGAGCCCCCGGCCACCGCCGCGCCGACGGCCGGCGAGACCGGTGGCGCGAGTCCGGCGCCGAGCCCGAGCGGTGAGGGCACGCCGGCCGGGGGCGATTCGAATTCCCTGCTGCTGATCGCGGGCATCGTCGCCCTGGTGGTCGTCCTCGCGGTCGGCCTCCTCGCGATGCGCCGGCGCGCCGGAGTTCGAGAGGAGGAATGAACCGACGGGGGGCGCCCCGATCGCAACGGGGGCCTCGTACCCGCGGGGGGCGCCGCTGCGCGGCGTCCCCCGGCTGATCCTCCGGCCGCCCCGTGGGCAGCTCGTTCCTCGCCCGCCGCCTCGCCACGGCGGGAATCACGATCCTCCTGATCGTCGTCGTCAACTTCATCCTGTTCCGGGCGATGCCCGGCTCTCCGGAACGGGTGATCCTGCGCGGGACACCGAACGTCACCCAGGAACGGCTGGAGGCGGCCCGCGAGCGCTGGGGACTCAACGACCCCGTGTTCCCGGACCAGTTCGTGGCGTTCCTGGGGGCGACGGCCACCGGTGACCTCGGGTTCTCGTTCGTCGCCCGCGGGCAGACGGTGAGCGCCGTCCTTGCCCAGCGGATCTGGCCGACAGTCATCCTGTTCGGGCTCGGGGAGGTCGTCGCGATCGTGCTCGGGTTGGCCCTTGGCGCCTACTCCGGCTGGCGACGTGGCGGACCCGTCGACTACGTCGGCAACGGCGTCTCGCTGGTCCTCTATTCCACGCCGTACTTCCTGCTCGGAATGGTCCTGTTGCTGGTCTTCGCGACCGGGCTCGGCTGGTTCCCGACGTTCGGGATGCTGACCGCCGGGGCGACTTACGCGAGCTTCACCGACCGGATCGTCGACTTCCTCGCGCACCTCGCGTTACCGCTCGCCACGGTCTCGCTGGGGCTCGTGGGCCAGTACGCGATCGTCATGCGCTCGTCGATCATCGAGACGCTGTCCGACGACTACATCACGACCGCACGGGGCATGGGCCTCCGGGACGGGCGGATCCTGCGCCACCACGCCCTCCCGAACGCGATGCTTCCGACGGTCACCCTGATCGCGATCAACCTCGGCTACGTGGTGGCCGGGGCAATCACCGTCGAAGTGGTGTTCAATTGGCCGGGCCTCGGCACGCTCGCGGTCGAGGCACTCACCGCCCGTGACTACCCCGTCCTGCAGGGGGTGTTCCTCCTGCTCAGCGTCTCGGTCGTGCTGGCCAACCTGCTGGCCGACCTCGTCTACGGCGTCCTCGACCCGCGGGTGCGCACGTGACCGCGTCCGAGCTGTCGATCGTCCGCCCGTCGGGCCGCACCCGGGGCCTCCGCCTCCTCGGTGTCCTGCGCCAGCTGGCCCGTCGTCCTGAGGGTGTCGTTGGCGTCGTGATCCTCGCGTTCTTCGGCAGCCTGGCGATCGCCCCGGAGCTGTTCGTCGGTCCGCTCCAGACCGCGGTGACGGCCGACGGCCCGCGCCTGTCCCCGCCGACGGACGGCTTCCCGCTCGGGACCGATGAGCTCCGCCGGAACATGGTCAACCTCACCGTCCACGGCGCGCGCGTGTCGATGGCGATCGGGCTGCTCGCGACGGTCATCACGGTCTTCATCGGGGCCCTCATCGGGATCGTCAGCGGGTTCGTCGGCGGCCGCGTCGATGCGTTCCTGATGCGGATCACCGACTTCTTCCTCGTGATCCCCACGTTCGTGCTGGCGTTGATCCTCACGCCGATCATCCGCGAGCTGGTCGGCTCGGGATCGCAGCAGTTGTTCGGGATCCGGATGACGCTGATCGTGATCGTCGTCGTGATCGGGATCACGAGCTGGTCGTCGACCGCGCGGATCATCCGCTCGCAGACGCTGTCGCTGAAGGAGCGCGCGTTCGTCGATCGAGCGCGGGTCATCGGGGCCGGGAGCGGCCACATCATGACCAACCACATCCTCCCGAACGTGGTCAACCTCATCGTCGCCAACACGGTGCTGGTGTTCGCGGGCGCGGTCCTCACCGAGACGACCTTGTCGTTCGTCGGCCTGGGCGATCCGTTCCAGCCGTCGTGGGGTCAGATCCTGGAGGCCGCCCGGTCGGTTGGCGCGCCGGGCCTCGGAGCCTGGTGGTACTTCGCGCCACCGGGCGTGTGCATCGTGCTGGTCGTGTTCGCCTTCACGCTCGTCGGCGCAGCGCTCGACGACATCCTCAACCCGCGCCGGCGGTCACGGCGATGACGGTCACGACGGCCGCCGAGCGGCGGGCCCGGGCGCGGCCGCGGCTCGCGGTCGAAGGTGCCCCACTCCTCGAGGTCGAGAACCTCACGACCCACTTCCGCCTCGATTCGGGCGTGGTCCGGGCCGTCGACGGCGTCAGCTTCCGGCTCGACGAGGGCGAGGCGCTCGGCATCGCCGGGGAGTCCGGCTGCGGCAAGACGACCACGGCCCTGTCGTTGATCCGGCTGCTGCCGGCAAACGCGCGGATCGTCGACGGCACCGTCAAGCTGTTCGGGATCGACCTCGTCGCGAAGTCCGACAACGCGTTGCGGCGCTATCGCTGGCGCGAGATCTCCATCGTGTTCCAGGGCGCGATGAACGCGCTCAACCCGGTCCACCGCCTGCGCGAGCAGATCGCCGAGCCGCTCGTCCAGCGGCTGAACGTCTCTCCGCGGGAGGCCCGTCGCCGAGCCGGCGAGCTGCTCGAACTGGTCGGGATCCCGAAGAAGCGCGGCTCGGCCTACCCGCATGAGCTATCGGGCGGGATGCGCCAGCGGGCGATGATCGCGATGGCCCTCGCCTGCGACCCGGCGATCGTCATCGGCGACGAACCGACGACGGCGCTCGACGTCATGGTTCAGGCCCAGATCCTGGAGTTGCTCGAGGATCTCCGCCACAAGCTCGGGCTGTCGTTGATCCTCATCACGCACGACCTGTCGGTCATCGCCGAGACGTGCGATCGCGTGCTGATCATGTATGCGGGCAAGGTCGCCGAAGAGGGTACGGTTCACGAAGTCTTCCGCCGGCCACGACACCCGTATACCCAGAAGCTGCTGTCGGCGTTTCCGAATATCCACGCCGACCGGCGAACGCTCGACGTGATTCCGGGTTCGCCGCCCGACCTGCGCAACCCGCCGCCCGGATGCCGCTTCGCGCCACGCTGCCCGTTCGCGATGGCGGTCTGCACCGAGGTAGTTCCGCCCGAGACGACCTTCGACGGCGTGCGGGTCGCCTGCCACCTGTACCCGGCGGGGAGCGATGGGGCGCCGGTCACGGTGCCGACGGCGGATGCGATTGCGGCCGGGGGGGCGCGGCCGTGAACGACGACGCCACGCCGGGGGGCGGTTCCGGCGATGCGGGCGGTTCCGGTGACGAGATCCTCCGTCTCGAGGGCCTCGAGGTGCACTTCCCGATCCGGTTCGGATTCCTCGACGCGATCCTTCGCCGCGTCCACGGGGTCGTCCGCGCGGTCGACGGAATCGACCTGACGTTGCGCCGAGGCGAGGTACTCGGGCTGGTCGGCGAATCGGGGAGTGGCAAGACGACGACCGGGCGGGTGGTGGTCAAGCTCACGAAGCAGACGGCCGGGTCGATCCGGCTCGACAGCCGGGATGTCACGTCGTTGTGGGGGACCCGCGCGCTGCGCGCGTACCGGCGGCGCGTCCAGTTGATCTTCCAGGACCCGTACGAGACGCTCGACCCGAAGCACACGATCCGTCAGTTCGTGATGGAGCCGCTCGTCGTAAACGGCATCGGGACGAAGGCCGAGCGCGAGCAGCGCGTGCTCGATGCGCTCGACGCCGCGGGGCTCCGGCCGGCGGCCGACTTCGCCGCGCGCTACCCGCACGAGTTGTCCGGCGGTCAGCGTCAGCGCGTCGTCATCGCCGGCGCACTCGTGCTGGGTCCGCAGATCATCGTCGCCGACGAGCCGGTCTCGATGCTCGACGTGTCGATCCGGACCGAGCTGCTGCGGCTGATGCTCGACCTCCGCGCCGAGCGCGGGCTGACGTACCTGTTCATCACCCACGACCTGTCCCTCGCGTGGATCATTGCGGACCGGATCGCGGTGATGTACCTCGGGAAGATCATGGAGATCGGGCCGGCCGAGCGGGTCATCCGCTCGCCCCAGAACCCCTACACGCGGGCGCTCGTGTCGGTCTCGCCGACCCCGGAGCCGCCCTCGCCCGGCGAGCGCGCGAAGCGGACGATCCTCGTCGGCGAGACGCCGGACGCGGCGCACATCCCGGCGGGCTGCCGGTTCAGCCCGCGCTGCCCCAGCGTGTTCGACCGCTGCCGCGTTGAGGAGCCACCGCTCATCGACGTCGGGGACGGGCAGGCGTCGGCCTGCTGGCTGGCCGAAGGCGGACGGCGGCTGCCGGTGGTCGATGGTGCGGCGCCGGACGCGGGGCCGGCCCCGGGCTCGTCGACGGCCTAGCCGTCGCCTCCAGGCGACCCGGGAAGGGCGGTTCGATCCGCCAGCACGGCTCGTGCCGCACGAACGTACAGGGCGTCGCGCCAAGCCCGGCACAGGACCTCGACGAGCTCGAGACGATCGACGGCATGCCCGGGCTCGGCGCCTACGGCAACGGCGCCGTGGCGCTCGAGGAGAACCGCCACCGGCCGTGAATCGGACGGCTCCCCCAGGGCGGCGGCGACGCGCCCGGCGAGGTCTTCACTGCCCATCTCCCCGAACGGGACGAGCGGGACATGTCCGAGGGCGGCCGCGGTCTCGGGCAAGGCGGTCGCGTCCGGTGCCTCGCCGGCCAAGGTGAGCCCCATCGACGCGGGCAAATGGGCGTGGGCGATCGCGTGCACGTCCGACCGAGCGCGATACACCGCCAGGTGGATGCGGATGTCCGATGACGGCCGCCTGTCTGCCGTGGCCTCGACGACGCTTCCGTCCCCGTCGACGAGGACGAGGTCCTCCACCGCCAACTCGTCCTTGCGGAGACCGGACGGGGTGATGAGGACGGTGCCGTCGCCGAGCCGGCAGGAGAGGTTGCCCTCGCCGGCGGCGATCAGCCCGCGCCGCCCCAGCCGGGCGCCCGCCCGGACCAACGCCGTACGGGCCTCCTGTCGTTCCACGTGATCATCCTAGGCCGTCCAGCCCGTGACGGCCGGTCTCCGAAGCCTGATGATGTGCCGCGATGGCAGGGAGGAGGACCCGATGACCGAGCCGCGGCGTAGCGGAGGGCTGCGCGGACCTGAGCTGGTGGGGTTGATCCTCATCGGGCTCGGCGTGCTGTTCCTGTTCGACCAGTTCCGGCTGATCCGCTTCGGGTGGGGCGTGGCCTGGCCGCTCCTGATCATCGGGGCCGGGATCGTGATCCTGTACGGGGCGTTCGGTGGCCGCGGCGACGGGGAGGCGGAGGTCCGGATCCCGGCGGACGGCGCCGACCAGCTCGAGCTCGACCTGCGGCTCGGGGCAGGCCGCTTCGCCCTGGTCGGCGGCGCCACGGAACTGGTCGAGGCCGAATCGAACGCCAACGACATCGACGTCCAGGTCCATCGATCGGGCCGCCGGGCGCGGGTGCGGCTGGCACTCGATCGGGCCTGGTTCCCGTTCAACGAACGCGGGACGCCGAACTGGCGAATCGGGGTCGCCGCCGACGTGCCGACCCGCCTCGACGTGGCAGCCGGTGCCGGCGACTTCGAGCTCGACCTGTCGTCGATCCGGCTGGTCGACGCTCGGAT
>Ga0299907_10001687_pt1 | contig 12896 bp, 11 predicted proteins | sample RVTome_16_FD_198680 | JGI IMG/M metagenome (GOLD analysis project Ga0299907, IMG submission 198680) | Soil microbial communities from uranium-contaminated site in the Upper Colorado River Basin, Wyoming, United States - RVT152D67 (version 2) ... | reverse complement strand
CTCCACCCGCCTGTCCGCGCGATGGTCGATCACGTCGCGGTGCGTATCGAGCGGTGAGCGAGGAGCGCCGCGCCTACCTCGGGTTGGGGTCGAACGAGGGCGACCGGCACGCGCATCTCCAGGGCGCGGTCGAGGGGCTGGCAACGAACCCCGGCGTGAAGGTCGCGGCCGTCTCGCCCGTCTACGAGACCGAGCCCGTCGGCGGACCGCCGCAAGACGACTACCTGAACGCGGTGGTCGCGGTCGAGACCATCCTCTCGCCCCGGGAGCTGCTCGAGGTGGCGAAGCGACTCGAGGCTGCAGCCGGGCGGAACCCGGGCGGGGAGCGCTGGGGCCCGCGCCCCCTCGACGTCGACGTCCTGCTCGTGGGCCACGAACTGGTGAACGACCCTGACCTGATCGTTCCCCATGCCCGCCTGTTCGAGCGCCACTTCGTGCTCGCGCCCCTCGGTGACCTCGATCCCTCGCTCGTCGCCGTGCCCCGGGCGGGGTGGCGAGGGATCCGCCGCACGGAAGTAGCATTGACCCTGCCAACCGCTCAGTAGTCCGGGACCCGTCGAGGGCCTGGAACGAAAGGTGCACGTGGACGACAGCAGCCGCTCCCGGTTCGCCCTCGTGGGGCCCGGTCGCGCCGGCGCCGCGCTCTCGCTCGCACTCGTCGGGCGAGGTTGGACGGCCACGGCTATCGCCGGACGCGCTCCCGATGCGGCCTCGACGCGCGGGGTCGCGGCTGCGCTGGGGGCATCGGCCGTACCCGTCGAGGACGTCGGTCGGGATGCCGACGTGGTTGTCGTGGCGACACCCGACGCGGCAATTAGCGGCGCTGCGACCGCGCTCGCGCCCTCTCTGCGCAAGGATGCTCTGGTCGTGCATCTGTCCGGCGCACGCTCGCTCCACGAGTTCGACGATCTCGTGCTCACCCGGCCCGACGTCGCGGTCGGATCGCTACATCCTCTGCAGGCGCTGCCGTCGGGCGAAGTCGGTCGGGCACGCCTGCGCGGGTCGTGGTGTGCAATCGACGGTCCGCCGGAGCGGATGGAGCGCCTCGCCCTCACACTCGGCATGCGACCGTTCCGCGTTGATGCCGCCCACCGAGTCGACTATCACGCGGCCGCGTGTATCGCCTCCAATCATCTCGTCGCGCTGTTGGGTCAGGTCGAACGCCTGGCCGACGACGCCGGTGTGCCACTGGCCGCGTTCCTCCCGCTGGTGCGGGCGACGCTCGACAACGTCGACGAGCTGGGTACCGCCGCCGCCCTGACCGGTCCGGTCGCGCGTGGTGACGCGGCCACAGTGGCCGCGCACATCGACGCGCTGCCTGCCCACGAGCGCGACGCCTACCGGGCACTGGCCGCCGCCGCTCTCCGCCTCACCGACGACGACGACGAGGAGCTGCGCGCCGTCGTCGAGGGAGTGCTCGCATCGTGATCACGCTCGAGCGCATCGCCGACCTGCGAGCAATGTGCGAGGCAGCCCGCCGCGATGGGAGGACCGTCGGTCTCGTCCCGACCATGGGGTTCTTCCACGAGGGACACCGGTCGCTGATGCGCGCCGCCCGCGCCGCCCACGACCTCGTCGTGGTGACGATCTTCGTGAACCCGCTCCAGTTCGGCGCCGGCGAGGACCTCGACGGGTATCCCCGTGACCTCGCCGGCGACAGCGCGGCGGCAGAAGCCGAGGGTGTCGACGTGCTCTTCACCCCGAGCGTCGCCGAGATGTACCCGGAACCCACGCGCACGACCGTCCATGTCGACGGGATCACAGCCGGGCTGTGCGGCGCGGCCCGCCCGACGCACTTCGACGGCGTCACCACCGTGGTCGCGAAGCTGTTCTCGATCCTAGGGCCGTGCACGGCGTACTTCGGTCGCAAGGACGCCCAGCAGATCGCGGTGGTGCGGCGCATGGCGGTCGACCTCGATCTCCCGGCGATCGTGGTGGGCTGCCCGCTCGTGCGCGACTCGGACGGTCTCGCGATGTCGAGCCGCAACGCCTACCTCTCCACGGAGGAGCGGGACGCGTCGACGGTGCTCTACCGGTCGTTGTGCGTCGCCGCCGATGCAGTCATCGCAGGTGAGCGCGACCCCTCCGTCCTCGCGCGCGGCATCGAATCGATGGTGGCAAGTGAGCGGCTGGTCGAGCACGAGTACGCCGAGGTCCGGCGAGCCGGCGACCTCTCACCGGTCGATCGGCTCGACGGGGAGATCCTGGTCGCGGTCGCGGCCCGGGTCGGAAGCGCCCGCCTCATCGACAACGTCACGATCACGATCTCCGGCGGCGAGGTCACCACCGACCTTGGCGTCATCACCCAGGAAAGCGAGCGCTGAATGCACCGCACGATGATGAAGTCGAAGATTCACCGGGCCACGGTCACCGGCGCCGACCTCACCTACGTGGGGTCGATCACGCTCTGCCCGCGCCTGATGGAGCTCGCCGACCTCCGCGAGCACGAGCAGGTCGCGGTGCTCGACATCGACAACGGTGCCCGCTTCGAGACCTATGTGATGCGGGGTGGAGCCGGCGACGCCATCCTCAACGGCGCCGCCGCCCGACTCGTGCACACAGGCGACCGCATCATCGTGATCAGCTACGCGCAGTACGACGAGGCCGAGCTCGACGATTACGCACCGAAGATCGTGCACGTCGACTCGCGCAACCGCCCGACCGACGCCGAGTTCCAGGCGCTCGACCGGGAGCTGCACGAACTGGCTCCGTAGCCGCGCAGGTCGCTCGGTAGGCTGGATGAGGTGATGTCGACGAGCAGCTTCGACCTGCTCGTACTCGGGAGCGGCGTGGCCGGGCTCTCGGCAGGGGTGCGCGCCGCCCACGCGGGCCAGTCGGTGCTCGTGCTCACCAAGGGCGACCTCGCGCACTCGGCGACGCGCTACGCGCAGGGCGGGGTCGCGGCCGCGCTCTTCGACGGGGACGACTCGCCCGAGTTGCATCTCTCCGACACGCTCGCGGCCGGAGCCGGCCTCTGCGACACCGACGCGGTGCGGGTCCTCGTGAGCGAGGGGCCCGCCCGGGTGCGTGACCTGATGGTCATGGGGGCCGAGTTCGACCGCTCCGGAGACGGCGAGGCGGCGTCGCTCGCCCTCGCCCGAGAAGGTGGCCACTCCGTCCCGCGGGTTGTCCACGCGGGCGGCGATGCCACGGGCGCCGAGATCGAGCGCGCGCTGGTCGAAGCGGTGCGGGCGACCGCGGCCGAGGTGCGCGAGCGCTGGCTCGCAGTGGAGCTACTCGTCGAGGGCGGGCGGGCCGCCGGTGTGCGCGCGATCGACCCCGACGGCAACACCGTCGACGTTCGGGCCCGCCACACGATGCTCGCGACCGGCGGTGCCGGTCAGTGCTTCGCCGTGACCACCAACCCGGGCTTGTCGACGGGCGACGGCATCGCAATGGCGCTCCGCGCGGGCGTGGCCGTCGCCGACGTGGAGTTCATGCAGTTCCACCCCACCGCCCTCGATCATCCGTCGATGCCACGGCCGCTGCTGTCCGAAGCGCTGCGCGGCGAGGGGGCGGTCCTGCGCGATGAGAAGGGCGTGGCGTTCATGGCCGACGAGCACCCGCTCGGCGACCTCGCGCCCCGCGATGTCGTCGCCCGGGCGATCACCCGTCGGATCAACGAACGCGGCGTCGCGCACATGTGGCTCGATGCCACGTCCATCAAGGGCTTCGCGGCGCGGTTCCCGACGATCTGGCACGCCTGCAGCGAAGTCGGTCTCGACCCGACCCGCGACCTGCTCCCTGTCGCACCGGCAGCCCACTACCTGTCCGGCGGAGTGTGCACCGACCTCGACGGCGCGACGACGCTGCCGGGCCTGTGGGCCTGCGGCGAAGCGGCCTGCTCGGGCGTGCACGGCGCGAACCGGTTGGCCTCGAATTCGTTGTTGGATGGTCTCGTCTTCGCGCACCGCGCCGTCGACGCCATCGAGAACGGTCGTGACGGCCCCGAGCCGACCGGGGTGTTGCGCGGGGTGACGGCGGGTGCTCACGCACCCGCGCCGGCAGCCGCGAGCGGCACCGCGACCCGTACCGAGGTGCAACGCATCATGACGAGGGATGCGGGCGTGCTACGTGACGGCGCCAGTCTCGACGACGCGGCCCGGAGCCTGGCCGCGCTCCCCGGGCCGTCGTCACCCGAGGTGCGCAACCTGGTGACAGTCAGCCAGGCGCTCGTCGAAGCCGCGGCCGCGCGCCACGAGTCTCGCGGCACGCACACCCGCCTCGACTTTCCCGAGCCGTCGAGCGCCTTCCTGGGTCGGTTCGTGTTCGCCGGCGGCTCACCCGACTTCGTCCCCCTCCCTGTGTCCACCTCCGAGCCCGCCCGATGACCCCCCACCCCACGGCGCGTTGGGTCGTTTTCGCGGCTGTGAACCGACTTTCTGACCCAACGCGGCTGAGGCGTTGGCGGTGAGCGACTTCGACCCGCCGATGACGGCCGTCCGCGCGGTCGTGCGCGCCGCGCTCGAGGAAGACTTCGGCACGCTCGGCGACCTCACGTCGCTCGCGGTCGTGCCCGCGGACGCGCGGGGTGACGGCCGGTTCGTGGCCCGGCGCGGCGGCGTGATCGCAGGCACCGCGGCGGCCACCGAGGTCTTCCGTCAGGTCGACCCCTCGGTCACGGTGAGCTGGACGGTCGTCGACGGCGACGCGGTCGAAGCCGGCGGCGAGCTCGGTCGCGTCGAGGGTGCCGTCCGCGCGATCCTCGGCGGCGAACGCACCGCGTTGAACCTCCTGTGCCACTGCTCCGGCGTCGCGACACTTACCCGCCGCTTCGTCGACGCGGTCGCAGGCACCGGCGCGCGCATCCGCGACACGCGCAAGACCCACCCGGGATTGCGGGCGCCGGAGAAGGCAGCTGTCCGCGCCGGGGGCGGGTTCAACCACCGCGAATCCCTGTCGGACGCGGTGCTCATCAAGGACAACCACCTTGCACACCTTCCGCTCCCGGAGGCGATCGAACTGGCGCGGGACTGTTGGCCCGGTCGCGTCGTCGAGGTCGAGTGTGACTCGCTGGAGCAGGTGGCCGAGGCCAAGGCGGTGGGTCCCGATCTGGTGCTGGTCGACAACATGAGCCCCGCCGACGTGCGCGAAGCCGTGGCGACTCTCGGCGGCGCGATCCCCGTCGAGGTGTCGGGCGGCGTCGACCTCGACACGGTGCGCGCCTACGCGGAAGCGGGCGCCGACTTCATCTCGGTCGGCGTGATCACGCACTCGGCACCCATCCTCGACCTGGCTCTGGATCTGGAGTAGCAACGCCGTGCTCTTGGCAATCGACGCCGGCAACACCCAGACCGTCATCGGGCTCTTCGACGAGGCCGAGCTCGCCGACCACTGGCGCATCGCCTCGCTCGCCGAGCGCACCTCCGACGAGCTCGCGCTCGCGATCCATCAGTTCCTCGGGTTCCACGGCTTCTCGTTCGACGCCCAGGTGTCGGGCGTCGCCGTGGCGTCCGGCGTGCCCCCCGTCACGGCCGCACTGCGCGAGATGACGAAGCGCTACTTCGGGTTCGAAGCGCTCGTGATCGAACCAGGCGTGCGCACGGGCATGCCGATCCTCTACGACAATCCGAAGGAGGTTGGCGCCGACCGCATCGCCAATGCGGTGGGAGCATTCGACCTCTATGGCGGGCCGTCGATCGTCGTCGACTTCGGTACTGCCAACACCATCGACGCCGTCAGCGAGAAGGGCGAGTACCTCGGCGGCGCGATCTTCCCCGGGATCGAGATCGCGATGGACGCGCTCTTCGCCCGCGCCGCCCTGTTGCGCCGGGTCGAGCTGGTGCCGCCGAAGAACGTCATCGGCAAGTCGACCATCGAGTCGATCCAGTCGGGTGCCGTGTACGGGTTCTCCGGGCAGGTCGACTCCCTGGTCGACCGGTTCGCCGCCGAGCTGGGAGAGTGCACCGTCGTCGCGACCGGAGGTCTGGCCGAGCTGATCATGGGGTTCTCGCGCACCATCCAGCACCACGAACCGTGGCTCACGCTCCACGGCCTGCGCATCGTGTTCGAGAGGAACCAGTGAGCGACCCGGTCGACGAGCGAGAGCGTCGCCTCGCCAAGGTCGACGCGCTGCGAGAGGCCGGTGGCGACCCGTACCCCGTGCGCTTCGACCGTACGACCACCCTGGCCGAGCTCCGTGACCGCTACGACGGCCAGCTGGAGGCGGGCCAGGAGCTCGACGGGGTCGAACGCGTCGCCGGCCGGCTCCTCCTGATCCGCCGTCAGGGCAAGCTCACGTTCGCGACCATGCGCGACGGCACCGACAGCGTGCAGCTCTTCGTCTCCGACGACGGCTTGGGGGAAGCGGCGCACGCCGGGTTCGACGACCTCGATCTCGGCGACTGGGTGGGCGTCGAGGGCACACCGATGAAGACGAGGCGGGGCGAGCTGTCGGTGAAGGTCACCGGGTACACGCTGCTGGCGAAGGCGCTGCGCCCTCTCCCCGATAAGTGGCACGGGCTCGCCGACGTCGACACCCGCTTCCGCCAGCGCTACGTCGACCTCATCGCCAACGACGACGCCCGTCGGGTGTTCGAGATCCGGTTCGCAGCCGTTGCCGCCATCCGCCGGTTCCTCACCGAGCGCGGGTTCGTGGAGGTCGAGACGCCGGTGCTCCACGCCATCCCCGGTGGCGCCGCGGCCGAGCCGTTCGTCACCCACCACAACGCGCTCGACATCGACCTGTACCTGCGCATCGCGCTCGAGCTTCCCTTGAAGCGTCTGCTGGTGGGCGGCTTCGAGAAGGTGTTCGAGATCGGACGGGTGTTCCGCAACGAAGGATTGGGCTGGCGCTGGCAGCCCGAGTTCACGATGCTCGAGCTCTACGAGGCGTTCGTCGACTACACGGAGATGATGACGCTCACCGAGGAGATGGTCGCGTACGCGGCTCGGGAGTCGATCGGGGAAACCGTCGTCGAGGTCGGTGACCAGCGGATCGATCTCACGCCACCGTGGGAGCGCCGCACGATGATCGATCTCATCCGGGAACACGGCGGCGTCGACGTGCACCCGTCGATGCCGGTCGAGAAGCTCGAGCGCGTCTGCGACGATCTGGATGTCCCGTACGAGCGCGGCTGGGACCCGGGCAAGCTCGTAATGGAGATTTACGAGAAGACGACCGAGCCGAATCTCGTGGGCCCGGTCTTCGTGCTCGACTACCCCCGGGACGTGTCGCCGCTCGCGCGCACACATCGAGACGATCCGGCGTTGGTCGAGCGGTTCGAGCCGGTCGTGCGCGGCGCCGAGCTCGGCAACGCGTTCAGCGAGCTCAACGACCCTGTCGACCAGCAGGCCCGGTTCGAGGCCCAGGCGGAGCTGGCGGCGAAGGGCGATGTCGAGGCGCACGGCTTCGACCACGACTACGTGCGGGCGCTCGAATACGGGCTCCCACCGTGCGGCGGTCTCGGCATCGGCATCGACCGGCTCGCGATGGTGCTCGCCGGTGTGACGACGATCCGCGAAGTGATCCTCTTCCCGCACCTTCGACCCGAGGCGGGGTTAGGGTCGGAATGATGCGCGTGCTGGTGACGGGCCTGGGTGGGGAGCTCGGCACCCGCATGGCCCAGCTCCTCGAGACCCGCGACGACGTCACCGAGATCGTCGGTGTCGACACCGTCCCCCCGCGCCGGCGGCTCCGGCGCAGCGAATTCCACCGCATCGACCCGCGCGACCGCGACCGCCTCGTCGAGTTCGTCACCGACTTCGCGCCCACGGCCCTCGTGCACTACGGCGTGTACGAGCCCGATTCCCGCGTCGGCCAGCGCGAGGCCGCCGAGCTCACCGAGGCCTGCACCGTGGCGGCACTCGGCGCCGCCGCCCGTACCGGCGCGCTCGAGCGCGTGGTGATACGCAGCGGGCTCGAGGTCTACGGCCGCGGCGGGGGCCGCCCGCTGGTGCCCGACGAACGCGTCTTCCCTGCGCCGACGACCCCGTTCGGGCGCAGCTGCCTCGACGTCGAGACCACTGCGGTCGCGCTCGGTCGTCACCACGACGTGCCCGTGGCGGCGATGCGGCTCGCGCCCGTCACCGGCTCGCACGTCCCGAGTCCGCTCGGCCGCCTGCTCCGTCTCCCGGCGGTGCCCGTGCCCGCCTTCGACGACCCCGCGTTCTGTCTCTTGAACCAGTTCGACACCGCCCGCGCGATGGTGGCGGCGCTCGAACGGGGTTACGACGGCCCACTGAACGTCGTGGGCCCGGGAGCGGCGAGCCCCTGGCAGGTGGCCCGCCTCGGTGGCCGTATCCCGGTGCCAGTGGCCGGCGCGGGGTGGGAGGTCGCCCGCCGCGTCGCCGAGGTCGCGGGCGCGCCGGTGCCGCCGCACGTGCTCGAGCTCGTCCGCCACGGGCGCGCCGGAAACGGCAGCCGCGCGGTCGACGAGCTTGCGCTGACCGACCTGGTGTCGACCCAGGACGTGTGCGCCGAGCTGTTCGAGTGGGCGACGGTCACCCCTTTGGCCGTGGTCCGGGACGTCGCATGACCGGGGCCCCGGCGATCGACATCCCCGCCGTCGGCGACCACGGCATCGACGCCGACCGCGCCGCGCCGACCGGCTCTCTCCTCGCCGTCGCCCGCCGTCGCCTCGCGGGGCGGTACCCGATCGACCCGTTCGGCGCCGATCCCCACCTCATGGACCTGCTCTCGCCACTCGTGCACGCGGGCGTGCGGGTGCGGGTGGAGCACGGCGAGCGCATGCCCTCGGTGGGCGGTGCGCTGGTCGTGGCCAACCGCGGTCTCGGCATCCTCGAACCGGCGGCGCTTGCGGTCGCGGTACGCGACGTCACCGGTCGGCGGGTCCGCGTGGTCGGTGCGCCCGAGCTGCCGATGCTCGGGCCCGTGATGCGCAAGCTGGGCGCGCTCGGCGGGCAGCCCGACGACGTCGCCGCACTCCTGCGCGCCGGTCATCTGGCGGCCGCACCGCTGGCCCCGACGTGGCTGCGGTCCAGCGCGGGCGAGCCGCCCCGCGCCCTGCTCGCTGCCATCCTGGGCTTCCCGGTGATCCCGGTAGCCGTTCTCCCGGGCGGCCCCATCGGCCTCCCACTGCGGCCCTGGCGGGTGATCGTGGGCGAGGTCGTCGAGACCGAGACGGATGCGGTGCCCGGCGACGCCCTCGTCGCCGCCGAGCTGTCCGAGCGCGTCCGGGACGCAGTCCGCCGGCTGCTGGCCCGCGCGTAGCCACGCGGCATCGCCCGGCTGACGATCGCGTCACCGACAGGTGGCGAAGGGGTAGATTTGTTGCACGGACGCGAGCGAACGCTCGCGCCAGCGAGCGACCGCCCGGTCGACGGGGAGGGAGCCCGGCGTGCGCACGACACTGGCCGGCGACGGCACTGTCATCGCCTACGACGAGTTCGGGCGGCGTGACGGCGAGCCGATGCTGCTCATCCAGGGCCTCGGCACCGACTCCCGTGGCTGGGCGCTCCAGCGCATGGCGTTCGGGCGCCGCTACCGGTGCTTCGCCGTCGACAACCGGGGAGCCGGCCGGTCGGGTCGCCCTCCGGGCCCCTACGACCTGTCGGTGATGGCCGGCGACGCCCTCGCGGTGCTCGACGCCGAGGGGGTCGGGCGCGCCCACGTGATCGGCGCGTCGATGGGCGGCGTCATCGCCCAGATCATCGCGGTGCTCCACCCCGAGCGGGTGCGGTCTCTCGTGCTGGCGTGCACCTCGTGCCGGCACCATCCCTGGCGCCGGGAGCTGTTCCAGGAGTGGGCCGACGCGGTCGAGGCCGGCGGAACGAGCGCGCTCGGCACCGAAGGTCTGCACTGGCTGGTCGGCCCTCGCCTGCGCAAGCGGTTCGGGATGTGGCTCAACCTGCTTGCCCGCATCCTCCTCCAGCAGCCGAGCGAGACGTTCGTGGCCCAGGTGCACGCGATCCTGAACGCGTCCGACGAACTCCGCTTCGAGCTCCAGCACGTCACCGCGCCCACGTTGGTGATCACCGGCTCGCAGGATTCGCTCACGCCGATCGGCGACGCCGAGGAGCTGGCGGAGATGATCCCGCATGCCCGGTTGGTCGAGCTGCGTGGCGCCGCTCACGGCCTCATGGTCGAGGCACCCAACGCGTTCAACGCCGCCGTGCTCGACTTCCTCGACCAGACCACCGACGCCACCGGCATCTCGCTCGACGAGGTCGTCGAGAGCGCCTGACCTCCGGTTCGGCTACGAGTCGCGGTCGACCAGTCCGCCGACCAGCCGGGCCAGCGCGTCGCACACCGCGGTGTCGAGCCCTTCGGCGCCTGCGAGCGCGTCACTCGCCTTGGCCGCATGGTCACGGGCGACGCCCAGCGCCGCCTCGACCGCGCCGTTGGTCGTCGCGAGCTGCCGAGCCTCGGCGAGCCGGTCGGCGTCGAGAGGATGGGCGAGAAGCGCCCGGAGCGCGTCGGAGCCGGCGAGCGCGTAGATCACCGGCAGGGTGTACACGCCCTCCACCAGGTCCTGGCCTGATGGCTTGCCGAGCACCGCGTCGGTCGCTGTGATGTCGAGCACGTCGTCGACCACCTGGAAGCACATGCCGAGGTGGCGGCCGTACCGGGTCAGGGCGTCGAGGTCGGGTTCGGCCACGCCCGTGACCATCCCGCCGATCCGGCACGACGCCGCGAACAGCGACGCCGTCTTGCCCTCGATGGCGGACGCGTACCCCTCCTCGCTGCGGTCGACGTCGAAGAGGTGCTGGAGCTCGAGCACCTGCCCGCGGCACAGCTCGCCGATCGTGTCGGCGAGGAGACCGGCGACGTCGGCGCCGAGCGACGCCGCCAGCGACGACGCCCGGGCGAGCAGGAAGTCGCCCGCGAGGATGGCCACGATGTTGCTCCACCGGGCGTTCACGCTCGGGACGCCGCGGCGGGTCTCGGCCTCGTCGATCACGTCGTCGTGGTACAGCGACCCCATGTGGACGAGCTCGACTGCCACCGCGCCGGTGACGGCCTCGGGCGCGGCGGGCCCGTTGCCGTCCGTGGCGGCGTAGGCGGCGCAGAGGGAGAGCGTCGGTCGGATCCGCTTGCCGCCCGCACCCGCGAGGTGGGAGGCGACATCGCCGAGGAGCCGGTCGTGGTGCTGCACCGTCTCGTCGAGCTGGGCCTCGACCCGAGCCAGGTCCCCGTCCAGGGGCTCGAGCCGAAGGGTCTCGGCCAGCTTCATAGGGCGACGTTACGGGGCGGCGGGAACATTCTCCAAGCGGGAGGTGTCGTATCTCTTCCACCCCCCTACAGGTCGGGTTTCGGGCGACCGATCAGGGGAAGAGATCGGATCGCGGCGAAGGGGTCTGCGACCCCGGACCGCATACACTGGTTGCGGAGTTGGGCCGACACCGCTCCACGAGAGGCGGTTGACAGGTGTTCGAACGTTTCACCGACCGGGCGAGGCGAGTGGTCGTGCTGGCGCAAGAGGAAGCGCGCCTGCTCAACCACAACTACATCGGCACCGAGCACATCCTGCTCGGGCTCATCCACGAGGGCGAGGGCGTCGCCGCCAAGGCGCTCGAGTCACTCGGCATCTCGCTCGAGGCCGTCCGCGCCCAGGTCGAGGAGATCATTGGCCAGGGTGGTTCGGCGCCGTCCGGCCACATCCCGTTCACTCCGCGCGCCAAGAAGGTCCTCGAGCTGAGCCTGCGCGAGGCGCTCCAGCTCGGCCACAACTACATCGGTACCGAGCACATCCTGCTCGGGCTCATCCGCGAGGGTGAGGGCGTCGCCGCGCAGGTGCTCGTGAAGCTGGGCGCCGACCTGTCGCGCGTCCGCCAGCAGGTGATCCAGCTCCTGTCGGGCTACGCCGGCGGCAAGGAGGGCGCGACCCAGGGCGGCGGCTCGGGTGAGGCCCAGCCGAGTGGCTCGCTCGTGCTCGACCAGTTCGGGCGCAACCTCACCCAGCTCGCGCGCGACAAGAAGCTCGACCCGGTCATCGGGCGCGAGAAGGAGATCGAGCGGGTGATGCAGGTGCTCTCCCGCCGCACGAAGAACAACCCCGTCCTCATCGGCGAGCCCGGCGTCGGGAAGACCGCCATCGTCGAAGGCCTCGCGTCCGACATCGTGGAGGGCGACGTCCCCGAGACGCTCGACGGCAAGCAGCTCTACACGCTCGACCTCGGCGCGCTGGTCGCGGGCTCGCGTTACCGCGGCGACTTCGAGGAGCGCCTCAAGAAGGTGCTGAAGGAGATCCGCACTCGCGGCGACATCATCCTGTTCATCGACGAGCTGCACACGCTCGTCGGCGCGGGCGCGGCCGAGGGCGCGATCGACGCCGCCAGCATCCTCAAGCCGATGCTGGCGCGAGGTGAGCTCCAGACCATCGGTGCCACCACGCTCGACGAGTACCGCAAGCACCTCGAGAAGGACGCCGCCCTCGAGCGCCGGTTCCAGCCGATCAAGGTCGAGGAGCCGACCGTCGCGCACACGATCGAGATCCTCAAGGGCCTGCGCGACCGCTACGAGGCGCACCACCGCGTCACCATCACCGACCAGGCGGTCGTGGCGGCGGCGAACCTCGCCGACCGCTACATCTCCGATCGTCACCTCCCCGACAAGGCGATCGACCTCATCGACGAGGCGGGATCGCGCCTGCGCATCCGGCGGATGCAGGCGCCGCCCGACTACCGCGAGATCGAAGACGAGATCGCCAAGGTGCGCAAAGACAAGGAAGAGGCGATCGAGAACCAGCAATTCGAGTCGGCCGCGCAACTGCGCGACCGCGAGAAGGAGGTCCTCGAGCAGCGCACCGCCAAGGAGACCGAGTGGAAGGCCGAGGGCGTCGACCTGTTCAACGAGGTCAACGAGGAGTCGATCGCCGAGGTCCTCGCGCTCTGGACCGGCATCCCCGTCTACAAGCTCACCGAGGAGGAGACCGCCAAGCTCCTCCGCATGGAGGACGAGCTGCACAAGCGGATCGTCGGACAGCACGACGCGG
>Ga0299907_10001686_pt1 | contig 12897 bp, 12 predicted proteins | sample RVTome_16_FD_198680 | JGI IMG/M metagenome (GOLD analysis project Ga0299907, IMG submission 198680) | Soil microbial communities from uranium-contaminated site in the Upper Colorado River Basin, Wyoming, United States - RVT152D67 (version 2) ... | reverse complement strand
GATTACGGCTCGACAGTCGGCGCTCATGATGCCCCGCCCTCGTTTGCGAGAACCGCGCGCGCCGCCAGCCGACCGCTCCCGCCCATGACCCCGCCCCCGGGGTGTGTCCCCGATCCGCACTGGTAGTACCCGTGGATCGGGGTCGTGTGGTCGGCCCAGCCCGGCGCCGGTCTCAGGAAGAAGAGCTGGCTGAGCGCGAGCTCGCCCTGGAAGATGTTCCCTTCCGAGAGCCCGGTGACCGCTTCGATGTCGGCCGGCGTGATCACCTGCCGGTAAAGGATCGCGGAGCGGATGTTTGGAGCGTACTCGGCCAGCGTGTCGATCACGGTGTCACCGAACGCCTCGCGGCTTCGGTCGTCCCATCCCCCGTTTCTGTGGTACGGTGCGTACTGCACGAAGATCGACATCACGTGCTTTCCCGGCGGCGCCATCGCGGGATCGATCAGCGAGGGGATCACGATGTCGAGAAACGGACGGCGGGAGAACTCGCCGTACTTCGCGTCGTCGTAGGCGCGCTCGAGGTAGTCCACGCTCGGGGCGATCGCGATCGCGCCCTTGAGGTGCGGCCCGTCCCCGGGAAGAGCGGTGAAGTTTGGTGGTTCGGAGAGCGCCAAGTTGACCTTGCCGGAAGAGCCGCGGAAGCGGAACCGCTCGACGGTCTGCACCAGCTCCTCCGGAAGCTGCCCCGGCTCGACCAGCTCGAGGAACGTGCGGCGCGGATCGAGGCCCGAGACCACCGCCCGCGCGTGGAGCTCCTCGCCGCTCTCCAGAACCACCCCCGTCGCCCGGCCGTCCTTCACCAGGACCCGCCGGACAGAAGCGTCGGTCCGGATCTCGGCCCCGAAGCTCCGCGCCGCGGACGCGATCGATTCGCTGACCGCGCCGGTCCCGCCGCGCGCGAATCCCCACGCCCGGAAGACGCCGTCGATCTCACCCATGTAGTGATGGAGCAGCACATACGCCGTTCCCGGCGAGCGTGGACCCAGAAAGGTCCCGATGATCCCGCTCGCGGACTTGGCGGCCTTGAGGGCCTCGCTTTCGAACCATTCGCCCAGATAATCCGCGGAGCTCATCGTCATGAGCTTGACGAGCGCGTGAAGGTCCTGCTCGCCCAGATCCCGGAAGTGCTTCGCCAGCCGGCCCATTGTCAACAGGTCCCGGGGCCGCCACGAAGCGGGGTCGGGCGGCGAGACGCTCAGGATGGGCTTGATCGCCATCGCCATCCGCTGCATCAGGCGGCCGAACTCCTGGTATGCGTCGGCGTCCCGTGGCGAGTGGCGATAGAGCTCGCGTCGGGTCTCCTCGGGGTCGGCCCACGTCGCCAGGTAGTCGCCGTCCGGAAGCGGGTTGAACGTGCTCTCCAGCGGGACGATGTTGAGGCCGTGACCGGGGAGATCGAGGTCGCGGATGATCTCCGGTCGCAGCAGGCTCACAACGTACGAGAAGACCGAGAAGCGGAAGCCGGGAAAGACCTCCTCGGTGACCGCCGCACCGCCCAGGATCGGACGGCGCTCGAGGACCAGCACCTTGTGCCCGGCTCGGGCGAGATACGCCGCGCAGACGAGGCCGTTATGTCCTCCGCCGATCACCAGGTCGTCCCAGATCTGCGGCGGCTTCACGCGCGCTTCCGATCGGGATCGAAGAAGGGAGTCTTGACGACGGTCGCGCGGGCCCGCTTCCTCCGATGCTCGATCGTCACCTCGAGAGCGACCTCCGTCCCCGGTTCCGAGTGCGAGCTCTCCAGGTGGGCGAGCGCGACGTACTTCTTGAGGAGCGGGGACCAGCATCCGCTGGTCGCGTAGCCGACCTGCTGTCCGTTGCCATACACGGGGGTGCTCACGCGCCAGGCAGTAGTCGGCAGCTGAGGCGGGAGCCCGACCTCGGTGAACAACGCCTCGAGGGAGTCCCAGTCGACGACGAGGCCGCGGAAGGCCCAAGGCGAGCCGCGCTCGCGCTCCGCCTCGAGCGCCCGCTGACCCACGAATGGCGACTTCCCGCGGGCCACGGTCCACCCCAGGTTGAGTTCGAAGGGGGACGACTTCTGTGGTTCGATCAGCGCCCGCCTCGCGGAGACGTAATCGACGTCGATCAGGAGGAGCCCGGCTTCGATGCGCGCCACGTCCATCGCCAGCAGGCCGGTCGGCAGGATGCCGAAGGGGGCTCCCGTGGCCATGAGCAGGTCCCACAACGGCTCGGCCCGCTCGTTCGCGACCCAGATCTCGTAGCCCAGGTCGCCGGTGTAGCCGGTGCGCGTGACGGTGACCGGGATCCCCCCGAGACGGGCCGGCGCCGCGCGAAAGAAGCGCAGTCCCGTCACCTCGGTGTCCGCGAGCCGAGCGAGGATCTCGCGTGCCGAAGGCCCCTGGAGTGACAGGGCGGCCGTCTCGGCCGTCTCGTCCTCGATCTCCACCTGCATCCCGACGGCATTCTGGTGGAGCCATCGCAGGTTCGGGTGAGCGGAGGTCAGCCGGAAGTGGTGGTCCGCGAGCCGCGTCACCGTCCCGTCGTCGACCACTTTCCCCTCAGGGTCGCACCACGGCGTGTACAGGACCTGCCCGAGCGCGCAGCGGGTCACGTCCCGGGTCACGATCCGGTCGAGAAGGGCCGCCGAGTCAGGGCCGCGTAGTCGGTACTTGAAGAGCGGGGTCACGTCGATCAGGGCCGCGGTGCCACGAATCGCTGCGTACTCCAGATCGTGGACCAGGTCGTACGATGACGCCACGACGTAGCCCGCCCAGCGTCGCCAGGTCTGCCCTCGCACGAGCGCCGCCGTACGGGAATGGAAGGGGGTCGTCCTGAGCCCGTTCGTGGTCACGCTTCGTCCCGCGGTCCCAATGGATCAACGCGGCGGGGGCGGCGAGGCCTCCTGGACCAGACGGTCCATGAGGTGGTCCAGGTCCATCGTCCCCAGCTCGCCTTCGGCGTGAGAGCGGACGCTCACCTTGCCGGTTCCGACTTCGCGCTCACCGACCACGAGCATGTACGGGATCTTGTGAACCTCGGCGTCGCGGATCTTGTAACCGACTCCCTCTCGTCGCGCATCGACGTGTGCCCGCAGCCCCTTCCGGCGGAGATGCTCGGACACGCTTTCGGCGTACTCGATGAACACGTCGCTCACCGGGACGATCCTGACCTGCTCGGGGGCTAGCCAGGTCGGGAAGGCTCCCGCGTAGTGCTCGATCAGGATCCCCAGGAACCGCTCGATCGACCCCAGGATGGCCCGATGGATCACCACGGGTCGGGCCTCCGTCCCGTCCGCGGTCGTGTACCAGAGGTCGAACCGTTCAGGCATGTTGAAGTCGCACTGGATCGTGGGGAGCTGCCACTTCCGGCCCAGCACGTCGGCCACCTGAAAGTCGATCTTGGGGCCGTAGAACGCCCCCTCGCCCTTGGCGATACGGTACTCGAGAGCATTGGCCTTGAGGGCCTCCTCCAGCGCCGCTTCCGCCTTGTCCCACGATTCGTCCGATCCGATCCGGACCTCGGGCCTCAGCGACAGGTCGATCCCGATCTGGAACCCGAACACGACCTCGTACACGTATCGTACGAGACCGATCAGCGACGTCACCTCCGCCTGGATCTGTTCCGGGGTGCAGAAGATGTGCGCGTCATCCTGGACGAAGGTCCGAACCCGGAATAGACCGGTCACGACACCCGACTTCTCGAACCGGTGCAGGCGGCCAAAGTCGGCATAGCGCAGCGGCAGATCCCGATAGGAGCGCTTCTGGGAGGCGTACACGTAAGTCGAGGCCGGACAGTTCATCGGCTTGACGGCCATTTCCCGCTCGTCAACGTCCGTGAAGAACATGTGCTCGCGGTAGTTCTCGTAGTGCCCCGAGCGGTGCCACAGCTCGACGTCGTAGATCTGCGGCGTCACGATCTCGTCGTGGGGCCAGCCATCCGCGTAGAGCTCGCGCATGAACCGCTGGAGGCGGTTGTAGATCCATGCCCCCTTGGGATGGAAGTACGGGCTGGCCGGAGCGTTCGGATGAAAGGAGAACAAATCCAGCTCCTTCCCCAGCTTCCGGTGATCGCGGGCCTTCGCTTGCTCGATCCGCTCGAGATGCTCTTCCAGGTCCTTCTCCGCGAAGAACGCGGTGCCGTAGATCCGCGTCAGCATCCTGTTGCGCTCGTCGCCTCGCCAGTAGGCGCCGGCGGTCGAGAGCAGCTTGAAGGTGCCGAGACGGCCGGTGGCCGGAACGTGCGGCCCGCGGCACAGGTCGAGCCAGCCCCCCTGTCGGTATAGAGTCAGCGTTTCTCCCGCCGGGATCGCTTCGAGGATTTCGACCTTGTACGGCTCATCGAGCTCGCGGAAGAGCTGAACGGCAGCATCCCGCGAGACTTCCTGGCGCTCGATCGGAAGGTCCTCCTCGACGATCTTCCCCATCTCGGCCTCGATGGCTTCGAAGTCGTCGGGCGTGAACGGCACCTCCCGGTCGAAGTCGTAGTAGAAACCGCCCTCGATGACTGGACCGATGGTTACCTTCGTCTCGGGCCACAGTCGCTGGACCGCCTGTGCCATGAGGTGGGCGGTCGAGTGGCGGTAGACCTCCAGCGCCGCCTCGTCCCGCTGGGTCAGAATCCGGAGGCGGACGTCGCCCTCCAGCGGCCGTGACATATCCCCGAGGCGGCCGTCGACCTCGGCCACCAGGGCGGCCCGGGCGAGGCCTGGACCGATCCTGGCCGCCACGTCGGCCGGGGTGGACCCGGACGGCATCTCGAGCTCCGAGCCGTCGGGGAGGGTCACGCGGATGGCTCCGTTGTCGGACATTGGGGGAGGGAAGCTATTCCGGCCGAGAAGGGCGGGCAAAAGATCCCGGCCGTTACAGAGCGCCGTACCGTCGCAGCGTCTTCTCGGTCACGACATAGACGAAGACCGGCTCGGAATCGCGCCTGGAACCGGCCTCCCCCGCGACCGCATGGCCCTCGATCCGGACGTAAAGCCCTTCATGCACGCCTTCGTACGCATCGAGCCGTTCGTAGTCGTCACCGGTCAGACAGCGGTAGAGCCCTCCTGTCGAGACGTCCCCCGGAGCTTCGAAGACCGTCGGATAGGAAAGACCCTCGAGCCTCAGGAGCTCGAAGTCGAGGAGCCGCGCGGGCTCGATCTCGATCGGCCGCTCCAGAAGCCTCGAGGTGAACCCGGCGTCCAGGAGCGTCCCGTAGACAAAGAGTGGCAGCGCGGCCGGGGGCCCCGGCGCCTTCACTACCGGCGCCCTGGTCCGCGCCAACCCCAGCGCTCGAGGTCGATGGTACCGTTCAGGCGGAACTCGACTCCCTCGTCCTCCAGAAGCGCGCGCTGAAGCTCGGCCGGCACGCCCACCTTCCAGACCGAGATCCCGCCCCGGTGGTTGACGACCCTCTGCCAGGGGACATCGGACTCTTCGGGAAGCGCATGCAGAGCCCACCCCACCGTCCGCGCCGCGCGCGGCTTGCCGCACAGGGCGGCGACATGACCGTACGTGGTCACCTTCCCCGCCGGGATCCGGCGGACCGTCTCGTACACGACATCGAAGAACCCCCCCGGCCGCCTGTTCACCACGGCAGCGCGCTGCGGGCGACGAACCATATGTTGGCCGGCCGCTCGGCCAGCCGGCGCATGTACCAGGGAAACCACGCCTCGCCGTAGCTGATCAGGATTCGCGTCCGGCACCCTGCCGCCGCCAGCCGGCGCTGCTGATCGGACCGGATGCCGTACAGCATCTGGAACTCGAGATCCACAGCCTTCATTCCCCGTTCCTCGGCTCGCCGGCGGATCCCGGCGATGAGCGCCAGATCGTGGGTCGCGAAGGCCGCCCGGGCCGCGCCCGCGTGTTGAGCTTCGAGAAGCGCCCACGCCAGCCGCATGTACCGCGCGTCCACGTCCCGCTTACGGGGATACGCCACGCCGTCCGGTTCGCTGTAGGCCCCTTTCACGAGCCGGATTCCGGGACCCAGGGGAAGGAGCGCCGACAGATCGTCGGCGGTCCGGTAAAGGTAGGCCTGGAGGCAGACTCCCACGTTGGGATGGCGCGCCCGGAGGGACCGATAGAGATCCAGGGTGGGGTCGACGTATGGGCTCGACTCCATGTCGAGCCACAGCCATCGATCGAGAGCCCGGCTGCGCGCGGCCAGCCGCTCCAGATTGCCGAGCGTACGATCCTCGTCCAGGTCCAGGCCCAGGTGGGTCGGCTTGACCGAGATCTCGACGTCGAGCCCGTGGCGCCCGACCTCGTCGAGCACGCCGAGATAGTGATCCGCCACGAGGTCGGCCTCGGCCGGCTCGGTGACGTTCTCGCCGAGTTGCGTAAGCACCGCGCTCAAGCCGTGGCGCTCAAGGTCGCGCGCAGCGTCCAGCGCGTCCTCGGCGTGTTCGCCGGGCATGAACCGGCGCACCGCGCGGTTTGCGAACGGCAGCCGCGGGAACGCCTCGCGCAGCCGGTCGCTCTGCGAGGCGCGCATGAGGAGCCGGCGAGTGACGCTCATGCTCGACGGGCCGGGATCAGGCTTCGGTTCTCACTTGTGATAGGGCTCGCCACGGAGGATCGTGAACGCACGATAGATCTGCTCGGCCAGGACGACCTGGGCAAGCTCGTGGGAAAGGGTTTGGGGGCCGAGCGAGAGCTTCCGGTCGACCTGCGCCAGCGTCGCCGGAGACAGCCCACCGGCTCCCCCCACCAGAAACACGCCGCGACCCACGCCGTCGCGCTGCCACGCCGAGAACATTCCGGCCCACGATTCCGAGGACAGCGGCTCACCGGCCGGGGTGAGCGCCACGACCCGGGTGCCGAGCCTGCTTCCGGCCGCGGCCAGGAGCCGCGCGCCCTCCTCGTCCACCGCCCGCGGACCGTTCCCGCGGGCCGGCCGGACCTCGTGGCGTACGACCTGGCAATACCGGGAGATCCGCTCCAGGTACTCCCGCAATGCCTCTTTCGCCCAAGGCGCTCGGATCCGGTCCACGGCGACGATCTCGACGCGCACGCCGCTATCCCCGTGGGGCCCGACGACCGGTCACGGCGGTGGGACGACCCGGCCCTTGCCTTTGTCGTCATGGGATGGGGTGTGTGAGGTGGTGGAGCTGATCGGGATCGAACCGACGACCTCCTGAGTGCGATTCAGGCGCTCTCCCAGCTGAGCTACAGCCCCACGCGGCCTTCAATATATCCGGGGCGATCGAGGTCGTCGACGCCCGGATCGCCCTCCGACGACCGGGATCAGGCGTAGATCCCCCGCAGCCGGTGAACGAAAGCCACGCGGTCGATCGCCACCATGTAGGAAGCCGTCCGCATGTTGACCCCGTGCGACTCGGTGAACGCGACCACGTCCCGGAACGAGTTCCACATGATCTTCTGAAGCCGCTTCTCCACGCGCTCGCGGCTCCAGTAGTACCCTTCCCGGTTCTGGACCCACTCGAAGTAGCTGACCGTGACCCCGCCGGCGTTGGCCAGGATGTCGGGGATCACGAACACGCCCTTGTCGTCGAGGATGGCGTCGGCGGGCGCGGTCGTCGGACCGTTCGCCCCCTCGCACACGATCTTCGCCTGGATGCGATCGGCGTTGGCGCGGGTGATCTGGTTCTCCACCGCCGCCGGGATCAGGACCTCGCACGGCAGCTCGAGCAGATCATGGCCAGAAATCGAATCGGCGCCCTCGAATTCTTCGAGCCAGCCGTGCCGGGCGATGTGAGCGAGGGCTGCCTCGACCTCGATGCCGTCCGCGTTGACCCACGCCGAGGTGTGGTCGGAGATCCCGACGACCTTCATCCCCCGGCCCGCGCAAAGCCGGGCCGCCACCGAGCCGACGTTCCCGAAGCCCTGGACGACCACACGCGCGCCGTCGATCGGGATCCGCAGCTGCTTGAGCGCCTCCAGGGTGACCAGCATGCATCCGCGTCCCGTCGCCTCGCGCCGGCCGAGCGACCCCCCCATCTCGACGGGCTTCCCGGTTACGACGGCGGTCACCGTGTGTCGGACGTGCTGGCTGTAGGTGTCCATGATCCACGCCATCACCTGCTCGTTGGTGTTGACGTCGGGGGCGGGGACGTCCGTGTCCGGGCCGAGCAAGTTCATGATCTCCGCGGTGTAGCGGCGCGTTAGGTGCTCGAGCTCGCGCTTCGAGAGGCGGCGCGGCTCGCAGGTCACGCCACCTTTGGCGCCGCCGAAGGGGATGTTCACGACCGCGCACTTCCAGGTCATCCACGCTGCCAGCGCCTTCACCTCCTCGAGCGCGACGTCGGGAGCGAAGCGAATGCCCCCCTTGGCCGGGCCTCGCGCCGTGTTGTGGTGGACGCGGTAGCCCGTGAACACCTCGATGTCGCCGCTGTCGAGCAGGACCGGGATCGAGACGATGAGCTGCTTCTCGGGTTGACGCAGGATCCTGTAGAGACCAGGGTCGAGCTCGAGGAGCTCGGCCGCCCGGTCGAATCGGGACATCATGGCTTCGAACGGATTGTGCTCGTCCCTCACCATGGGCTCGGCCAGGGCCACGCTCGGTTACGCTCCTTCCAGGGAATGCTCCCGGGGCACCAGAACGGTGTCCCTGCGTTGGGCGGGATCGAGTTCGGGATGCGAGAGCGTGAAATGTAAGCCCCGGCTTTCCCGGCGCAACGTGGCCGAGTCGACGACGAGACATCCCACGAGGTGCAGGTTGGCGGCCTCGGCCGCGGCCGGGTCAACCGGCTGATCCGGTACCTGAGCCGAGAGCTCCAGCAGACGCGTCCGCGCCTCCGCGAGACCGGCGTCGCTCCGCACGATGCCAGCCCCCGTCCACAGGATGTCCCGCACGCGCTCCCGGAGCGCTTCCGGATCCCCGCCTCGACGCGGGCGCCGGACGGGCGGGAGCGGGGGCTGGAGGGGCGGCTCCTGGAGAAGGCGTCCGGTCGTCGCCGCGGCGCGGTCGGCGAACACGACCGCCTCGAGCAGCGAGTTGCTGGCCAGCCGGTTGGCCCCGTGAACCCCAGTGCAGGCCACCTCGCCGGCGGCCAGGAGCCCTGGCAGCCCGGTCTGCGCCTCGAGGTCGGTAGATACGCCGCCACATGCGTAATGGGCCGCCGGCACGACCGGCAGCCACTCCTCAGGCGGATCGAACCCGCGCGCACGGCATGTCTCGAGGATGTTGGGAAACCGCTCCGCGAAGCGCGCCGGCGCGATCGGCCGGGCGTCGAGCCAGACATGGGGCCGACCGCTCTCCCGCATGCTGGCGTCGATCGCCCGCGCCACGACGTCCCGCGCCGCCAGGTCGCCGCCGTCCCGTCCCTCCATGATGGAGCGTCCTTCGTGATCGCGCAGTACGGCGCCCTCGCCGCGCACCGCTTCGCTGATCAGAAATGGCTTGGCCCCAACGGGATAGAGCGCAGTCGGGTGAAACTGGATGAACTCCATGTTGGCCACGGCCGCGCCCGCCCGCCAGGCCATCGCCAACCCGTCCCCGGTCGCGATCGCCGGGTTCGTCGTATACCGGTAGACCTGGCCGCAACCGCCGGTGGCCAGCAGCGTCACCGCCGCCCGGACGGCCAGTAGCTCGCCGCTGTACCGGTCAACGACCAGAGCCCCCACGCACCTTCTCCCGTCCTCCGCATCCGCCGTCCACAGGTCCAGCGCGAACCAATGCTCGTGGATCTCGACCCCGGCTCGCGCCGCGGCGGCCAGAAGCCCCTGCTCGATGGCTCGGCCGGTCAGGTCGTCGGCGCGGACGATCCGCCGGGCCGAGTGTCCTCCTTCACGAGCCAGCGACAGCCGGTCCTCCTCCTGGTACGTGAACGCGACCCCGTATCCGATCAGCTCCCGGACCCGAGCCGGACCGCTTTCGACCAGCAGCCGCACGGCATCCTCGTGACAGAGCCCGGCCCCCGCCGCTAGAGTGTCTTCGACGTGCGCGGCAAAGGAGTCCGCCGGGTCCATAACGGCGGCGATCCCACCTTGGGCGTAGTTGGTGTTGGCCTCGGAATCCTCCTTCTTGGTGAGGAGGAGGACCTGCCCGTGCGCGGCGGCCTTGATGGCATAGGAAAGCCCGGCGATCCCGCTGCCCAGGACGAGCACGTCAGTCTCGCGGACGTCCGGCGCCGCCCCTCCCGCTAGCGCGCCCAGCCGATCGCCTCGCGAACGAGGTCCTTGAGCCGCCCGGGCTCCTCGATCTGGAGCCGTCGCCGGAGAACGCCTACCGGGCGGTCGCCGAACCACGCGGGATCGAGCTTGACGGCGTCCTTTTCGGTGGTCAGCAGGGCCACCCCGGGGTGGGTCTCCAGCAGATTGCGGACGTCCGCGGCCCGATAACGGTGATGGTCGGGGAACGCCACGATCCGGCGTGGCGAGACGCCGGTCGCCCGTGCGAATCGCTCGACCGATTCGGGCTTGGCCACGCCCGCGAAGGCGACGACGCCGTCCACCGCGACGAACGGGATTTCCCGCCCCGCCCGCCAGCCCCCCAGCTCGACGGTCCCCGCGTCCCGCCAGCTGCCGATGAAGCCGGGAAGGCTCTCCCACCACCCGTGGAAGGCACGTGCGATCGTGCCTTTGCCGAAGCCCTGGCTGCGCGGGTCCTTCCCCACCACGACCCACGTCCCGAGCGCCGGTCGCCAGCCCGGTCCCTGCCGGAGAGGTCCTGCTGGGAGGCATCGGGCGGGGGCTGCGAGGTCCTCGGCGGTGAAGACCACGAGATCCAGGGCCCGGGCGACCCGACGGTGCTGGAGGGCATCGTCCAGGATGAAGACATGGGGCCGCCTGCGGGCCGTAACGGCCTGAGCCGCCTTCTCACGGTCCCGCGCCACCCCCACCCAGGCTCCGCCCTTGGCGAGGAGTGCCGGTTCATCCCCGACCCGTGAGGCGGCAAGGTCGTCGCCCGGCCGGAGGACCCATACGCCCGACCCGATCCGGCCGGTGCCACGGGAGAGGACCGCCGCCCGGGCTCCTTCAGGGAGCCCCTCGTCGAGGAGCCATCCGACCAGGCTGGTCTTGCCGCCCCCGCCGACCGTGACGTTCCCCACGCCGAGCGCGGGCGCCGGTAACCGTGCCGACGGGCGTCGCCGGCGGAGCCGCCGCCCGGCCAGCCGACTCCAGGCCCAGCCGACCGGTCGGGCCGCGGCCCTGGCCGCGGTGCCAGCGGGTCCCCCGTCCCCGTAGAGCGACTTGCGGGCCCAGCCATATAGCAGCGCCTCGTCCTCGACACGGGGACCGTCCTCGCGGATCACCGGACGGCCACCACCTCGCCGACCGGGTGGGCGAGTCCGCCGTCCAGCTTCGCCTCCACCCGGGCGTGCAGCATCTGCAGGTCCCGCTCGAGGGCGCGGCTTGCCTCGCGGGTTGACTCGGGGTCGGCCGAGGGGGGAACCCAGACCGGAGGGCCGTAAAGGACGTCGACGCGGGCGCCGGGCAAGGGGATCTCGAAGCGGTCCCACGACTCGATCCGGCGCCGCGGTCGGGCGCCCGCAGCGATCGGGAGCAGCGCGTGCCCCGTACGGCGGGCCAGGGCCGCTGCCCCGGGCAGCACGCGGTGAATGTCGGAATGAGCGTCGGGGGTCAGGGCCAGGTCGCCCCCCTGGCGGGCATAGCGGAGCATGGCGCGAAAGCCGGCCACCGGATTCCGCCGCTGGGAGCCGAGGATCGGTACGTACCCGAGCGGGCCCACGATCCGGGCCGCCATCAGGCCGTCCGGATGCCCCGAAACCAGAATGCCGATACGACGGTGGGCGTGAAGAGGGGCGAGCTCGAGCATCCGGCCGTGCCAGAAGCAGTACAGGACGCCGCCCCCGTCGCGCGCTCGCGCCAGATGCTCCTCCCCCTCGACCCGCACCTCCCAGGTCCGAGCCAGGGCCTCGATCATCCCGGCGACCAGCGGACCGCCGCGGCTCGCTGCATGACGAAGGACGGGGCGGCTCACCGGCGCCTCAAACCGATCGCCCGAGCAACCACATGGCCAGCATGACGCCTACCAATGCGACAATCATCCATCCGGACTTCGCCCGCTTGGCACGGTGCGGCGAAACCGCCTTCCGATCCTTCCAGACCCGCAGGAGGCTCACGGAACCGCCCCGCGCTACACCGTAACCCCGCGCTCGCTCTCCTCGATGAAAGCGAGGAAACGCTCGACCTCGGGGTACGGATGAAGCTCGCTCCGGGCGCGTGCCAGGGCCTGCGTGATGTTGAGCTTGGAGTTAAAGAACAGGCGGTAGGCACGCTTGAGCTCGGCCTTCACCGCCTCCGGGAAGCCGCGCCGGTCTAGGCCGACGGCATTCAGCCCGAACAAGGCGGCGGGATTCCCAGCGGCCTTCACGTAAGGCGGAACGTCCTTCTGCACGCGCGAGCAGCCTCCTACGAATGCGTGCGCGCCGATCCGGGTGAACTGGTGCACCGGGGTCATTCCTCCAAGGATGGCCCAGTCGTCGACGCGGACGTGGCCCGCCAGGTTCACCGCGTTCGACAGGATCACGTGGTCTCCCACGACGCAGTCGTGCGCAATGTGCACGTACGCCATGAGCAGGCATTCGTCGCCGATCTGCGTCGTGCCGAGTGCTCGCGTCCCACGGTTGATCGTCACGTACTCCCGGATCACCGTGCGATTGCCGATCGCGCACCTCGTGGACTCCCCCTCGTATTTCAGATCCTGCGGATCGCCCCCGATCACCGCGCCGTAGTGGATCTCGCAGCGCTCGCCGATCGTGGTGTCGCGCTCGATCACGGCGTGAGCCGCCACCCGCGTCCCGGGCCCGATCGTGACGCCGGGCCCGACGATCGCGTAGGGGCCGACCTGAACGTCCTCGGCGACGTCGGCCCCGGGATCGACGATGGCCGTGGAATGGACCGCGGCCGTCAACGGCTTCATTTTGGCACCAGCGAGGCCATCAGGTCGGCCTCCGCGACCACCGTTTCTCCGACGCGGGCGACCCCCCGCATCTTGCAATGGGTGCCGCGGCGACGCACCAGC
>Ga0299907_10001685_pt1 | contig 12900 bp, 19 predicted proteins | sample RVTome_16_FD_198680 | JGI IMG/M metagenome (GOLD analysis project Ga0299907, IMG submission 198680) | Soil microbial communities from uranium-contaminated site in the Upper Colorado River Basin, Wyoming, United States - RVT152D67 (version 2) ... | reverse complement strand
TGGGCCTCGTTGGGCTTTTCCCCCATGGGGGAATTCGCCTCTAGGGGCAGTTGGACTCGAGCCGCGTCGACGTGCCAGGCGGGGAGTTGGACGGCGATCTGGCCGATGATGTTGACGGACTGCACTCGCCGGACGACGTTAGGCCGGTTTTCGCGGTCAGCCGGCCAAGGCGGTGCGAAACTCATTCTAGCCATCGGCGACTCATGCACAGGTGTATGCTCGCTGGCATTCGCTGGATCATTCGGATCCACAGGGAGAAGGAGTGGTTATGAGACGGATATCGAAGAAGGCCGCTACTGCTCTGGTGGCGGCGGTGTTCTCGCTTGCGTTGGCCCCGACAGCGCTGGCGCACACCCAGACGGTGGCTCCACCGGGACAGGACGAGCCGGTAATCCTCAACGATCCCATCGCACGTCCGTGGATTCAGGGGCACTGCAAAGCAGCGGCCCCGGCGGTTTCCGGAGAGGCGTCAGGAGGGGTCGCCACCTTTTCGCCGACGCAGGAGCTGCCCTGCGACCCTGAGATCAAGAACCCCGGCGGCCAATCAACCGGCCGCCGGTAAAAAACAGGGATCGCAGCGAAGGACGGCCGCGAAGCCCTCGCCGCTGCCTCGGGGGCGGGCGTTTTTCGCGTTGTGGCCGCGGGAGCCTCCCACACGATCCCGCCTAGGCCGGGGTCGTGCGGAGCCTCCCATCTCTCCTTTGGATTCGACGTCCGTTTGGAATGTGGCGATGCTGGGTAGAAGCAACGTCGACCCGGTTGGGGAGTGGAAGAGAGTTTCCCAGCTCCCTGGCCCCAGGGGGGATGCTCCGGGTCGCCGAGGCAGGGCCTCCTACCCTGCCATCTCGGCGGCCCTATTTTGGTTTCGGCGACCGAATGCACCCGTCGTGTAAGTCGAAGGCCGTTATCGCGACTCGCCGGAGACGCTGGTTTAGATGATCTGCGAGCCGGGGTAAGAGTCGCGGCGTCGACCCGGCGCCGTACCCTAGAAATGTATTGGAGGGTTGTCGGGTCGGCGTGAGGGCTGCCGGGACAGGAGGTCCGCCTCGTCCACGGCGGCCCTCGTCGTTATCGGCTCTAAGCTGACAGGGAGATGCTGGGAAGATCGAGGCAATCCGAGACGCCTGCCGTCAGTACGCGGCGGTTAACAGTCCTTCTGGCCGATGGCAGGCCACACGCTTCTGTGTTGGTGCATACGCAGGATCTCGAAGCGATCTCAGCTTGGATCGCAGACAACGGATCGGCGCCGATGGCACTGGGCGGAATCGTTTATCGACGGTCCGAAGTGAGCGGAATCGTCGGCCTGATCCATTGACCCTCGACTGGGCAGGTACCAGCATCGCACGCGTCGAAGGTCGGCCCGTGATCGGCAACGCCGCTCCCGAGAAGATCAGCACGTCTTACGTCGAACGGCAGAACCTCACCATGCGCACGGGCATGCGCCGGTTCACCCGACTGACCGACGGATTCTCGAAGACGGTCGAGAACTTCGCCACGCCGTCAGTCTCCACTACATGCACCATCCCCTATCGACCCGAACACAGCCCTACACATGTTGATAGGGTCGAGGTCAGGCTAGGAGGTACTTCATGAAGCGGCGCTATCGGCTGCTGGCGGCGCTGTCCGTACTGGTCCTACCGGCCGACCCGCACGACTTCGATCGAAGACGGCAACGGGGTCGGCTGTGAAAGCGATTGAGATCTTGCTGTTGACGGTCCATCGTCTGAAACCCCTCTTCATTTGACAATGGAGACGGGCAAGACTCGAGGTTTACATACCGGCTGGGCCTGGATGGTGCTCTTCGCCGGCATCGTCTTGGCCTCAACGGTCTACATGGTCCTGCTGGCGCTGTATGGCTGGTAAGGCCTTTTCGCCCGATGGGCCGTCTTCGCTGGTGGTGCATGTCGGCGCCGCGGCAGGCGGCTTCGAGGTGCCAGGCGGGGAGCTGGAGGCCGATTTGGGTAATGATGTCGACGGACTGCACCGAGAGCGACGTTAGCCCGGTTTTCGCGACCTCGGAGGTTCGTCTGCCCGGCCAGCATGGCGATCAGCTCCGCGGCCTCGGGCCGTCTCACCCCGAGGCAGAGAAACCCGCTCAACCGAGCGGGTTTCGCAGTCGGGCCGGCGGGATTCGAACCCACGACCTCTTGACCCCCAGTCAAGCGCGCTACCAAGCTGCGCCACGGCCCGTGCGATCGAAGTCTAGCGGCTCACGGGTCGGCGCCGCCCACCTCAGCATCCCCGGACCCGATCAGCACCTCCGCGCCGGGTGTAAAGGACTAGTCACTGCGGTCGAGTTGGCGATGCGCCTCCACATCTGGGGTTCGACGCCGATGCTGAACGGGCTATGAGGATGAAACCATTCACAAGATCAGCCAAGGCCGACCGTCGGCGTTGTGAGCATCCGGGGAGGCTCACAACCGTCAACTACGGTTTGGAGCGAAGTGTTTGCACCTTCTGTGGCGATCTCACCGTCCGAGACCTGGGCCATTCCGGGTCGGGCGAGCTCTTTCAGACGCTGGCTCCTGTCCATCAGCGCTGAGCGCTAGAGGTGGGGGGTAGGCTGGCCCCGTGGGTGAGCCGATCTTCACCGTCCCCAACCTGGTCTCATTCGTCCGGCTCGCCGCCATCCCTTACTTCTGGTGGGTGCTGTTGGGCCAGGAGCGGATCGGACTGGCGGCCGCCCTGATCTTCCTCATCGGATCGACGGACTGGGTCGACGGTTATCTCGCCCGTCGCCTCGATCAGGTCACCGAATTGGGCAAGGTCCTCGACCCGGTGGCCGATCGCCTGATGATCGCCTCGGCCCTGATCGGGGGACTCATTGCCGGGGTCATCCCGGCGGTCATCGGCTGGCTTCTCATCATTCGTGAGGCGGCGGTAGCGACCGGAGCCGTCGTCCTCTCCGGGGCCGGCCGCGGGAAACTCGACGTGCGGCCCCTGGGCAAGACCGCGACATTCATGCTCTATGGCGCCTTGCCCTGCTTCTATCTCGACGCCGCCGACATCCTTCCGTGGCTGTTCGGGCCCCCAGCCTGGCTGCTAGCGGTCGTGGGAACCTTCCTCTACTGGTGGGTGGCGGGTGAGTACGCGGTAGACATCCGAAACCGGTTCCGCTCGGTAGAGTCCTCGTCCACGAATCAGGAGGTTTGATTGAACGTTCCGGACCACCTCCGGTACACGGAAGAGCACGAGTGGATCGAAACGCGGGACGACGGGACCCTGCGGATAGGCATCACCGACTATGCCCAGGACCAGCTGGGGGACGTCGTGTTCGTCGAGTTGTTGCCGGCCGGTGACGTTGATCCAGGGGCGATGGTGGCCGAGGTGGAGTCCACCAAGTCGGTGGCGGAGGTCTACGCCCCCGTGGGCGGGCAGGTGCTCGAGGTGAACGGCCGCCTGGCCGACACTCCCGAAGTTGTGAACACCGATCCTTATGGCGAGGGCTGGTTCGTAGTGATCCGGCCGGCCACAGACGTGGATTTTCTCGACGCCGAAGCCTATCGACAGCTCATCGCGTGACAGAGGAGCCTTCCGTGAGGACACCCTTCTCTAGACTGTCGCCATGACCTGTCCGAACTGTCAGGCCGAGGTGGCCGAGGATGACAACTTCTGCGCCAACTGCGGTGCCGAGCTGGAGACCGATCCGACGGTCGTCTATCTGCCGCTGGAGGACCGTCGCGAGCATCCGCTGACCCCAGCCGAAGCCTCCAGCGTCGAAGGCATCCGGGGGTTCGCCCTCGTCGTCGAACGAGGGCCCCGGACTGGCATGACCTTCGTCCTCAACCCCGGGCTCACCACCGTCGGGCGTCATCCGGAGAGCGACATTTTCTTGGACGATGTGACCGTTTCTCGTCACCACTGCCGCTTCGTCTTGGAGAAGGGCAGCCTGACGGTCGAGGACTCGGGTTCCACCAACGGGACCTATGTGAACGATGTCCGAGTGGACAGCCAGGGGCTGGCGGCTGCCGACGAAGTCCTGGTTGGCCGCTTCCATTTCCTCGTCGTTCACGGCGATGCCTGAAGAAGCTCTCAGCATCGGTGAGGTGATAAACCTCCTGCGGGACGACTTTCCCGACGTGTCGGTCTCAAAGCTCCGCTTTCTGGAGTCGCAGGGATTGATCAATCCTGGCCGGGCGGCGAGCGGATATCGCCAGTTCGATCCCGAAGACCTCAAGCGTGTGCGTTATATCCTCACCCAACAGCGCGATCACTTCCTTCCCCTGAAGGTGATCAAGTCGAAGCTCACCCTGTGGGAGCGAGGCGAGGAGCCGGGACCCGACGCCGTGGAGGCGGTCGAGGACACGCTCGAATCGGACGGCGAACCGCTCACCCGCACGGACCTCCTGCGTCGCAGCGGACTGAATGCGGCCGCCCTCGACTCGCTCATCGAGCATGGCCTCATACATCCCGCGGCCGACTCGACGGTGTTCCCGCCCGACGCTCTCACCGTGGCGATCGAGTGTCGCCGTCTCTTCGATGCTGGCCTCGAGGCCCGTCATCTGCGCACGGTCCGCCTCGGGGCCGAGCGAGAGGCTGAGCTCCTCCGCCAGCTAACTGCCCATCTTCTCCGAGCCGACTCGGCTGAGGCGCGCAGCCGGGCACGTGACGTTCTGGCCGGGTGCGCCGATTCGGTACAAGCCCTGCATCGCGCCATCCTGACCGCTGAAGTTCGCTCTCTACTCCACGAATGAAGCCGTTTCGTAAGTTTGCGGCCGTCGTCCTGGCGGCCTCCCTGTTCGCCCAGCTCGTGCCGGCCGTCGCCTGGGGCGCCCCGCTGGTCATCCCGGCTCCGCCTCGCGAAGGGGGGCTGCCGATCCCGGACGCGCCCCCGGTCTCGGCCGCCTCGTGGCTCGTCTACGACGCCGATGCCGACCTCGTTCTGGGGTCGCACGACGCCGACACCGAGCGGGCGATGGCCTCGACCACCAAGATCATGACCGCCCTCGTGGCTCTCAAGTATGGGGATCCCGACTCTGTCGTCCGGGTGAGCCGGGCGGCGGCCGACGTCGGCGAGTCCGAGGTCGGTTTGGTGGCAGGGGAGAGGTTCACCCTCGACCTCCTCGTCACCGCCATCGTGGCTCGTTCCGCCAACGACGCCGCGATGGCGGTGGCCGAGCACGTCGGAGGAAGCGTCGAGGATTTTGTCGACATGATGAACGCCGAGGTGGCCGAATTGGGTCTCGAGCACACCCATTTTGCAAATCCCCACGGACTCGACGCCGAAGGCCACTACTCGAGTGCTTCCGATCTCCTCAGGATGACCCTGGCGGCAATGGAGTACCCGGAGTTCCGGGATATGACCTCTACGGAGCGGGCGTCGTTCCCGACCGCTCCCGACGGCACCGAACGCGTCATCCAATCGACCAACCATCTGCTCGAGGACTACCCGGGCGCCTTCGGTGTCAAGACCGGGTTCACGAACAAGGCGTTGCTGGTGTTCGTGGCGGGCGCCGAGCGGGACGGGCGGACGCTGTTCGCCGTCGTCATGGGCTCGGGAGGGGCCGGGGGGCATTTCGTCGACGCTTCCACGCTACTCGACTGGGGTTTCGATCACTTTCGCGGCGTCGCCCTCGTCGCAGCCGGCGACCCCTATGACCCGCCCGAGCCGGAACGTCTGGTCGAGGTTGAGCCTGAGCCTGAGCCCGTAGTGGTCGAGCGCATCCGAACGAGTGACGGCGATCCGCCCAACCTGGCATCGGCCCTGGGTTGGGTGGGTCTCGTCTTCGAACGGTTGTCCGGTGGCTGACGTCGCCGTGGAGGTTGTCCCGGCCGCCGACATCGCCGCCCGGGTGGCTGAACTGGGGGAGGCGCTCTCGGTTGACTACGCCGACCGGAATCCGATCATGGTGGCGGTGCTGGTCGGTTCTCTCCCATTTCTCGCCGATCTTGTCCGAGCCATGACCTGCCCGCTGGAAGTGGATTTCCTCGGGGTGTCGCGATTTGGGGAAGGGGGGCGCATCCGGATGGCCCTCGACACCTCCGAGTCGGTGGCGGGACGGGATGTGATCATCGTGGAGGACATCATCGATACCGGGCTGACCCTCACCGTCCTCCGCCGCATGCTCGAGGACAAGGGAGCGGCTTCGGTGGCAACGGTGACCCTCGTCGATAAGCTTCCCCGTCGGCTGGTCGACGTTCCCATCGAATATCGGGGGTTCGAAGTGGGCGACGAGTATCTCGTGGGATACGGCCTCGACTGGCGGGGCCGGTACCGCAGCCTCCGTTCGTTGTGGGCTGTCCTCGATATGGATGGCCTGATCTCCGATCCGGATCTTCTGATGGGCGCGGTCCACTGAACCGAGCAGTCCGGTCTCGGTGGAGTCCGACATTGCCCGACCGCTGATAACCTCACCAGCATGCCGGTCGATGCCATCGCCATGACGGTTGTAGGAGTGCGGGTCGAGTTGCCTTCCAACACACCCATCGTGCTTCTCCGCGAGCAGGCCGGGCCGCGTTATCTGCCGATCTGGATCGGCGCTTCCGAGGCCACCGCCATCGCGGCCGCCATCGAGGGTGTTCCACCGCCGCGGCCCTTGACCCACGATCTGTTGGTGTTGGTCGTCGAAGCTCTAGCGGCCACAGTGGACCGGGTCGTCGTTTCCGAGATGCGAGATAGTGTGTTCTATGCCGACCTCGTGTTGGGCACCGATGGCGGAGAAGTGCACATCTCGGCCCGTCCCTCCGATTCCATTGCCCTGGCCGTCCGGACCGGCTCTCCGGTCTTCGCCGCTCCCGACGTGCTCGCTGAGGCGGGGATTGAGATCGAAGAGGAGTCCGAGGAACAGCAGATCGAGCGATTTCGGGAGTTTTTGGAGGAAGCGACGATCGAGGACTTCCTGGGAGAGGACGAACCGGGCTCCGAGGACTGACCCGGGGAACGGTCTCCGCCGGGTACGGTCAGGATCGGCCTCGGCGGGTGCTCTGATCGTGGGCCGCGGACATCGGTTTCCGCTGCCTGGAGGGCTGGGTTCCCCACCGTGCCCATCCCGGACCAGTCGGAGGGTTTTCCACAGGGGTTGTTGACAACTCCGGGGGGCTCCGGGTAGGTTTCTTTCACACTCGGAATTACGCTGCTGTAAGCAACTCCGGGTGATGGCCGGCGGCAAACCGCGGGCGAGTCATCCGAGGAGAGAATCGTGGAAGACACACCGGCGACGCAACACCCAGAGCCCAGCCCCGAGTTGGGTTATCGAGCCCCCCAGGTCTGCTCGCTCGTCGACATCACCTACCGGCAACTCGACTACTGGGCCCGCACCGGTCTGCTCTCGCCGTCGCTCCGCCGCGCCCAGGGCTCCGGTTCGCAACGTCTCTACTCCTTTACGGACGTCGTGCAGCTCAAGGTCATCAAGCGTCTGCTCGACGCCGGGATGTCACTCAAGAAGATCCGCTCGGCCGTCACCATCCTCAGCGAGCAGTTAGCGAGCGACCGACCTCTGGCCGATGTGACCCTGCTCTCCGACGGGCAGACGATCTATGCAGCCACCAGCGCCGATGAGGTCGTGGACGTGTTCCGTCGCGGCCAGGGCGTGTTCGGCATCGCCATCGGCCCCGTGCAGGAAGAGGTGGCGGGCGCCATCCACCTGCTTTTCCCCGACGACGAATCGGCGGCCAGCGGCGATGCCGCCCTCCCCGTCAAGGCCGGCGCCAACTGAGCGAACGGCCACAGCTCCGGGCGACCGAGGTCGCTTTCGCCCACAACAGCGAACGGCAGTTCGCCGTCCTCCTCGACTTCTACGGAATTCCCTGGGACTACGAGCCTCGTTCGTTTGCCATCGCCTGGGATCGCGAGGGTGAGCCCTCCCAGTTCTTCACCCCCGACTTCTACCTTCCCGATGACGATCTGTACATCGAGATCACGACGATGAACCAGAAGCTGGTGACAAAGAAGAACCGCAAGGCGCGGCTTCTCCGTGAGCTCTACCCCGATGTCACGTGCAAGGTCCTCTACCAGCGGGACTACTTCCAGTTGGTGGCCAAGTATGGGCTGGAGAATCCGTCCCATCTCGATGAGGTCCCGGCCCTCTCGCGCATTCCCGGCAAGCCGGTGGTAACCCGGCTCGACGACCGAGGAAGTCGAGCCGGTTGACGGGTCGGTCGCCACTCCACGAGATGAATGCCCGCATGGGTGGGCGATTCGTCGACTTCGGGGGCTGGGAAATGCCCGTTCAGTACGAGTCGGTTCTGGCCGAGCACCGCGCAGTGCGGGAGGCCGTCGGCTTGTTCGACGTATCCCATCTCGGGCGCCTGGCAGTCTCGGGTCGGGGCGCCACTGCCGCCTTGGGGATCTTCACCAATGATGCCGCCGGCTACGAGCCGGGGCGGACGCATTACACGATGCTTCTCGACGAGCGGGGTGGGATCGTCGACGACATCGTCGTGTGGCGGTGGAGCGAGGACGAGTACTGGGTCATGCCCAACGCCGCCAATTCCGAGACCGTGCTGGCGGCGCTGGCGGCGGCTGATCCCTCCGTGATCGTCGAGGACTTGCGATCGACCACCGCACTCGTGGCGGTGCAAGGGCCGGACGCTCCGGGCCTGCTCGAGCAGGTGTTCGGGGACGCACCGCGCCGTTTCCGCACCTTGCAGGCAGCCGGGCTGCGGATGGCGGGGACCGGCTACACAGGTGAGAAGGGCGGCGAGATATGCGTCGAAAATGCCCGGGCGGAAGAGGTGGTCGAGATGCTATTGGCGGCCGGGGCGGTGCCCTGCGGGCTGGGCTCGCGTGACACCCTTCGCCTCGAGGCCGGACTGGTGCTGTGGGGCTCGGACATCGACCGCACAACGACGCCGCTGGAAGCCGGCCTCGACTTCGGCGTCGACTGGGACCACGACTTCATCGGTCGGCCTGCCCTCGAGTTGCAACGGGAACACGGGATCGATCGACGTCTCGCCGGGCTCGTGATGGAGGGCCGCGGGATACCCCGTCATGGCTACGCCGTCAGATCCGGAGCGGCGTCCGGCTCGGTGACCTCGGGGAACATCAGCCCCATCCTCGACACCGGGATTGCCCTCGCCTACGTGTCGCCTCCGGTCGCGGCCGGTGAGGCGGGCGAGATAGAAGTGCGGGGCCGGTGGGTACCGGCCAGGTTCCAGGACCCGCCCTTCCATCGGTGACGCCGATCGACGTCAGCGAGGAGATCGAAGCAACGCTATGGCCACCCTTGCCGACCGGCGATCGCCTGGTTGTAGGGGGCCGGACGGTGTGGCTCGGACCCTTCGACCCTCCCCTCCTGGTTGCCCAACCGAACAGGTGGGGCCTGGTCGAGGATTCTTTTCCCCGAGTAGCCTGTCGGGTCGAGGCGGACCCCGTCGTCGCCGGCCTCTTGCCCTCCCCGGCCGAGGTCGTCGCCTGGGTCGATCGAGCCCACCGGCCGATCCCTCCCCCTGTGGCCAACAGCGAAGGCCAACGCCTCATCGCCGCCGCCGGCCGTCTCGGCAAGATGATCGATCTGATAAAGGGCGTCCGGTTGATCGCCCATCCCCAAGGGCGAACCGTGGCATTCACGACGCCGTTGGAGGCGGCCGACCTGATCACCCGGTGCGGTCCTGAGTTGACCGGGATGAGACGCCTGGATGGATTGGCCGGCGGCGTGGCCGTGGTGGTTCGTCCCGACCATTCCGCCCGGGACCTCGAGACGATCGCCGCCGTCATACGCCGGGCCATCGAGAGCGACGACCCGGCGTAAGGTTCTGCAGATGAAGGTCGAAAGTACAGCTCAGCCCCGTCCGCATCCCGTGGTCGGTTCCCAACTCGTCCGCCGCTGGGACCCGGTCGGGCAGGCCACTGTGGAGGTGGTATTGGTTCATGGAATCGGCGAGCACAGCGGTCGGTACGAGCGAACCGGCGGTTTGCTGGCGGGAGAGGGGTTCGGTGTGACCGCCGCCGATCTGATCGGTTGCGGTGCCACGGGCGGGAAGCGGGCGTACGTCGAGCAATGGGCACACTTTCTCGACCAGGTTCAAGTGTTCGTCGAGGAAGCTCGGGCGAAGGCCGTGCCGACGGTGTTGATGGGACACTCGATGGGTGGGCTGATCTCACTCGAGTACGCCCTTGCCAAGCGGCCTCGCCCTGATCTGCTCGTGCTCTCGGCACCCGGTCTCGACGGGGGAGCGGGGTGGCAGAAGGCCATCGCTCCCCTTCTCGGCAGGCTGGTTCCACGCTTCAAGGCACCCAATACGCTCAAGGGCGAGCAACTGTCCCGCGATCCGGACGTGGGCGAGGCGTATTTCGCTGACCCGTTGGTGCATACGGCATCGACCGTCCGCCTGGGGGCTGAACTGTTTGCGGCGATGGAGCGCACTCGGAGCACCATGATGAGCCTGGATGTCCCGACCCTCGTTCTCCACGGCGGCGCCGATTCGATCGTCCCCCCCACCGCCACCGTCGAGTTGGGAAACCTCCCCAACGTGGAGCGTCGTCTGTACCCGACCCTGCGCCATGAGATCCTCAACGAGCCGGAGGGACCGGAGATAGTGGCCGCCATCGCCGAGTGGGTGCGGTCGCAGATTGCGGGAGTCGTCAGCTGACGTCGACGAGTAGCGCCCGGTGATCCGAGCCGGGGACGACTACGGTCTCGGCGTTGTGTACCGTCATCCCTGCCGTCAGGGCGTGATCGATGCGTAACAACGGTCTACCGCCCGGCCGGTAGCTCCAGGTGCGTTCGGGTCGCGTCTTTGTCCGTGCCGCCCACTCGGCCACTCCGTCCGACAGCAGACGGCGCAGCCGGCGATAGGCCGGCCACAGGGGGGTGGCATTGAGGTCGCCGACCAACATGATTCGTCCATCGGGCCCAAGGTCGCGCCCGAGCGCCTCTTCAAGGGCGAGCACCTGAGCCCGACGTTTACGGGTCAGGGGAGGGATGTCGATCGGGTTGGCGAGATGTACCGACCAGATGACCAGCGGCCGGCCTTCATGCTCGAGACGGCCGACCAGGGCGTCGCGGTGGGGCAGGGAGTGACGTTGGACGTCGATTGGTTGGTTGGCGGCCAAGGCAGCGCCGGTGTGATCGAGGGCGGGTAAGACGATTCCGTGTGGCATCCTGGCGGCTATAGCAGCGCCGGCCGATGGCGCCATCTCCTGGGCGGCGACCACATCGGGTCGGGTCTTATCGAGGATTTCCCCCAGGGCGTCGGCGTCGGCTCGGCCGTTGTAGAGATTGGCGGTGATGATGCGCAACAAGTCTTGCGCACTGTATGCGAGGATAAGGGCATGTCGTTCGCCGGTCGACTGCTGGTCGCCACCCCGCTGATCCAAGACCCCAACTTCCTTCACTCCGTCGTGTACGTGTACGCCCACGACCCGGAGGAAGGCACCGCCGGCGTGATCCTCAATCGTCCGACCGAAGAGCCGACGGTGGAGCACCTTCCCGACTGGCGATCGGTCCTGGCGGCCCCTCCTATCGTCTTCTGGGGCGGCCCGGTCGCCTCTACCAGTGGCGTGGTGCTCATGGTGGAATCTGGAGAGGTCAAGCTGGCGGAGGATCCCGAACCGCCTCCCGGCCCGGTTAGGGCCAGGCTGTTCGTGGGGCAGGCTGGATGGGGAGCCGGCCAGCTCGAAACAGAGATCGCCGAGGGGGCGTGGATCGTGACCGACGCCACCGCCGACGATGTCCTCGTCCCCTTTCCGGATGGCTTGTGGTCGCGGGTCCTCCGTCGCCACGGCGGCCCGCCCGCCCTGTGGGCGACGCTTCCGCTCGACCCGAGCGTGAACTGATGACTTCGATCGTGGTGCCCAAGCTGCGTCGTGCCAACCAGGGCAAGTCGCCCGGGCTGTTGCTGGAGCGCTCCCACTGGGATGCGGGCGCCGACGTCGTGGTGGGGATCGACGAGGTGGGGCGAGGTGCCTGGGCTGGTCCGCTCACGGTGGGGGCGGCAGTTGTGCCGCGTGATCGCCGGGTCTACAAAGTCCGGGACTCGAAGATGCTCACCGAGATCGAGCGCGAGGCCATGTTCGACCGGGTCGCCGGCTGGGTCCGGGCCTGGGGCGTGGGTCATGCCAGTTACGAAGAGTGCGACGAGTTGGGGATGTCGGAAGCCCAGCGGTTGGCGGCCCGCCGAGCGATCGAGGGACTGGGTTTGGCGCCGGATCACGTGATCGTCGATGGAAACTGGGATTTCGTGGGTGGGGCGCAAAGGGTCATCGGTGGCGACCGGATCTCATTGTCGGTTGCCGCCGCCTCGATTCTGGCCAAGGTGACTCGCGACCGGATGATGCGCGCCGTGGCGGGTGACTTCCCCGCCTACAACTTCGAGGCCAACAAGGGGTATCCCTGCCCGGTCCACAAGGCGGCCCTGCAAGCGTGGGGACCAAGTGCCATCCATCGGCGCAGTTGGGTGTTCATGGATCACCTGATCTGGAACGGGCTCGAGCGCTACCGCCGTCCCGGCGAACAGCTCGAGTTCGACTTCTGAGGCGAGTGGCGGGCGCCGTCCAGGTTCGGTTTAGGGGGGAGCGTTGGATCGGGTGGCGGTTTGGTGGAGGACGCCGACGAGGCGGTTAGCGAGGGCTCGGAGGGCTTTATCTGGTTGTCGCCCCAATTGCGGCGCTGGTGGTTAAGGGCTCGGGCTCCGGCGCTGACGTTGATTGGACCTCTGCCGGTTTCCCGAACAGGTCCCATTAGCATCCACGCAGTGCTGATGGCCCGCCGCCTACTTCTCGGGTTGCTGGGGTTGGTCGTGGCGACCATAGCCGCCTGGGCGATTGCGATCGGTCCGGTGGCTGCCTGGCGGGTGCTCACCCACGGCACGACGACGGTCTGGGACCACCTCGAGTACCCGGGCCGCGACCTGAGTCCTAGCCCCACGCCGCTCCGATGGCCGCCGGCGGTCGAGCCACTCCAAGCACCAGACGTCTTGGTCGAAGGTGCCGCTCTGCCACTGGAATCACTACTCGTCGAT
>Ga0299907_10001684_pt1 | contig 12901 bp, 8 predicted proteins | sample RVTome_16_FD_198680 | JGI IMG/M metagenome (GOLD analysis project Ga0299907, IMG submission 198680) | Soil microbial communities from uranium-contaminated site in the Upper Colorado River Basin, Wyoming, United States - RVT152D67 (version 2) ... | reverse complement strand
ACGATCGCGCACACCAACGAAGTTCCCCCGTCCGCGTGTCTCTTCTCGGGCACGGTCGGCGTTGCTTGGGCGATCGACACGCTCACGGGCCGCCTCTTCGTCCCCGACCCCGAAGACGACAACAACGACGTCGACCAGGTCGTGGAGGAGGTTCTCCTGGGCAGTCGTTGGCCAGGACACTTCGACCTCATAAGCGGCCTCGTCGGTGTCGGCGTCTACCTGCTGCGCCGCATGCCTCGCGCCAGCGCGCAGCGCAACCTGCACACGCTCGTGCATCGCCTCGGCGAGATGGCCGAACCCACGACCGACGGCCTCGCCTGGCGATCGCGGCCGGCGTTCCTTCCACGCATCGCCCCGATCATCGAACGGCTCGAGCGCTACCCCGACGGCTACTTCGACGTCGGCCTGGCGCACGGCGCAGCAGGCGTGCTCGTCTTCCTCGCGGCCGCGACCGAAGCGGGCGTGCCTGACGCGGCGCCACTGCTCGAGGCGGGAACGCAATGGCTCCGTCGGCAGCGCCGGACGGACTCGAGCCGCGGCAGCTACCCCATCATGTTCGTGCCCGGTCAGCCGGAGGAAGGCTCGCGCTCCGCTTGGTGCTACGGCGACACGTCGGTCGCCGTCGCCCTGGCCGCCGCCGGCCGAGTGCTCGGCGACGACAGCGCAGTCGACGAAGCAGTCGAGATCGCGGCGCGCGCGGCCGAGCTCCCAGCCAGGGCCGCCGGTATCGTCGACGCCTGCCTCTGCCACGGGTCGGCCGGTCTAGGACACCTCTGCAACCGGCTCGCGCAGGCCACGGCCGACGAGAGACTGCTCGACCTGGCGCGACGTTGGCTCGAGCACACGCTCACCAACCGTCGCGAGGGTGAGGCCGTCGCGGGCTTCCCTGTCCGTTGCCTCTCTGACGACGACGTCTGGCACTACGAGGCCGACGCCGGCCTGCTCGAGGGAGCTGCCGGTGTGGGACTGGCTCTCCTGGCCGCTGTCGCCACCACCGAGCCGACCTGGGATTCGCTGCTGCTGCTCGGCAACCTCGCGCCGGGAATGCGGTCATGACCGCCGCACCTCTCTACCAGCACGCTGGCGGCTTCGCGCTACGCGCGCCGCTCTTGCCGCCTGCGGTCTTGACCGGCTTGCTCGCGTCGCTCGAGACAGAGAGGTTGTCACTGGACGGACTGGATGGAAGCGCGGCCGTCGACGCGAGTGCGCGGGCAACGGTCGAGGCTGCCATCGAGCACGACCACCGCGTCCTCGCCGATCGTCTCCGTGCGCTGCTCCAGGACGCGGTCGTGCGCGAGGCGATCTTCATCGCGTCGCCCAGCCTCGACGAGCGCATCTCGCAGTGGCTCGAAGGTGGAGACGTCGACGAGCGCGCGCTCGTACGGTCTGTCCTCTCGTACGTGGCTCGTATGTGCACACGGTCCACCCCGTTCGGCCTCTTCGCCGGATCCAGCACGGGCACCGTTTCGCCGGGGGGCACCGACCTGCGACTGGCGTCGTACACAGAGGCCCGGCGCCACACGCGGATCGACTTCGGGTTCCTTGCCGGCGTCCTCCAGCGGCTCGCCCAGGACCCCGCCATGCAGACGAGCCTCACCTTCCGGCCGAACACCGGGCTCTATCGCGCGGGCGGCCGGTTGCGCTTGGCCGAGTCGCGCATCGACAAGAGCCGAGTGCACTACCAACGAGTCACCTTCGACGAGGACGACGAGCTCGCTGCCGTGCTCCAGCGAGCCCGGCACGGCGCCAACCTTGCCGAGCTCTCCTCGGTCATCGCCGGTGATGGCGTGACGGCCGACGACGCGCGCGACTACATCGCCGAGCTGGTCGAGGCGCAAGTGCTCGTCGCCGACCTCGGTCCCGCTATCACGGGGGACGAACCCGTCCCCGCGCTCGTCGCCAGGCTCGGCGAGACGGAGGCCGGCCGAACTACCGCCGACTGCTTGTCCGACGCGCAACGCATCATCGACAACCTCGACCGCGCCGGCGTGGGCGCCGATCCCGGCGTGTACCGGCTGCTGGCCGACGGCCTACGGAAGCTGGATGCCGACCTCGATCCCGGGCAGCTGCTGCAGGTCGACATGATCAGGCCCGCCGCGGCATTGACGCTCGACGACCGCATCGTCACCCAACTCGTCGACGCGGTCGACCTCCTTCGCCGGTTGACGCCTCCCAACGGAGAGGACGACCTCAGCCGCTTCCGCGAGCAGTTCCGAGAGCGGTACGAAGACCGCGAGGTCCCGCTGCTCGAGGTCTTGGACGAGGAGGTCGGTATCGGGTTCGGTCCGAACACGACCGCGGCTCCTCTCGAGCGTGGCCATGAAGAACCAACCCGCCGCAGCGCGTGGACGGCAGCGGACCGACACCGCCTGCGCCTGCTGACCACCGCGATCGCCAAGGGGGCGACGACCGTCCAGCTCGACGACGCGGACATCGCGGAGCTCGCGTCGGACGCGCCACCCGCGCTCCCGGACGCCCTCGCCGTCAAGTGCTCGCTGGCGAGCAGCGGCACCGCCGCGCTGGCGGCGGGCGACGTCAAGATCTGGTTCCAGGCGGCGTTCGGACCGTCCGGTGCCCGCACGCTCGGCCGGTTCTGCCATGCGGACCCCGCGCTCGACGCGCTCGTGCGCCGGCACGTCGACGAGGAGCAAGGCTGCCGACCCGACGCGGTGTTCGCCGAGGTCGTGCACCTCGCCGAAGGTCGGCTGGGCAACGTGCTGGCCCGGCCGGTGCTCCGCCGGTACGAGATCGAGCTCCACGGCCAGTCGGGCGCCACCGGCGAGCAGAAGATCCCCGTAGACGACCTGATGGTGTCGGTCGTCGGGTCGCGCATCGTCTTGCGCTCGCGCAGCTTGGGTCGCGAGGTCCTGCCTCGACTCACCAGCGCGCACGCTTACGAAAACAGCGAACTGGCTCCGTACCGCTTCCTCTGCGAGCTGCAGCACCAGGACGTGGCGGGCGGCGTCGCTTGGTCGTGGGGCCAGCTCCAGCACGCACCGTTCCTCCCGAGGGTCGAGCGCGGCAACCTCGTGCTCAGCCGGGCCCGGTGGCAACTCGAACCGAAGGACCTCGAAACGCTGACACGGGCCAAGACACCCGCCGACCGCGTCATCGCCGCGCAGGCGCTCCGGGCATGCCATCGGCTCCCTCGCTGGGTGGTGGTTGGTGCTGCCGACCACGAGCTGACGATCGATCTCGCGACCGCGGCCGGTTGCGACGTGATCGCCCATCAGGCACGGCAACTCGGTCGGCTCCCGCTGCTCGAGCTGTTCCCGGGACCGGACGACCTCTGCGTCGAGTCGCCCGAGGGCAGCCTTCGCCACGAGATCGCCGTGCCGATCACACGGCGAGTCGCCGACAGGCCCACGCCGTCGACCCCACGATCCGCACGACCGATCGCGAGGGCGACGACTGACCGCGCAGACCTCGAGGAAGTCTTCCCGCCCGGCTCCGACTGGTTGACCGCCAAGCTGTACACCGGCCGCGCGACCGCTGACGCTCTGGTTCGCGACGTGGTCGCGCCACTTGCAGCCCGGCTGATCAACGGCGGGCTCGCCGACCGCTGGTTCTTCGTGCGGTACAGCGACCCGGCATGGCACCTTCGGGTGCGCTTCCACGGCAAGGCGGACGTCGTCGCCGGGAGCGCACTCCCCCTGCTGCAGCGCGCCATCCGTCCCTTGCTGGACGACGGGCGCGTCTGGCGGTTCCAGCTCGACACATACCGGCGCGAGACGCAACGGTACGGCGGACCGCTTGCCATCGAGCTTGCGGAGCGCTTCTTCCATGCCGACAGCGAAGCCGTCGTCGCGGCGATGCGCTCGCTGCCGTCCGACGAGGACAAGGACCTCCGGTGGCGTGCGGCGCTGGTCGGCATCGATCGTCAGCTCGCGGACCTCGGCCTGTCGGAGGTCGAACGGCAGGCCGCGGTCCGTACTTGGCGCGATGGCCTCGCGAGCGAGCAGCCCGACCAAGGGAAGTCCGCCCGCTCGTACGCGGGCCAGGTGATGCGGCGCGAGCGTGACGCGCTGGCTGCCGCGCTCGAAGGGGCGCTGACGAGCGGACCCCTCGCCTCCGCCATCGCCGCGTTCCGGCAGCGCTCGGACACGCTCGGCCCCGTCTTCGGCGAGCTCCGCCGGCTCGAGGACCTCGGTGAGCTATCCGAGAGCCTCGTCGCCATTGCGGGGTCCTACGCGCACATGCACGTGAACCGGATCTTGCGGGCCGACCAACGCTTGCAGGAGCTGCTCATCTACGACTTGCTCGACCGGCTCTACAGCGGCCTCATCCACCGAGGTCGGGCGTCATGAGCACGGCTACCCGACCGGCCGAGGGCAATGGCCAGGTGCTGCTCGAGCTCGTCCGTCCCGAGGCGATCGCCGCCCACGATGCACCGGACGCCCATGATGCACCCGCTGCGCGCCCGGTCGATCCCAGGGTGCCCAGCCGCGCTCCCCTAGGCTTCCTCGCCCTCGCAGCCGCGGCCGCCCTCGTCGTGTGGACCGCGCTCACCGTCGACGTCGACCAGCGAGCAAACGGCCAGGCACGCGTCACCGGTGACGGTGGCCGAACCGTGGTGATGGCTCTGCCCATCGGGGTGCAATCCCAACTCCGGCCCGGCCTGCCGGTGCGCTTCCGGGTCGGGGGTCGCGAGTTCGACGGACGGCTCGTCTCGGTCTTGCCACCACAGGATGCAGCGTCGGCGAGCAGGCTGATCGGGCGCCATGTCGACGGTGACGCCGCCGCGGTCGCGAGGGCGACGCTCGGCGCCGACGCGGCCGAGCTCGGGCGTGACGCCGTGGGGACCGTGAGCGTGCGCGTGGAGCACCAGCGACTCTGGGACCTGGTCGCGCCAGGCCAGCTCCTCGATACGAGGCACCGTGGCTAGGCGCCTCCGGCTCCGGAACCAGGTCGAGACGGCCGACTGCGGGTCCGCGTGCCTTGCCATGGTGCTGGGCTATCACGGGAAGCACGTGTCGCTCGAGCAGGTACGCGAGGTCACCGGGAGCGGGCGCGACGGCACCACCGCGCGACTGCTGGTGGACGCGGCCACGTGGTTTGGGCTCGACGCCCGCGGGGTGCGGGCCGACATCGACGATCTCGACGCGCTGCCGGCTGGCTCCCTTCTCTTCTGGGAGCTCAACCACTTCGTCGTCCTCGATCGGGTCACGCGCGGAGGTGTGCGCATCCTCGATCCGACGCGCGGCCGCAAGATGGTCGATCGCGCCGAACTCGACCGTTCCTACACCGGGATCGCGATCCTCATCGAACCGGGGCCCGCCTTCGAGCGCGGCGACGAGCGGAGCGGGAACAGCGTCGCGCGCTACTGCCGTCCCGTGCTGCGCGAGCGCGCCGCGCTCGGCAGCGTGATCGGCACGTCGGCGCTCTTGCGGCTCGCCGGCTTGGTCGTGCCGTTGATGACGGCACTGGTCGTCGACCGTGTCGTGCCGTGGCGTGACCGTGGACTTCTCGGCGTGCTCGTGGCTTCGTTCATCATGGTCACGGTCTTCAACTTCTTCAGCACATGGGTACGCGGACGCCTGCTCGTACACATGCAGACCCGGCTGGATTTCATCACCACGATGAACTTCGTGGAGCACTTGGCGGTGCTGCCGTACGCGTTCCACTTGCGGAGGTCGGCGGGCGACATGCTGACGCGCCTGCGGAGCAACGCTTCGGTACGAGGCATCTTCACCTCGACGACCATATCGGGCGTGCTCGACGGCAGCTTCGCCATCCTGTACCTCGCGCTCCTCTTTGCGCTGTCGCGACCCGTTGCGGTGTTGGCGGTGTCCTTCGCGATCGGACAGGTGCTGACGCTCGTCGCTGCACGACGCGCCGTACAGCGTCGGACGACCGATTGCCTACGGACCGAAGCCAAGTCGCATGGCTTCAGCATGCAGTTCTTCGCTGGCATCGGTACGCTCAAGGCGTCGGGGACGGAGACAAGGGCGGTGACGCGCTTCGCCAACGTCTACCGCGACGAGCTCGCGGCCTCCGCGGCGCGAAGCAACCTCCTCGCACTCCTCGAGGCCGGAACCGGTCTCGTACGCAGCGCGGCTCCGCTCGTGCTGCTGACGGTGGCTGCACTCCAGGTGGTCGATGGTCAGCTGTCGCTCGGAGCGGCTCTCGCCGTCAACGCCATCGCCGCTGGGTTCCTGGCGCCGATCGACTCGCTCGTCAACAGCTGCGAGTCGCTCATGTACTTGCGCAGCTACACCGAGCGGCTCGACGACGTCTTCGATGCCAAGCCGGAGCAGGATCCCGCCGCAGTGCGGCCCGCGCCCGTACTGCGGGGCCACGTCCACGCCGAGAGCGTGTCGTTCCGCTACGACCCCCTCTCGGCCGACGTGGTGAAGGACGTGACGCTCGACGTTCCCGAAGGCGCGTTCGTGGCCATCGTCGGCCGGTCGGGATCGGGCAAGACGACGCTCGCGCACACCCTGCTCGGCCTCTACCAGCCGTCTGCGGGCCGGCTCTGGCTCGACGGCGTGGACATCCGCGAGCTCGACCTCCGCACGGTCCGGTCGCAGCTCGGGGTCGTTACCCAGGACCCGTACCTGTTCTCCGACTCGATCCGCGAGAACATCGCCTTCGCGGACCCTTCGCTCCCGCTCGACGCGGTGATCGAGGCAGCGCGCCTCGCCGCCGTGCACGACGACATCGAGGCCATGCCCCTCGGCTACGACACCCTGGTAGGCGAGGGCGGTGCGATGCTCTCCGGTGGCCAGCGCCAGCGCATAGCGATCGCACGTGCCATCGCGTCGCGCCCACGAGTAATGCTCCTCGACGAAGCCACGAGCCATCTCGACGCCATCAGCGAACAAGCCGTGTACGAGTCACTCGAGGCGCTGCGCTGCACGCGGATCGTCGTGGCTCACCGTCTGAGCACGGTCCTCGGCGCCGACCTCATCGTCGTCATGCAGGAGGGAGAGGTCGTGGCCACCGGCACGCACTCCGAACTGATGGCTACGAGCGACGCCTACCGGGAGCTCGTGTGGCGACAGATGCCGACCGAGTCGGCGGCCGACTCTGCTGACGAGGCGGCCACGGCTGTCGGTGCCGCCGCCCTGCCAGCGGCACCGGTACCGGTCGAGAACCCATTGGAATCGACGGCAGCGTCGCTCGTGCGGCTGCTGGCTGTCCGGACCTCGGACGCGCTGGCGCGCTTCGGGAACAGGAGCAGAACATGACACACCGCAGGATCCTCGTCACCGCCGCGACCGCGCTCATGCTCGTGGGGGGCATGGCCAGCATGCCGGCGCACGCGGCGGCGACCGCGTGCGAGGGGGACGGCGCTGACCCTCCGGTCCTCCTCGCCGCGGGCGTCGTCGCCATCGGCGAGGTCGACGCCTACGGGTTCGACGGCGTGGGCGGCATGTCGATCGACGTGTGGCCGCAGAAGGCGCCCGACACGCACCGGAACTTCTCGTGGGCGCTGCGCGATCGCGCGACCGGTACCGTCTTCGCGGAGGGTGACGCCGTCGAGGTGCACGTCCCGCACTTCCTCGGCACGAGCCCGTACGACGATCTGTGCCTCGAGGTCACGACGTTCCAGAGCTTCGTGACGCAGTACTCGATCGTCGTCACTGCGGACGTCTGACTTCACACGGCGGCAGCGGGGGTCGGCCACGGCGGCGGCGGTGCGGCCATCGCGCGTGTGCCGGCCCCCCGGCGGGCTGCGCACCGCGCCGCGAGGCAGCCGACCACACCGCGCACGACGGCTACGGCTACGGCTTGGTGACGGTCACCGAGGTCGAGCCGTTCCAGTCGGGGTCGGCGTTGGTGACGGTGAAGGTGACCGAGCCGGTGCGCTTCGCGATCGCTGATTGGCTCACCTGGCAGGTCCCGGCGGTGCTCGTGGTGCACGAGGCCGGCGCGCTGACGGGCGTGCCCCAGTTGCCGTTGACGACCACGCCGCTTACCGGTGCGCCCGCGCCATCGCTCAGCCCGATGGTGACGGTGGCCGTCCAGGTGCTGCCTTGGTTCGTGCTGCTCGGGGTGAGCGACAGGGTGACGGCGCCGGGGTCGCCGGACGGGCTGCTCACCGTCACCGACCGGCTGGCGGTCGCGGTGGCGGTGCCGTCGTCGGTGACGGTGAGCTGCACGGTGTACGTGCCGGCCGACGAGTAGGTGTGGTCGGGGTGCTGCGCGGTGCTGGTCTCGCCGTCACCGAAGCTCCACGACCAGGCGACGACGCTGCCGTCGCTGTCGGTGGACGTGTCGGTGAAGCTGCAACCCAGTTCGGTGCACGAGGAGTCGAACGAAGCCGTCGGCGGCTCGTTCGACGGCGGCGGCGGCGCGTCGCCCGCTGTCGCGACGAGCGCGTTGACGAGCGGCTCGGTGATCCCGTCGGGATCCCGGGGCCAGGTGCCCTTGCCGCTGCAGGTGGCAGCCCCGCTGGTCGTGCCGTTCGGGCACTGGCCGGTGGCCGCGAGGTGGAACTTGACCGCGGCGGGGGTGAGGCTCGGCTGCGCGGCTCGCACGAGAGCGGCAACGCCGGCGACGTGGGGCGAAGCCATCGAGGTGCCGCTGGCGGTGGCGTAGGTGTTGTTCCAATAGGTGGAGTGGATCTTCACGCCGGGGGCGACGACGTCGACCGCCGAGCCGTAGTTGCTGAAGGTGGCGAAGGCGTCGTCGCAGTAGCGGCCGCTCGGCGGACCGCCGGTGACGCAACCGCCGAGACCGCCCGGTGCGCCGTCGGTGTCCTCGAGGGCGGAGACGGTGGTGACCTGGTCGTACTTGGCGGGCACCTGGCCCGACGCGTTGCCGCCGTTGTTCCCGGCCGAGACCGCGTAGAAGATGCCGGCGTTCACCGAGTTGCAGATGGCCTGGTGCAGGGTGGACGAGGCGCAGTTCGTCGCGTCCTCGCCGCTCGACCCTCCGAGGCTCATGTTCGCGACCGTGATCGTGGTCGCCTTCGAGGTGACGTAGTCGATGCCGCATATGACGCCCGCCCAGGTCCCGGAGCCGTTGGCGTCGAGCACCTTGACCGGCTCGATCTTGATCGCCGGGCCGACGCCGACGACGCCGGCAGTGTTGTCGAGGGCGGCGATCGTTCCCGCGACGTGGGTGCCGTGCCCGTCGTCGTCCTGGGCGACGGCGTCGTTGTTGACGCAGTCCTTGCCCGTCGAGTTGATGTTCGCCGCCAGGTCGGGATGGTCGAGGTCGACGCCGGTATCGATCACCGCAACGACTGCACCCGCGCCGGTGTGGCCGGCGGCGGTCGCGCCGTCGGCGTCGACCCGGCGGATACCCGTCGGGGTGGCCTGGGCGAGCGCCTGCACGGGCTGGTCGGCCTCGACACGGCGGACCTTGGGGTGGCGTGCGAGCGCTGCGGCCTGACGTTCACTGCCGGCGAACGAGTAGCCGTTGAGCGCGTGCTCGTAGATGTGGCGCGCCTCGCCTCCGTGCTGGCGCGCGATGGCGCGGCCCTCGGTGCCGGGGCTCGCACCGGGCTCGAGCTCTACGATCCAGAGCTTCTCCGAACTGGCGGCCCCAACCGGCTGGGCCGCCAGGGTCATCGAGGCGGTCATCGAGGCGGTCATCGCCGCGGTCGTCATCGCGGTGACGGCGACCCGCACGATGCCCCGCATGCACCGCAGTCTCATCTTCCCGCCTCCTCGTCCGGCGCCGTGCCCACGAGAGTACGGCACGCGGTGCCGCTGAACGTCCTCGATGGTCTCCAGACAAGAGACGCGAAGCGTTTGACGGGCGCGGCGGCGGCGCTTGCCGAGGTCCGGCGACCTCGATGGGCTCTCGATGGACGCTGTTGCGTGCATGCCGGGCCCAGCCGTCCGCTCGTCTACCGACACTTCGCGAATCACGACAAACTGCTCATGCCGTGTATCGCCATCAAGCCGCGCACCTGGCGGATGACTCGGCAGTCGGTGCCTCGCGACAGAGCCGCGCAGGCCAACCGTCACCACGAGATGGCGACAAGTGGCATCGAGCGCCCGCGAGGATCCGGCATCGTCATGCGCCGGTCCCTCTCACCATCGTCAATGCCGGCGTCGCCGGAGGAGCAGCCCGGTGCCGACGAGGAGGATGACCAGCGCGCCGCCGGCCACGGGACCCCACGGCACCGACCCGGCGCCGCCGGATCCTCGTTCGGTCGTGGCGCCGACCGTGGACGATGGCGCCGTGCCGTCGTCGGGTTCGGCGAACCGCAGGGTCGAGGTCCCGTAGAGACAGCCGTCCTCGTCGCACAGCTCGACCTTCAGGCTCGCTCTCTCGAGGGGCTCTGCGTCGACGCCGCGGTCGAACTCCTCTTCGGGGGCCGGGTACTTGCGCTCGTCGATGGTGAAGGTCGCGGACCCGGTGCCGTCGGTCGTGATGGAGACCGTCTCCACCTCCTCGCCGAGGTCGTCGGTGACCCGTACCGTCATCGGCCATCCGGCCAAGGGCTCGCCGTCCAAGGAGACCTGGACCTGGTAGATAACCGGGCCCCGGGGCACCGCGCTCGGGTTCAGATCGCCGTCGGGGCTGTCGATCCCCCACCGGACGACGTGCGTCGCCCACGCTGGCGCAGCACCGATCACGACGAGCGCCGTTGCCGCGACCACGAAGAGCAGGAGCTTGACGTTGGACACTCGGCGAGCTCCTTCGATCGGCATGCCGCAGTCGGAGGAGAACCGGAAGGTCCCCCGTCGACTGCTCTGGTGACGTGCTGGCCCTGGAGGGTGGTCTGGCCGGTGATGACCCGGGCGATCTCGGCAGCGACGGCGTCCTCGACGGTACGACTGATGCCGCCGGCGACACACTAGCTAGGACAGGCAGGGGCCGCCGACGCCCGCACCTCGAAGCGCTCGGTGACAGTGGTGCTGATCGGTCGTCATCGGCGGGCCATCTCGATACCGCAGCTGCGCTCAGCGCGTTCGGGAGATGGGCGTCTGCGGTGACGAGGTTGATGTCGAGCTCTCGACAGCTCGTGGTCAGTAGTTCGCTTGGTCGCCGGCTGTCAGTGCCATGGCTTCGAGGACGGCGTGGTCGAGGACGGCTTGGATTGCGGCGGCAGTCGCGCCGATGTAGCTCGACAGGCCGTCGATGTCGGTGTGGCAGAACCAGGCGCGGTCGGCGGGCCAGACGAGGTTGGGCCCGAAGCCGCGATTCAGCCGATGTGCTTCGTCGAGTGCGTCCATCGGGAGCGCCGCGAGCACGTACCGGCGATCGGCAACCTCGAGGTAGGGCCGTGGTCCAGACGCCTGCTCGACACCGAAGCCTTCCCAGAAGCCGAGGTAGAGCAGGTCGCTCGCCGTGTGGGAACGGAGCGCGTTCCAGAGGGCGCGGAGCTCCGCAGCTGGCAGCGTCCCGAGCGCCTGCCCCGAGAGCAACGCGGCGTCGGTGGCGTACTCGCCTTCGCGCAGCAGCACCTCGTGCAGCGCGACCGTCGCGTGCATCGCTCGCCCCTGCATCGCTGCGGCTTCGCTCCAACGGACCTCGCGGCCCCCGCCGACGTACAACGGGTGGAACACCCTGGCGAACGCTTCGTAGGCGCGAGGTACGAGGGCGGCCACGGGGGGCGGCAGCGCGCCGCTCTCGTCCAGGTCGATCCACGCGCCAACCTCGACGTCGTCGAGCCAGCGACCGCTGGCGGTCAGGTCAGCCTCCCGTCGTCACCCTCGGCGGGACGATGAGAATGACGATGAGAGTACGGCGAGGTAGGCACCAATCGGGTCGTCGGCTCAACACTACGGACACGGCTGCAACGACGCCACCTTGCTGTCGGCACCGCCCAAGCGCCTCCGGCAAGGAGCCAAGCAGAGGGGAACGTCACGGCGTAGGCGCGCTCTTGATCGAGGCGACTGTGGTGGTGCGGACGCCCGCAGCCGAACGGCGTCTTCGGCCCGGCGATTTGAACGCACACAGCTACGCCGTCCCGCGCCAGAAGGCCCGCAAGCACGCTTGTCCCCCGACTGGGTGACGAAACCCTTCTATCGAGACGAATCTTCCGCCCCGATGTCATCCCCGCCTCGTATTTGTGTGACGAGGCGGACACTCAGGACGCCAAGTAAGGGAGAGAGATGAAGAAGCCCAAGCTCGAGCTCAGAAGGCTCGTTCTCATGACCGCCGCAGGCATTGCCGGCATGACCGCATTCAGCGCAACGCCCGCGCAGGCCACCGAGGCTGTCGAAGTCGAAGTGGTCAACTGCGCGACCACCTACATCCAGCCCAACCGCATCGAGCTGATCTCCTTCGCGAATTGCTCAACCGACACGGCGGGCTACTGCATCTTCTACTACGACCCGTGGGAACCCCATCTCATCGTTCCCGAGACCACGGAGTTCGTCGGCTGCATGGTCTGACCAACCGCAAGGTACGAGTCCTCGACGACGAACGGCGACCTACGACACCTTCTTGGTGGCGTGCTCGCAGGAACTCGTCAATGACGTCATGTCCACCCGAGGAGCGTGTAGGGCCGAGTTCGCGCCGGCCCTCACGCCTTACGCTACGGGACACCGTTCCAATCTGCGATCGGCGCAGTTGGCCTCCCACAACGCGAAACAGTGCGCAGACGATCGAGGGCTCTGTCGCCCGACGGCGACGTCGTCAAGCGGCACTCGCCGAAGGTAGGCTCGAGGATGAGACGCTGGTCAAGGACATCAAGGACATCAAGGCGAACCTCCCGGCGTAGCTCCGGCGCTTAGCCTCGATCCACCGATGAGTTGACGCGTTGAGCGGCGCGCATCCGCGAAAAGCGCCTCCTTGCAGGGGACGATGACGGTTCTCACGCCAATCATCAGTCCGAGCAGGGAGGCACTTCCGGTGAAGTCAGTATCGCGCTCGATCGACCGCGTCGAGGCGATCTTCGATGATCCGAGCTTGGTGGCCGACGCAGGGCTGATCGTGCCGGCCACGTTGATGATTCGCCTCGGTCTTGAGGCGTTGATCGACGACGTGGTTC
>Ga0299907_10001683_pt1 | contig 12902 bp, 15 predicted proteins | sample RVTome_16_FD_198680 | JGI IMG/M metagenome (GOLD analysis project Ga0299907, IMG submission 198680) | Soil microbial communities from uranium-contaminated site in the Upper Colorado River Basin, Wyoming, United States - RVT152D67 (version 2) ... | reverse complement strand
ACGACGATCTTGCCGCCCGCGTGGCCCTCCGCCAGGTACCGGACCGCGTCGGAGGCCTCGATCAAGGGGTACGTGCGGTCGACCACCGGCGACAGCGTGCCTGCCTCGACGAGCTCCTTCACGGTCAGCAGGTCCTCCTGCGTCACCTTCGTCGGGAGTCCGCGCAACCGCTGACCCACGAACAAGGAGACGAGAGGACCCCGGAGCATCCCGCGGAAGAAGCCACCGGTCCAGTTCCCGCCCCCGTCGCCACCCACGATCACCAGCGTGCCCTTCGAGGTGAGCGCCCGGCGCAGAACGGAGAGGGGCCGTCGGCCCGCGGTATCGATGATCACGTCCCAGCGCCGCCCACCGTCCGCGAAGTCCTCGCGCGTGTAGTCGATCACCTCGTCCGCGCCGAGCGAGCGGATCAGCTCCCCCTTCGACGTGCTGCCCACACCAGTGACGTGCGCCCCGAACGACTTCGCGATCTGCACCGCGAGCGATCCCACGCCGCCGGCCGCGCCGATCACGAGCACGCTCCGCCCCGGCTGCACGTTCCCCTCGTCCCTGATGGCCCGCAGAGCCGTGATGCCGGAGATCGGGATCGCCGCCGCCTGCTCGAACGTGAGGTTCGCCGGCTTGCGGACGAGCTTGTTCGCCGGTGTGGCCGCAAGCTCGGCGAACGAGCCGTCTTCGGCCGTACCCATCACCTCATCGCCACGATGGAAGTCCGTGACGTTCGCGCCCACCGCCTCGACGGTTCCGGCCACGTCCCATCCTCGGACGCGCACCTTGGGCCGGCGCAGACCGATCGCGACCCGCGCCATGTACGGCATCCCCGTCATGAGGTGCCAGACGTCCGGACCGCAGCCGGCCGCGTGAACGCGGACGAGCACGTCGTCTTGACCCATCGTGGGCTCGTCGATGTCTTGGAACTCGAGCACATCCGCCGAGCCGTATCTGTCCTGCACGATCGCCTTCATCGATGTCTCCTCCCTCGGGCATGTCGCCCCCGGTGGTGTACGCCGTACACCACGGGCGTACCCTAGGTGTACGTCGTACACTTGTCAAGTCGCCGATGCCCCAGACCCAGAAGGGAAGCGGGATGGCCACGAAGATCGAAGCCCAGGCGCCACCCCGTGAGCCTCTTAGCAGGGAGAAGGTCCTGCGCGCGGCCGTCGCGCTCGCCGACGAGGGCGGGGTGGAGTCGGCCAGCATGCGCAAGATCGCCCAGGAGCTCGGCGTCGTGCCGATGGCGCTCTACAAGCACGTGGCGAACAAGGACGAGCTGCTCGACGGCATGATCGACGTCGTCGTCGGCGAGATCGACCCACCCCGCACGGGCGTCGACTGGAAGACGGCGGTCCGCGGCCGGATCCTCTCTGCCCGGCGCGCCCTCCTCCGCCACCCCTGGGCATCACGGGTGATGGAGTCGCGCACCGACCCGACACCCACGGTGCTCGGATACATGGACTCGATGATCGGGATGTTCCGGACCGGGGGCTTCTCGATGGACCTCACGCATCACGCGATGCACGTGATGGGCAGCCGGATGATGGGATTCTCCCAGGAGCTGTTCAACGACAACTCCGATGCCGACCCGGACATGGACATGGAGATGTACGCGGCCATGGCCGAGACGTACCCGTCGATATCCGAGCTCGCGATGACGGTCAGCCACGACGATGCGTCCGTCGTCGGCGCGGGCTGCGACGATCAGTTCGAGTTCGAGTTCGCGCTGGACCTGGTGCTGGACGGCCTCGAACGGCTCAAGGATCGGTCGTGAGGGCGACGCAGCGATCCGGCGATCCGGCGTCGTGTGAGTGCCGGGAAAAGTGAGAGACCGCCGGAACCCGAAGGCCCCAGCGGTCTCTCACGGCGCACCATACGTGGGATCGCCCCGGGCGTCAAATCGGACCGGACCCTGTCGCTGACGCGAACGACCGGAGCCCCGATGACCAGGCGACGTCGAGGTCGGCGCCGGGAGGGAACCGCCCATCGATCTCGAGGATCGTCATGCCGTGGGCGAACGCCCAGGCCGCCCGAGCCCGGTCGTGATCTCCACCCACCGCGACCACGACCGGCTCGGCCGTCCACGCCTCGAGACCCTCGGGTAACCGCTCCCTCGGAAGCGGACCGCCCGTCACGAGCCGATAGAGGTGCGGATGCGCGAGCGCCCACCGGCGGTAGGCGCGGCCGAGCCTTTCCAGGGCCGTTCCCTTGGAACCACGACCGGCGATCGCCTCGTGCAACGCGGCCCCCATCTCGCTGAACGCCTCGGCCATCAGGAGGGCCTCGAGCTCCTCCTTCGACTCGACGTGCTTGTAGAGGGAGGGCGCGCGGATCCCCATCGCGTCGGCGAGGCGGCGCATCGTGAGGCCATCGGGTCCCTCGCGCTCCAGGATCTCGCGAGCCGCGGCGACCGCCTCGCGGACCCTCGGGCTTCGTTCTGGCGCCTCGATCACGCCGACGCGGCTCGCGGATGGAGCTCGGCGACACGACGGGCGAGCGCCTCGTTCATCGCGCGGAAGCCCTTCGCCGTTCCCCCGTCTCGGAGCTTCTTCCAGAGGAGCGGCACGAGGATGCCTCCGAAGCGCTCGCTCTGCGTGAACCGCACGCGGCCGGGCCCCGCTTCCTCGATCAGCCAGCGATGCTCGCCGTCGAAGAATCCACGCACGAGGAGGTGTCCGAGCCACCGGAGCTCGTGCTCCGGCTCCGCGACGAGCACGGTCGGGTGCATCGTGATCCCGCGCTCGTCCACGGGCTCCAGTCGCACATCGAGCTTGGCGCGGGCCTGCAGGTCTCCATCGATCTTCGTGATGAACGGGTTCCACTGTCCGAACGCCGGGAGATCCGCGAGCACCCCCCAGACCTCCTCGGGCGTCCCGTCGAACTCGATCTCGGTCCTGAGCTCCTTCACGGCCGTCCCCTTCCCTGGGTGGCTAACATTGTTAGCCTAGGCGAACGGTGTTCGCCTGTCAACCGGGAACGGTGATGACGACCTTCCCCTGCACCCGTCCGGACTCCAGGTACCGCATCGCCTCAGGGACCTCGCTCAAGGGGAACGTCCTGTCGATCACCGGAGTGATCTTCCCGGCTTCGATCAGCTCCTTCATGACGACGAGGCGGTCGCCGGGGTCCTTCGCCCCGCGGAAGGGATGCAGCTGACGCACGAACGGTGAGATGAACATGAGCTTGGCGAAGCGACCGAGGCTCCCGAACCAGCGATGGCCCGCAGCGCCGTACTGGTCGTGACCGATCAGCACGTAGGTCCCCTCGGGGGTGATCGCGCGTCTGATGTCCCGCCACGGGTGGTTCCCGACGATGTCCATGATGGCGTCGTAGGGCTCGCCGGTCCGCGTGAAGTCCTCCCGCGCGTAGTCGACGACCCGATCCGCGCCGATCGACCGGAGCATCTCGAGCTTCTCGGCGGCGTCCACGGCCGTGACGTCCGCCCCGAACGCCTTGGCAAGCTGCACGGCGAACGTCCCCACGGCACCGCCGGCGCCGTTGATGAGGACGCGCTGTCCCGCCTGGATCCGCCCCTCATCGCGAACGCCCTGCACGGCGAGCGATCCCGACGTGGGGACCGCTGCAGCCTGCTCGAACGTGAGGGCCGCCGGCTTCCGCTCGAACCTCGACTCCGGAACGGCCGCGTATCCGGCGAACGCGCCACCGTGGCGCCAGAGGTTGGCGACGAGGCTCTGGCCGAACACTTCATCGCCCGGGCGGAACCGCGTCACGTCCTTGCCAACCCGTTCGACGACTCCCGACAGATCCGTGCCCGGCACGACGTCCTTCGGCCTCCGCACGCCGGCGCCCATGAACCGCAGGACGTACGGCACTCCCCGCATCATGTGCCAGACGTCGGCGTGGATCGACGTCGCATGCACGCGGACGAGCAGCTGGTCGTCGCCAGCGACGGGCTCGCCGATATCGCCGAGCTGCAGGACCTCCGGCGGCCCGTAGGCGTTCTGGACGATCGCCTTCATCCGACAACCCTATCGACGCGACCGAACGGATTCAGCCGAGCGACGTTCCGAGCCGTTCCTCGAGGAGCGCGCGCGACCCGACAGCGTCCGCGGCACCGGCGATCGCCGCCTGGACGGCCTCGCGACACTCGTCGCGGGTGAGCCGCCGGAGCGCGTCTTTCACCTCCGGGATCGCGACCTTCGTCATCGAGAGCTCGTCCACGCCGAGCCCCACCAACGCACCGGCGACCGTGGGGTCACCGGCCGCCTCACCGCACACGCCGACCCAGGCGTCGTTCGCGTGACCTGCCTCGACGACGCTCCTGATCAGCTCGAGGACGTCGGGCTCGAGGACGTCGCCGATGTCGGCGACGGCCCCGTTGAGCCGGTCGACCGCGAACAGGTACTGGATCAGGTCGTTCGTGCCGATCGAGAAGAAGTCCGCGCTCCGCGCCAGCCGGGCGGCCCCGAGCGCGCCCGACGGAACCTCGATCATCACGCCCACCTCGACCCCCTCGAGGCCGACGCCTTCCTCCTCGGCGACGCTTCGAAGCACTCGCCGCGCGGCCTCGAGCTCACCAGCCGTCGCGACGAGGGGGAACATGATCGCGAGGCGGCCGGCATCCTCGCCGTCCACGTCCCCCCGCGCGCGCACGAGGGCGCGCAACTGGTCGCGGAACAGGTCCGGCCGCCGCAAACTCAGGCGGATCCCGCGGAGCCCGAGAGCGGGATTCTCCTCCGGGTCGCGCTCCACGAACGGGAGCGGCTTGTCTGCCCCCACGTCCATCGTCCGGAACACGACGCGATGGCCGGGGAAGCCTCGGAGGATCTCCGCGTAGACCTTCGTCTGTTCCTCGACGGTCGGCGCGGTCACCCGCCCGATGAAGAGGAACTCGGTGCGGACGAGGCCGCTCCCCTGGCCACCCGCCTCCACGGCGGCGGGGATGTGGTCGATCGAGCCGATGTTGGCGGCGAGCTCCACCGGATGCCCGTCGGCCGTCCGACCCGGCTCGTCGCGAAGTGCCCCGAGGTCCTGCCGGCGCCGCTCCTCCTGCTCGTGACGGCGAACGATCGCGGCGCGCTCGTCGGGGGAAGGATCGACGGTCACCTCGCCTGCCCGTCCGTCGACCGCGATGTCGACGCTCACTCGCGTTGCCGCGAGCACGCCGTCGCACGCCACCACCGCGGGCACACCGAGCGCCCTCGCCAGGATCGCGGCGTGGCTGGTGGGTGACCCGGTTTCGGTCACGATCGCCGCGATCAGTTCGACGGGGATGCTCGCCGTCTCGGACGGCGTGAGCTCGTGGGCCACGACGACCGATCGCTGCTCCGGGCGATCGCCGCCGGTGCTCATCCCGAGCAGGATCTTCACCACCCGGTCCCGAACATCGTCCAGGTCCGCCGCGCGAGCCGCGAGGTACTCGCTCGCGGACGCGACGAGGAGCTCCCGGAACGTCTCGAACGCGCCGACGACGGCGCGCTCGGCCGAGGTGCCGGCACGGACGGCTTCCTCGGTCAGCCGGGCCAGCTCGGGGTCGGCCGCGAACTCGGCGTGGGCCTCGAAGATCTCCCCCTCCTCCTCGCCAGCCGACTCGGCGACGCGTTCGGCGAGCTCGCGAAGCTCGGCCTCCGCACGCTGGAGCGCCCCGAGGAGGCGCGTGGCCTCCTCCTCGGGAGCGCCCGATGCGACCTCGGGGAGCTTCGTCAAGACCGGTTGCGGTGCCAGGACGAACGCAGGAGCGACGTCCGCGCCGGGCGCCGCCGCTCGACCCGACAGCCTGGTGCTCACGTGGCCGCTCCTCCACCCTCGTGCTCACCGATGCCTGCTTCGACCAGAGCGACGAGCTCCGCCAGCGTCTCGTCCGCGTCGTCTCCCTCCACGCTGATCAGGATCTCGTCGCCCTGGTGACAGTCCAGCGTGAGCAGCGACAGCGTCGACTTCGCGTTCACGCGGCGACCGTCCTTCTCGACGGCGACGTCGGCCGGGAATGTCGCGGCGGCCTTCGCGAAGATCTTCGCCGGCCGCGCGTGCAACCCCGTCGGATTCCGCAGCGTCACCCTCGCCTCAGGCATGGGTTGGCCTCCGGCGCCGCTCGGCATCGAGTGCCAACGGACGTTCGTGATCGACCGGATGCGTCTGCACCCGCTCTCGTTGGAGATCGCCGGGGCCCGGCATCGCGGTGCCCGGGAGCACGCAGGCGGCGGCGCCCCACGCGACGCCTTCGGTCAGGGCGCCGGGTCCTTGACCACCGGCCGCGAGGAAGCCCGCCAGGAGCGCGTCGCCGGCACCGACGGTGCTTCTCGGGACGATCACCTCGCTCTCCGCGTGCACCGCCCCGCCGTCGTCGACGAGCACGGCCCCACGAGCCCCGAGTGAGACGAGCACGGTCCCCACCCCTTTCTCGCGCAACCGATCCGCGGCGAGCACGACATCCCCGAGGGTCTCGGGGACCACGCCGGTCACCTCGCTTAGCTCTTCCTCATTCGGCTTCAGGACGTCGGGTCCTGCCGCGAGCGCTCGCTCGAGCGCGGGTCCACTCGTATCGACCGCCACGCGCACACCCGCGGGCCGGACCGCGGCCGCGAGGCGTGCGTAGAGGTCGTCGGGCGTCCCCGGCGCGAGGCTCCCCGAGGCCACGACCCATCCCGCGCCGTCGGCGGCGGCGACCGCGCGCTCGAGGAGCGCGTCCACCTCGGCATCGGACAGCCGCGGGCCGGGTGCGTTCAGCTTCGTGACGGTCCCGTCCGGTTCGACCACCGTGATGTTCGATCGGATCGCGTCGGCGATCGGGACGGCGGCGACCTCGATGCCGAGGCCTTCGAGGAGGGAGGCGAGCAGTGCACCGTCGTGGCCGCCGAGCGGGAGGACGGCGCGCGACGGGTACCCGTTCGCCGCGAGGGCCCGCGACACGTTCACGCCCTTCCCGCCCGGATCGGATCTGTCGGCCTGGGCACGGACGACCTCACCTCGCCGCAGCTCCTCCACATCGAGGGTGCGATCGAGACTGGGGTTCGGGGTCACCGTGACGATCATGGCGTCACGGCTCGATGACGACCTTCAGGCCCTCGCCGGAGATCACCGTCTCGATCGCCCGGTTGACGTCCGCGAGCGGCATCCGGTGGGTGATCAGATCGTCGACCCGCACCTTACCGTCGGCGATCAGGGCGAGCGCTTCCCGATTGTGCCGCGGCGCGGATCCGTAGGCGCCGACGACGGAGAGCTCCCGGTAGTGGACGAGGTTGGAGTCGAACCGGATCACCGAGTCGTCTCGCGGGAGGCCGCCGAAGAGGGAGATCCGGCCGCGGAGAGCCGCCATCTCCAAGGCCTGCTCCTGAGCCTGACCGACGCCCGTCGCGGTGATCACCACGTCGGCACCGCGTCCGTCGGTCAGCTTCTTGATCGCGTCGATCGGATCGTCCTTCGTGCTGTCGATCGTCGCATCCGGCTCCGCACGAGCGGCGAGATCGAGCCGTCCCTGGTTCACGTCGATGAGGACGACCATCCTCGCGCCGCGCGCGCGCGCGAGGCGGACGTGGAGACAGCCGATCGGCCCGGCGCCGAGGACGACGACCGCATCCCCTTCGCCGACCTCGGCGAGCTCCTGTCCGTTGAGGACGCATGCGAGCGGCTCCGTGAGGCTCGCCTCCTCGAAGGGGACGTGCTCGGGGATGCGGTTGACCCCGTCTACCGCGAGCACCTTCGCGGGCACCCGCATGAACCCCGCGAACCCGCCGTCGTACTGGTAGCCGATCGACTCGAGGTCCTCGCAGACGGTGTGCTGCCCCCGCCGGCAGGAGAAGCACACGCCGTCGGGGATCGCCGCGATGATCTGCACCCGGTCGCCCGGCGACCATCGGTGGCCGCCCTGACCGCCGACCTCCGGACCCACCTCTGACACTTCGCCCGCGACCTCGTGACCGAGGACGCGGGGCAACGAGATGTGGTGATGTCCGAAGCGGAAGATCTTCGCGTCCGTCCCGCACGTGGAGCAGGTGCGAACCCGGATCACGAGATCACCCGGCCCGGCCTCGGGGACGTCGGCGTCCTCCATGCGGAGGTCGCCGGGCGCGTAGAGACGGGCGACCTTCACGCGGTGGCCTCCTCGCCCGAGCCGAGGATCGCGAGCACGTCTTGGGGCCGCTCCGCGGCCCGAAGACGTGCCGCCTGGTCGGGCACGGTCAGCACGCGCGCCAGATTCGCCAGCACCCCGACGTGCTCATCCCCGACAGCGGCGATCCCGATGCAGACGGTCACGGTGTCGTCGTCCCATTCGACCCCGGCCGGGAACTGCAGGAACGAGAGCATCGTCTCCTTGATCCACTGCCGGCTCTCCTCCGTCCCGTGCGGGATCGCGAACCCTTCACCGAGCGAGGTCGAGATCCCCCGCTCACGTTCGAGCATCGCGTCGACGTAGGGAGCCTCCACGGCGCCGATATCGATCAGCACCTGGCCAGACTGCCGGACGGCGTCGAACCGGTCCAACGCCTGCAGGCCGAGGCGGATCCCGTCGGGAGGAAGGAGCGCGGTCATCGTCTATCCCTCGAGTGGTGTTCCTTCCGTGATCGCCCCGACGACCCGGTCGAACGCCGGGTCGCCGAGGAACATGCTGAAGGGCACGACGACCTTCCCGGGTGCGACACCCCGGGCCGTCGCCTCGAGACCCTGATGGCAGACGATCACGTCCGCGTCCGCCGGGATCTGGCTCACCGGCGAATGCTCGACGACGACGTCCGTTCCCTTCAGACGATCCCTGAGCTGGGTCACCAGCAGCACGCTGCTGCCCATCCCGGCCTCGCACGCCACGACGACCTTCCGGACGTCGCTCCCCTGGATCGACGCCATCACGCCGTCGCCGGAGCCGGGCCGACGGTGGCCGTTTCGGGCATGACCACCTCGTCCTCCTCATGCACGGTCATCTTCAGGAGCAGCGCATTGACGGCGAAGGAGACCGCAGCAGCCACCGCGACGCCAAGGAGCACGACTCCATGGCCTCCCTTCGGCGTCACCGCCATGTACGCGAAGATGCTGCCCGGCGATGGAGTCGCCGTCAGCCCCGCGTCGGTCACGAGGAAGGTGAAGACTCCGGCCATCCCACCGGCGATCATGCCCAAGATCGTGATCGGACGCATCAGCACGTACGGGAAGTAGATCTCGTGGATGCCCCCGAAGAAGTGGATGATGATCGCGCCGGGCGCGGACGGACGAAGGGACCGAGGCCCGAAGAACCAGTACGCCAGGAGCAGGCCGAGTCCGGGACCGGGGTTCGTCTCGATCATGAAGTGGATCGCCTTGCCCGTCTCCGCGGCCTCGGCGACGCCGAGCGGGGCCAGGACCCCGTGATTGATCGCGTTATTCAGGAACAGGACCTTCGCCGGCTCGACGATCACCGAGGTGAGCGGAAGGAGCGTGTTGTCGACCAGGTAGTCCACGACATCACCCGCGGCGCTGGAGATCACCGCGACCGGCGGTCCGATCACCCAGTACGCGAGCACCGCGAGGATCGCTCCGAGGATCCCGGCCGAGAAGGTTCCCACCAGCATCTCGAACCCGGTGCGCACCCGATGCATCACCGCCTGGTCGAACTGCTTGATCAGCCAGCCGCCCAAGGGGCCCATGATCATCGCGCCGATGAACATCGGGGTCTGGACCAGTTCGCCGTCGACCTCCGTTCCGACGAAGCCGCCGATCGCGACGCCCATGGTGGCGATCGCCCCCACGACCGCGCCGCGCTGTCCGTGGACCAGGTTGCCGCCCGTGTAGCCGATCAGGATGGGCAGCAGGAAGAAGATCATCGGTCCGACGAGCTGCGCGAGGTCCTCGCTAGGGATCCATCCCGTCGGGATGAAGAAGGCGGTGATCAATCCCCACGCGAGGAACGCGCCGATGTTCGGGATCACCATCCCGGCCAGGAATCCACCGAACCGCTGGACCCTCGCCCGCCATCCTCCGGTCGCCCCTACGGGGACCGGCATCGCTGTTGCCATCGTGCTCCCCCTCTCTGGCTCTGCGAGTTCCCACCGCAGGCCTCGCGCCTCGCGAGCGCCCGCGCATACTCGTGTGCTCATCACCTCCTCAGGCGAGCACTACCTCCACGCCGGCCTCGTCGAGGGCGCGGCGATCGAGCTCCGCGAGCCCGTGGTCGCTGATCAAGACATCGAACTCGTCGATCTCGGCGAACCGAACCGCCGACTCCTGGTTCACCTTCGAGTGGTCGGCCAGCACCACCGTCTGCGCGCCGGCCAGGCAGAGCGCGTGCTTCACGGCAGCCTCGGCGGGGTCGGGCGTAGAGAGACCGCGCTCCGCGCTGAACCCGTTCGTTCCGACGAACGCGACGTCGACGCGGAGGGCGGCGAGCTGACGGAGCGCCCACTCATCGACGTTCGCGAGGGTTCGTGTCCGCAGGCGCCCGCCGATCACGTACAGCCGGAGCTCGCGCTTGGACGCGAGCTCGAGGGCGACTCCGACCGAGTGGGTGAACACCCTGAGCTCCCGCTCGGGAAAGATCCGTGCGAGCGCGAGTGTGGTCGTGCCCGCGTCGATCAGCACGGAGCCGGCTTCCGGTACGAAGGCCGTCGCGGCGGCGGCGATCGCCGCCTTCTCGTCGGCCATCGTTTCCGCCTTCTCGGCGATCGCGGGCTCGGACCGGAACCGGTGGATCGAGATCGCCCCGCCATGGACCCTTCGAAGGAGTCGGCGCTCTTCCAGCTCGGTCAGATCACGTCGGATCGTCTCGGGGGTGACGTCGAAGCGGTCCGCCAGCTCGGTAACGTCGCCGCGACCTCGATCCTCGATGAGCGTGGCGATCTCCTGACGCCGCTCCACCGCGTACACGAGGCCCTCCCTCGAGTTGGAATCGTGTGGAGTTTCATCCGTTTGTCTCCGGTTTGTCAAGTTGCGCGTCGATAACACAGATACTCAGACACGAACGGAGAGCAGCGGATCAGGCGATGAGGCGGCCTCCTCCCGGCGGTTGTCGGCGGCGGCGACGGCGCGACAGTCTTCCTGTATGGCTCGACTGATCTACTCGGCGCTCGCGTCGCTCGACGGATACGTCGCGGACCCGGAGGGGAAGTTCGATTGGGCGGAGCCCTCGGAGGACGTCCACACCTTCGTCAACGACCTCCAGCGACCGATCGGCACGATGCTCCTCGGCCGCCGGATGTACGACGTCCTCGTCGCGTGGGAGACGATCGACACCGCCGACCAACCGGCGTTCGTCCGGGACTTCGCTGATCTCTGGCGAGGTACCTACAAGATCGTGTACTCGAGGACGCTGGAGAGGGTGTCGAGCGAGAAGACGCTGATCGAGCGTACTTTCGACGCCGACGCGATCCGGCAGATGAAGGAGTCGTCTGAGCGCGATCTCAGCGTCGGCGGTCCCGAGCTCGCGGCGCACGCCATCCGGGCCGGGGTGGTCGACGAGATCCAGCTGTTCCTCTCGCCGATCGTGGTGGGAGGTGGCACCCGGGCGCTACCCGACGGCGTCCGCGAGCGACTCGACCTGCTGGACGAGCGCCGCTTCGGCGACGGCACGGTGTTCCTGCACTATCGGACGGCGTAGCCGGGCTCGGTCAAACGGCTCGCATGCGATTGTTCCGCGGGTTGTGCTCGAGCTCTGCCATCCCCAGCTCCTCCAGGAGCGGAGGCACGTACATCCCGAACCGACCCCGGAGGCCCTTCTTGATGCCGTACCAGCCCCCGACCGGGTTGTCGTAGGCACGACCCCATGCCTCGACCGTCCCCTCCTTGGCCGGCTTCTGCTCGTCGGCGCTCCCGAGCTCCATCCAGTCGCCGTGCCGCTGCAGCATCGAGTGGAGGTCTCGGATGCAGCGGAGCTGGTAGCCGAGCCGGGTGGACCCCACCTCACACACGAGCGTTGGGGGGTCGGCGGCCTCGTCTCGCCACAGCCGGTACTCCGAGGTGCCGGGTGGCGTCTTCAAGACCCACGGATCGTCGGCGGTTCCACTTCCACTCATGACCTCCCCCTCTCTGCGCCTTCGAAGCGGAGCCACATCCTCAGGACGTGGGTGGGATCTCCGTGACCGTGCCGGCCTCGACACCGTAGTCCCAGACGTCGATCAGCGGTGGCTCCACGCCGAGCGTCGTCAGCGCGGTGCAGATCTGGCTCCGGTGATCGGTCCCGTGGTGCAGCGCCTGCGCGAGCCGGATGCGGACAGGCGCGTGGGTCTCGGATCCGTCGTCCCGATGACGCTCGAGGACCTCGTCCGGATCGGCTCGCTCGGCGAGCACCGCCGACCACTCGGCGTCGTGGCTCTCCATCGTCGCCCGGAGCTCGGCCAGCTCCATAACGTCTTCATCGATCAGCGGGCGGCGCTCGCCGCTCAGGACGAAGAGGTAAGACGCGTCGGCGCCGACGGTGTGGCGCGCCGTGTCGATGATCGAGCCGTAGGTCCCGGGGACGACGGTCTCGAGCTGTTCCGGCGGGAGGGCGATGCACGCATCGAGCACGCGCAGCGTCGCCCACACGTGGTGCCTGAACGCGTCCTCCATCAGCGAAGTGGTCATCCGCTGAACGTAGCAGCCGGTGCCTGAGGAGGATGGCGGGCCACCCCAGCTCCCGGCTTGAGGGTCGTGTCCTCGATGTGCGAGCATCCGACGGGGGAGGGATCAGCCATGAACGGCACCTCGATGTATGCGGGCTTCTGGCGTCGGGTGGCAGCGGCGATCCTCGATGGCCTGATCGTCGGTGTGGTCACCGCACCATTCAGCATCGGGATGAGCAGCGGGAACCGCTACTCGGCGACCGCCTCCAGCATCTCGACGGTGGTCTCGTGGCTGTACTCGGCGCTGATGGAGAGCTCCGCCAAGCAAGCGACGCTCGGCAAGATGGCGCTCGGCATCCGGGTGACCGACCTCGACGGCAACCGGATCGGGTTCGGCAAGGCGACGGGACGCTACTTCGCGAAGATCCTGTCCGCGCTGATCCT
>Ga0299907_10001682_pt1 | contig 12903 bp, 14 predicted proteins | sample RVTome_16_FD_198680 | JGI IMG/M metagenome (GOLD analysis project Ga0299907, IMG submission 198680) | Soil microbial communities from uranium-contaminated site in the Upper Colorado River Basin, Wyoming, United States - RVT152D67 (version 2) ... | reverse complement strand
CGACGGCTTTGCCCGCCTGCTGGGCAAGCGCCTCACCGCGCGCCATTTCCTCGAGCACGCCGCCGCCGACGGCGTGCACGCCTGCATCTACCTCTTCACGGTCGACATGGAGATGGAGCCGCTGCCGGGCTTCACGCTCACCTCGTGGGAGCGCGGCTACGGCGACATGAGGATGGTGCCGGACATGGGCACGCTGCGGCTGATCCCGTGGCTGCCCAAGACGGCGCTGGTCTTCTGCGACGTTTACACCGAGGAGGGCGAGCCGGTCGAGGAGGCGCCGCGCTGGGTGCTCAAGCGCCAGCTCGCGCGGGCCGCGGCCCAGGGCTACCTGGTGAAGACGGCGGCCGAGCTGGAGCTCTACTGCTTCCGGGAGACGTTCGAGGAAGCCCGGGCGAAGCGGTACCAGAACCTGACGCCCGTCGCGACGTACCTGCAGGACTATCACATCCTGCAGACGACGAAGGAAGAGCCGCTCGTGCGCGCCATCCGCAACGGGATGGAGGCCGCCGGCGTGCCGGTGGAGACCTCCAAAGGGGAGTGGGGGCGCGGCCAGGAGGAGATCAACCTGGCCTACGCCGAGGCGCTCGAGATGGCCGACCGCACCGTGCTCTACAAGCACGGCGCCAAGGAGATCGCCCACCTGCAGGGGTGCTCGGTGACGTTCATGGCGAAGTACGACGCCGGGGCCGCCGGCTCGTCGTTCCACCTGCACTCCTCGCTGTGGGACCGTGCGGGTCGCAAGCCGCTCTTCGCCGGGGGCAAGAGCCATCGGCAGGCGCCGCCACTCTTCGGTCACTGGCTGGCGGGGCAGATGGCGATGGCGCGGGAGCTGGCATACTTCTACGCGCCGGGGATCAACTCCTACAAGCGCTACCAGGCGGGCTCGTTTGCGCCCACGCGCATCGCGGCCGGCTGGGACAACCGCACCTGCGGTTTCCGGCTGTGCGGGGAAGGTGGGGCCCTGCGAGTCGAGAACCGCATCCCCGGCGCCGACGCCAACCCGTACCTGGCCTTTGCGGCGACCATCGCCGCTGGCCTGCACGGCATCGCCAGCCGCCTGAAGGCTCCCAAGCTGTACGAGGGCAACGCCTACGAGGACGCCACGCTGCCACAGGTGCCCAAGACGCTGCGCGAGGCGATCGGCGAGCTGGAGCGCTCGAGACTGGCCCGGTGCGCGTTCTCCGACCGCGTGGTCGATCACTACCTGCACGCGGCCCGGCTCGAGCAGAAGACCTTCGACGAGGCGGTGACCGACTGGGAATTGATACGTAATTTCGAGAGGATCTAGACGAGTCGATGACAGATCGATTGAAAGGTAAAGTGGCGCTCATCACCGGGGCGGGCATGGGCATGGGCCGCGAGGCCTCCAGGCTGTTCGCCGAGGAGGGGGCGCGCATCGTGGTCGCCGACATCGACGGGGCGGCGGCGCAGGGCACCGTGGAGCTGATCGACAGGGCCGGCGGCCAGGCGGTGGCGGTCAGCGGCGACGTCGCAATCGAGGCCGACGTGCAGCGGATGATCGACGAGGGGGTGGGTCGGTTCGGCGCCCTGCACGTCCTCTACAACAACGCGGGCGTCCTGTGGAAGGACCGCGACCGGTCGGTGCTGCAGACGGACGAGAAGTGGTGGGACCGTGTCATGGCCATCAACCTCAAGTCGGTCGTCTGGGTCACCAAGCACGGGATCCCCCACCTGCGCCGGGCCGGCGGCGGATCGATCGTCATGATGGGCTCGGTCTCGGCGCTCGCGGGTTTCACGCGAGCGCAGGACGCCTACACCGCCGCCAAGGGGGCGCTGATCTCGCTGACCAAATCGCTGGCCATCCAGTTCGCGAAGGACCGGATCCGCTGCAACGTGATCCACCCCGGCATCGTGGACACCCCGCTGCAGGCGCCCTACCTGACCGAGGCGATCCGCAAGGAGTTCGAGACCAGCATCCCGCTCGGACGCATCGCCCAGCCACGGGAGATCGCCTACGTCGCCCTGTTCCTGGCGAGCGACGAGTCGTCGTTCATGACCGGCGCCGAGCTGGTCGTCGACGGCGGCTTCACGGCCGGCTGAGGCCATGGCGCGCCCCGTCGTCCTGGCGGCGTCGCCCGCCAGCCCGATCGACGTCGTCCGCGTTGCCGGCGTGGCTCTGGTCGTGCTCCTGCTGGCGGTGCTCGTCCTCTGGCCGGTCGCCGCAGTAGCCCTGCAGGGGCTGCTCGCCACGCAGGCGGCGTGGCCCTGGCGCGCCGCCGTCGACACCCTGATCGTGGCGCTGACGGCCACTCTGGGTGCCCTCGCCCCGGCGGGGGTGATCGGCTTCAGCCTGATGCGCGTCGATATTCCAGGAAGACGGACGGTATGGCAAATATTTACCGCTGGTACGCTGATGCCGCCCTTCAGCATCGCGCTGGCCTTGCTCGTGCTGGCCGGTCCTCACGGTTTGCTCGCCGCGGACACATCGAGGCCCGGCCTCGGCGTCGTCGCGCTCGGTCAGGCGATCGCGTTCCTGCCCCTTGCGGTCGTGCTCGTCGTCCGCGCACTGGCCAGGGTCCCGGTCGAGCTGGAGCAGGCGGCCGAGGTCCTGGGTGCCAGCCGGACGACCGTCGCGAGGCGGGTGACCCTCGAGCTGGCGGGTCCCGAGGTGCTCCGTGCCGCCGTCGTGGTGCTCGGTCTCTGCCTGGCGGATGTCGCCACGCCGCTGCTGCTGGGCGGCGAGGCCCGGGTGCTGGCGACACTCGTCGTGACCGCGGCCGCCGTCGATCCCTCCGCCGCGGCCCGGGCGGCACTCGCGCTGGCGGCGCTCGCGGCTGCCGTCGCCCTGGCCGCCGGCACCTGGCGCTCCGACGGCACAGCCGCTGGCGATTGGGCCGTCCTGCCCCGCGTGGAGCGGGGGGCGCCGCCCGCGCTGCGCTGGTCGCTTGGCGTGTCGGTCTGGGGCGTCGCGCTGGCGCTCGCGGGGCTGTGGGCGGTCGTGCCGCTGGCCTCGCTGGCTCGCGGCGCGGGCGGCATCGCGCTCGAGCACTGGAGCGTCGTGGCCACCGCGGCCGGCGCCCGGGCGCTGGTAAGCAGCGTGGTGCTCGGCCTGGGCGTCGCGCTCGGGGGGACGGCGCTTGCACTGGCCGCCGCCCGGGTCGTCGAGCGACGCCGGAGGCCGGCCGGTCGGGCGGTCGAGGCGCTCGTGCGGATCCCGCTGGTGATCCCGGGGGTCGCGGCCGGGGTGGGCTACGTCCTGCTGCTCGCCGGAGCGCCCGTCGCGCTGGCGACACTGCCGGTGCTGATCGCGCTCGTGGCGTGCTGGGAGCTGCCGGTGACCGTTCGAGCCGCGCGGGCTGCGCTCGTGCGCTCCGACCGATCGGTCGAGGAGGCCGCGATCAGCCTGGGGGCTGGAGCCCTGACCACGCTCACGCGCGTGGTGGTGCCCGCGCTCGGCCCCGCGGCGGCCCGGATGGCCGCCCATCTCTTCGCCGCCGGCGTGCTGGCGGTCGGCACCGTGATCGTGCTGGCCGGCGCCGGCCATGAGCTCGGTGCCCTCACGCTGCTCAGGCTCGCCGCGGCCGGCACCACCGGGGCCGCCTGCGCGGTCGCCACGGCCCTGCTCGCGCTCGCGAGCGGGGCCCTCCTGCTCGGCCGGTCGCTCGCCGGCCGCCGACGCGGTCCCACGCTGCTCACGTGAAAGGAGACGAGGCCATGGCTCGCTGGGGGCTCCTGCTGCTCATGCTCGTGCTGGTGGCGGTTCCCGCTCAGGCCAAGGACACCGTCGTGATCTACACGGCCATCGAGCCGGAGCAGATCACCGACTACATGAAGGCGGTGAACAAGGCGCTGCCCAACCTCGAGGTCAAGATGCTACGGCTGTCCACCGGCGACATCTCGGCCCGGTTCATGGCCGAGAAGGACAACATGCAGGCGGATGTGATCTGGGGGGTGGGCGCCACCAACATGATGGTCTTCAAGAACGCCGGGCTGCTGGAGCCCTACGCGCCCAGGGGGCTCGGGCGCGTGCAGCCGCTGTTCCGCGACACGGGCGCGGTGCCCTCGTGGGTCGGCATCGATATCTACATGTCGGCCTTCTGTTTCAACACCGAGATCGCCAGGAAGAAGAGCCTGCCCCGCCCGGCGTCGTGGGCGGACCTCACCAAGCCCATCTACAAGGGCGAGGTCGTGATGCCGAACCCGGCCAGCTCGGGCACGGGTTATCTCTCGGTCGCCTCGATCCTGCAGCGCATGAAGGAGCCCGAGGGCTGGAAGTACCTCGACGCGCTCGACAAGAACATGGCGGAGTACACCAAGTCCGGGTCCAAGCCGTGCAAGGACGCGGCGGCCGGCGAGCGGGCGATCGGCGTGTCGTTCGAGTACGTGGCGATGAAGATGAAGAAGGACGGCGCCCCCATAGAGATGGTGATCCCCCGCGAGGGCTCGGGCTACGAGATCGAGGCCAACGGACTGACGAAGAAGGGCAAGGGCAACGCTGCCGCCCGGCAGTTCCTGGACTGGGCGATCTCCGACGAGGCCATGGCGCTCTACGCGAAGTATTTTGCGGCCGTCTCGGTGGCCGGCTTCCCGGTGCCCGAGGGACTGCCCAAGGACATCAGCAAGGTCGTGTTCCCCAACGACTTCGACTGGTCGTCGAAGAACCGCGACCGGATCCTCGCCGAGTGGGCGAAGCGCTACCAGAAGTGAGCGCCGGCCGCGACCGCCATGGCTGATGCCCGGCCGCCGGCGGTCGCGCTCGAGGGTATCGTCAAGGCGTTCGGCTCGGTGACCGCGCTGCGCGAGGTGTCGCTGACCGTGCGGGACGGGGAGTTCGTCTGCTTCCTGGGGCCGAGCGGCTGCGGCAAGACGACGCTGCTGCGGATCATCGCCGGCCTCGAGCGACAGGACGCCGGGGTCGTGCGCATGGCCGGCCGCGACGTCTCGCGGCTGCCCCCCGGCCAGCGCGGCTACGGCATCGTCTTCCAGTCCTACGCCCTCTTTCCCAACCTCACCGTGGCCCGCAACGTGGCTTACGGACTGCAGACGCGCCGGGCCGCCCGCCGCGACGTGGAGGCGCGGGTGGACGAGCTGCTGGGGCTGGTCGGTCTGGCGCGCCACCGGCAGCGCTACCCGGCCCAGCTCTCGGGCGGCGAGCAGCAGCGCGTGGCGCTGGCCCGCGCCCTGGCGCCCTCGCCCTCCCTGCTCCTGCTCGACGAGCCGCTCTCGGCGCTCGACGCGCGCGTGCGGCTGGCGCTGCGGCAGGAGATCAAGGCGCTGCAGCGGCGACTGGGCATCACCACGATCATGGTGACGCACGACCAGGAGGAGGCGCTGACCATGGCCGACCGCATCGTGGTGATGGACCACGGCGTGGTCGAGCAGGTGGGCACGCCGGCGGACATCTACGGCGAGCCGGCCTCGCTCTTCGTCGCCCGCTTCGTCGGCCACATGAACCTGCTCGAGGCCGTCGCCGATGCCCGGCCCGGCTGGGCCCGGCTGGGGCCGCACACGCTGCGTCACCGCCCGACGCCGGGTGCGCGGCCGGGAGGGCCGCTGACGCTCGGCATCCGGCCCGAGGAGGTGCGCATCGGTGCGGCCGCCCGCGCGGCCGAGAACCGGCTGACCGCGCGGGTGACGAGCGTGCAGTTCCAGGGGGCCTTCACCCGGCTGGGCCTGCGCACGTGCGGCGAGGGAGGCCCGGCGCTGGAGTGCGACCTCGCCGCCACGGCGCTCGCCGACCTCGAGGTCCGCGAGGGCGCCGAGCTGCCGGTGGCGCTCGTCCCGGGCGCCCTGCGCGCGTTCGTGACGGCGCCCGCCGGGGGCTGAGGTGGCGATCCTCCGGGCCGGGGCCGGTGCGGGCCGCGCCGTCCGCGGACGCCTGGACGCCGAGCGCGCCGTGGGCCACGCCTGTCTCGCCGTCTTCGGCGCGTTCCTCTACGTCTTCCTCGTCTGGCCGATGGCTCAGGTGCTCTGGCGGAGCCTGCTCGACAACGACGGGCGCTTCCTCGGGCTGGCCAACTACCTGCGCTACTTCCGCACGCCGGCCATCGCCGCGTCGATCACCAACAGCCTGACCGTGTCGCTGTTCGCCATGGTGCTCACGGTCGGGCTCGCCTTCGTCTACGCCTACGCCCTGACGCGCACGCGGATGCCGGGCCGCGGGGTCTTCCGCCTGGTCGCCATGCTGCCGATCTTCGCGCCCTCGCTCGTCTCGGCCATCGCCTTCGTCTACGCCTTCGGCAACAACGGTATCGTCACGCGCCAGACCGGGATCAACATTGGCATCTACGGCGCCAAGGGTATCGTGCTGGCCGAGGTCTTCTACTGCTTCCCCCACGCGATGCTCATCCTGGTGGCCGCTCTCGGCGCTGCCGACGCCCGGCTCTACGACGCGGCGGCCGCCCTGGGCGCCTCCCGGCTCAAGATCTTCCTGACCGTCACGCTGCCGGGGGTGAAGTACGGTCTCATGAGCGCCTGCTTCGTCGTCTTCACGCTCGTCATCACCGACTTCGGCATTCCCAAGGTCGTCGGTGGCAAGTTCTCGGTCATGGCGACGGAGATCTACAACCAGGTGATCGGCCAGCAGAACTTCACGATGGGCGCCACGGTGTCGGTGGTCCTGCTCGTGCCCGCCGGGCTTGCGTTCGTGGTGGACCGGCTGGTGCAGCGGCGCCAGTACGCGCTGGTGAGCGCCGCCGCCCGGCCGCTGGAGCCCGGGCGGGGCCGCGCGACCCAGGCGCTGCTGTTCGGCTACTGCAGCCTGATCGCGGCCTGCGTCGTGGGCATCTTCCTCGTGATCCTCACCTCGTCGGTCGTGAACCGGTGGCCGTACGACTTCACCCTCACCCTCAAGCACTACCGCTTCGACACCGCCGGCGGCTACACGGCGCTGTTCAACAGCGTGTGGGTGGCCACGCTCACGGCGGTGGCCGGCACGCTCGTCACCTTCGTCGGCGCCTACCTGGTGGAGAAGCGCCGGACGCGGGCCACCGGCGTCCTCTACGTGCTGGCCCTGCTGCCGGTATCGGTCCCGGGCATGGTGCTGGGGCTGGCCTACATCTTCGCGTTCAACGCCCCCGGTAGCGCCCTCAACACCCTCTACGGCACGCTGGCCATCCTGGTCGTGTCGAACGTGGTGCACTACTTCACGGTGCCGTTCCTCACCGCGACGACCTCGCTCAAGCAGATGGACGCCGAGTTCGAGAAGGTCTCGGCGTCGCTGGGGGTGCCCTTCTACCGGACGTTCTGGCGGGTGACGGTGCCCATCGCGCTGCCGTCTGTCGTCGGCATCAGCATGTACTTCTTCCTGAACGCGATGGTGACGCTCTCGGCGGTCGTGTTCCTGGTGGCGCCGGGAACCGAGCTGGCGGCCGTCTCGGTGCTGCTGCTCGACGACGCCGGCGAGAGCGCCCAGGCCACGGCGATGTCGGTGCTGATCATCGGGGTCGGCCTGCTGGTGCGGCTGGTGTACTGGATCCTGCTGCGCGGCATCACCCGACGCACGCAGGCGTGGACCGTGGCGACCGCGCAGCCGACTGCGCGCCCGAGGAGTCAACCATGAGGATCGAGACGCTCGCCGTGCACGCCGGTCTCCGGGTGGACCCGGCGACCGGGGCCGTCGCTCCGGCCCTGCACACCGCGACGACGTTCGAGCACGAGCCCGACAGCCGCGCGCCGCGCGGGTACCTCTACAGCCGCACCGGCAACCCCAACCGCGATGGCCTGGAGGAATGCCTGGCCGAGCTGGAAGGCGGCGCGGCGGCCGCCACGTTCGCCTCGGCGTCGGCGGCCACGGCCGCCGTGTTCCAGGCGCTGGCCCCCGGGGATCACGTGGTGGCGCCGCTGGACGCCTACTTCGGCACCGGGAAGCTCCTGCGCGACATCTTCGCCCCGTGGGGCCTGGTCGTGGACTTCGTCGACATGACCGCGCCCGGCGCCGTGCAGGGGGCCCTCACGCCACGCACGAAGGTGGTGTGGATCGAGACGCCGTCGAATCCGCTGTGGCGCGTCACCGACATCGGGGCGGTGGCCGCGCTGGCCCACGGCGTCGGCGCCCACTGCGTCTGCGACAACACCGCGGCGACGCCGGTCGTGCAGCGGCCCTTCGCCCACGGTGCCGACCTGGTCGTCTACGCCACCACGAAGTACCTCGGCGGCCACGGCGACGTGATGGGCGGGGCCGTCGTGGCCCGCGCGCGCGATGCGTTCTTCGAACGGATCCGCGCGATCCAGGGCGCGGGCGGCGCGGTGCCGTCGCCGTTCGACTGCTGGCTCGTCCGCCGCGGCATCCGCACGCTGCCGTGGCGGATGCGCGCGCACTCCGACAACGCCCTGCGGGTCGCGACGTTCCTGCAATCGCACCCGCGGGTAGCGGCGGTGCACTATCCGGGCCTCGCCTCCCATCCCCAGCACGAGATCGCGCGGCGGCAGATGACCGGCTTCGGCGGGATGCTCTCGCTGCAGGTCGAGGGCGGCCGCGAGGCGGCCTTCGCGGTCGAACGCCAGGTGCGCATCTTCACGTGTGCGACCAGCTTCGGTGGCACCGAGAGCCTGCTCGAGCACCGCGCCTCCGTGGAGGGCGCGGCGACGCGCTCGCCCGACGACCTGCTCAGGCTGTCCATCGGCCTCGAGCATCCCGACGACCTGATCGAGGATCTCGCCCAGGCCCTGGGCTAGGAGCCTGTCGGACTATCGAGGGGCGCCACGGCTCCGCCGGGGGCGTCCCGAGCGACTGGGGGTTTGGGGGCCATGTCGGGGCCCCCATGTTCAACTAGGCTGGCGCCATGCGATTCGACGGACAGACGGCGCTGGTCACCGGCGCAGCCCGCGGCATCGGCCTGGCCATCACCGAGCGCCTGCTCGCCGAGGGCGCGCGCGTGGCGCTCGTGGACCGCGCCCCCGAGGTGGAGGCGGTGGCCGAGCGGCTGGGGCCGGCCGCCCGCGGCCTCGTGGCCGACGTGACCGTGCCCCCGCAGGTCGACCGCGCCGTCGCCGCGGCCCACGCCTGGGCCGGCCGCCTCGACGTGGTCGTCAACAACGCCGGCATCACCGGGCGCTCGTACCCGATCTGGGAGCTGACCGACGCCGACTGGCAGCAGGTGATCGCCGTCGACCTGACCAGCGTGTTCCTCGTCTGCCGGGCCGCCGTGAGGCTGATGCTGCCCCGCCGGTACGGGCGCATCGTGAACATCGCCTCCATTGCCGGCAAGGAGGGCAACCCGACGCTGGTGCCCTATTCCACGGCCAAGGCCGGCGTCATCGGCCTCACCAAGGCGCTGGCGAAAGAAGTCGCGACCAAGGGCATTCTGGTGCACGCCGTTGCCCCCGCCGTCATCGGCACCGACCTGCTCGAGCAGATGACCAAGGAGACGGTCGACATGCTGATCGCCAAGATCCCGATGGGCCGCGTGGGCACACCGGCCGAGGTCGCCGCGCTGGTGGCCTGGCTGGCCTCGGCGGAATGCACGTTCACCACCGGCGCCGTGCACGACCTCTCGGGAGGACGGGCGACGTACTAGGGCCGGAGGCGCCGGGTCAGATGGGGCGCCGACCCTGGATCACGCGGAGCAGCACGACCACGAGCGCGACGACCAGCAGGATGTGGATGAAGCCGCCCAGGGTGTACGAGCTCACCATGCCCAGCGCCCACAGGACCAGCAGGATCACGAAGATCGTCCAGAGCATCGCCGCCTCCCTTGAAGGTGGGGGCCCGAGATGGCCCCCACACCCGCACGTTTCGGAGCGCCCCGGCGACGCCGGGGCACTCCTCCATCGCTCGTGTGTGTCTGCGGCAGGACGTTGCGGGTTGCGTGCCAGGGGACTGTGCAGGCGACGACCTTGTCAGCGGCGCGCCGTCAGCGCGTACTGCAGGACGGCGACCTTGGAGAAGGACTCCGTGATCTCGCCGGCCAGCGTCATGCGGACGACCTCGTCGAGCGGCAGGATCGCCCGCTCGAAGAACTCGTCGTCGTCGGAGGGCAGGGGATCGACGGTCAGGCCGGTCGCGACGTAGCACAGGGCGGTCTCCTCGAGATACGCCGCTGAGGGATAGAAGCGGGTGAGGAACTCGATCCGTTCGGCGCGGTAGCCACCCTCCTCGCGCAGCTCGCGCTGGGCCGCCGCCCGCGGGTCCTCGCCCGGCAGCGCGCCGCCACCCGGCAGCTCCCAGGAGTGGCCCCGTTGCAGGTGGCGATACTGCCGCACGAGCAGGACCCGGTCGGGCTCGACGAAGGCCAGCACGCCCACCGCGACGCCGACCACGAGGACCGGGTAGGTGCGCTCGGTATCGTCGGGCAGCCGCCAGGTGTCCTCGCGCAGCGCGAGCCGGCCACGCGTGTAGCGCACGGCGGAGCCCAGCGGGGTCCACGGGGCCATCGCGGCCGTATGGTATCGTAGAGGCCCATGCCGAAGGAACGCCACGTCGACACGCTGATGAAGAAGCTCGTGCAGACGATCGAGGCGTCGCTCACCGCGACCGAGGCCGCCCGCGACGCGGTGCAGGAGATCCTCAAGCGCGGGGCCGACACCGGCATCTTCTTCGCCGGCGCCCGGAGCCGCGGCGCGTTCTCCGCCGAGCTGACGCCCCAGGACAAGGAGTTCCTCCGTGCGGTGTCGATCAAGCCGGAGCGCTGAGCGCGGTGCGACTGGCGATCCTGGCGCTGTGGATCGTGATCATCGTCGCCACCCTGCTCACCCTGCTTCGCCGCCGCCGCTCGATGCCGGGCGGGCAGCCGCGCATGTCGAGCGACGAGCTGGTGAAGGATCCGGTCTGCGGCACCTACGTCGTCCGGGCGCGCGCGGTGAGTCGCCAGGCCGCCGAGGGCGCCCGGTACTTCTGCAGCGCCGAGTGCGCCAGCCGCTTCGACGGCTAACCCCGTCGCCCGCGTGTCCTCCCCCGATCCCTGGCGCGCGCTCGACGCCCAGCCCAACGTCGCCGCGCTGATCGCGGGCCTCGAGGCCCGGGGCGGCACGCGAACCCAGACCCGCCTGCGCCGGCGCTTCCTGCGCTTCGTCCCCGTCCGCCCGGGCGATCGCGTGCTCGAGGTCGGCTGCGGGTCCGGCGTCGTCCTGCGAGACCTGGCGGCCATGGTGGGCCGCCGCGGCGCCGTCGTCGGCGTGGACCACAGCCGCGCGGTGCTCGCCGCCGCCCGCCGCCTGTGCGGTCCCGGCGGGGGTCGCGCTCGCATCGCGCTGCGCCTTGGTGACGGAGCTCGGCTGCCGCTGGCCGCGGGACGCTTCGACGTGACCCTCGGCATCACGGTGATGCTGCACGTCCCCGACCCGATGGGCGTCGTGGGCGAGATGGTGCGGGTCACGCGCCCGGGCGGACGAGTCGGCCTGCAGGATCAGGACTTCGGCATGATGGCCGTGACCCATCCGGATCCCGCGCTCACCGATCGCATCCTCGACGGCGTGCCCCGCCACCTCTACGAGGAGCCCTACAGTGGCCGCCGGCTGCCCGGTCTGCTGCGCCAGGCCGGCCTCGGCAGCGTGCGCCTGCTGACGGACGTGTTCCAGGACACCACGCTGGAGCCGTGGACCAAGACCTTCCTGGAGCGCCGGGCCACGAACGCGGTGACCTTCGGCCTCGTGGGTGCGCCCACGGCCCAGCGCTGGCTCGACGGGTTCACCGCGCTGGTCGCGGCCGGCGCGTTCGTGTTCACGATGAACTACTACGGCGCCGCCGGCGTGAAGCCGTGCTGAGCGGCACGGTCGCACGGCGCCTGGCGCTCGCGCTGGCGGTCGTCGTCGCATCGGTCCTCGCCGGGGCCGCCGCCGGGCGGCCCTCGTTCGACGGCGCCGCGGCGCTCCGGCACATCGAGCGGCTGGTCGCGATCGGCCCGCGCGTCGCCGGCACCCCGGGCGGGGCGCGCGCTCGCGCGTACATCGTCGGCGAGCTCGAGCGCATCCCGGGTCTGCAGGTGCAGGTCAGGTCGTTCGAGGCCGACACGCCACCCGGTCGCGCGACGATGGCCAACGTCGTGGCCGTGCTGCCGGGCCGGCGTCCTGACGTCATCATGCTCGGCGGGCACTACGACACGAAGCTGTTCAAGGGGTTCAGGTTCGTCGGCGCCAACGACGCCGGCTCCAGCACGGCGCTGCTGATCGAGCTGGCCCGCCGCCTGGCCGGGGCCCCCCGAGACTACACGTACTGGCTCGTCTGGTTCGACGGCGAGGAGGCGTTCGTCACGTGGACCGACCGCGACAGCCTCTACGGCTCCCGCCGCCTGGCCGCCGACCTGGCGCGGGCCCGGCAGCTGCCCCGGGCGATGATCCTGGTCGACATGATCGGCGACCGCGATCTCGCCATCCGCCGCGAGGCTCATTCGGCCGCGTGGCTGACCGACATCATCTGGGACGCGGCGGCCCGCCTCGGGCACGGCCGTCACTTCCTGCGCGACACCATCCCCGTCGAGGACGACCACGTGCCCTTCCTGCGGGCCGGCGTGCCGGCGGCGCTGCTCATCGACTTCGACTTTCCCGCCTGGCACACGGCCGAGGACACGCTCGACAAGGTCTCGGCGCAGAGCCTGGCCGTGGTGGGCGAGGTGCTGCTGGAAGCGCTGCCCTCGGTCGAGCACTACCTGTCGCGCCAGGGCGGACGTCCGTGAAATAATCCGGTCATGCCACGCATCCGCGAGATCGAGGAGCCCGGCGACGACCCCATCCTGCAGGAGACCTGGGCCCGGGAGCAGCAGCACTTCGGCGCCATCCTCAACCCGACAAAGATCCAGGCCCACACCCCCGGCATCATGAAGGCCGCCAAGCAGCTCTCGGCCGCCGTCGAGCGCTCGGGGCTGCTGCCGCCCCAGCTCCTGGCGCTCGTCTACCTGCGGGTGGCCGTCATCAACGGCTGTCCGTTCTGAATGGACATCAACGCATCCCGGGGGATGCAGAGCGGCGCGACCGAGGACAAGATCCGGGCGGTGGACCACGCGGCCA
>Ga0299907_10001681_pt1 | contig 12903 bp, 13 predicted proteins | sample RVTome_16_FD_198680 | JGI IMG/M metagenome (GOLD analysis project Ga0299907, IMG submission 198680) | Soil microbial communities from uranium-contaminated site in the Upper Colorado River Basin, Wyoming, United States - RVT152D67 (version 2) ... | reverse complement strand
TCCATTGCTTCGGTTTTCATCAGAACTGCACCTGGGTGGTGTATTGCTCGGGCAGCGCGGTCCCCTCGCCGCGCTGCAGCCGATCGGTCCACTGTACGGTGATTGTCAGTAATCCCGGAGAAACTCCCGCGCCGGGTTGCACGATCGCGGCTTGCGCCCCCGGCAGCCCTGACGCCGGGTTTCGGAGTCCCAAGAGCCACTGGGACAGGTCGTATGTGGCCATCTGCGGGGCTGTGCACTGGTTCGCGACGCAGTTGGGCGGATTGGCGACGGGCGGGTCGCTGAGCGCCCCCAAGGCCCATGCGTAACTCGCTAGCCCCCCGATGTTGGCTCGGATGCGATCGCTGATGTCGGCGACAGACGCCACAGCCTTGGACCGCAGTATAGAATCGTTGCCACCTTTCAGGGCTTCCGCCTGCATCGCCGCGGCCCCCAATAATCCCACGGACATGATGAGGATCGTGATGAGCACCTCGATCATGAAGGCGCCTTGTTCTTTTCGCGGCATTCGAGGAGCGTTCATGGACAGGCCCCGATTACATTCGCGGCCTTGGTAAACTCGGCGCGCCCCGTCGGGCTCAGCACCAGCCCGCGCGCGTGATCGAGCCCGCGTTCGTCGCAGATACGGAAGACCCCGTTTAGTGCCACGTCCGCCGCATCTCGCACGACGCCACGAGACGTGTAGTAGAACGAGTCCCCTATGGTGTCGGCGGCGCGCGGCGTGATGGAGACATTGGGGGCGGCCGCACCGTGCGAATCTAGCACCACGTTAGCGCCTCCGACGACGGCGAACACCACCCAACCGATCTCCCAGCCCGTCCCGGGAGGGGCGCAGGTGGTGGCGTCCGCGCTCCTGCACAGCGTGACCCGTGCGTTGCGTTTGATGGCTTCCGTACGCGCCAAGTGCAGGGATGCGAGGAGGTCGTTGGTCTGTGCGGCCAGGCGGGAGTTCTTGATGAACTCCGACATGGAGGGAACCCCGGCTCCCAGCGCGATCGCCAAGACGGCGACGCCGACCATGAGCTCGATGAGCGTAAATCCGCAGGCGTTCAACTTGTTCATGCTTGGCCGTCTCTGTGTGCTAGCATGCCATTCCTCTTGCTTGATGTGTTTTCCATATGCGTTGCTCTCGATGGCCCGTCGTATCGTTCAGCCGATCTTCTTCCTTAAGCGGAAAGAAGACCAACGCGATGATTTACCCGACGAACGGTTATATTTGGCCGAGCAGAACCCTGATCTTCGAGCTCAGGATGCCAGGGCCGATACCTCCGCGATGATGAAGATGCAGCGGGGCGGCCCTCCTTGGTTTGCCGCCGCTATAATTGAGCACGAGAGAACACCACAGTGAGGTCTTCCAGGCTTGGGAAGTTTAAGACGCGCGGTAGGGTCAGGATAGTGCCTGTCGCGCGCGCTACTGACCGCCTGTTCATACCCAACTTCTGCACCGCCCGGCCGGTGTTCGTGGTGGTCTTGATGGGCGAGCTATTGGCCATCGTACTGACTCTATCGGCCGCCACGGATGTAAACGAAAGCTTCGACGATCTGGCTCTCAATTCGCTTTTCATTCAATGGGTTACCCTTTGCTGCGCCGCGGTTCTGTGCGCCAGCCGAAGGCTTTACTCCCGCCTCAGCGAGGCCAGGGTAGCAATGGTCGCCTATGTATCGATGCTTACGATCGCCTGGGTGTTGAGCGAGCTGGCGTGGTGGACCCTGGATTACTTAAGCCACCCGATGCCCCTCCGTGCGGCTTCCAGGGGAGGTTTTTTAGCACGCAATCTGGCGATTGCGGCGATCGTGATGGCCATCGCGCTGCGTTATATGTATGTCCACCATCACTGGGAGCAGCGCATTGAATCGGAGGCCGAGGCGCGCCTGCAGGCCCTGCAGGCACGCATCCGGCCGCATTTTTTTTTCAACTGCATGAACACCATCGCCAGCCTGACCCGCAGCCATCCAATGCTGGCCGAGGAAGCGGTCGAAGACTTAGCCGATCTGTTTCGAGCGAGCCTCTTGCCCGCCCGTCGTCGGGTCACGCTCGGTGGGGAGCTTGAGCTGTGCCGACAGTATTTGCGGATAGAAGCCCTACGCTTGCAAGATCGATTGGCGATCGATTGGCAAATCGATGAATTACCGGCGGACGCCCTGGTACCGGTGTTATCGATTCAGCCGCTCATCGAGAACGCGATCTACCACGGGATCGAGCCCTTGCCCCAGGGTGGGGTGACTCGGATCAGGGGGCAGCGCGAGGGGTACCGTCTCACGGTCGTGATCGAAAATCCCAAGCCGAAGGATGGCAGGCGATCCTCGCGCGCAAGCCATGGCTTCGCCCAGGAAAACGTGGGGCAACGACTGCAGGCTTTCTATGGCGGGTCGGGTGGGCTGACAGTGGAGGACTTGGGCGATCACTACCGGGCGACATTATCATTCCCTTATGAACGCGCCGAAGATGCGGATCCTCATCGTGGATGATGAGCCGCTCGCGCGCGAGCGGCTCGCCTCACTGATCCGCGAGATTGGGATCGGTGAGGTCGTGGGAGAAGCGGGAAACGGGATCGAGGCCCTGACCGCCGTTGCGGCGTATGCGCCGCAACTCGTGTTGCTCGATATCCGCATGCCTGGCATGGACGGGTTGGAGGTAGCGCAACATCTGGCCTACTATGAGCATCCCCCGGCGGTCATCTTTACGACGGCCTACGGGGACCACGCGCTCGATGCCTTCGAAGCTAGTGCCGTCGATTACCTGCTAAAGCCGATCCGCAAGGAGCGGCTCTTGCGGAGTTTCCAGCGGGCCGAAGTGCTGAGCCGGGGCCGGCTCGATATTCTCAAGGAGCGGACCGGTCCGACTCGAGCCCGAACCCATCTGAGCGCGCCGGTAGGCGGCAGCCTGAGGCTTGTACCCGTGGATGAGGTGCTTTACTTCCAGGCGGATCAGAAATACGTCACGGTAGTTTGGACGGGGGGAGAGCTCATCATCGAGGAGCCGCTCAAAGCCCTGGAGGCCGAATTCGGCGAGCGGTTCCTACGCATCCACCGCAACGCTTTGGTATCGCTCTCCCGAGTCGAAGCCCTGGCGCGCGATGGTGTGGGTGGCCTAGCGGTTAAATTGCGCGGAACAGAAAAGCGGTTGTCGATCAGCCGCCGGCTTACCGGCCAGGTGCGCAGATATCTTAAATCGATGACAAGGGCTGAGGAAGGCCTGCCGGCCGATGCGTATGGTCAGGACTAGTCCGAGTGGGTGTAGATGTTACCGGCCCGGATGGCAAGACACCATGACTCTGGCGCGGCACACCCGCATTGCCACCGTTGGTTGCGAGGATGCACCGCGGGCTTTGTGCCGCTCACCCAGGGCCGTGCCACCTCGCCTCGCGCATCAGGCGTTTTATCTCCCTAACGGCCTCGGTGAGGCCCACGAAGACCGCCCGCGCCACGATGGCATGACCGATATTCAGCTCGGTCACCTGCGGGATCGCCGCGATGGGCTCGACGTTGTGGTAGTTGAGGCCATGACCGGCATGGACTGTCATTCCACTTTCGGCAGCCTGGCGCGCGGCGTCTGTGACGCGATCGAATTCCGACTGCCGAGCCTGTCGCTCGCTACGGTCCGCGTAACGTCCCGTATGTAGCTCGACGACCGGGGCACCGGCCGCGCGGGCGGCCTCGACCTGCCGCGGTTCGGGATCTATGAAGAGCGAGACGCGGACCCCGGCCACGGCGAGCCGCCGGCACACCTCGCGGACGCGTTTCAACTGCCCTACCACGTCGAGACCGCCCTCGGTGGTCAGCTCCTCACGGCGCTCCGGAACCAGACAGCAGTCAGCCGGGCATAGGCGCTCGGCGATGCTGACCATCTCGTCGGTCACCGCCATCTCGAGGTTGAGGCGGGTCTCGATCACCTCGGACAGCAACTCCACGTCGCGCACCTGGATATGCCGCCGGTCCTCGCGAAGGTGTACGGTGATGGCATCCGCGCCGGCCTGCTCGGCCAGAAGCGCTGCCTGCACCGGGTCCGGATACCGGGTACCCCGTGCTTGCCGCAAGGTAGCGACGTGGTCGATATTCACACCGAGATCAATACAGGGGACTGGGTTCATTACGTTTACCCTCCAGGCGATTTGCAGCGCCTGTCCACGATCCGTTAACAACCCATGGGGGGCCTTATGCTCGCCCCCACCTTGCATCCGGGCAGCGAGGGAGGATCGGAAGTGGGACGGGACCGCCTCGGCATTCGATCTGAACACCCCTATGGCGATGCACCGCCCGACGCGGCCCTGAAAAGCTCGCGACTGGCAAGCGGCCGGTCACCCAGATAGGCGCTGAGGACGAAGCGCATGAGCGCCTTGGTCTCACGCAGGTGCTCGCGTCCGGTCAGCACCTCGCACGCCAACGCGATTAACGCAGCACCGCTGACTTTGGCCGTCGCGACATCGGCCGGCGCCACCCGCCAGGGCCCCTTGTCGATCTGATAATAGTAATCGCGACCGTCCTCGATGGCGGCCCCGCCATCGTTGTCCCGATCGAGCACCAAACCGTAGCCGATCTCCGCGAGCAGCCGCTTCTCGAAGATCCTGAGGACCGGCTCGTCGGCGGTCGATCCCGCCAGCGCGGTCAGCACCTCGGCGTAGGCCTCATAGAGACGTGGGTGGGGGTCGCCGCGCGTCAAAAGCCGTGTGAGCAATTCGTTGACATAGAAGCCGCTCAGGATCCTGCCACCGGACAGAGGCCGCGCGAATCCGGCCTGCTCGGCGTGCGTCAGGGTGCCGAGCTCGCCCCGTCCGGACCAGGCGATCAGAAGACATTGAAAGGGTTGCAAGGCCCCACGCCAGGGGGAGCGCGGCCTCTGAGCGCCCTTGGCGACGACACCGACGCGGCCCTGCCGAGAGGAGAACACCTCCAACACGAGGCTCGTCTCGCGATAGGGGCGCTGGTGGATCACGAAGGCCGGATGCAATTCGACGCGCATGCCGTTTAATCGCACCGGTCAATCGCTCCGACCTGGGGCCGCGCCCTCGTCAATCGCAGAGACCGAGCCGTTGCAAGGAGCGCACATCATCGGACCAGTGCTCTTTGACCTTTACCCAAGTCCGCAGAAAGACCCTGCGGCCGAACATGCGCTCCATGTCCAGCCGTGCCTCATCGCCCACGCGTTTGAGCACGGCACCGCCCTGACCGATGACGATACACTTCTGCCCCCTGCGCTCGACCCAGATCGTGGCACAGATGCGGTCCAAGTCCGGTGCGCACTCGAACTCGTCGATCACGACGGACAGGCGATGCGGTACCTCGGCACCGAGTATCCGCAAGAGCTTCTCACGGATCAACTCGGCCGCGAAAAAACGCTCGCTGCGGTCGGTCAACTGATCGTCCGGAAAGACATGCACGCCCTCCGGCAACAGGTGTAATACCGCCTCTTCGAGGGCTGCGATGTTGTCGCCCTTGGCACTCGAAACCGGTATCACTTCCGCGAATTCCATCAATCCACCGACCTGATCGAGGAACGGCAAGAGCAGGCGCTTGTCGCCGACCCTGTCGACCTTGTTGATGGCGAGAATCACCGGCTGGCAGCGGTGCCGGATCCGCGCGAGGACATACTGGTCGGCATCGGTCCAGCGCAGTGCCTCGATCAGGAAGACCAGCACGTGGACCTCGTCGATGGCGCCACAGGCTGCACGGTTCAGCGCACGATTGAGGGCACGCCCTTCCGTCCCGCGCAGACCGGGGGTATCCACGTACACTGCCTGATCGTTTCCGCTGGTCTTGATCCCGAGGATGGCGTAACGGGTAGTTTGGGGCTTGCGTGAGGTAATGCTGAGCTTCTGTCCCAGCACGCGGTTCAAGAGCGTGGATTTTCCGACATTGGGCCGGCCTACGATCGCGACCAGGCCACAATGCCCGATCCCGGCAACAGTCGAAGGTTCCGGATGATCCAACCCTATTCCTCCGGGATCTTGCGAGCGACGCCACGCTCCGCTAAGAGCGCGAGCGCGCCTTGCGCGGCGGCTTGTTCCGCACGCCTGCGACTGCTCCCGTGGCCGGCCACGGGTCCATCCAGCGCCTCGCTGGTGCAAGTAACCGTAAAAACCCGACGGTGCGGCGGACCGGCAATGTCGGTAACGTCGTAGATCGGGACCGGCAGGTGGCGGGATTGGAGGTGCTCCTGGAGCTCGGTCTTCGGGTCCTTACGAAGACCATTGCGAACCAGGTTCGCCAACGTCCCGGCAAACCAGGGGACCACCTCGGTGCGACAGGCGTCGATACCCCCATCCAGGTAAATGGCGCCGATGACGGCCTCCAGGGCATTTGCGAGGTTGGAGTCCCGCTCTGCCCCGCCGCTCCTTTTTTCGCCTTCACCAAGGACGAGGTGGGGACCCAGCACGAGGCCTCGGGCGAGCCGGGCCAGGGTTTCCCGTTTGACCAGGGAGGCGCGCCGGCGGCTCAGTTCCCCTTCATTGGCGTCTGGGAAACGAGCGTACAGGGTCTCGGCGACGAGCAAGGCGAGCACCGCATCTCCCAAGAATTCCAGGCGCTCGTTATTGACCTCGCCGGCGCTGCTGTGGGTCAGCGCGGCGCGCAGCAACGCCGCGTCGCGGAAACGGTGGCCGAGACGCGCAGGGAGATCGTCGGCCCGCTCACTCCGTGGCGGCACCGGCGATGGTGATGCTCTCGTCGATCTTGAGGATGACATCGAGGTTGCCGAACAAGGGAGCGCGCGCCTCATAGGCTATGCGCACCAGCCGCTGCTTGCCGCTCGGGTCGCGTTTCACGCTCAAGGCGTTCTTGAGCGTGGCATCGGTGAAGCGATCGACGTCGGAGACGTCGAAATTGCGCATCACCAAGGTGCGGATCTCGTAGGCGGTCTTCTGCGCGATCTCCGGCTGGCTGGCGATGGCCTCCAGAGCCGCGCGGACCTTGAAGCTCTCGTTGTACAGGGGGAAGAGCTTCATGACGACGAGCGCCGAGAAACCGACGAGCGCGCAGACCACGACGAAGCCGATGAACGTAAATCCGCGCTGGCAAGAGGGGACCCGAGATAGCATGGTTTTTTCTCCCAAGGGCTAATTGATTGCAGAAGCTGGAATCAATCGATATAGCGACCGATGCGCGTCCATCTGACACCCGTATTCTCGCTGTCCCAGCTCATCCAGATCAAGAACGCCTTCCCGATCAGGTGATCATCGGGGACCGTGCCCCAGGAACGGCTGTCACGGCTGTTGTCCCGGTTATCCCCCATCACGAAGTAGTGGCCCTCCGGGACCACGACCTCGCTGTCGAGAGAGGGCCGCTCCGGTTCGATCAGGATCGGATGGACGGTCGTGCCCAGGGTCTCGTACCGGAGATCGGCCTCTGCGCCGGACCCGCCATCGTCGTACACCCCGCGCGGCGCCTGCTCGACCGGCTCACCGTTGATCCGGAGGGTCTTGTCTGCATAGCCGATGCGATCACCGGGCAGCCCGACCACGCGTTTGATGAAGGGCGTCGAGGGGTCCTCGGGGTAGCGGAACACTACCACATCCCCGCGGTTCGGGGATCCCAGCTCGAAGACCTTGGCGTTCAGGACCGGCAGACGGATCCCATAGGTGAACTTGTTGACCAGGATGAAATCCCCGATGAGCAGGGTCGGGATCATCGACCCCGACGGGATCCTGAAGGGCTCGACGAGGAACGAGCGCAACAGCAGTACGATCAGAAATATCGGAAAGAACGACCGGGCGTATTCGACGATGACGGGGCGTTTCGGCTCCCCTTCGGGCAGGTCCCTGGCTTTCCCGACCACGCCGCCACGGCGTCCGGGCGCCAGGAATACCACATCGAACAGGCAAATGACGCCGCTGGTCGCGACCAAAAGAACCAGGATCACCGCGAAATCGATGCTCATTTCTGCTTTCCCACCGTGAGCACGGCCATGAATGCCTCTTGTGGGATCTCGACGGTGCCGAACTGTTTCATGCGTTTTTTCCCCGCCTTCTGCTTCTCGAGCAATTTGCGCTTGCGCGTTACGTCGCCGCCATAACACTTGGCCGTGACGTTCTTGCGCACGGGTTTCACGGTCTCACGCGCCACCACCTGCGACCCGATCACCGCCTGGATCGCGACCTCGAACTGCTGCCGAGGGATCAGGTCCTTCATCCTCCCCGCGAGCTCGCGCCCACGCCTTTGGGCCTCGGCATGGTGCACGATCGAGGACAGGGCATCGACCCGATCCCCGTTTATCAAGACATCGAGCTTGACCACGCGCGCGGCCTGGAAGCGCCGGAAGGTATAGTCGAGTGATCCGTAGCCGCGCGTGACCGATTTCAAGCGGTCGAAGAAATCGAGCACCATCTCGCTCATCGGCAGCTCGTAACTCAAGGCCACCTGGTGGCCCAGGTACTGGAGGCGTTTTTGCACCCCACGGCGCTCGACACACAGGGTGATGACGTTGCCCACGTATTCCTGCGGCACCAGGATATCGACTTCTATGATCGGCTCGCGCGTCTCGGCGATGGTGTTCTGCACCGGGAGGCGCGCCGGGTTGTCGATCCGGAGCACCTCGCCGCCCGTGGTCAGCACCTCGTAGACGACGGTCGGGGCCGTGGTGATGAGATTGAGATCGTACTCGCGCTCCAGCCGTTCCTGGACGATGTCCATGTGCAGGAGGCCCAGGAAACCGCAGCGAAAACCGAACCCCAGGGCCTCCGAGGTCTCGGGCTCGAAACGCAGCGAGGCATCGTTGAGACGCAGCTTCGAGAGCGCATCCCGGAAGGCTTCGTAGTCGCTGGAATCGACCGGATACAGGCCGGCGAACACATTGGGTTTGACGGCCGCGAACCCGGGCAGGGGCGTCTGCGCCGGGCGCACCGCATCGGTCAGGGTGTCACCCACGGGGGCGCCGTCGATGTCTTTGATGCCGGCGACGACATAACCCACCTCGCCGGCTTCGAGGACCCGGCGCGGTATGCGCTTGGGCGTAAATATACCGACCTGGTCGGTCTGGAAATCCCTGCCCGTGGACATCACGCGGATCTTGGAGCCTTGTCTCAGGCTTCCGTCGAAGACGCGCACCAGAGAAACCACGCCGAGGTAGTTATCGAACCACGAATCGATGATGAGCGCCTTGAGCGATCCCGTGGGATCGCCCGTCGGTGGCGGCACACGCCGCACGATCTCGCAGAGCAGCTCGCGCACCCCCTGGCCAGTCTTGGCGCTGACGCGGGCAGCGTTCTCGGCACCGATGCCGATGATGTCCTCGATCTCGCGCGCCACCCGGGCAGGATCGGCGGCCGGGAGGTCGATCTTGTTGATGACCGGGATGATCTCGAGATGCTGCAGGGCGGCGGTGTGACAGTTCGCCACCGTCTGCGCCTCCACCCCCTGTCCGGCATCGACGACCAAGAGCGCCCCTTCGCAGGCCGCGAGCGAACGCGAGACCTCGTAGCTGAAGTCCACATGCCCCGGCGTGTCGATGAAATTGATCTTGTAGGTCACGCCGTCGTCGGCCTCGAAGCCCAGGGTCACACTCTGCGCCTTGATGGTGATCCCGCGCTCCCGTTCGATATCCATGGAGTCCAGGACCTGGTTCGCCATCTCCCGCTCGGTCAACCCCCCGCACAGTTGGATGAAGCGATCGGCGAGAGTGGATTTACCGTGATCGATGTGGGCAATGATGGAGAAATTACGGATCCGCTCCATGCTCAATCGCTGCGGAGATCGAGACGAATATTCGCGGGCATGGGAACGGGCAAGATTGATGGTCCGTGATCCTGGGCATGGCAAGGGGCTGCCGAACGGGGCGCCCATCGGGACATGATTGTAACCGCTGGCCCGGTTCCGGCCAAAGGATGCTTCCTGGGCGCGGCGCCGGCCCTATTCGAGCGCCGCGCCCACTGGGTTAACTTTTTGGGGCCCTGGATTCGGCCCTTTACTCGGCCGGGACCTTGATGGCCAGAAAGATGGGCTGGCCGGCCCGTTGTACAAGGATCGGCATGGATTTGCCGGCCGGGAGGGCCTCGACCAGTTCCTTGAAGTGCTTGGCGTCCTTGACCCGCTCGTCATCGATCATGGTCACGATGTCGCCCTTGCGGATCCCGGCGCGGCGCGCCGGGCCGGGCTGGACGCGCTCGACCACGACCCCATGGCCGGCCAGTTCCAGTTCCTCCCGCTGCTTATCGGTGAGATCCTTGACGGCGATCTTGAGCCGGTTGTCGGTGGCGGTGTTGGCCTTGTCCGACGAGGCGTGCTTGAGCTGCTCCTCGGGCGGAAGCTCGCCGATCTCGAGGTCCAGCTTCAAAGACTTGCCGTCGCGCACGATCTCGACCGGTATCTTTTTCCCGACCTCGGTGCCGCCGACCAGCGGCGGCAGATCGGACGACAGGTCGATCTCGACCCCGTTGAACTCCACGACTACATCGCCCGGCTTGATCCCGGCGGCGGCGGCCGGGCTGTTCGGCAGCACCTTCGCGACCAGCGCGCCATGGGGCTTGCCCATGCCGAAGGACTCCGCCAACTCCCGCGTGACCTCTTGTATCAACACGCCCAACCAGCCTCGCGAGACCTTCCCCTTGTCCCGGATCTGATGGTAGACGTTCATCACCACCTCGACCGGTATGGCGAACGACAGGCCCATGAACCCGCCGGTGCGGCTGTAGATCTGGGAATTGACCCCGACCACCTCTCCATTGAGATTGAAGAGCGGCCCGCCCGAGTTGCCGGGGTTGATGGCCACGTCGGTCTGGATGAAAGGCACATAGTTCTCGTTGGGCAGGGCCCTGCCCTTGGCGCTCACGATCCCGGCCGTCACCGAATGATCGAAGCCGAACGGAGACCCGATCGCCAAGACCCATTCACCGACCTTGAGATCGGTGGCGCGCCCGAGGCGCACCACCGGGAGGTCCTCGGCCTCGATCTTGAGCACCGCGAGGTCGCTACGCTCATCACTGCCGATGACCTTGGCGACGAATTCGCGCCGATCGCTCAGACGCACGATGATCTCGTCGGCATCCTTGACCACGTGAAAGTTGGAAATGACGTAGCCGTCGTTGGAGATGATGAACCCCGAGCCGAGCGAGGATCGCGGCGTGAGGTCGGGCCCCTCCATGCCTTCACCGAAGAACTTCTTGAAGAAGTCGTGCAGCGGGCTGTCCTCGGGGATGTCGGGGATCTGGAGCTGGGGTGCCGGCTCCTTCGGATCGTTCTTGACGCTGGTCCCGATGTTGACGACCGCGGGGCTGTTGTCCTCCGCCAATTGCACGAAGTCGGGGAGCTCCCGCGGCTCCGCCATCGAGGGCGACTGCCAGCCCACGACCAGCAGCACGGCGACCAGGGCCGTGCGTATCCACTGTACCAACACCATGACTACCCTCTCATTCCACGTAAATTCGTGCTCGAGGTCCACAGGGGCGGGATATCGGGACACGCTAGGCCAAAGAAAGTAAATTGGATCTCGCCGGACCGCCGGGCTCGGCACGGGTCACGGCCGAGTCGGCACGAAGGCAACCGAAGCCGCGATTTGGCGCACGGTGGTCGCGGGCACCTCTCCGAGCACCGTGACCTGATAACCGTCGGCCCAGGTGCTGTACGAATTCAGGGCCCCCATCGACGCATGGCCTTCGATGCGCTCTGTCGCCTCGGTGGCCTTCTCGGTGAACACCGATACGGACGCGAGCCCGTCGGAGTATACCGCATGCTTGACCGGTTCGGTGCCGTCCGCCATGGCGCGGGCCTGATCCTCCTGCATCATGAAGCCGGGCGGGATCCACCGGACCTGCCATTGACCCCTAGGCCACTGGCCGCTGGATAGGGCCGCAGCGATGCGTTTGGCCCCGGTGTACCAACTGTAACCCTGACCGCTGATCCCGGCCTCGAGCCAGGCCTCGGGAATACTCGAACGGACCTTGAGGTCGGTGAACAGAACCTGCTCCACGACCTCCCCGCCGCCGTCGATCACCTCCGACTTGAGCAGCAGATCGGACGCCGAGTCCACCCACAGGCGATAACCGTAGCGATCCGGGGTCTTGGGCGCGATGCCGACTACCGAGGCCGGACGGCCCGCGATGCGATCCCCGCCCAGGACGGAAAAGTCATAGTACGCAGCGAGCGATTCTACCGGCCGCGACAGCGTGGCGCCGAGGATCTGGCGCGGCGGGCGCCTGTCGACCACGACCGCGCGGTCGCGAGGAAAGATGCAGGTCACCTCGTCATTGCGGCGAATCACCTCCTTGGCGGGCCCCATGAGGGAAATCAGACGCTCTCGTTCGCCGCCCGCTTCGCCCCGGTGGACGATGCGCATCACGGACACGCGGCTGCCACGCATTGACACGAAGGTCCCGTGGTAGCTCAAGCTACGCGTGGCCTGGGACATCTTGGTGAGGAGCGTTCGCGCCTCTCTGCCGGATTCCACCGCGGCGGCGGGGCACACGACCCCGGTCAGGAGCGCGAGCCACAAGCACTGCACCGACCGGTGCGAGCTAGCCCGCATTTCTCACCACCACCCTGCTGCGACCGCCGATCCGCTCGTTCTGGCGGGCCGTCTTTGCGCTGCGCAATCCTGCTCCGCGCAAAGCCCAGTGCGGCCATCCGTGGCCACCCGCTCGGCGGGCCTGTCGTCGGCCGGACGCCTCGCCCCTTCAAGTCGGCTCGACGTAGTGTCAGCTACGCCTTCGCCGTCTTTCAGTCCGTGCGGCCCGCCAGACCGGCGGCTCGACGGTCTCGTGACGGGCCGTGGTAAGAAATGCGGGCTAAGGATTCGGGCCATGAACGACCGTCGTGAAGTACGGCGATGCCTCGGACGGTGACACCTCGGGGCCGTTCAGACTCCCGTCATACTGGTTATGCATCAAGAGATAGGTGGTCAGGCGCTCGGGGGTATTGTGGCGCTCGCCACCCCACAGGACCGCTGCATGGGGGAAGTCCTCCGTCGCCTGGTGCCGC
>Ga0299907_10001680_pt1 | contig 12903 bp, 10 predicted proteins | sample RVTome_16_FD_198680 | JGI IMG/M metagenome (GOLD analysis project Ga0299907, IMG submission 198680) | Soil microbial communities from uranium-contaminated site in the Upper Colorado River Basin, Wyoming, United States - RVT152D67 (version 2) ... | reverse complement strand
CGTCGCCCTCTGCTTCTCGGTCTGGCTCCTGTTCAAAGGCCTGCAGAGCGGGGACGGCCCGGATTATCTATATGGCGTGACCCGCCTGGTCGGCTTCCTCCTCACCGTCATCCTGGGCAGCGGGCTCGTGTGGGCACATCTCGACTGGGGCGATGCGCTACCCTACCGCGGCGCCGGGATCGTAGGGGGTCTGATCGGGCGCGAGGTGGGAGCGGCCTTCGGCCACCTCGGCGGTACCATGCTCATGCTCGCCATGTTCTTGACCGGGGTGACCTTGTTCACCGGCCTGTCGTGGTTCCGGGTCATGGACATCACCGGTCGCTGGGTGCTGCGGGGAATCGACGTCGTCCGTGACGCGCTCGCGTCCATCACCGACCGACTGCACGGCCGGCGCGTGCGCCGCGAGCGCGCCGAGGTGTTCGAGGTCGAGACGAGCAGGATCGCGGAGCGCCCCAAGCCCAGGATCGAGGCCCCGCCGTTACGCGCGGAGCGCCCGGTATCGTTCGGGCGCGAACAACAAGTCTCCTTGTTCGATCCCCCCGATGCCGTGCAACCGCCCTTGTCGCTGCTCGATCTGCCCCCGCCGCCGCGCGCGGGTTTCTCGACCACGACGCTCGAGGCCATGTCCCGGCAGGTCGAGCTCAAGCTCCAGGACTTCGGCATCGAGGTCGCGGTCGTGGCCGTCCACCCGGGCCCGGTCATTACCCGCTTCGAGCTGCAGGCGGCGCCCGGGGTCAAGGCCAGCCGCATCACCAGCCTCCACAGGGACCTGGCGCGCTCGCTGTCCACGATCAGCGTGCGAGTGGTGGAGGTGATCCCGGGCAAGTCCGTCATCGGGCTCGAGATCCCCAACCACCATCACGAGCTGGTGGCGCTCCGGGACATCCTGGGCGCACCGGAGTACGAAGGCAATCCCTCCCCGCTGACCCTGGCGCTCGGCAAGGACATCGGCGGCAAACCGGTGGCCGTGGACCTCGCCAAGATGCCGCATCTCCTAGTGGCGGGGACCACCGGTGCCGGCAAGTCCGTGGCCTTGAACGCCATGATCCTGAGCATGCTCTACAAGGCCACGCTCAGGGACGTGCGGCTCATCATGATCGATCCCAAGATGCTGGAGCTGTCGGTCTACGACGGGATCCCCTCGCTCCTGGCACCGGTGGTCACCGACATGAAGGAGGCCGCCAATGCGCTGCGCTGGTGTGTCGCGGAGATGGAGCGCCGGTACAAGCTCATGGCCGCGCTCGGGGTCCGCAACCTGGCCGGCTACCACCGCAAGATCCGGGACGCCGAGGCGGCGGGCGAGCCCCTCCGTGACCCGTTCGGGAGCCCCGGGCCCGTGGCCGAAGCGGGTTGGGCGGGCGAGGTCGAGGTCGCCCTGCTGAGCACCTTGCCCTATATCGTGGTCATCGTGGACGAGCTCGCCGACATGATGATGACGGTGGGCAAGAAGGTCGAGGAGCTGATCGCGCGCCTCGCCCAGAAGGCAAGGGCCGCGGGCATTCATCTGATCCTGGCGACGCAGCGGCCGTCCGTGGACGTCATCACGGGTCTCATCAAGGCCAACATCCCGAGCCGCATCGCCTTCCAGGTGTCCTCGCGCGTGGACTCGCGCACCATCCTCGACCAGATGGGCGCCGAGAACCTATTGGGCCACGGCGACATGCTCTATCTCCCGCCCGGTACCGGGGTGCCGGTGCGGGTACACGGCGCCTTCGTCTCCGATCAAGAGGTCCACAAGGTCGTGGCCTACCTCAAGAGCCGGGGTGCCCCCGAGTACGTCGAGGCTATCGTGTCGGGCGAAGACGAAACCGACGCGGAGGACCCGATGGCCGAGCTGGAATCGGGCGGCGAGGCGGATGCCCTGTACGACGAGGCGGTGCGCTTCGTCACCGAGACCCGGCGTGCCTCGGTCTCCGGGGTCCAGCGGCGGCTCAAGATCGGCTATAACCGCGCGGCGCGCATGGTCGAGGAGATGGAGCGCCAGGGGGTGGTCGGTTCGCTCCAGTCGAACGGCTTCCGGGAGGTCCTAGTGCGGCCGCCCCCAGCGGACTGAAGGATGATGCGCATCGGATACTGGTCAGAGGTTGTGAAAAAACTGTGCTCGGGATCTCGCGCTGCCTCCGTAGGGGCGGGCCCCCTGTGCCCGCCCCACGCCGGTGAGGCAACCAGGGCGGATGGGGCAACCGTGGGGTCTGGGGCGGCCACGGGGGGCCGCCCCTACGGGCGGAACGCGACCTCCCTTCGCTCGCGACGATTTTTTCGCAACCTCTGAGAAGCCCATGCGCAGTCGCTGCCGGGCCGCGAAAACATGGATAGGATGGGTCGTGTGTGCCGCGCTGGTCCTGGCCGCCGGATCGGCACGCGCCGCCGGTGCGGCGACGGCGCCGCTCGATGAATTCTTGAAGGGCCTGGTGAGCCTCAAGGCGCGTTTCGAGCAGGTCTTGCTGGACGAACAGGGGGTGGAACGGGAGCGCTCGCAAGGGACGTTTTACCTCTCCCGCCCCGGTCGGTTCCGCTGGGACTACGAAAGCCCGTATCGACAGTCCATCGTCGCCGACGGTCAGCGCGTCTTTGTCTATGACAAGGACCTGGAGCAGGTCACGGTGAAACCCCTCCAGAAGGCCCTTGGGAGCACGCCGGCGTTATTGTTGGATGCGGAAGTGGACATCGAGGAGCGCTTCGTCGTCTCCCGCGGCGCGCCGGCCGAGGGACTCACGTGGCTCGAGCTCGGGCCCAAAGACCCGCGTGCGGCGCGGGAGTCCGGCGGTTATGCCCAGATCCGTCTGGGGTTCGCCGGCTCGAGCCTGAAACGCATGGACCTCCGCGACAACCTGAACCAGACCACGCGCATCGAGTTCAAAAACGCGGAGCGCAACCCAAGCCTCGCCCCGGCCCTATTCACCTTCACGCCGCCGCCGGGCGTGGACGTGCTCGACGCCGAGCAGGATCTCTAAGTCTAAGCCTCGATCTGCTGCCTCAACCGGCCGCGCGGTTCCGAACGGCGTCGGTCATCTTCTGCAACTCGCCGCTCTGGTAGAGATCCATGACGATATCGCAGCCACCTACCAGTTCCCCGGCGATGAAGACCTGGGGGAAGGTCGGCCAGTTGGAATAGCGCGGCAGGTTCTGCCGCACCTCCGGCTCGGCCAGGATATCCACATGCGCGAAATCCACGTGACAGGCCCTGAGGGCCTCGGTGGCGCGCATAGAAAACCCGCACTGGGGGAAGTCCGGCGTCCCCTTCATGAAGATGACGACGGGGTTGCCCTCGATCGTCTGTTTGATCCGTTCCATTGCATCCATATCTGACCTCTCGCTCGATGTTGATTCGGCTATGGGATGCGCAGTGTAATCTTTTCGGGGATCGGAACAAACGCCGGGACACAAGGGGCCGCCCCAACCGCCGCCGCCAGCGGTCTGGAGCGTCAAGCGATCCCCGGGCGCTGCCGTGAGGTGGACCTTGCCCGGCAGCGGTGCGCCGTTCAGGAGTGTGACGGCCCGCTGCCCGTCCCCGCCTCCGGCCAGTCCCCAGGGGGCATGGCGGCGGCGCTCGCCGAGCACGGTCACGGAGGTCGGCGTGAGGAACTGGAGCTCGCGCACCAGCCCGCGTCCTCCCGCATGCCGCCCGGGGCCCCCGGAACGCTCGCGCAGCGCATAGCGGGTGACGCGCAGCGGATAGGTTGCCTCAAGTACCTCTATGGGCGTGTTGCGCGTGTTGGTCATGTGGGTCTGCACGCCGTCCAGACCGGGGCCGCGGGCGTGCGCCCCCATGCCGCCGCCGACGGTCTCGTAGTAGTCCCAGGTGTCCGTGCCCATGGCGCCCACGCCCATTGCAAGGTTGTTCATGCTCCCGTGACTGGCCGCCGGGATGGCCTCGGGGAGGGCCTGGGCGAGGGCGCCGAGGACCACGTCCACGATCCGGGTGCTGGTCTCGACGTTGCCGGCCGCGACCGCCGCCGGCCGGCGGGCGTTCAGCAGGCAGCCCTCGGGCGCCGACAAGGTGATGGGCCGAAAGGCCCCGGCGCAGGCCGGGGTCTCGCGCGGCATGAGGCAGTAGAACACGTAGTAGACGGCCGCCGCCGCGACCGACAAGGGGCAGTTGAGGTTGCCCGGGACCTGGGACGCCGTGCCGGCAAAGTCGGCGTGCACCCCCTCCCCCGAGACCGTCAGGGCCAACCGGATGGGGATGTCCTCTTGCCCCTGCCCGTCGTCGTCGAGCCAATCGGTGAAGCGATAGCATCCGGCCGGGATACGTGCCAGGGCGGTCCTGGCCATGCCCTCCCCGTAGTCGTTCAAGTCGGCCAGCGACGCCCGATAGCGCTCCGGTCCGAGGCCCGCCACCAAGGCCCCCAACCGTTCGAGGCCACAGCGGTTGGCGCCGATCTGGGCGGCGAGATCACCGCGCGCGATGGTCGGATCATGCGTCGTTCGGATCAGCCATTCCATGATCTCCGTGAGCAGGCGTCCCTCGGCCATCAGCCGCTGGGGGGCGATCACTAGCCCCTCGTCCGCGAGCCGGGTCGCGATCGGCATGCCGCCCGGAGTCGCGCAGCCAATGTCCGCATGATGGGCGCGGTTGACCACGAAACCGCAGTGCTCGGTCCCGTGGAAGAGCGGTGCGATGAGGGTGACGTCCGGGAGGTGTGTCCCGCCGAGGTAGGGATCGTTCAAGATCACCATGTCCCCCGGTGCCGGCCGGAGACCCTCGACGATCCCCGACATCGCGAAGGCCATGCTGCCGAGGTGCACCGGGATGTGCGCGGCCTGGGCCGACAGCCGGCCCTTCGTGTCGAACACCGCGCAGGAGAAATCCAGCCGATCACGGATGTTGGGCGAGAAGGCCGTGCGCCTCAACGCCGTGCCCATCTCCTCGCAGATCGCCTGCAGGCGACTGGCGAACAGGCTCAGCTCAATCGGTTCCATTACGACGGGTACTCCGCGGCACGGAAATAATAACGGAGCGAGTCATGTCGGCAGGGCTTGGGGCCGGGGCATTCTGTACTCGTCCGATCGCACAAGAGGATGAGCATCCGCCGCTGGGTTTGGTCCGGTAGATGCGATCCCGTTGCGCTATGCTACCCGCAGACACACTTTTCTGCGAGAACCTTGAGCGTGCCGTGCCTCACGTTTTTTTTGTAACGTAAGGTGACAAACCCCGTCGGGCTCACACTAAGTCACAAACGGCACTCGCATAGCACCCTGCCGTGCGATATAAAAGCACCGTGATGAAAGACAGCGTTCTGGTCGTTGACGATGATCGCGAGATCCGGACGCTCTTGTGCGATTACCTGGAGCAGAACGGTTATCGTGCCAATGCGGTGCCCAACGGAAAAGCGATGTGGGCAGCCCTTGCATCGAGCCACGTGGACCTCGTCGTGCTCGATCTCATGTTGCCCGGCGAGGATGGGCTCGCGCTCTGTCGCGAGATCCGAGCACGGATGGATACGCCGGTGATCATGTTGACCGCGCGGGGCGAGGAGATGGACCGCATCATCGGTCTGGAAATGGGCGCCGACGATTACTTGCCCAAGCCCTTCAATCCGCGTGAGCTCTTGGCGCGGATGAAGAGCGTACTGCGTCGGTCCCGAAGCCTGCCCCGCAACCTACAGCCGGAAGACGCACGTTTGATCCGGTTCGCCGGTTGGACGCTGGATCCCGCCCTGCGCCGTTTGACCTCCGCCGACGGCGTCGTCGTTCCGCTAGGCGGCGCCGAATACCGGTTGCTGCGGATACTGCTCAATCACGCCAACCGCGTTGTGAGTCGCGACCAGATCATGGAGCTGACGAAGGGGCGAGAAACCGATCCCTTCGAGCGCAGCATAGACGCCCAGGTGAGCCGGCTGCGCCAGCGGCTACGGGACGACCCGCGCGAGCCTGCCATCATCCAGACCGTACGCGGGGAGGGATACGTGCTCTCCGCTAGAGTGGAAGTAGTGAGATAGTGCTTCCCAAGTCTCTGTTCGGCAGGATGATCCTGATCCAGGTGCTGGGCCTCCTGGTGGCGGGGGGGGTCGGCGCGGCGATCCATTCCTGGGAGGTGGAGAGGGTCTTTGCGCAAACCGATGCGGCTCAGGCGGCTCAGCGGATCGCCGATACCGTGAGGCTGCTCGACACGCTGGAGCCCGCCGAGCGCGGGAAAGTCGTCGCCATCCTCAACACCCGCCGATGGTTTGCTTCGCTCGATCCGGCGGCAGCACAGCGCGCAGGGGCCGGCGGACAACAACATTCCGCGCTGGCGACATTTGAAGAATGGGTGCGCCGAGCGCTCGGCACTCGCGCCCTCAAGGTCGTCTTCGCCGATCAGGGTGCGAGCGGCGCCTCTTACCTCGTGCAGGCGCGCTTGACGGACGGTCATTGGGTGACGCTCGGCTATCGTCGTAGTTTGATCAGCTCTCCCGATCGCCTGTTCTGGACCTGGCCGACTCTGGCGGCCACGATCGTCATCGCGGCGTTGGTGGCGGTGCGCTGGGTGACGCGCCCGCTGTCTATCCTTGCGCAAGCCGCTGAAGATCTGGGACGCGACATCAACCGCCCGCCCCTGAAGGAAAACGGGCCTTCGGAGGTACGACACGTGGCCTCAGCCTTCAACCACATGCAATCGCAGCTTGCGCGGCTGCTGCAGGACCGCGTGCGGATCTTCTCGGCGATGTCTCACGATCTCAAGACCCCGGTCACCCGCCTGCGGCTGCGCGCCGAGATGCTGAAAGACGCGGAGCTGAAGGCCAAATTCGCGGCCGACCTGGAACTGATGGAAACCATGGTCAACGCGACCCTGGATTTCGCTCGCGGCATGAGCGACCAAGAGGTCTTCCAACCGGTGGACATCATGGCACTCATCGAAAGCATCCAGGCGGATGCGGAAGAGATGGGGCAATCCGTGGCGGTCGGAGGCCACGCAGGGGGGCCTTACAGCGGCAAACCCCTGGCCTTGAAGCGCTGCATCGGCAATTTGGTGGACAACGCGGTCAAGTACGGCCAGCGCGCCGCGGTGGTGGTGAACGACGACGGCAGGCGGCTTCAGATCCGCGTCCTCGATGCCGGACCGGGGATACCGAAAGCCGAGCTCGAGCGGGTGTTCGAGCCCTTCTATCGCCTCGAGTCATCGCGCAGCCGGGAAAGCGGAGGAACCGGCCTAGGCCTCGCCATCGCCCGCAACATCGCCCATCTGCACGGAGGAGAGCTCGCCTTGAACAACGCCCACGGCGGCGGGCTCGAAGCGCTCCTCACCCTCCCGCGTGGTGTGAGCCCCTCTTGAGCACCGGTAAGAATCAATGACGAGCCGGGCCTTAAGCAACTTCTGGCGGTCGCGATTGCTCGCGCTCCTCAGGTTTGCGGTGCCGTATGTCCTGTTGGCGGCCATGCGGCCGGTAATGGCGGGAAGTTTCTTTGCCCACCTGGCCGATCCGTTCGACACCGAGACCGAGACCGCACCGGCACCAGAGGTCCCCTGGCAGGCCAGGGAGCCGCTTCCGAAGGTACCTGAGCCGAAGCTCGGCAGTGCCGCGGAGATCTCAGGCCCTCTCTCCCTCGCCCAGATCACCGACCTCGCCCTCATGAATAACCCGCGGACCCGCGAGGCGTGGGCCGTGGCACGTGCTCAAGCCGCGGAGCTCGGGATCGCGCGCGCGCTGTACTGGCCGCAACTCAACGGGCTCGCCAACTTCACCCGTAGCAGGCCGCTCTCCAGCGCCGGCGCGTCCGTTCCCGAGCAGACACGCTTTGGCCCTTCGCTAAGCCTGGCCTATGTCCTCTTCGACTTCGGCGCCCGCGAAGGAGAGGTCAAGGCCGCTCGCTACCGGTTGCTGGCGTCCAATCTCCAACAGAATCGTGTGTTGCAGGATGTGGTGCTGCTGGTGGAGCAGACCTACTACCAGGTGCTGGGCCTGGAGCGGCTCGTGTCGGCCAACCAGGGGGCATTGAAGAGCGCCACCGCCAGCCTGAGTGCGGCAAATATCCGTCGCCAAGCGGGTTTGGCCACCATCGGTGATGTCTACCGCGCCGAGACGGCCGTGGGTCAAGCGCGCCTGACCGTGCAGCGCACCGAGGGGGAGCTTTCCAAGGCACGGGGCCAGCTCGCAGTAGCGCTGGGGACGCCGGTCAGCACGCGGGTGAACCTGTTGCCCTGGCCCGTCCAACCGCCGGTTGAAAAAGTCGCCGAATCGCTGGATCTCATCCTCGATCAGGCCAAATCGATGAGGCCCGATCTGGTGGCGGCCGAGGCCGAGGTGCGCGCCGCTCGCGCCGGGGTGCAGACAGCAAAGGCGGCGGGACTACCGACCCTCGAGCTCGCCGTCAATGGCGGCCGCACCGGGTTTTTCGAAGAGGAGCGGATGGCCTCGAACACCTACAGCATCGCCGTCAACCTGAGGATCCCGCTCTTCACCGGTTTTCGCGATACCTATAGCGTGCGCCTCGCGGAGGCTCAAACGGAGCAAGCCGAAGCGGTGCGAGATCGACTGCATCGCCAGAGCTCGCTGGAGGTCTGGCAGGCCTACTACGATCTGAACACCGCCATGACTGGAATCGATACCAGCTCCGGCGTATTGAGAAGCGCCACCCAGTCGAGCGAGGTGGCACTGGCGCGCTATCGGTCGGGGGTCGGGAGCCTGCTGGATCTGCTCACCGCCCAGTCGGACGAGGCCACCGCGCAAGTTCAGTGGATACAATCCCAGTTCGACTGGTACACCGCCCTCGCGCGTCTGACGCACGCGCGCGGCGCCTTGCTACCGTCGTCATGAAGAGAATATTGCTGATAGGGGTGCTGCTCGTTGTCGTTATCGGGCTTTATCTCCGGCTGGGTAACGATAGGACGGTCGGCGCCGTCGCCGATAAGGCCGAGGGCGAGGAAGAAATCGCGGTCAAGACAGTCGCCGCGAAGGTGCAGCCGATGCCGGTCGTCGCCGAGGCGGTAGGGACCGTCGAGCCGGAACACAGGGTCGAGGTGCGCCCCGAGATGAACGGGGTGCTCGAGGAGGTATTGTTTCGCGAAGGCGAGGAGGTAAGAAAAGGCCAACGCTTGTTTCGTATCGATGACCGAGCCGCGCGCGCCACCCTCGATCAGGCACAGGCCGCTCTGGCCCGCGACGAGGCGCAATTGCTGGAAGCACGGGCGCAGCGGGAACGTCTCAAACCGCTCGCGGAACGGGAATACATCACACGCCAGGAGTACGAGCAAGCGCTCGCCTCTATGGAGGCCCTCGCTGCCACCGTGAAGGCCGATCGCGCCCAGGTGGAGATGGCCCGGGTGCAACTCGGCTACAGCGAGATCCGCGCCCCGATCAGCGGCCGAACGGGCAGCCTCGCGGTCAAGGAAGGGAACCTGGTCAATACCGCCGGGGCGACGCCGCTGGTCGTGATCATGGGTATCGATCCGGTGCAGGTCGCCTTCAGTATCCCACAGCGCTATCTCGAAGAGGTCCGGCGCCTCGCCGGATCGGGTGACATGCGCGTTGCGATCTACCGTGAACAGGGCCGTGTCAGTGTGGCCGAAGGCAAGGTCGTCTTCATCGATAACACCGTGAACCCGCAAACCGGTACCGTGCTCTTGAAGGCACGGGTCCCGAACCGGGACCAGGCATTGTGGCCGGGAGAGTTCATCCTTGCGCAACTGATCCTGAAAATCGAGCCCGACGCCGTGGTCGTGCCTGCCAGCGCGGTCCGGCCGGGACAAAAAGGCCCTTATGTCTATGTCGTGGACGATGCAAAGGCGAGGCTACGACCGGTCCAGGTCTTGCGGCAGGTCGAAGAACTGGCCGTCATCGGGGAGGGATTGAAAGGCGGCGAGCTGGTGATCACCGAGCTTCCCTTTAACCTTACCCCCGGCAAAGCGGTCAAACCGACCGGGGAGCCACGCTCATGAACCTGTCCAGGATCTTCATCGAACGTCCGGTAGCGACGGCAGTATTGACCGCAGGCTTATGCTTGTTTGGCTTATTCGCATTCGACACGCTGCCGGTCAATGAGTTGCCCAGCGTCGATTTCCCCACCCTGCAGGTCTCGGCAACCCTCCCGGGAGCGGACCCTGAAACCATGGCGCGCGTCGTGGCGATGCCGCTCGAACGGGAGTTTTCCACGATCTCCGGAATCGATTCCATGAGCTCGGTGAGCGGCTCGAGCTCGACCCGTATCGCTTTGCAATTCCGGCTCGAGCGCGATATCGACTCGGCGGCCCAGGACGTGCACGGCGCGATCGCGAGCGCCATGCGCCGGCTTCCCGACGGGATCGATCCACCTCAGCTGCGCGCTCAGCGTGCATGGCGTGTCATGCGGCAGAAGGCGTCGCTTTCATGAATGACCAACGGTTGTTCCGGGACACGGCACCGTCAAGTTTCGTTCAGCGCTCGGAGGCCGCAGATGAGTGAGGAATCGTCGAACGGCCGTTTGTTACGCACGCTCGGTACGCCCGGCGCCGTGTTGCTCGGCCTCGGCGCCATTATTGGTACCGGCATTTATGTCAGTATCGGGCTGGCCGCGGGCGTTGCCGGCGCCGCCATCGTGCCCGCGCTCGCCCTGGCGGCCTTCGTGGCGGGCTGTAACGGGCTTTCCAGCGCGCAACTCGCGGCAACGCATCCCGTCAGCGGCGGCACGTACGAATACGGATATCATTACCTGAATCACTGGCTGGGTTTTACCGCCGGCTGGCTGTTCCTGATCGCAAAAGGCGCATCCGCCGCAACGGCGGCTTTGGGTTTTGCCGGTTACCTACGGTCGCTCGGCGGGATTGAAACCGCGTGGCAGACGCCTATCGCACTGGCGCTGGTCGTGACGATGACAGTGATCGTGCTCACGGGACTTCGAAGTACGAGCCGCGTGAACGCCGGCATTGTGGTGATCAGTATCGGCGCGCTGCTGGTCTTTATGGCCATTGCGATACCAAATGCCTGGGATAACCGGACACGCTTCGTCGCTGACGTCATCCCGACGGACGCCGAAGGGACTGCGGCCTTGCTGCACGCTGCAGCGCTCATGTTCGTGGCATTTACCGGCTACGGTCGCGTGGCTACGTTGGGCGAGGAAGTCGTCGCGCCGCGCCAGACCATTCCGCGCGCCATCATCTGGACGGTGCTGGTCAGTTTTCTTCTCTATGTCGCCGTTGCCGCGGCTGCCGTCGGTGCGACAGGCGCCTCGGAACTCGGGGCTGCTGCCCGGCAGGGGCTGCCCCTCAGCTGGGCTGCCGAACAGCTTGGCAATCCGGCCGTTGCTAACATCGTCGCGGTTGGCGCGTTGATTGCCATGGCCGGCGTCCTGTTGAACCTGATTCTGGGTCTGTCGCGCGTGATACTCGCTATGGCACGCCGACAGGACATGCCGACGCTGTTTTCAAAGCTCAACGCCGCATCCACGTCCGCGCCTGCTGCCGTGCTGGTGGTTGGCGTTGTCATCGCTGTGATCGTGCTGCTCGGTAACATCAAGTCGGCCTGGTCCTTCAGCGCCTTTACGGTACTGCTGTATTACGCGATCACGAATCTTGCGGCGCTGCGCGTGCCTGACGCTGACCGATTCGTGCCGCGCGTTGCCACCATAGCCGGCTTAATCGGTTGTCTAGGACTTGCCTGGTTCGTGGAAAAACGCATCTGGCTCATCGGCCTGGGAATTATTGCGGTCGGCCTCGTGTGGCACGGAGTTGCGCGGCGCCGCCTTAAAACGAACTCGTAATGCGACCCGGTACGCAGCAACGACTGCAGGACATCACTAACCTACGTTCCGACATCGACAAGGTCGAGGAGCCTCAGTTCAATTCAAGGCCATGTTTGAGGCTTCGGTCGAGGTGCTTGGCGGACTAGCCTTTCAGGATTACGAACGGCAAAACGAGAAGGCGTGGAAAAGTTAACAATCACCGCCTATTCGGAGGTAAGGCGTTGTCCAAGAGCGTCCTCAATGCTCTAGGGGCTTTTGCTTGGATATCGGTAATTCAACTGGATGTCACACCTGACCTCGCGAGCTAATGGAATGCGAACGGAAACTGAACGTTGTCTGCTACGAACATCACCCGTAGGGTGGTCGCCACAACCGGTGCCGTCGGATTTTCTATCTCGCATGAGGAGGCAAGCATGAACATTACGCTTTTGAGAAACACCGTGGCCACCGAAGCACCGGCCGCTACTGTGCTGGTTCGCTTGTCGGTGGGCGGCGTGTTTCTCCCCGAGGGTTTGATGAAGTTGCTTTATCCCGAGTGGTTAGGGGCTGGACGATTCGCGGACATTGGCATACCGCAACCTGAATTGTTCGGTCCGCTGGTCGGCGGCTTCGAACTCGTTTGCGGGCTGCTGATTCTGTTGGGGTTCTTAACACGCGCGGCCGCGATACCGCTCATCGTCATCATGATCGTGGCTATCGTCAGCACAAAAATTCCCGTGTTACTGGGCCATGACTGGTGGATATTCCACGTCCGAGAGCTTTCTCAATACGGCTTGGCGGCCTTTGAGCATGAATGGCGCACAGACTTTGCCATGCTCTGTGGTGCTCTTTTCCTGTTTATCGTAGGCGCAGGCCGATGGTCTGCGGACTACAGGCTGCAACGAAGTTTGTGATTGGTAGCACGCCGTGGCGCGCGGCCCATCTATCGTGGACGATGCAAAGGCGCGGCTGCAGCCCGTCCAGGTCTTGCGGCAGGTCGAAGACCTGGCCGTCATCGGGGAGGGATTGAAAGGCGGCGAGCTGGTGATCGCCGAGCTTCCCTTTAACCTTAGCCCCGGCAAAGCGGTCAAACCGATCGGGGAGCCACACTCATGAACCTGTCCAGGATCTTCATCGAACGTCCGGTAGCGACGGCAGTATTGACCGCAGGCCTGTGCTTGTTTGGCTTATTCGCATTCGACACGCTGCCGGTCAATGAGTTGCCCAGCGTCGATTTCCCCACCCTGCAGGTCTCGGCAACCCTCCCGGGAGCGGACCCTGAAACCA